>Ga0213875_10000393_pt1 | contig 38600 bp, 35 predicted proteins | sample BarmaccomBMRX_R8_FD_160105 | JGI IMG/M metagenome (GOLD analysis project Ga0213875, IMG submission 160105) | Root-associated microbial communities from Barbacenia macrantha in rupestrian grasslands, the National Park of Serra do Cipo, Brazil - RX_R8 | ecosystem: Host-associated > Plants > Roots...
AGCTCATACTCCTGCTTCAGGCTCACCTGTCGCCTCCCAATCCGGCCCTCTTTGCACCGTTCATGTCGCGCCCTGCTGCGCCTGAAGGTAAAAGAGGGAGTTTTCACCTGAACGTTTCAAATTCATTTTTCGCTCAAACCGTAGCAGCCGCATCCGTTCCTATTCGGCTGCCATCAACAATGTGGTCAGCGAATCCTTGCGGTCGAGCTCGGCGAACCGGCCCTGCTCCTGCACCTTGCCGTTGCTCATGACGAGCACGCGGTCGAAATGGCGCGCCAGGCTCGCTCGGTGCAATACCGATACGAGGCCCCGCCCGGCAAGCTCGTCTTTCACGCCCTGTGTGACCTTGAGCTGCACCGGGCCGTCTAGCGCCGAGGTCGCCTCGTTCAGGATCAGCAAATCGGGCCGCTTCAGAACGGCGCGCGCGATCGCGATGCGCTGGCGTTGCGCGAGGGACAGCCGCGAGCCGCCCGGACCGATCGGGAAATCGAGCCCGACATCGATCACGCAAGCGCGCAACGATAGCGAGTCGAGCACCTCGGTAAGCAGCGCCGGTATTCGCCGCGCAGCCTCCCCCTCGCCATAGGCGATCTTGCCGAACAGCACGTTGTCTTGCAGCGAGGCCGCGGCGTTGTAGCGCTCGGGATCGAAGAAGGCGATCTGCTCCCGAGCCGACTTCGGCAATTCGTCGCGGAAGACGCGGCGGGCCTGCAGCAGCCGGTTCTGCATGCTGTCGTCGATGACATCGAGCCGATGGCGTGCCGCGATCAGCTTGAACGGCAGCGAGAGCAGTTTGCGGCGGTCTTCCTTGCCGAGATCGAGGACGCCGGTTCCGTCGATGCGCGCGAGCAGCGCCGAAAATTCGGGCAACTCTCCGGCGCCGATGAAACTATACTGCTCGAAGAACTCGTGATCGGGCGGCAGGCCGGCAAACATCTCGATCATCGTCTCGGCAACCTGCTTGCCGGCTTCCAGCAGGTCGCGCATCAGGCCGACCTTGTCGAGGACCTGCAGCACAGTGCTGTTATCGGCCAGCGCATCGAAGTCGAAAGCCGGGCCGATCGGGGTTCCGAACAGCAGGTTCTCGGCGACCGAGGCGTTGGTGTTGTAGCGTTCGGGATCGTAGGTCTCGACCAGGTTGGTAACGCCGTCTGTCGCCAGGCGGGCGGCAAGCGCCTTCCGGGCGGCGATCAGCTTGGCTGCTGTTTCCGGGTTGGCCTCGGCATCGAGGCGCCAGCGCAGTCCGAAGCCGTAAACGTCCTCTTCGAAGTCGAGCCGTGCCAGCACCTCGGCGATGCGCTTCGCCAAGGCCTCGCGATCGGCGACCCCGGCGCTTTCGTAATCCAGCCAATCGGCGTGAATGTCGAAATCGATGTTGCCGGAGCGGCGCGCCTCCTCAAGCTGGCGCGCTCGACGCGCGGCGGCCGCCGTGTCATAGGACGCCGGCCGCAGCGGCCGATGCCGCAACCCCAACAGCAGATTGTCCCGCAGGCTGCCGGCGAACAAATAGGGGGCAGCACCGACATAGCCGATGCGCCGGCCAATCACCGCAACCGGCAGACCGGCGATGTCGACCCCCCCGATCGTGATCCGGCCGCCGCTGGGCCGCACCAGCCGCGCCAGCAGCATCGCAAGCTCGTTCTTGCCGCTGCCGCTTTGGCCGATGACGGCGACGTGCTCGTGCATCGGTATGACGAAGCTGACTCCGTCGACGATGCGGCTGCGATCATCCTCGGCGAGCGATACGTTGCTGGCCGACAATTCGCCGGCGAGCGGGACCACTTGCTCGGGTTCACTCAGCTGCAGACGAGCGTCGATCATGCCTCCGGGCTGGAACTGCTCGACGATCTGCTCGTACTTGATCCGCGAATCTTCCTTGATTTGATAGAAGTCGAGCAATTCCTTCCAGGGTGAGGCGAGGTCCTTGTAGGCGGCCAGTACCGCGACCAGCGCGCCGAACGACAAACCGCCGCGGATGACGAGATAGCCGCCGATGGCGTAGAAGAAAAACGGCGTCAGCTGGGCGATGAAGTTGTTCAGGAATTTTACGAAAAATTTGCGTCGATATATCTCGAAGCGGATATCGTAGATGACGCCCAACAAATGGGCGAAATCGGTCAGATGCAGCCGCACGGTATCGTTGGCCAGAATTTCGACGATTCCGGCGCTCGATTCATGCACCCGGTCTGCGACCTGGCGTACTGTGCGTACCCGGCGCTTGCCGAGCTGGTTCACCTTGCGCTGGAGCTTCGGGATCACATAACCCTGGAGCGGGTAGAGCGAGACCGCAGCGGCGCCCAGAACCGGGTCCTGCATGAACATGAACAACACGATCGTCACCAGCGTACCGCCCTGGAAGGCCGGGGTGACGAACGCATCGCCGATAAAACCGCCCAACGACTCGCATTCCGCAGTGATCATCGGAATGATCTGGGCGGTCGAGGTCTTATGGAAATGGGCCAGCGGAAAGCGCAGCAGCCGCTGGTACAGCGAATAACGGAACCGCCGCAGCATCCGTTCGCCGAGCTGTCCCTTGAAGGTGTTTATGTAGTATTTGAAGGCGCCGTTGATGAACACAAGACCGAGAAAGATCGCACACAGGACCAGAAGATAGGGCACCTGCTCGAATGCGACGCCGAATAGCTGCGCCGGAAACTGCTTGCCGCCGATCGCCCGGTTGACGATCGTTTTCGGCAGGTCGAGCGAATAATAAAGAAACGGGAACGACAGCAGGGTCAGCAGCAACAGAATCAACTGCTGCTTCAGGCTATGGCGCAAAATGAAGCGGTAGATCGTCGGTTCGAGATCCTGCGGCTCCTTGTCTTCTTTTTGCATCTCCGGCTGCGAAGCGGAGCGCCGCGGCTCGGCGTTCGGCACGAAGCCGGGGCCCAGTGCCTGCCGCGCCTGGGCGACAACCGCCGCCGCCGCTTTCATGGCCGGGTCTTCCGTCGCATCATGGAGCGCCTTATATGCCTCTCGTTAACCCGACCGAAAGCATTGCAGGAGGCCACGATGGCCGCTCGCCGTGACCATAAACGGGTGCTGATCTACAGCCACGATACCTTCGGTCTCGGCCATCTGCGCCGGTGCCGGGCGATTGCCCATTCCCTCGTTGACGAAGACACTGCGCTTTCGGTCCTGATCCTATCGGGATCGCCGATCATCGGCAGCTTCGATTTTCGCTCGCGCGTCGATTTCGTGCGGATCCCGGGCGTCATCAAGCTGCGCAACGGCGAGTATGTCTCGCTCAATCTGCACATCGACATCGAGGAGACGCTGGCGATGCGCTCCTCGATCATTCGCCACACCGCCGACATGTTCGACCCCGATATTTTCATCGTCGACAAGGAGCCCTTGGGCCTGCGCGGCGAGGTGCGCGGTACGCTGGATCTGTTGAGCGGCCGCGGCACTCCGCTGATCCTCGGGCTGCGCGATGTAATGGACGATCCCGATGCACTCGAGAACGAGTGGGCGCGAAAGAACGCGATCCCGGCCCTCAACGATTATTACGACGAGATCTGGGTCTATGGACTGCCGCAGATCTGCGATCCGCTCGCCGGCCTCGACCTGCCGCCGAGCGTACGCCGGCGCATGGTCTATACCGGCTACCTGCGCCGCAACGCGAGCGAGCCGCTGCCGACCCCCGGTATCCTTGAGCTGCTGGCCGACGACTTCCTGCTGGTCACGCCGGGCGGCGGCGGCGACGGGGACCAGCTGATCGACTGGGTACTATCGGCGTATGAACGGGATCGGGCCGGGCTGCTGCCGGCCCTTGTCGTATTCGGTCCCTTCATGACGCCGGACAGCCAAGCCGGTTTCGCGGCGCGCGCGGCGAGGCTGCCGAATGTGCGAACGATCACCTTCGACGCGCGGCTCGAAGCCCTGATGGCACGCGCCGCAGGCGTCGTCGCGATGGGCGGCTACAACACCTTTTGCGAGATCCTGTCCTTCGACAAGCGAGCCCTGATCGTACCGCGCACGGTGCCCCGGCTCGAGCAGTTCATGCGCGCGCAACGGGCCGCCGAGCTCGGCCTGGTTTCGATGTTGACCGATGTAGACGGCCGCGATCCCGGGGTGATGGCGGCGGCACTGCGGCAGTTGACGCAACAGCGGCGGCCTTCGGAAGTCGTTATTCCCGGCCTGCTCGCTGGAACCTCCAGCGTCAACCGGCTTGCCCGCAAATGGCTGGATCGCGGCCGCGCCGGCCGCTTCCGCATCGGAGCGCGGCGGCAGGCATGACGTCGGTACCGCCGGCGGAGCCCGGGTCCGGGCGCATCGGCTTTGTCCTGAAGGGTTATCCGCGGCTGTCCGAAACCTTCATCGCCCAGGAGATCCTCGCTCTTGAACAGCGCGGCCTCGATATCCTGATCGTATCGCTGCGCCAGCCTACCGACCGGACCGTGCACCCGGTGCATGACCTGATCCGCGCAGAACGGCTATATCTGCCGGAGTATCTCTATCGCGAGCCGCTGCGCCTGTGGCGGGGCTGGCGCCGAGCGCGGCGCTGCCCGGGATACCGCGCCGCGCGGCATGCCTTTATCGCCGACCTGCGGCGGGACCGGACCCCGAACCGCATCCGCCGCTTTGGCCAGGCCCTGGTTCTCGCGGCCGAACTGCCCGCCGATATCGTCCATCTGCACGCGCATTTCCTGCATACCCCGGCCTCGGTCGCGCGCTACGCCGCGATGATTTTGAGGCTGCGGTGGACGGTTTCGGCGCATGCCAAGGACATCTGGACTATCCCGGAATGGGAGAAGCGCGAGAAGCTCGCCACGGCGGATTGGGCCGTAAGCTGCACCGCCGCCGGCCACCGCCATCTCGCCGAGCTTTCGCCCGATCCCGAGCGTGTCGGGCTGTGCTATCACGGAGTCGATTTCACGCGCTTTCCATCGTCGACGCGCCGGCTTTCCGACAATGACGGGACCGACCCGGCGCGCTCCGTGATCGTCCTGTCGGTCGGTCGGGCCGTCGTGAAAAAGGGTTATGACGATCTGCTGATGGCACTGGCCCGGCTGCCCGAGGGGCTGGCCTGGCGCTTCGTGCATGTCGGTGGCGGCCCGCTGCTGGACGATTTGCGGCGGCAGTCGGCCGGATTGGGATTGTCGGCCCGCATCGAATGGCGCGGCCCGTTGGCGCAGCCTGCCGTGCTCGCTGCCTACCGCGAGGCGGATTTGTTTGTATTGGCGGCCAAAGTCGCGTCGGACGGCGATCGCGATGGACTCCCCAACGTGCTGGTCGAGGCGCAAAGCCAGCGAGTTGCCTGCATCGCCACTGCCATCTCCGGCATCCCCGAATTGATCGAACCAGGCGTCACCGGCCTGCTCGTCGCCCCGGGCGATGTCGCCGGGCTGAGTCGCGCGATCGAGGCGGCGATCCGCGATCCGGAGCGCCGGGCTGGCCTTGCCGCCGCCGGGGAGACCAGGGTGCGGCGCGATTTCGACATGCGCCACGGCGTCGTCCTGTTGGGCCGGCGCTTCGGCCTGCGTGGTCCCGCATCCCCGGCTTGCGCCGTCCGCGCCCCGGATGCCGGCGGCGGGGAGGAGAGCCCGGGTTTCGACCGGGGACAATCGGATACGCGGGTTGCGGGCGGCCTGATCCGGGCGGAATGATGGTGCGAATAGCGTTTTATGCGCCGCTGAAGCCGCCGGATCACCCCGTCCCTTCGGGGGACCGGCGTATGGCGCGGCTGTTCATCGACGCGTTGCGCGGCGCCGGTCATCAGCCGGTTCTCGCGTCGCGGCTGCGCAGCTACGATGGGAGCGGCAATCCCGAGCGCCAGGCGCGTTTGGCGGCATCGGGTGCGCGCTGTGCGGCGCGCCTGCTGCGCCGCTTTCACGCCGCGCCCGAGGCCGCGCCGCAGCTGTGGTTTACCTATCATCTCTATCACAAGGCGCCGGACTGGCTCGGCCCCGCAGTCACCACAGCGCTGCGGATACCCTATGTGGCGGCCGAGGCGTCCTTCGCGCCGAAACAGGCAAACGCGGGGTGGGCACAAGGCCATCAGGCAGTCGAGCATGCCCTGCGCCGGGCCGATGCGGTGATCGGGTTGAACCCCGCCGACCGCGCCTGCGTGCTGCCGCTGTTGCGCCGTCCGGATTGCTGGATGGCGCTGAAGCCGTTTCTCGACACTGCCGCCTATCGCCCGCGCGAGCATTCAATTGAGGGACCGCCGCGCCTGATTGCCGCGGCGATGATGCGCTCGGGGGACAAGCTGGCCTCCTACCGGCTGCTCGCTGCGGCAATGGCCCGGCTGGTCGATCTGCCGTGGTCGCTGGAGGTGGTCGGCGACGGTCCGGCGCGGCCCGAGGTGGCCCAGGCCTTGGCCCCGCTCGGCAGCCGCGTGCGGTGGGCCGGCTCGCTCGCGCCGCCTGCGGTCGCGGAGCGGCTCGCCGCCGCGGATGTTTTTGTCTGGCCGGCAATCAATGAGGCATTCGGCATGGCGTTGCTGGAGGCGCAGGCGAGCGGCCTGCCGGTAGTTGCCGGACGCGTCGGTGGCGTCGGCGAGATCGTCACACATGAGGCCACCGGCCTGCTGGTCCCACCCGGGGATGTCATCGCCTTCGCTACCGCGGTGCGCCGGCTGTTGCTCGACCCCGGCCGCTGCGTCGCCTTTGGCGCGGCGGCATGGCGCAAGGCGCGCCGCGAGCACGATATCACCAAGGCGGCCGCTTGCCTCGGCGATCTGGTGACCGCGCTCGGGCGCAAGCGCGCGGCATGACCCTGCTGGCCCTGATCCGCCATGCCCCGACCATTTGGAATGAAGCCGGGCGGCTGCAAGGTCGGCGCGATCCGCCGCTGGCTTTCGGCGCGGCCGAACTCGACTGGTGCTTGCCTCCCGAGCTGGCGGATTTTCGCTGGCTGTCCAGTCCGCTGAGGCGGGCAGTTGATACCGCGCGTGTGCTCGGGATAGAGGCGCCGGGCATCGACCCTCGCCTGACCGAGATGGATTGGGGCGCGTGGGAAGGCGAAACCCTTGCTGCACTGCGTGCCCGGCTCGGCGCCGCGATGACCGGGGCGGAAGGGCAGGGGCTCGATTTCCGCCCGCCAGGTGGCGAAAGCCCGCGCGCGGTCCAGGCCCGGGTGGCACCGCTGCTGGCCGAGATCGCCGCCGAGCGGCGGCCGACCGCGGCGGTGACGCACAAGGGGGTGATCCGGGCCGTGCTATCGCTCGCGACCGGCTGGGACCTGCGGACGGGACCGCCGTACCGGCTGTCCTGGTCGGCGGCGCACCTGTTTCGGGTCGATGCCGTGGGCCGGCCAGCGGTCGAGCGCCTCAACTTGCCGCTGCGGCGCTCACAGCCGCCGCGATGACCGCCTCGGTGCTGTTTCATGTCCAGCATCTGCTCGGGATCGGGCATTTGCAGCGCGCCTTGGCGATTACCGAAGGGCTGGCGCAGTCGGGCGCTTCCGTCACTCTGGTGTCTGGCGGAGAACCGATTGCCGCCCTCGCGGCGGCTCCGGCGCGGGTCGTGCAGCTGCCCCCGGTGCGGGCGAGGGATGCCCGGTTCGAGCTGGTCGACAGCCGCGGCCAGCCGATCGATGAGGCGTTGCGCGAGGCACGGCGGACGGCGCTGCTCGCGGCGTTCGCTGCGGCCCGCCCCGAGGTGGTGGTCATCGAGGGTTTTCCGTTCGCGCGACGGGCGTTCCGGTTCGAGCTGGACCCGCTGATCGCGGCCGTTGGGGCGCAGCGGCCGCGCCCGCTGCTGCTTTGCTCGATCCGCGACATTCTGGTCAGACGCGACGACCCGCGGCGAAACATGGAAATCATCGCGCGCGTGCGCGCCGACTTCGACGCCGTACTCGTGCATGGCGATCCGAGCTTCATCGCGTTGGACGCCAGCTTTCCGCCCGCCGCCGAGATCGCTGATCGGGTCGTTTACACCGGCTACGTAAGTTCCGGACGGCGCTTGTTCGCCGCCACCGACGCGGAAGCGGGGGGCCGGGGCCGACGTAAGAACGATAATCCTTTGGACTCCCGCCCCCGCGCGAATGAAGACGCCGTGGGCGCCGGCGCGCTTGACGGGCGCCGCGGCGAGGTGGTGGTTTCGGCCGGCAGCGGAGCCGTCGGGTACCGGCTTTTGGCCGCCGCGTTGGCGGCGCGGCGTGCCGGGTGCCTGGCCGACCACTTCTGGCGCTTGCTCGCGGGGGTCAATCTGCCTGGCCCGGAGTTCGCGGCACTGTCGCACGATCTTCCCCCGAACGTCGCGGTCGAGCGCCATAGGGCGGATTTCCCGGACCTGCTCCGCCGCGCGCAGGTTTCGGTCAGCCAAGCCGGGTACAACACGGTGTTGGAGGTGTTGGCAGCAGAGGTGGGCGCCGTTTTGGTACCGTTCGACGAGGGACAGGAGACGGAGCAGGGGATGCGCGCCGAACGGCTCGCAGCGCACCAGGTCGTCGAGGTGGTAGCCACGGCGGAGTTGACGCCAGCGCGCCTGGCGCCGGCGATCGAGCGCGCGGCGGCACGCGGGCCGCACAGGCTGGCACTTGACACCGGCGGTGCCGCACGCAGCGCCGAGCTGATCCTCGGCATGGTGCGAAATCGCGGTCGGGGCCCGGAGGAGATTGGTGGAGCGGCCCAGAGAGGCTAAAGTATCCAAATGATTCCCGGCTGTTTCGCGGGATTGGCGAACGCTGCCTGGTCCGATCTGATCGAGGAACTCGATCTCTGGGCCGAGGCCGGGCAGGTCGCGGCCTTGTGGTGGCGGGATGACGATGCGGTCGAGCAAACCGCGCAGCTCGATCGGTTGCTGGGACTGGCGGAAGCGGTCCCGCTGGCGCTGGCGGTGATCCCCGCGACGGTGCAGCCGAGTTTGGCGTCCGCATTGGCCGGGGCGCCGGATGTCGTCGTGCTGCAGCATGGCTGGGCCCATGCCAATCATGCCGGAACGGGCAAGAAGAGCGAATTTCCGTCATCGCGCCCGGCCCGGGCCGTGTTCGACGAGTTGATCACCGGCCGAAAGCGGCTCGCTGAGCTGTTCGGTCCGCGTTTCATGCCGGTGTTGGTGCCGCCCTGGAACCGCTTCGCCGATGATTTTCTGCCGTTGCTGGCGGAAGCCGGCCTGTACGCGATCTCCCGGATACCGCGGCCGACCCCGGCTTCGCCGATCCCCGAGATCGACGTGCATGTCGATCTGGTGGACTGGCATGCCGAGCGCGGCTTCATCGGCGAGGCGTCGGCATTGGCAGGGCTGCTGGCGCAGCTGCGGAGGCGACGCCTCGGCGAACATGACCGGATCACTGGAATCTTGACGCATCATCTGGTGATGGACGCGGCAGCCGCCGGGTTTCTGGCCCGGCTGGTCGCGCTGGTGCGGGAACACCCCGCGGCGGCGTGGGTGATACCCGCGGCATGCCGGCCCGATCGGGACCGCACTGGGGCGCCCGCATGAGCGATCATGCCTATCCGGCGTCGGCCATGGTCGCCGATTACCTCCGCGCCGCCGCCGGGCTCGTCCCGGCCACGGCACTGCTCAGCGCTGTGCCGGTCGGAGCGGTGGCGGGGACGGTGCTCGGGGGGTTCGCGGCGATCTTCGCGGTCTTCGGCTTGCGCACGGTACTGCGCCACCGCACGCGCCTGGCGCTTACGGAGACCGAATTGCGCGCCGAGGGTGCGGTCAGAACCGTCATTCCGTGGGCCGAACTCGACCGGATGAGGCTCGCCTATTATTCCACCCGCCGCGACACCCGCGCCGGCTGGATGCAGCTGGAACTCGGGGCCCGCCGCTCCCGCCTGCGCCTTGACAGCCGCATCGCCGGCTTCGAGCAGCTTGTCGAGCGCGCCGCGCTGGAGGCGGCGGCGCGGGGGCTGCAACTGACGCCGACGACGTGTGCCAATCTGGAGGCGATGGGGTTGAGGCCGCAGAACCGGACGAGTGGGGAGGGGCGGTGAACGAGCTTCTGCGCGTCGCCGATCTGCATGTCTGCTTCCGGACCCCCGGAGGGTTCATTCATGCGGTCAAAGGCGTGTCGTTTCGCATCCGCCCGGGCTCGACGGTGGCGCTGGTCGGCGAATCGGGCTCCGGAAAATCGGTCGTCAGCCAGACCATCCTGCAGATCTTGCCTCGCAGCGGCCACGTCGAGAAGGGCCAGATCCTGTTCGCGGACCCGCGCATCGACGGCACGGTTATCGATCTGGTGCAGCTGCCGCCAGATGGGTCGGCAATGCGAGCCATCCGCGGCGGCCGCATCTCGATGATCTTCCAGGAGCCGATGAGCTCGCTGTCGCCGCTGCACACGATCGGCGACCAGGTCGGCGAGGCCTTGCGGCTACACCGTGACGCCAGCACGGCCGAGACTCGGGAACTGACCCAGGACATGCTGCGGCTGGTCGGTTTTCCCGACCCGGCGCGCGCCTGGCGCAGCTATCCATTCGAGCTGTCCGGCGGCTTGCGCCAGCGCGCGATGATTGCGATGGCGCTGGTCTGCCGGCCCGCCCTGCTGATAGCCGACGAGCCCACCACCGCGCTCGACGTGACGATCCAGGCCCAGATCCTGAAGCTGATCAGCGAGCTGCAGCAGGAGCTGGGAATGGCGGTGCTGCTGATCACCCACGACCTCGGAGTGGTCGCCAACGTCGCCGAGGAGATCGTGGTGATGTATCACGGCGAGGTCATGGAGAGCGGCACGCTCGATGACGTGTTCCGCCGGGCCGCCCACCCGTATTTGAAGGCGCTGCTGCGGGCGGTGCCGCGGTTCGACATGAAGCCGGGCGAGCGGCTGGTGCCGCTGCGCGAGATCCCGCCCGGCAACGCGCCGCACCTGATGGAGGAGAAGGCGCAGTGGCCGGCGGACTCTACCGCGCCTCTGCTGGCCTGCGACAGCATCCGCAAGACCTACGGCATCCGCGGCGGCGGCATGTTCGGCGGCGGAGCCGCGATGCGGGTTGCCGCCGTGGACGGGATCAGCCTCAAGATTGCGCGCGGCGAATGCCTCGGGCTGGTCGGCGAGAGCGGTTGCGGCAAAACCACCTTGAGCAAGGTATTGCTGCGGGCGGTGATGCCCGATTCCGGATCGATCACCTTCAACGACCACGGCGTCCTGACCGATGTGCTGGCGCTCGAAGGCGACGAACTGAAACGGTTTCGCCGCAAGGTGCAGCTGATCTTTCAGGATCCGTTCGGTTCGCTCAATCCGAGGATGACGGTGTACGACATCATCGGTGAGCCCTTGTTGATCCATGGCGTCGGCGACGCGCGCACCCGGCGCGAACTGATAGCCGAGCTGGTCAATCTGGTCGGGCTCGATATCCGTCACCTGCGGCGCTATCCGCACAGCTTCTCGGGCGGGCAACGCCAGCGCATCGGCATTGCCCGCGCCCTGGCGCTGCGGCCTGACCTGGTGATCTGCGACGAGCCGGTCTCGGCGCTGGACGTGTCGATACAGGCGCAAATCCTGAACCTGCTGATCGATCTGCAGAAAAAACTGGGCCTGACCTATCTGTTCATCTCGCATAACCTCGCTGTGGTCGATTACATCGCCGACCGCATCGCGGTCATGTGCGCCGGCCGCATCGTCGAGATCGCCGATCGCGCGACGTTGTTCCGCAACCCGCTGCACCCCTATACCCAGGCGCTGCTGGCCGCGGTGCCCGCGCCCGACCCGTCGCATCGGCTGGATTTCCAGCGGCTGATGGAAGACAAGGCCTCGAATCCCGGCGCCTGGCCGGAGCCGTTTCGGCGCGATCCCGGGGTTCCCATACAGCTGTTCGAAGTCGCACCCGGCCATTGCGTGGAGGCGACATCGCGGCCCGAGGCGCAGCTGCCGGCACCGGTACAGCCGCGGCAAGTACTGGCGGCGGGAAAATGACCTTGATGCGGAGTTCTAGCGCGCTTGGCCTCGCTCTTGGGTTTTTGCTGCTGATTGGCGGCGGCGCCCGCGGTCAGCTCGCCGAAACGCCGTTCCTCGCCGGGCAGGTGGCGAGCGGCGCCTTGCCCAAGGTTTCGGCCCGCATCCCGCGCGAGCCCGAGCTTGCCGAACTGGAGACCCTCGGCCAGCCCGGCGGCGAATTGCGCATGCTGATGGGGGGTCCGAAGGACACCCGCCTGATGGTGGTCTACGGCTATGCCCGGCTGATGGCCTACACCCCGGCGCTGGCGCTGGTCCCGGATATGCTCAGAGCAGTCGACGTCGAAGCCGGCCGTGTTTTCACGCTGCATCTGCGCCGCGGACACAAATGGTCCGACGGCTCCCCCTTCACGAGCGAGGATTTCAGGTACTGGTTCGAGGATGTGGCTCAGGATCCGCAGCTGTCGCCCTCGGGCCTGCCCCTGGCCTTGCTGCCCGGCGGTGAGACGCCGCATTTCGAGGTGCTGGACGAGACCACGATCCGCTATAGCTGGACGCGCCCCAACCCGCTGTTCCTGCCCGCTCTGGCCGGCCCCGACCCGCTCTTCATCTATCGGCCGGCGAATTACCTGAAGCAGTTCCACAAGAACTATTGCGACAAGGACCGGCTTGCCGAACGGGTCAAACAGGCGGGGCAGCGGAATTGGGCGGCGCTGCACAACAAGATGGACAGCATGTACCGCAACGACAATCCCGATCTGCCATCGCTCGAACCCTGGGTGTTGAAGACGCGTCTGCCGGCCGAGCGGATCGTGTTCGAGCGCAACCCTTACTACTACCGGGTCGATGGCGCCGGGCACCAGCTGCCCTATATCGACCGCGTCGTCTTCACGATCGCCGACAGCAAGATCGTCCCGGCCAAGACCGGGGCCGGCGAAAGCGACCTGCAGGCCCGGTATCTGCGGTTCGACGACTACACCTTTCTGAAGGCGGGCGAGGCGCGCAACCACTACAAGGTCATGCTGTGGCGGACGGGTCCCGGCAGCCAGCTCGCGCTCTACCCCAACCTCAACGTCAACGACGAGGTCTGGCGCGGGCTGTTCCGCGATGTCCGCTTTCGCCGGGCATTGTCGTTGGCCGTCAACCGGCATGAGATCAACCAGGCAATCTATTTCGGGCTGGCGATCGAAGGACAGAACACGCTATTGCCGCAGAGCCCGCTTTTTCGCCCGGAATACCGCGACGCCTGGGCAAGCTATGACCTGACCGAAGCCAACCGCCTGCTGAACCTGATCGGGCTCAACCAGCGCGACAGCGACGGCATCCGCCTGCTTCCCGACGGCCGGCCGGTGGAAATCATCGTCGAGAATTCCGGCGAATCGAGCGAGCAGTCGGACGTCTTGGAACTGATCCGCGATTCCTGGCGCCGGGTCGGAATCAAGCTGTTCTCCAAACCCTCGCAGCTGGCGCTTTTTCGCAACCGGGTGTTTTCCGGCGAAACGATGATGTCGATCGACAAAGGCATCGAGAACGGGCTCGCGACCGCCGCGATGTCTCCCTGGGAGTTTGCGCCGACGACGCAGCAGCAACTCGAATGGCCGAAATGGGGCCAGTATATGGAAACCAAAGGCAAGGCTGGCGAGGTGCCGGACCTGCCGGCAGCGATGCGCCTCAAGGACCTGTACGCGGCGTGGCTTGCGGCCGGCTCGGACGAGGAGCACGCTGGCATCTGGCACGAAATGCTGCGGGTCTGGGGCGACGAGGCCTATTCGATCGGTACCGTCGGGGGGGTCATGCAGCCGGTCGTCGTCAATGCCGATCTGCGCAACATCCCTGACGATGGCATGTACAACTGGGACCCGGGCGCGCATTTCGGCATCTACAAGCCGGATGGGTTCTGGTTCAACACGCCCGAGGATCGCTCCAAATCCGCCGCACTGGCGCCCGGGCGGGAGCCGCGGCCCTGACCGCCCTGTCTGTCACCCGGGTTTTGCAGGGCGAAGCACCGCCGGTTGCCGCACGCTATCGCAAGCGCGACCGATCCGCCGCAATGCGGCGCGTGTAGAGACGGGCAGCCAAATGCTCGGGTACCTCGTTCACCGCATCCTGATCATGATTCCGACGCTGATCGCGATCAGCATCGTGATTTTTGTCATTATCCATCTGCCGCCCGGAGATTATTTCAGCACCTATATAGCCGAGCTGCAGGCCTCGGGAGAACCGGCCGACCTTGCCAAGATCGCCTTTCTGAAGGCGCAATACGGGTTCGACAAGCCGCTGTGGGAGCAGTACCTGTACTGGGTTGGCGGCTTGTTGCACGGCGATATGGGCTATTCGTTTGCGTACAGCATGCCGGTCAATCAGGTCGTCGGCGATCGCCTGTTCCTGACCTTTCTCGTCTCGTTCACGACGATCATCTTCACTTATGTCGTTGCCTTCCCGATTGGGGTCTACTCGGCCACCCACCAATATAGCTGGTCCGACCATCTGCTGACGCTGCTCGGGTTTCTCGGCCTTGCGACTCCGAGTTTTCTGCTGGCCCTGGTGCTGGTCTATTTTGCCCATGTCTGGTTCGGCATCTCGGTCGGCGGCTTGATGGACCCGCGCTACGTCGATCGCGGCTGGTCGTGGGGCAAGGCCCTGTCGGTGTTCGCGCATATCTGGATTCCCGTGGTCGTGATCGGCACTGCCGGGACCGCCAGCATGATCCGGCGGCTGCGCGCCAACCTGCTCGACGAACTGCAAAAGCAATATGTCGTCACCGCTCGCGCCAAGGGGCTTCACCCGGTCAAGATCCTGTTCAAATACCCGCTGCGCATGGCGTTGAACCCGTTCGTCTCGGACATCGGCTCGCTGCTGCCGCATGTGATTTCGGGAGCGGCGATCGTCTCGGTCGTCATGTCGTTGCCGACCACTGGTCCGATGCTGCTCGATTCGCTACGCAGTCAGGACATGTTTCTCGCCGGGTCGTTCCTGATGTTCATGGCGTTCCTGACCGTCATCGGGGTGCTGCTATCGGATCTTGCCCTGGCCGCGCTTGATCCCCGGATTCGCCTGCAGAGCGGGCGTGCGCGATGAGCGATTTGACCCTGACCACCGGCGGCGCGCCGGCCGGCAAACCGGGGGGCCAGGCGCGCGCGTCGACCGAGCCGCTGCCGCACTTCATCTCCCGCGCGCCATTCGACCCGTACTCGGTCGAGGTGATGACCCCGGCGCAGGAGCGCTTTTACCGGGCATCGCAGTGGCGTCTCACCTGGTGGCGCCTGCGCCGGCATCGCGTTGCCGTGGTCTCGGGCGCGATCCTGCTGGTCTTCTACGTGTCGATCCTGTTCAGCGAATTTCTCGCGCCCTACGGGCTCGACACGCGCAACACCGATTTCATCTATGCCCCGCCGGAGCGGGTGCGAATCTTCGATCACGGTCATCTCGCCGCCCCGTTCGTCCAGGGCTACGATTACCGTCTCGACATGACCACGCTGCAGCGCGTGTACACGCCGAACCCAGCGAAGCCGCAGAAGCTTCGCTTTTTCTGCCATGGCGATTCGTACGAATTATGGGGGCTGCTCGCGGCCGACCTGCACCTCTTTTGCCCCGCCCGCGGCGGCCAGTTGTTTCTTTTCGGCACCGACCGGCTCGGCCGCGATCTGCTGTCGCGCATCCTCTACGGCGCGCGGATCTCGCTGACCGTCGGCCTGATCGGGGTCTCGGTCAGCTTCACCCTCGGCATCATCGTCGGCGGCATCGCCGGGTATTACGGCGGCTGGACCGACATCCTGATCCAGCGCGTCATCGAGGTCATTCAGAGCTTTCCGCACCTGCCGTTATGGATGGCCCTTTCGGCGATCCTGCCGGTGACCTGGAGCCCTATCCTCGTCTATCTCGGGATCACGATGATCCTCGGCATGATCGAATGGACGCATCTCGCGCGCGCCGTGCGCTCGAAGCTGCTGTCGCTGCGCGAGGAGGATTTCTGCACCGCCGCGGTGCTGATGGGCGCGACCCCGGCGCGCATCATCCGGCGCCATCTGCTGCCGAGCTTTATGAGCCATCTGATCGCCTCGGCGACCCTGGTGATCCCCGGCATGATCCTCGGCGAGACCGCGTTGTCGTTTCTTGGGCTGGGCCTGCGGCCGCCGATCACGAGCTGGGGGGTGCTGCTCAACGAGGCGCAGAACATCAGCGTCGTCGCGCTGTACCCCTGGCTGATGCTGCCGGTTGTGCCGGTCATCATCACGGTGCTGGCGTTCAACTTCTTCGGCGACGGTCTGCGCGACGCCGCCGACCCGTATCACTGAGGCGGCTTAGCCTTTTTTTGTCCTCAGCGAATCTCGATATACGCAAACGATGTCGATGGCGGCATCGCACCTTTGCACAATTCAGACGCTTTCTCGGCCGAGGCAAGTAAACTCACAGAGAAGCGATCCTTCGGGACATTCTGCCTTGCCAAATTCGCAGCGAGCCACTCGGTGCGAGCCCGGGTAAGCTGAGCGACAACAGACTTGGAATAAGGCTCCTCTATCCAAAATCTGATTCGCACGCGCTTCCCCCCAGCAAGCGTAGAGGGGTCGCTGGCTAGTTTCTGAGCCGATCCGGGCTGCAACACCGACATTGGCGGTCCCGACCGCTGTACCGCTGGAGGCACATCGGATGTGGCTGCTGCCGCCGCCAGCTCTTGTGCTACATTTTCCGCGCCTTCTATCTCGCCGCGCGCGAAGGTGATACAAAAGCCAATTTTATTGTTGGTCCTTGGCTCTCCTTCTCCTTGTTCATCATTCTCGTTGGGATGAGCTACCAGGTTATAAGCACCTCTGACCGCTTCTGTATAAAGGAAAGAGCTTTCAGTGACGGCTTGAGCACCGTTGTACTGGACTGCAACCGCGGTTACCAACTCGTCAACAGTTTTGTCGGACCCCTCACTTTCGTCGTTCGCAGCCAACGTTGTTATCAATTGGGCGCTGAGGGACATGACTGTGCAGTCGTCTTTCAGAATGTCGAGGACGTCGTAGTCGGATAGAGAACTAGGAAAGCCTCTTGCGCTCAGCAGTTCGCGAGCACGCGATAGTCGCAGTTGCGATATTCCGAATGTAAAATTCGGAACGAAACCGGTCACAGACCAAACGGCTTGCGCGATAATGAACTCGAACCGTCGCTGGACGGCGCCCCGGTTATATTCTTCCGCGCCAATGATCGCAGCAGTTAGCGCTCGCAGGTCGATCTGTGAGGGCCTCACTTGGTCTGCTCTGCCGCGAATGCAGGTGAAGAAGGTATCGTTTAACCGCAAATTGCGCCCGCTGGCCCAATCGCGTTTCGGCTGGACCGTCGAATTGGCCTCGCTATCGGCTTCTGGGGCAACGATGGTCGCGAGTTTGTCTTTCAGCAGTATTGCATACCCCAGCCTCTGTGCCAACGCTAGATGTCCTTCCACGACCGTCTGCGGATCTTCTGAGGAGTAGTTCTGTTCGTTATTGAACGGTTCGAAACACGCAGCGATCATGAATGGGGCCGAGATTAACCCCAGAAGGCCGATTTCGCGAATGGATCGGCTAAGGAGGCGTCCCCAGCCTGGACGCAAAATAGGTCGCGATTCCACTGGTTATAATCCCCATCAGGGATGTTCGTATGCTCTCAAGCCGCGAGACGCGGCCGGAAATTCCGACTGTGGCCGCTTTAGGCAGGCTCGCTTGAAGCAGCAATTTGGCTAACACCACCCCCAAATCGGCGAAATAGGCATAACCGATAAAGTACAATATGTAGGCAAACAGGAATGGCAACTTCAGCCCGATCCTGTCCGGGCTCACAACAATATCCCAATAGACGATAATTGGCCAAGCCATCAGCAAAGCACCAAAGAAACCGGTCATCTTCGCAGTCAATTGCGACTGACGCGAGAGATACCGGTATAAGGTGCGATGGCTGACATTGCTGCCTCGGGTAATGCGCATCCAATGAAACGGGAGATAATAAAGCAAAAATCCTATCAGAACTGGGATAACCAGTTTTATCACGAGGGATTCCCAGCGAAAGACATTTGTGTCGCCATATAAGAATGACGAAAATGTAAAATACAGCTTGTACGGGGTCAGAAAGCTCGCTGCTTTGGTGAGCAAGACGATGCCTGCCACGCCGAAGGCGAAGCCATAGGGGTTGATGCTTAGACCGATCCCAATTGGAACCTGACGTGCAAAACTCGACTGGTCAGACGGGAGAGACTGGTCGGCGGCGAGCGTTTCCTCGTCCGCTCGTGCACTCGGCTTTTTCGCTGTATCTCCGGTGCCCATTTACGGTATCGCCTTCAGCGGCTTCGTTGTTTGAATTCGTAAATCACCCATAGTAGGCTAGTTCCGTGGGGCAGTGATTTCAACCCTGGTTGTAAATCAAGGCCGCAGCACCAGCCCTTCCTGCGCGATAATGGTGCCGGGGCGGGCCTTCGCTGCCTCGGCCGCGATCGTGTCCATGAAGACGTCGTCGTGCTCGGGCTCATGATGGAAGATCACCAGCGTGCCCACCCGCGCCGCATCGGCCAGCCGCACTCCTTCCTGCCATGTCGAATGGCCCCAATGCCGGTGCGCCGGGTATTCGGCATCGGTGTAGGTGGAGTCGTAGATCATGACATCGGCCCGGTCGATCAGCTTCATGACATTGGCATCGAGCTGACCCAGCCGGTGCTCCGTGTCGGTGATATAGGCAATGATTTTGCCGGCGAATTCGATGCGATACCCTGTGGCCCGATTGGGGTGGTTGAGCGGCGCGGTGCGCAGTTCAATGCCCGGGTGCGGCACCAGCGACTCGCCCGCCGTGAAATCGATGAATTCAAGCTTTGCCGCGAAAATCCGCATCGGCACCGGAAACAGCGGCGCCATCATCATGTTGGACAGCACGCCTTCGATGTCGAGATCGGGCTTCAGGTGACCGGCCCAGATGCGGATGGTGCTGCCCGCGTCGTAACACGGGGCGAAAAACGGCAGACCTTCGATGTGGTCGAAATGGGTATGGCTGTAGAAGAGGTCGACGTCGACCGGCCGGCCGCTTTTGACCAGCTCGTGCCCGAGCAGGCGCAGTCCGCTGCCGCCGTCGAAAATCAGCAGCCGGGTGCCGCAGCGGACCTCGACGCAAGAGGTGTTGCCGCCGTACCGCACGGTGCCGGGCCCGGGGCAGGCAATACTGCCGCGTACGCCCCAGAACCGTATCAGGAAATCCGGATGCGCCACGCTGTACGAACCCCGCCGGCTGTGCGCCCGTCCTGCTGCGATCATACCGTTGAAAACAGTTGAAAAGCCAGATCGGGCGGTGGGCGGGGGTGGGCGAATTTTTTGGCGCGTTTGGCTCTAACCGCTCTTTAACCGGTGGCGCGCTAATAGCATCGGCATGCTCAGCCAGAAGGAGAGCCTGCCATGACCAAGAGCGATTACGAGGCCGCGGTGGCCGATTTCATGCGCAAGAAGGGGGTCACTCGTTGCCCCACCGTCTGCGTTGTCCCGACCCGGGCGACCGTCGCCGATGGCGACCGCGTCGCGCTGCGCGAATACGCTGCCGCCAAGGAAGCGGCGAGGCTGGAAAAGATGCGGTCGTATCAGCAGATCCTGCGGCCGTGACATTGGCGCCCTAGTCGCCCTGGCCGGCCGTAAAGCGGGTGGCTGGGGCGTCGGCGCAGATTGCCGAACCCGCCGGGCGGAGTTGGAGCGGTTCGGTCCGAGCGCTACAGGTTCGTTTCCCCAATTTGGCTCAGGGCGCGCACGGACACCGCTGCATCCCGGAATTGCGTCAGTAAGATCGCGACACTCAGCGCCGCTACCGCGATCGTGATATTCCAGGCCGCATGGAGCGCGGCCGGTCTATCCCGGCGGCTTCATCGCAACGTCGAGCATGACGTTGGGCAGGATCTCGCGGATGACTCCGCGTAATGTCGCTTCGTCGGATGCGGTCGCAACCGCGAGCAGCCGACGCGAGCCGCGGCGCAGGATGCGCGCGGTGGCGCGCCCGTCCCGGCCGGCCCGGATCGTCGCAAAAGCATCGGCCGGCTCGACCCGCCGCAGGATGCGTTTCAAGGCCTGCAGCCCTTCCGCGGTCTCGACATCATGGGCCGGGGTTTCGCTTGGCTCGGATTCGATTTCATCCTCAACCACCGCATCGATTGCCTCAACCGGGCGATGGCGGGCCATCGACTGGTAAATCGCGCGGCCGGATTCGGTGTCGATGCGCGACTGCAATTCCCAGCTTTCGCCACGAGACGACAGCTCGGCGATCAGCGCGAACAGGTCGTCGCAATCCTCCTCATGGGTGCAGGTCAGAAAGGCCAGTCGCCCGTCATGCTCGATGACGCGATCATCGTCTTCGGCGAACCCCAGCTCGGCGAGTGCGTTGTCGAGCGCGCGGCGAGATGCGACGAGCAGCGTCGTCACATGCAGCCGCCGTCCGCTTTCCGTAGCCGCATCCTTCTCGGCCATGTGCTTGTTCCTCCGAGCCGGCGATGCCGGCCGATGCCGACCTCAGCCGGGCTGGCTCTCGCCCAATCGGCTGATCCGCGCGTCCCGGTGAATGCCGACATTCATCAACAGGCCAAACCCGAACAGGACCGTCAGCATCGCGGTTCCCCCGTACGAGATCAGCGGCAGCGGGACCCCCACGACCGGGATAAGGCCCATCACCATGGCCGTATTGATGAACACGTAAAGAAAGAAATTGGTCGCGATGCCGAGCCCGAGGAGGCGCCCAAACTGGTTGCGGCTGCGCAAGGCAATCGCGAAGGCATAGACGATTACGATGGTATAGAGCGCGAGAAGCGTCACGCTGCCGACAAGGCCGAACTCCTCGGCCAGCATCGTAAAAATGAAATCGGTCTGCTTTTCCGGCAGGAAGCTCAGATGCCCCTGAGTCCCGAGCAGAAACCCTTTGCCGAACAACCCGCCCGAGCCGAATGCAATTTTCGATTGCAGGATGTGGTAGCCGGCACCGAGCGGATCGGCTTCCGGATCGATGAAGGTATAAAGCCGCACCTTCTGGTAGTCGCGCAGAAAGGACCAGGCAATTGGCGCCAGGCCGGCCGCCGCAATAGGCCCCAGCGCCAGAATCCATAGTCGTACCCCGGCAGTGAAAAACATCACGGCGCCGACCGCGAGCAGCATCATCGCGGTGCCGAGGTCGGGCTGCTTCAAGACCAGCCCGACCGGCACGACGATCAATGCTGCGGGCACGATCAGGCGGATCAGGCGGCCGACCTCCTCGTTCGACAGACGGTGGAAATAGCGCGCCAGCGCCAGCACCAGCGCAATCTTCATCAGCTCCGACGGCTGCAGCTGGATGACCCCGAGATCGATCCAGCGCTGCGCCCCCATGCCGACGATGCCACCGAGATCGACGGCGATTACGAGAGCCAGCGACACCCCGTAGAGGACATAGGCAATCCGGTACCAATGCCGGATATGGATCAGCGCCGCCGCCACCATCGGCAACAGTGCGATCCCGAAGCGGCCCATCTGCTTGGCCGCCCAGGGTTGCCAGTCGCCGTTGCCGGCCGAATAAAGCATCGCGAAGCCGATCCCGGCGATCACGGTGACCAGCAGCAGCAATCCCCAAGGGATTCCCCGCAGCTTGTCCGGCAAAGTCAGTTCGCGCCGGCCGATATCGGAGGCCAGGATGGACACGGTTCAGCCTCCCCGCGGTGCGGCCGGCGGCAGCGGCGCCGGCGCGGGAGGCGGTAGCGGCAACTCGGGCGCGGCGAGCTGCGCGACGGCTTGCGGGTCGGGGACCCGCCGCGCCGGGTCGCGGCGCTGCACCTCGAGCAGGACGTCGCGCACGATCGGTGCCGCGACCGCCGATCCGCCGCCGCCGCTCTCGCCGCCATGTTCGACGACCGCGGCGCAGATATAGCGCGGCGCTCCGACCGGCGCGAAACCGACGAACAGCGCGTGGTCGCGCTCCTTCCATGGGATCTCGTCGCTCTTGCGCACGCCGTGTTCGCGCTCGTACTCGCTGATCCGGCGCACTTGCGAGGTGCCCGATTTGCCGGCCATTGCAAACGCCGGGTCCGTGATGCGGGCGGCGTAGGCGGTGCCGCCCTGCTCGTTGACCACGGCGTTCATTCCGTCGGCTACCAGCCCGAGCGCGCGCGGGGTGATGCCGAGCCAGCCGAAGTTTGGCGGGGCGCGGTCGCCGCCAGGAGCCAGTACCCCGTTCTGGCGCACCAGATGCGGCACGACGGCGCGTCCGGTCACCAGCCGCGCCACCATCGTTGCGACCTGCAGCGGCGTCGCCAGCACTTCGCCCTGGCCAATGCCGGCGATCAGGGTCTCGCCCTGTTGCCAGGAAAGTCCGGTGGTGGCGATCTTCCAGTCCCGGGTCGGGATCAACCCGCCGCGCTCGCCGGGAATGTCGAGCCCGAGCGGCGCACCGAACCCGAACCGGCGCGCCATTGCTCCGATGCGATCGATGCCGACCCGTTTCGCCGTTTCATAGAAAAAGACGTCGCAGGATTTCTTGATCGCATCGTGCAGATGCAGCGTGCCGTGCCCCTCCTTGCGCCAGCAATGGAAGGTGGCGTTTCCGAGCTCGAGATATCCCGGGCAGGTAATCGGAGTATCGGGGTTGATCACCCCCGATTCCAGACCGGCGAGCGCAACCACCGGCTTGAAGGTTGAGCCCGGCGGGTAGATGCCGGCAATCGCCTTGTTCGACAGCGGGTTGCGTGGGTCGGTCGAAAGCTCCTGCCAGATCGCCGGGCTCAGCCCGGTCGAGAATACGGTCGGATCGAAGCTGGGACTTGAGACCAGGGAGATGACATCGCCGGTCACCGCGTCCAGCAGCACGCAGGAGACGCTTGCCTCGGAGGCGCAGCGGCGGGTCACGAAGTCCTGCATCGCCATATCGAGACCGAGGACCACATCTTCCCCGGGCTGGCCTTCGATGCGGGCAACTTCGCGCACGATCCGGCCGAAGGCGTTGACCTCGACCTGACTGGTGCCGGCGGTGCCGCGCAGCCGAAGGTCGGCCGACTTCTCGATGCCGGCCTTGCCGATGCGGAAGTCCGGCAATTCCAGGAGGGGGTCGCCGGTCAGCTCCTTTTCCGATACGGCCGCGACATAGCCGATGACATGCGCCGCGGTTGGTCCGAACGGGTAGAAGCGCGTCGGACCCTGTTCGATCGAAACGCCGGGCAGTTCGGGAATAGCAACTTCGACCCGCGATAGCTCGCCCCAGCTCAGATTGGCGCGAACGACCAGCGGTACGAAAGCGTGCCGTCGGCGGGCATCGCGCAGCACGCGATGCCGATCGGCCTCGCCGATCTCGATCACGCCGCCGAGCGCGGTGAGGGTAGCGTCGAGGTCGCCCGCCTGCTCCGGGACGATCACGACCCGGTAGTTCTGGTGGTTGTCGGCCAGCGCCACCCCGAACCGGTCGACGATGCGGCCGCGCGGCGGCGCCAGCAGACGCAAATTGATCCGATTCTCGTCGGCGAGAACGGTATATCGATCCTTCTCGACGATCTGCAGCTGATACATGCGCGCCGCGAGGGTCCCAACCAGAACAGCCTGGCTGGCGCCTAGGATCGCCGCGCGCCGGGTGATTAACTTGTGCCGCTGGGTCTCCCGCTGCATGGGCGGGCTGCCTAGGCCGCGCGGGTTTGTGGTGTTGCTGCCGATCGCCGCCGCGGCGCCGCACACGCCATCGCCGTCCCATTTATGCCCATGGTCGGAATGCCTTCAGGCTGTGCCCATCAGGGCGCGCTGGGTCCGCCCGAGCAGGAAGCTGCCGAGCGGAAAGATCGCGACTGTCAGCACCGCACGAAAAGCAGTGCTGCGGAAATCGAGCAAGGCCCAGTCCAGAACGCAATGCAACGCCCAAAACGCCAGCAAGGCGCCGCCAGTCAGGATCGTAAACCCCGTCCAAACGAACGGGAACAGGCGATTGACGAAATAGCGCCGGTAACTCATCACCACGCCGCGGGCGAGCAATAGCAACAATGCGCTGACGCCGACCGGCGCGCCGGCGAGCAGATCCTGAAACGCACCGATAGCAAACAGCGCCGCGGGGGGCAGCAGGTCCGGACGGTAGATCGTCCAATGATAGGCCGCCATCAGCGTGAAAGCGGGGGTAAGCGCGGCGTAACCGGCGATGTGAACGGGCAGAATGGACCCCACCGCGGCCAGCACCGTCGTCGCGATCGGCCACAGCCGCGCTGCGGTGTTGTCGACCCGCGGCAGCGCCGGCAGGCTGAAGACCTTCAGTGCCATCGGTCCGCTCAGTGCAGTTCGGGGTCGTCTGTCGCCGGCTTGCCGCGACGGCCGGTATGCGGGCTGACCGGGACCGGCTTCGGCAAAGCATCCGCGAGGCCGTAGTTGACGATGCGGAGATAGCCCAGCTGCGACAATTCGACCGAAGGCTCGACGCGTACCGCTCCCGAATCGACCGAGGCGATAATGCCGACCGGCAGTCCCGGCGGGAACACGCCGCCCTCTCCCGAAGTGACTACGCGATCGCCGATCTTGAGGGTCGCGGAGGCGGGCAGGTATTGCAGCCGCGGCCGCTCGGAATTGTCGCCGGCGAGCACGGCGCCTTCGCGCGAGCCCTCCACCATGACCGGAATGCGTGAATTCAGATCGGTGATCAGGAGCACCCGCGCCGCCCGGGCGCCCACTTCGGTGAGCCGGCCGGCAAGCCCTTCGCCGGTCATCGCCGCCTGTCCCCGCGCGAGGCCGTCATTGCTGCCGGCGTTGATCAACACCGTGCGCACATAGGCGCCGCCCGAATTGGCGATGACCCGAGCCGTCACATACGAGATTGCCGGCTCGGGGACGAGACGCAGCAGGCCGCGCAACTGCTCGTTCTCGGCCGCCAGGCGCAGTGCCGCATCCTGCCATTGCAGCAGCTTTTCATTCTCCTCGGTCAGTCGCAGATTTTCCTGGTACATCGCGACAACGCCGCGGGCGCGATCGACCAGATTGCCGACTGCGGCGAGCGGCCGCGAGGCGGTGTCGAGCGCCGGCGCGACCGCATCGCCAACCGTGCGCCGCAGCGAATCGAGCAGGCTTTGATCCGCCTTGCCGAGGATGATAACGACCATCGAGGCCAACACGAGAAACGGCAGCGTCGTCCGTTGGAGTAGCGCACGTAGCTGCGGCGACAGGCGAATCAACCCACCCCCTCGACCCTTAGGAACCGCCGGAGCCATGCCCCCGAGCGCCGATGCAACGCTCGAACCATGACGCCCCTACCGGCAATCTGCCCCCAGATAAAGACGGTCACCACATATTGATCAACACGTTTTTTAGAGTCTTCATTTCTTCCAGGGCGCGCCCGGTCCCGAGCGCGACGCAGGTGAGCGGATCGTCGGCGATCGAGACCGGCAATCCGGTCGCATGGCGCAACACAAAGTCCAAATTGCTCAACAGCGCGCCGCCGCCGGTCAGCACGATCCCCTTGTCGACGATGTCGGCCGCCAGCTCGGGCGCGGTGTGTTCGAGCGCGACCTTGACGGCTTCGATGATCGAGCCGACCGGCTCGGCGAGGCTTTCGGAGATCTGACGCTCGCTGATCACGATCTCCTTGGGCACGCCGTTCATCAGGTCGCGGCCCTTGATCTCCATAATGCGGCCTTCGCCGTCATCGGGCATGCAGGCCGACCCTATCTCCTTCTTGATGCGCTCGGCGCTGCCCTCGCCGACCAGCAGGTTATGGTTGCGTCGGATGTAGGCGATGATTGCCTCGTCCATCTTGTCGCCACCGACCCGCACCGAGCGCGAATAGACGATTCCGCCGAGCGACAGCACCGCGACTTCGGTGGTGCCGCCGCCGACATCGACGACCATCGATCCGGTCGGCTCGGTGACCGGCAGCCCGGCGCCGATCGCCGCCGCCATCGGCTCCTCGATCAGGAACACCCTCCGGGCGCCGGCGCTCTCGGCCGATTCTTGTATCGCCCGCCGCTCCACCGCAGTCGACCCGGACGGGACGCACACGATGATCTGCGGGCTGGCAAAGCTGCGGCGGTTATGGACCTTGCGGATGAAATGCTTGATCATTTCTTCCGCGACTTCGAAGTCGGCGATGACCCCGTCGCGCAACGGCCGGATGGCTTGTATGTTGCCGGGCGTGCGGCCGAGCATCAGCTTGGCCTCTTCACCAACCGCGAGCACCTGTTTGCGGCCCTTGACGCTGGCGATGGCAACAACCGACGGCTCGTTCAGGACTATGCCGCGACCTTTGACATAGACGAGGGTGTTCGCCGTGCCGAGATCGATCGCCATATCGGCGGACAACAAACCCAACATTCTTCCAAGCATCGTGACCACAGCTGCGAAGTTGCGGACGATCCGACGTTTCCGCCCGGTTCGCAAGCGCAACGTAAATCGGCACAGACGATCATTGACAGCGTGCGCGACTTCCCGCAACGGATAGTTCCTCCGTTGCCGCGAAAAGCGAGAAGCCTGGCGCTCTTCCTCGGTTGCGCCCCGGGGTTCTTGCGGATTGCTAGCGCAGTTTCAAGCAGCAAGCCAATTTACGGCCGAGGTCCCGCATGACATTGCGGACGCGATCGCTCCGGACAGGCTTGATCAAGCGCTCGGTCCGCATCGCCGGCCACGCGACCAGCATCTCCCTCGAGGCCGAGTTCTGGCGAGCGTTGCAGGAGATCGCCGAACAGCGGGGGGTGTCGGTTGCCGCCTTGTTGGCCGTTATCGATGCCGAACGCCAAGGCAATCTGTCGAGCGCCGTCCGTCTTTTCGTTCTCGATCTCTGCCGCCGCGGCGCACTCGGGGGCAGCCGGGGCGCTCAAGGCACGCCCTGAGCCCGGCGGCGTGGCCGCCGCCCCGCCAGCCCGTTCTGCCCCAACCGGGCAGCAGCCGCGACGGGTTCCACTCGGTTATGCGTTGCAGTACACTGCGTTGCCACGGCGCGCCGGCGCGTTCTCCGGACCCGCCCCTTCCGAAGGAGACGAGGATGGCTGCCGTCGTCAATCTCAACCGGTTCCGCAAACAGCGCGAGCGCGCCGAGGCCGAGCGCCGCGCGGCTGAGAACCGCACCGCCTTCGGCCGCAGCAAGAGCGACCGGCAGAGATCCCAGCACGAGCGCCGCCGCGCCGACAAGGCTCTTGACGACAAACTTCTGGATTAAGATTGCGATTGAGCCTAGGGGCCAAGTGCGGCGCGATAGCAGTCGAGGGTCGCCTCGTCGAAACAGACGAAGATGACGGTTTCTGGAACCTCGTACCGTTCGAAATGGCTACGCACGGCGGCGACCGCGATTCGCGCTGCCTGGTCGCGCGGGTACCCATAAATTCCAGTCGCGATGGCTGGGAAAGCCAGATTGCGGAATCTCTGCTCCCGCGCGATCTCGAGGCAGGAGCGATAGCAGTTCGCCAGAATGCGCGGTTCACCGACGGTGCCGCCGCGCCAGATCGGACCGACGGTGTGGATCACATGGGCCGCGGCAAGATGGTAGCCGGCAGTCAGCTTCGCCTCGCCTGGCGGACACCCGCCCAGATTGCGGCATTCAGCCAATAGCTCCGGCCCGGCAGCGCGATGGATCGCGCCGTCGACTCCGCCGCCTCCCAGCAGCGTCTCGTTCGCGGCGTTGACAATGGCATCCACTTCCAGCCGCGTAATGTCGCCAACCACCAGGCGCACTCGGGCGTAAGAGCGTCCATCCTGGTTGGCTGGCATGCCGGCGCGTCCTCGCTGAGCTAGGCTCCGATATTTTCGCCCGGATCGTTGCCGAACAGGCGCTCTTCCTCGATTTTGCCTTCGCCGCCATCGACGATAACCTTGCTCGGCTTGTCGGAGCCGGCGAGCCGTATCGCCTCGGACACGGCCTCATCGCGGCCCGGGAAGCCCGCTCGCGGATGATCCTCGCCCTCTTTGGTCACGGTCCAGCGGCCACCGACGGGGTGAACCCGGTAGACATGGCGCCCCAACATCGTCTCGTTTCTCCTAGCAGCTCAGCCCTAGAGATCGACAGGGCGGATGCGCCGGCGCCGCATCGCATTCCGGGCGGCTTACCCCCGGCACAAACGAAATGCCGGGATCGACATTGGCCGACCCCGGCTAGGTTGCGGGTGGCAAGCCCGCGTCAGGGAGACTTTGCCGAGCCGGATCACGGTCAGAGCGAGCGTCCGGCGCCCTCGCCCCGCATCGCACGCGCGACACTCCCCGAAAACAGGCGCATCTCGCGGGAGTTCCCAGTTGCCGTTTGTGGCAACCGAGAAACTCGCCCTACGCGGCGTTGAAGCCGGCCTGTGGGCCAAGGTCCGCAGGCCGGGGCCGTGCCGGGGTCTGGCGCCTGCCGTCGGGAACCTTGATGGATGTTCCGGTGAGCCCGGCGAGACGCTGGCGCGACCGGCTGAGCGCGGCAGCGTCGGTCATCGTCGTCTCGGCATCCGGGTCGGGGGTGATTCCAATCAAGCGCCGCAGGGCCTCACGGCCGCGCGACAGCCGCGAACGAACCGTTCCGACGGGGACATCGAGAACCACGGCAACTTCCTCGTAACGCATGCCTTCGAGGCCGACCAGCAGGATTACCGCCTTCTGTTCCTCGGGCAGTTTGGCCAGGGCGCGCTCGAGATCGCGCAGCTCCAGCCGCTTGCCCTGATGCGGGGCACGGGTCAGTAGCGGCTCGGTCTCATTCAACCCCACCGAACTCCCCTCGCGCACCGCGCGCCGAACCTGGTTCACGTACTGATTATGGAGAATGGTGAATAACCAGGCGCGCAGATCCGTTCCTTCCTGCCAGAGATGCAGCTTCCCGAGGGCCCGTGCGAGGCAGTCCTGGACGAGGTCGTCTGCTGCGACGACATCGCGTGTCAACGCGCGGGCGTAACGGCGCAGGCGGGGGATCTCGGCTTCGATGTTCTGATGGATGTCAGCCACGTCGGTTCCTTTTGATCGCCAGCCGGCCTGCGAGATCGCTGTTGAACGCCGCGGGGCCGACTAGATGGTTAAGGAACCTAGTGGGTCGCTGTAATCGGATGATGTCAGGGGGGTTGGTTTTGTGTAAGAAATTGTAACCGATAATAGGCGAGCCTATATGCAGCGCGATGGGAATTCCCGGTCCATTTTTGGCCAGGATTGCTGGGCGAAAGCGAGGCGAGGTTGCCCGGTATGAGCGAGAACGGCCATGTCCTGGTCGTCGATGATCAGAAGGAAATCTGCGACGTCGTCCAGGAGTATCTCTCGGGAGAGGGCTACCGGGTGTCGGTCGCGCATGATGGGGCGGGCATGCGCCGGGTTCTCGGGCAGGACCCGGTTGACCTCGTCATCCTCGATCTGGTTCTGCCCGGCGAGGACGGCCTGACCCTGGCGCGTGCGCTGCGCAACGAATCGGGGATCGGAATCATCATCCTGACCGGGCGCGGCGAAACGGTTGACCGCATCATCGGTCTTGAGATGGGCGCCGACGATTATCTGCCCAAACCGTTCCACTTACGCGAACTGCTGGCGCGGGTTAAAAGCGTGCTGCGGCGGGTTTCGACGCGAACCCGCGAGAAAACCGCGCCGAGCCGGTTGCGGGCTCGTTTCGCGGGCTGGAACCTCGACCTTTCGAGCCGGGAGCTGATGTCCCCGAGGGGTCAGGAGGTGCGGCTCACGACCGGCGAGTTCGATCTGCTGTCGGCCTTTGTGAACCATGCCAACCAGGTGTTGACCCGCGACCGACTGCTCGATCTCGCGCGCAACCGCGAAGCCGGACCGTTTGACCGCACGATTGACGTGCAGGTCGGCCGGCTCCGGAAGAAGCTTGAGGATGATCCGCAAAAGCCCAGCATCATTAAAACAGTGCGCGGCAGCGGCTACATTTTTACGCCAAATGTCGACCTGAGCTGAGCCCGCTCGGGTAATTAATGACCGTCCAGAAGGCGATCGATGAGCGGATCAAGCTGTCCGGCCAGTTTGCGGTAGCCGAGAGCGCTGAAATGCAGGCGGTCGGGCGACACCGGCGCGGTCAGGCGTCCTTGCCCGTCCAGCAGCACGCCGCCGATATCGGCGTAGAGGACCTCCCGTTGATCGCCGCAAGCCGCGATCAGCCGGTTGACGGCGCCGACCTCGCGCCGCAGCCGGTCTTGCGGGTCTTGGCTTCGCGGCGGCAGCGCGACCAGCAGAATGCGCGATTGCGGCAGACGCTCGCGCAGGCGGATCAGGTTCGCCCGGATGCCCTCGGCCGCGGTTTCAGGCTCGCGTCCGTGGCCAAGATCGTTGGTGCCGATCAGCAGCACCACGCCGGGCGGCGGCGGTCCGTCGAGATTTCCGTGGTCCAGCCGCCACAGCAGGTGCTCGGTGCGATCCCCGTTGATTCCGGCATTGATTGCATCGCGCGCCGCGAAATGCTGCTGCCAGATGTCCGGGTCCCATCGCTCGGTTAGCGAATCGCCCAGAAACAGGATCCGGTCGCGCAGCGATTTGACAGCCGAGTTGATCTCGGCCAAGCGTTGGCGGAAATGGGCATCCGGCTGAGGCTCGGGAGAAGCCAGTGCGGCCGCGGTAAAGGGGCCGCAAGCGAGGCCGCCTTGCGCCAGCGCAGGGGCGGCCGCGGCTGCAGACAGCGCGAGAATGAGGAGTGCGGAAATGACAGGCGCTCTCATTGCGGCTCCCTGGTCCGACAACGATCATAGCGGCTTTCCCCGGCGTCACGAGCCCGACCGGCTGGGCAGAAATGACATCGCGATCAGGACGGTGCACAAGGATCGCGGGCGGCCGACAACCCGCTCCTCGGCTTGACGCGGAAACGCCCAGCGCCGATCGTGCCCGGGATGGTCTGAAGCGGGCGGTCTCACGGAGGAGAACATGGCACCGATGCCTCCGAGCCATGCGCGGCACGTGCCTGCGCGGATGGAGGATCGCCTGATCGTCGCGCTCGATGTCCCGACAACGGCCGAGGCCCGCGCGCTAGTCGAGCGGCTGTGCGGGGTCGTCTCGTTCTTCAAGCTCGGGCTGTGGCTCGCCTTCGCGGCCGGCTTCGATGGTTTGCTGGCCGACCTCCTAGGACGCGACGCCCGGGTGTTTCTGGACACCAAGATGTTCGACATCGGCGAGACCGTGAAGCAAGGCGTGGCGCGCGCCGCGGAACGCGGCGTCAGCTTTGTCACCGTGCACGGGGACCGCGACATCATCACGGCGGCCGTCGATGGCAAACGCGGCTCCGAGCTCAAGATCTTCGCGATCGGCGCGCTGACCAGCCTCGATGATGGCGGCCTCGCAGAACTCGGTTATAACCTCGGCGTCGGGGAGCTGATCCGTCGACGCGTGCAGCTTGCCGCCGATTTGGGTTGCGATGGCATCATCGCGTCGCCGAGCGACAACCCGGACGAGATGCGCCGCCGCGCCCGTGCGCCGCATCTGCTGGTGGCGACCCCAGGGGTCCGTCTTGAAGGAACCGCGGCCGATGACCACAAGCGGGCGGGTACGCCGGCGCGGGCGATCGCGGCAGGATCGGACTACCTCGTAGTCGGGCGCCCGATCATCAGAGATCCAGACCCGGCGCGCATGGCCGCGCGCTTCATTGCCGAGATGCGCAGCGCCGCGACATAACCATACCAGGCGATGACTCGCGCGCAGCTCCTTGCCGACATCGTTGCCGATCTCGCTGCGCTGCGCGCTGCCTATGACAGGGCCGGGCTGCTCGAGAATGAGCTCGGCATCGGCGCGGCGCGGAGTTCGGTCGGCAGCCCTGGCCGCGAGATTGCAGAGCGATTCCGCCGCGATTTTCTGCTGCTCGACGCGCTGGTACGGCATCGGGTGGCGGGGCTGGCAGTCGACCGCGGTGCGCTGCGTCACGTCGCCGTATTCGGAGCCAACAATGTCGGCAAGAGCACCGTCGTCAATATCCTGATGGGTGCCGCGATTGCCGAAACCAGCCCGGAAGGCGGCCACACCCGCCACGCCGAGGTCTTCGTCGCCGCCGGCCCGCCTCTGTTCGGGGAGAACCCGTACGCCTTTCGCGGTTTCGTCCAGACGGCTCTGGCGGCGCTCGCCGGCTCCGGCTTCGACCGCTACGCGCGGGTTCCGGCAGTCGGACCGCTGTGGCCGTCCCATATTGCGATCTGGGACACCCCCGATTGCGACGCGGTCGGCTCGTCGCGCTATCTGGCGGCCGTGGTCGAGGCGGTGGCGGCCGCCGATGTCGTGCTCTATGTGACGAGCGGCGAGCATTATGCCGTCGAGCACGTCGTCGAATGGGTGTTCCGGCTGCACGAAGCCGGGCTGCCGTTTGTCGAATGCATCAACAAGACCCGGCAGCGCGACCGCCAGCGCGTCATCGATGGACAGACAGAGCGGATCTTCCCTTTGATGGCCGAGCGGCTCGGCATCGCGGCGCCTCAACCGCCGATTATCGCCCTGCGGTATCTCAGCGAGGGCGAGGACAGCGCGTTGTGGGGTCCGGCGCATCCCGAAGCCGCGCGATTGCGCGAGCTCGCCATCGCCGCTGCGGCGCAGGCGGATCGGGTCGAAGCGGGTCGCGCCGCCCTGGCCTTTGTCCGCAGCCATCTCGACGCCGCGCTGCAGCCGGTGCGCCTCGAAGCTGAGGCGCGACGGCGCTGGGCCGTCGCGGTCGACGCCGCCGCCGCAGCCTTCGTCCGCGCCTATGAACGGGGCTATCTGACCTCGACCTCGGTCATCGAGCCGTTCAGTCGCCTGAATCTGGCGATCCTCGAACTGCTCGATCCCGAGATCCCCGGCCTGAAGGAAACGATGGCGGCAATACGCTGGGTGACGCGATGGCCGAGCCGTCTGTTGCTGACCATCGGCCGGCGCGTGTTCAGCGCTCTGTTCCGAGGCAATGGCGGCGGCGGGGCGGGTGAGCCGCTGGCGCCGGAGCTGAAGGCCTATTCCGAGGCCCATGTCGAGATCCTGAGCGGGCTCGGCCGGCGCATCGACGTCGAGCGCCGGCCGCCGCACCATCACCCGTTCTGGGACAGCCTCGCAACCGCGTGGGAAGAGCAGCTGGCGCGACTCAGCGCCGAATTCGGTACCGCACTCGAACTCGGTATGAAGCGCACCGAGGAGGAGATCCGACAGGCTGCCGCCGACATCTACACAACCCTGAAACAGCGGCCGGCGACCTTGCGCCTGCTTCGCGGGGCCCGGGTGGCGGCGAATGTCGGCGGCGCGCTGGTCGGAATCGTGCTGCCGCATCACGGGGTCTTGTTCGATCTCGTTGAGGAGGCGATCGTCGCGCCCGCGATGATAAGTGCAACCGAGGCGGCCACCAGCGCGGTCGCAGAGAGTCAGGTCGCGAGACGCAAGGAGCGCATTATCGAGCGGCTGCGCGCCGAAGCGCGGGCCATTGCCGCACGGCTTTATCAGGAGCCGCTGCAACAGCTCGGGGAAACCGCCATGGCGCAGGCCGGCAGCCTCGGCCTCGGGGAAGAGGTCGCGGACCGGCTGACCGAGAATCTGTTGCGGATGCAGTCCGACCGCAACGGCAAGCGCGAATGAGCCGCGGGACGGGACATGCCGACCCGGCGCAGCTGCTCCAGCGTGCCGAGGGCTGGGCTGCAGTCATGGCCGAACGCGGTGTGATGCCCGAGGCCGCAGCGCGGGTTCAGGAATTGCTGCATCAGTCGCGCACCGAGCGGCTCGACACCCCCGACGACCCGCTGCTCGTGGCCATGCTGTGCGGCCCGACCGCGGTTGGCAAGTCGAGCCTGATCAACGCGCTCGCCGGAGCCGAAATATCTCGGCCGGGGCTCGGTGCGGCGACCTCGGCCGCCGTGCTCTATGTGCACGAGCGCGACGATCCGGCGCGGCTGTTCGAATACAGCCAAGCGCTGGGCCGGCTCGCGCGCGCCGAGGCCAGCCTGGTACGACACGCGCGTGACGCGCTGCTGCACAAGGTGCTGGTCGATACGCCCGACCTCGACAGCGCGATGCGCCAGCACCGTGAGACCACCCAAGCGCTGGTACACGGCGCCGATCTCGTGCTGTTTGTAACCTCGCCCGAGAAATACAAGACGATGCAGATGGCGCGCTGGGTGGCCGAGCAGCGGCCGCAGCGCGCAATCTCCTTCGTGCTCAACAAATGGGACCGCGACGCCCTCGGCCTGCAGCATGAACGGCGCGACCTGATCGAGCACGATTTCCGCGCCGTTTTGGCCGAGATCGGCTTTGCCGATCCGCTGATATTCAAGGTTTCGGCGGTTACTCCCGAAGAGAAGCCGAGCAGAATCGAGAACGAGCTTCCGGCTCTGGCGGCGTGGCTGGAAGCGGGGCTTGGTCGCTCGACCGCGGCGGCGATCCAGCAGCGGCGGCAGCGGGCCGGCTGGGGGCGGCTCGCCGCCGCGCTGGCTGCGAGCCTGCCCGATCCGGCGGCTGCCCGCGTCTACGGCACCGCCGCAGGCGAGCGTCTCGCCGAGGGTGCCCGACACTCGGCGCAGCTCGTCCGGTCGGAAGCAGCGATAATGACGGGTCCAGCGTTGGACGCCGGCATCCGGCCGACGACCCCGGGGCTGCTGGGCGCCTGGACCCGGCTGGCCGACCGCCTCGCAACGGCAGGGGCCGGCGTGCGTGCTATGATAACCTGGGGCGGCGCTGCCCGGTTTGGCGGCGCCGCTGGTCCGGTCCTCCCGTTCGGCGGAACCGCGGCGGCGGCGCTCAACGACGCCGTGCGGGACCTCGCCGAACAGGCGGCAGCGGCGCGAATTCCGCTCGGCCCCACCGACGCGGTCTGGGTCTCCGAAAGTCGCCGCTTGCACGACGAATTGGCGCGGCTGTCGACGACGTTCGAGGCCGAGTTCACGATCGACGCCCGACGTCCGTCGTTCCGACGGCTGGCCGGGACCGCCGCGCTTTACCTGGTGGAGACGCTGATCCTGCTGGTCCTGCTGCTGGCCCTGTGGCGGCTGGCCGCCGGGTTCGCCACCGGGGATTACGCTTCCGGTGCGCTGCTGCTCAATACGATGGCATTGGTCGTTGTGCTGCTGCTGCTCGGGCGTTTTGTCGCCGGACTGTTTTTCCCGCCGCTGCAAGAGCGGTTCCGCGCCGCCGCGGCGCGCCGTGCCGAGAGCGCGATCGAGGCCGCGTGGCGGCGGGTCAGCGTGGCGCTGATCGAGCAGCTCGATGCGATCGAGCAGCTGGCGCAGCAGGGGCGCGACCTGCTGGCCGACATCGACCGTCTGCTCAAGGCCCTTTCCCCCGCCGAGCCGGTTGCGAGCGCGGTCGATCGCCTGTTCGGCGACGCCCCGCCGCTTCCGCGCCAGGGTCAGCCGGTGCTGGAATAGCGGCGGGCGAAGCGAATCCCGCTGCGTTGCTGGGCTCGGGGCGGCTGTGCTACGGTTTGGCAAAGCAATTGCGAGCGGATCGCCGCGGCGCATTGCAGCGCGGTGAAGGGGGCTTCGGAATGTCGATCGCGGCATCGATGCGGGTGACGCTTGCGGCCGCACTGGCAATAGCCTTCTCCGCGGCGGCGCAAGCCGGCCCAACCCTCGACAAGGTGAAGCAGGCCGGCACTCTGGCTTGCGGCGTCAGCACGGGGGTGGTCGGGTTCTCCAATCCCGACAACCAGGGCAATTACACCGGTCTCGACGTCGATGTCTGCAAGGCGCTCGCGGCGGCGTTGTTCGGGGATGCAAGCAAGGTCAAATACGTGCCTTTGTCGGCACAGCAGAGGTTCACCGCGCTGCAATCGGGAGAGGTCGATCTGCTGTCGCGGAACACGACGTGGACCTTGCTGCGCGACACCCAGCTCGGGCTGAATTTCGCGCCGGTGACCTATTACGACGGCCAGGGTTTCATGGTCGCCAAGAAGCTGGGCGTCAAAAGCGCCAAGGAGCTCGACGGGGCCACCGTTTGCGTGCAGCCGGGAACCACGACCGAACTCAACCTTGCCGATTTCTTCCGCGCCAACAAGATCAGCTTCAAGCCGGTCGTGATCGAAAAGCTGGACGAGGTCGAAAGCGCCTTTTTCTCCGGCCGCTGCGATGCCTACACGACCGATGCGTCGGGACTGGCGGGCACGCGCGTTTCCAAGGCGCCGAACCCCGATGACTATGTGATCCTGCCGGAGATCATCTCGAAGGAGCCGCTGGCCCCGGCGGTCCGCCAGGGCGACGACGAGTGGAACGACATCGTGCGCTGGGTGGTGTATGCGCTGATCGAGGCCGAGGAGCGCGGCATCACCTCGAAGAATCTCGACGATATGGTCAAGAGCGACGATCCCAACGTCAAACGCCTGCTCGGGGTCACGCCGGGCATGGGCAAGGCGCTCGGCCTCGACGAAAAGTGGGCCTACAACGAGGTCAAGGCGGTCGGCAATTATGGCGAGATCTTCGACCGCAACGTCGGCAAGGACTCGCCGCTGAAATTGGCGCGCGGCCTCAACGCGCTGTGGACCCATGGCGGGCTGATGTACGCGATGCCGATCCGCTGAGCCGGCGGCAGATCGGGCGATAGCGCGCGCGCCGGTACCGGGCCATGGCGGTGCAATCGAGCACGCGGCCGCGAGCCCCGCGAGCGGTCTGGAACGACCCCGGCCTGCGGGGGGTGCTGTACCAGGTCCTGTTTGTGGCGGCGGTGGTCGCGCTCGGAGTCCTGCTCGTGCGCAACACGCTGGCGAACCTGCACCGGCAAAACATCGCGACAGGGTTCGGTTTTCTGGGCCATGAAGCGGCGTTCGGGATCGGCGAGAGCCTGATCCCTTATTCGCCGGCCGACACCTACGCTCGCGCCTTTCTGGTCGGATTACTGAATACGCTGTACGTCGCCGGCCTCGGGATCGTGCTCGCGACTGCGCTCGGCACCGTCATGGGTATCGCCCGGCTGTCGAGCAACTGGCTGATCCGCAAGCTGGCGCAGGTCTATGTCGAGACCTTCCGCAACATACCGCTGGCGCTGCAGCTGTTCTTCTGGTGGGGCATGCTGCGCCAGGGCGCGCCGTCGCCGCGCGAGGCTTGGCGGCCGTTGCCTGATGTGTTCGTCAGCAATCGCGGCGTCAGCTTCCCGGTGCCGAGCTATGACCCGGCGCAGCCCTGGATGTTGCTCGCCTTCGGGCTCGGGATCGCGTCCGCGCTGGCGCTCAGGGGCTGGGCACGGCGGCGGCAGGAACGCACCGGACAGCAATTCCCGAGCGGCTGGGTCGGGCTCGGACTGGTGCTCGGATTGCCGCTCGCCGTGTTCCTCGCCTTCGGGGCGCCTCTGGCGCTCGATCGGCCGCAGCTTCGGGGTTTCAACTTTGCCGGCGGCGTCGTCGTATCCCCGGAATTTGCCGCCTTATTGACCGGCCTAGTCATCTATACGGGCAGCTTCATCGCCGAGATCGTGCGCGCCGGCATCCTCGCCGTCAATTGGGGGCAGAGCGAGGCGGCGTTGGCGCTCGGGCTCAGATCCGGGCAGCGCATGCGCCTGGTGGTGCTGCCGCAGGCATTGCGGGTCATCATCCCGCCGCTGACCAGCGCCTATCTGAACCTGACCAAGAACAGCTCCCTGGCGGTAATCATCGGCTTCCCCGACCTGGTCTCGATCGCCAACACGACGATCAACCAGACCGGCCAGGCCGTCGAGGGCATCAGCCTGATCATGATGGTGTACCTCGCGATCAGCCTGACGCTGTCTGCTGCAATGAACCTCTACAACCGCGCCGTCGCCCTGGTGGAGCGATAGGGATGGCCGATCTCGCGCATGATGTCCCGTTGCCGGCGCAACGGCCGCCGCGCGCCTCGGCCGGCATTTTCGGGTGGCTGCGCGCCAATTTGTTCAACAGCGTCCTCAACACGATCCTGACTTTGGCAGCGGTTTATCTGCTGGCCGTGGCGGTCCCTCCACTGATGCGCTGGGCCGTTGTCGATGCGATCTGGAGCGCACCAAATGGTCAGGCCTGTCGCGGCGACGGCGCCTGCTGGGCGTTCATCGGCGAAAAGCTGCGCTTCATCCTGTTCGGCCGCTTTCCGTATGAGGAGCATTGGCGGCCGCTGTTTGTCGTCGCGATCTTCGTCGCGCTGATCCTTGCCAGCTGCGACCGGCGGTTGTGGGGGCGCCGGCTGATTCTGCTGTGGCTGACCGGGTTCGTCGCGGTCGGCGTGCTGATGTGGGGCGGCATTCTCGGCATGACCTATGTCGAGACCGAACTGTGGAACGGGCTGCCGCTGACCCTGATCCTGTCGACCATCGGCATGGCCTTGGCCTTTCCGCTGGCGATCCTGCTGGCGCTGGGACGTCGTTCGCATCTGCCGGCCGTGCGGGCGATCTGCGTCGCCTATATCGAGCTGATCCGCGGCGTGCCGCTGATCACCGTACTGTTCATGGCCTCGGTGATGCTGCCCTTGTTCCTGCCGACCGGCTGGACAATCGACAAATTGCTGCGGGCGCAGATCGCCTTCATCCTGTTCACCGCCGCCTATCTCGCCGAGAACATTCGCGGCGGCTTGCAGGCGATCCCGAAGGGGCAGTACGAGGCGGCCGACGCGCTCGGCCTCGGCTATTGGCAGCGCACCCGGCTGATCGTGCTGCCGCAGGCCTTGGCGATGGTTATCCCGCCTCTGGTCAACACCTTCATCGGCACCTTCAAGGACACTTCTCTGGTCATCATCATCGGGCTGTTCGATCTGCTCGGTACCGTCAACGCCGCGCTGGCGGACCCGGGGTGGCGCGGCTTCTATGTCGAGGCTTACGTTTTCGCGGCCGCGATCTACTTCTCGTTCTGCTTTTTCATGTCGCGCTACAGCCAGATGCTGGAGCGCGAGTTCAACCGCGGATATCGGCGATAATCGTCGCGGGGGGTGCGGATGACGACAGTGGACATCGCGGCCGATGCCGATGACCAACCGATCATCGAATTGCAGGGTGTTCACAAATGGTACGGCGATTTCCACGTCCTGACTGACATCAACCTGATCGTCGGGAAGG
>Ga0213875_10000394_pt1 | contig 38563 bp, 30 predicted proteins | sample BarmaccomBMRX_R8_FD_160105 | JGI IMG/M metagenome (GOLD analysis project Ga0213875, IMG submission 160105) | Root-associated microbial communities from Barbacenia macrantha in rupestrian grasslands, the National Park of Serra do Cipo, Brazil - RX_R8 | ecosystem: Host-associated > Plants > Roots...
TGCCGTGGCTGAGCTATCCCGGCGAGCCGGGCGGCCTCGGGCACGAGGGCTGGGGGGTGATCGACGCGGTCGGGCCTGATGTCGACGGTCTCGCGGTCGGCGATCGCGTCGCGGCGCTCTCCTATCGGAGCTTCGCAGAATATGACGTTGCCCGCGCCGATGCGGTGGTGAAGCTACCCGCCGCGCTCGCCGGGCAACCTTTCCCGGGCGAGCCGCTCGGCTGCGCGATGAACATCTTCCGCCGGAGCGACATCCGCGCCGGCCAGACGGTGGCGATCATCGGCATCGGCTTCCTGGGCGCGGTGCTCACCAAGCTGGCGAGCGACGCCGGCGCCCGCGTCATCGCGATCTCGCGTCGCCAGAGCTCGCTCGATCTCGCCAAGCTTCACGGTGCAGCCGAAACCATCGCGATGAACGACCACCAGGCGATCATCGACGTCGTCACGACGCTCACCGGCGAGCGGCTGTGCGAGCGGGTGATCGAATGCGTCGGCAGACAGTGGCCGCTTGATCTCGCCGGCGAGATCGTCGGCTTCGGCGGCAAGCTGATCGTCGCCGGCTACCACCAGGACGGGCCCCGCCAAGTCAGCATGCAGAACTGGAACTGGAAAGGCATCGACGTGATCAACGCGCACGAACGCGATCCGGAGGTTTGCCTGTCCGGCCTGCGCGAGGCGGTCGACGCGGTCGCGTCCGGCCGCATCGATCCGGCACCGCTCTACACGCATCGTTTCCCGCTCGATCGGCTCGGCGAGGCGCTCGATGCGACGCGCGACAAGCCCGATGGCTTCGTCAAGGCGCTGGTCGAGCTATGAGCAAGCCGCGCGTCGGTTTTCTGGGCGTCGGCTGGATCGGGCGCCACCGCATGGCGGCGATGCTCGCCACCGGCGCGGTCGAGGCGGCGGCGATCTGCGATCCTTCGCCGGAGATGATCGCGCCGGCGCAGGAACTGGCCCCCGAGGCGGCCGTCATGCCGTCGCTCGATGCGATGCTGGGCGAAGGGCTCGACGGTATCGTCATCGCCAGCCCGAGCGCGCTGCACGCCGCGCAATCGATCCGCGCGCTGGAGGCGGGTGCCGCGGTATTCTGCCAGAAGCCGCTCGGCCGCAGCGCGGCGGAGGTGCGCTCCGTCGTCGCGGCGGCACGCGCGGCCGATCGTCTGCTCGGCGTCGACATGTCCTATCGCTTCGCCGCGGGCATGCGACGCATCGCCACGCTGATCCGCGAGGGCGCGCTCGGCCGGCTGTTCGCGATCGACCTCGTCTTTCACAACGCCTACGGGCCGGACAAGCCGTGGTTCTATGATCGCGCGCAGTCCGGCGGTGGCTGCCTCATGGATCTCGGCGTGCACCTGATTGATCTCGCCTTCTGGGCAACCGGAACTTCGGACGAACCCAGCGACGTTCATGCGACGCTGCTCAACGGCGGAGGCCGGGTCGAGCCCGCCGGCGACGCAGTCGAGGATTTTGCGCTCGCCTCCTTCCGGCTGGGCGACGTCGCGGTCCGGCTCGCCTGCTCGTGGCGGCTGCACGCCGGGCGCGATGCCGAGATCTCCGTCGCATTCTATGGCACCGACGGCGGGGCGGCGCTGCGCAACGTCGGCGGCTCCTTCTACGATTTCACGGCGGAGCAATTCAGCGGCACACAAGCAACGACGCTTTGCTCGCCGCCTGACGATTGGGGTGGGCGCGCCGCCGCTGATTGGGGAGAGCGGCTCGCAGGAGGTTCGCGCTTCGACCCCATGGCCGAGGAACTGATCCGGTCCGCCGCGCTGATCGACCGCATCTACGCCGCTGCGTGACGGCGCATCAGGGCATGTTCTCAATCTTGCTGACGTATGTTAAATATCTGATCTAAAACAACTATATCTCTCGTGAGCAGGAACTTCCGGTGCGGTTGCGGCTTGGTGCCGAACGCCGCAGCCGGAGCAGAGCGATGTCCACCCTTAGGCTCGAACGTCATCGATGGGCGGCGCTCGGCGCGCTGGCTGTTCTCTCCGGATGCGCGGCGGGATCGACGTCCAGCTTCACGCAGGCGCCGCTGTTCTTCTCGGAACAGACAGATCGATCGGGCACGATCGTCGCGACGGCCGAGCCGTCCGGCGACAACGACAGCGACGGCGGGCTCACCGCAGGCAGCTTCGATAACGGCGTGCCGAGCTATGTTTCGGCAGGCGGCAACGCGCTGCTGCCGGTGCTGGTGCGCGATGTCGCCGCCGCCGCGCCAGCAGCGGCAGACCTCCATCAAGTCGGTCTGTCCGCCGCTGTTGCGCTGGCCCCGAGCCCAGACGCCGATATCGGCCTGAACGCTGCCGGCCGCACCACCGCCCTGAACGTCGGTACCGGCCTCGTGGCACCGGCCACGGCCGCGTTGACCGGCGCGCTGCCCGCTTCGGCGACTGCAGCGCTGGGTGGCGGAGGCGTGAAGGCCGGCGTCGGCGTCGGCGGGCTGAGCACCAACGTTACCATGCCGGTTGCGAACCCGACATTGACGGCAACTCTTACGACGCCGGCGAACAGCGCGACGCTTTCCGCCGGGCCGGGCCTCGCCGTCCAGCCGTCGAGCGTACCGGCCGTCACCGTTGTCTCGCAGGCGCTCCAGACGACGGGCAACCCGCTCGGCGGCAGCGCATTGCCGACGATCACGAGCAACGCCAACAGCCTCGTCACCAGCACCGCGGCAAACCTCGTCCATCTCTGCCCGTTGCGCGGCTGCTGAACGGATGATCGATCGCGATCCGCGGCGCCGCCTCGCCGCGACCACCCGGTGTCTATTGTGGCCGGCAGCGGCACTCCTGCCTGCCGGCATGGCCTGTGCGCAGACCAGCGTAGAAGGCGTTCCCGCCAACCGCCCTGACCAGAACCCGATGCGCGCACCGAGCCGGGGCGGACCGACGCCCACCAACTTCATCGCGCGCAATCCGAACGCGCCGATCGCACCCTTTCAGTTGCGCGGCGCCAGCGTGGCTGGGGCGACCCTGCCGCCGCCGCAAGTCGAAGCGGCCTATGCTCCGTTCGTAGGGCGCACGATCGACAACAAGACATTGACCGACATCACCGATGCGGTCGCCAGCGCTTATGGCAAGAGCGACGTCGCTCTCTATGAGGTGCTCGTGCCGCAGCAGGATTTCGCCGGCGGCATACTCCGGCTGGTAGCGGTCGAAGGCTATATCGAGAGCGTCGAGGTGCGGGGAAAGCTTCGGCACCGGCGGCTTGCGTTGCTGCGCAGCTATTTGCGGCGGATCGAACAGGAGCGGCCGCTGCACACCTCGACGCTGCAGCGCGTGGTCTCGCTCATTCGCGATCTGCCGGGCTTCTTTCCCGATCTGAGTTTCGAGCGCGGCCATGATCAGGGCGCGGTCAAGCTCGTCGTCACCGCGCACGAGAAGCCGGTGCAGCTTTCGCTCGGAATCAGCGATCGCGGAACGGCGTTCCTGGGGCGCACGCAGGTGCAGGCCGATGCGTACGTCAACGGCGTGCTCGGAGGCGGCGATCAGCTTCGCGGCACGCTCGTGCTGCCGACGCATGTCGATCGCTTTCAATATTACGCTCTCGGCTACAGCACCCCGCTCGACACCGATGGCACCACGCTCTCGCTCGACGTCTCGCATCTGCGTACCCGGCCCGCGGCCTTTCCGCTCAAGGGCAGCGCGACGGCTTTCGGGCTCCAGCTCAGCCGTCCGCTGATCCGCAGCTACAAGCGCAACCTCTATCTGACGCTCGGTCTCGACGGGATCGACGTCGACAATGCGCTGCTCGGCTTCACGCTTTCCGACGATCGCATCCGGGCGACACGGCTCGCGGCTTCCTACAGCTACACCGCGGCGCGCAACGAGCTGTCGCTCAGCGGCACGGCGAGCTTCGGCCTCGATGTGCTGGGTGCACGCGTGCTCGCCGGCCAATCGGACCAGCGCTTCCGCAAGGTCAACCTCAAGGGCTCCGACGCGCAGCAGATCGGCAAGACCTTCGTCCTGCGCGTGAGCGGCTTCGGTCAGCTCACGCCCGACAGGCTGCCGGCATCCGAACAGATCGCGCTCGGCGGCGATGAGTTCGGGCGGGCGTACGAGGCCGCGATCATCGCCGGCGACTATGGCTTCGCAGGCTCCGGCGAACTGGCTTGGCGGCCGCGAGGATTGCCCAAGCTGGTCGACGGCTCCGAGCTCTACGCCTTCGGCGACGGCGGCAAGATCTGGTATCGCAGCCGCTTCGGCTTCGCGGGCTTTCAAAGCCACATCCAATCGGTTGGCGGCGGCATACGCCTTCACGTGGTGAAGCGCGCCGTGGTGCAGATCGAAGCGAGCCGCGGGCTGACCAATCCCGTTTTCTACGAGGATCGCGAGAAATGGCGCGCTCTCTTCTCGATCCGAACGATCCTCTAAGCATCAACGTAGATGATGGTACCTAATCTAAAGTAATCCGCCTATGTAACGAAAATATTTAAGGAACACTGAACTAACAGGTTGGTTTTAATAACACGGTGCGCAAGTCAATCGTTGATTAGCGACGCCGGTTAAAGACTTCTATTCAAGGGAAGGTTACATCATGCGTAAGATGATTCTGACGCTCGCCGCGGTCACGGCGATCGGCGCATCACCGGCGCTCGCCCAGTCGGCGGGCAACCTGCTCGGTGGCAGTGGCGGCGGCGGCTCGTCGAACAACACGAACTCGGCCTCGAACAACGGCAACAGCGCGCAAACAGGCTTCAACACAAATCGCAACGACACTACCATCGGCGGCATCAGCGCCGATCCGCACGTAGCCTATTCGAGCTCGAACAATTCGGGCAACTCGAACGCGTCGAGCGGCACGAACAGCAACGGCAGCAGCAACAACAGCAATCGCAACAACCACAATTCGGGCTCGCTGAGCCTGCCGCTCGCCTTCCAGGGCGCTACGCTCGGCGGGAGCTCGACCAACTACAACCACGGCAACACCAACAGCAACGCGCGTTCGAACAGCAACAGTGGTTCGTCGAGCCGCTAAATTCCCCAACCCGACAGCACCCTCGGCGAGGGGTTCGGCGTCACGGCGCCGAGCCCCTCCGTCGCATGATGTCTCAGCCTCAGCGTTCCCAGCCGCCGCCGAGCGCCAGGAAGACGTCGATCTGGCGGTCGATCAGCGTGGCGCGGGATTGCGCGAGCGTCGCTTCCGCCGCGGCGAGGTTCGCCTGCGCCGTCAGCAGCGAGAGGAAGTCGGTCCGGCCGAAGCGATAGAGGCGGCCGGCCTGATCGGCGGCGCGCGCGGCGCTGTTGCGGGCGGCATCGAGCGCACGATCGCGGTCGAGCTCGCGCGCATAGGCGGAGAGTGCCGTCTCGGTCTGGCGAAGCGCATCCAGCACCGTCGAGTCGAACTGCGCCGCAGCCGCATCCGCCGCGGCGCCGGCTTCGGCGATGCGAGCGCGCACGGCAGCGCGGTTCGGAAAGCTCCAACTCACCAGCGGTCCGATCGAACCGCCAAAGCTCGTGCCCGAGGTGAAGGTGCTGAACGGCCCGGCGACGCCGGCCGATCCGCCGAGGCTCACCTGCGGATAGAGCTGCGCGGTTTCGACCCCGATCTGCGCCGTGGCGGCGGCGAGCGCGCGCTCCGCCTCGCGGATGTCCGGCCGCCGCCGGATGAGCGCCGCGCCGTCGCCGATCGGCAGCGCCACGCGAAGCAGCGGCGCGTGCGCGCAGCTCGCCACCTCGCGCGGATAGTCGGCTGGCACGCGGCCCATCAGCGCGGCGAGCTCGTAGAGCGAGGCTTGGCGGGCGGCGATGATCGCCGGGATTGTCGCCTCGCTCTGCTCGACGGCGGCCTGCGCGCGCGTGACATCGAACGCGGTGCCGCGGCCGCCCTGCTGCAGCCGGCGCGTGGCGGTCAGCGTCTGCCGGAGCAGCGCCAGCACCGCGTTCGTCGCGGCGAGCGTCGCATTGGCGGAGCAGGCGGCGGCGTAGCTGCGCGTCACGCCCGCGGCGACCACGACGCGCACCTGATCGCGCGCGGCGACGCTTGCCTCGGCATTGGCGCGGGCCGCCTCGATGCCGCGCCGGATGCCGCCGGCGAGATCAAGCGGATAGGCGAGGCTGAAACCGAGCGAATAGCTGGTGCCGGCGACGGTCGGAAAGTTGAAGTTGCCGGCCTGCGCGGCGATCGCGCCGCCGCTGATCGTCGTCTGGATGGTGCGCGCCGTTTCCGCCTCGCGCACCACCGCGCTCGCCCGGCGGAGATTGGCATCGGCCGCGCGCAGATCCGCATTGGCAGCGATCGCCTCGCCGACATAACCGTCGAGACGTGGATCCTCGTAGAGATGCCACCAGCGATCCGGCAGCGGCGCCTGTGCAAATGCGGGTTCGTTGCCGGCATCGAAGCGCTGCCGAGCGTGGCGAGCGCGCGCGACCGCCTTTTCGGGAACGTGATAGTCAGGTCCGGCGGTGCATGCCGCCGCAGCGAGTGCGAGCAGCGGGCCGCCGACGCGAAGCCGGGTCACCCTATGTCGCTCGGCAGGATCGAGATGGTAGCGGTGCGGCCGGCGATCAGCCGCACGTCGGCGGGCACGTGGTCGAGCTTGACGCGCACCGGGATGCGCTGGGCGAGCCGCACCCAAGTGAAGGTCGGGTTGACGTCGGGCAGCAGATTGCCGGCATTGCTGCGTTCGGTGTCGCTGATGCCGGCGGTAATGCTGTCGACATGACCCTCGAGCGTTCGTGGATCGCCCATCAGCCGCACCGCGGCCCGCGCGCCAACGCGGATGCGGCCGAGCTTGGTCTCCTCGAAATAGCCTTCGACGCGCAACGAATCGGTGTCGAGCAGCGCCAGTGCCTGCTGGCCCGCGGCGACATAGTCACCGGGATGAAGATCGAGATTGGTGACGATGCCGTTGACGGTGGCGTGCACCGCCGTCCGCTGGAGATTGAGCGCGGCCGCATCGCGGCTGCTGACCGCCTGCGCGAGCGCCGCCTTCGCGGTGGCGACGCGCGCGAGGTTCTGCTCGTGCGTCTCGGCGGCGACGAGATCGCCGAGCGCGACGTCGCGCTTCGCCTCGCGCTTGGCCAGGAGCAGCGTCGCCCGCGCGCTCGAGATCTGCGCGTTGGCCTGCTCCAGCGCGAGCGCATAGCGCGGGCGATCGACGACGAAGAGCAGGTCGCCAGGCTTGACCTGCTGGTTGTCGTGGATCGCGACCGCCGTGACGAGGCCGGCGACGTCCGGCGTCACGCGGACCACGTCGGCGCGGACATGGCCGTCGCGCGTCCACGGATCGCGCTCGTAGCGATGCCACAACCAAACCGTGACGATGATCGCCAGAACGACGAGCAGCGCCGTGATCGCGAAACGCAGCAAGGCGGCGGGCAGCGGCCTCACGCCGGGCTCCCGTGCGGCGCCGAACACCACACCAGCGCGCCGAGGATCAGCACGAACAGCGCGACATCGGCGAGCGGACGGTAGAACACGAGGCGATAGGCTCCGATCAGGTTCAGCAGGCGTGCGGCGATACCGGTCAGCAGCAGCGCCACCACGCCGAGCAGCAGCAGCGAAGGCATATAGACGCCGCCGATCGAGATTTCGCCGATCATGGCTGTGCCATTTCGAGCGCGGGCGCGTCTGGGAACAGGTTGCGGCGCAAGCTGACGAGCGCGACGATGCCGGCACGACGGCGCTCGGGATCGGCATCGCAGGCCGTATCGTGCATCGCCCGATCGATGCACAGGAGAAGCGCGGCCGGAGGCGCCTCCGGCGCGCGGACGTCGAGCGATCCGTAAAAGCGGCCGACCGCCTTCAGCACGGGCGTGACGAGCGGTGTGCCGCCCGCCAGCCGCAACGTCCTCAACTCGGCGACGGCGAGACCGGTGCGCAGATCGACGAGCGAGTCGAGCAGCGGTTTGCCGGGATCCTCGCCGCGCAGCGCCAGGCGTGGCGCGAGCAATCCGATGCGATCGAGCATGCGGCTGGTCCAGCCGATCGCGTCGGGCGGGCCGGGCAGATTGCTGCGCCGCGCGAGATCGCGCCAGCCTGCGCGGATCAGCCGCTCGGCGGCGCGCTCGGCGCCGACGGTCTGGAACAGGCCGACCGTGACGGCGGCGAAAAGCGTCCCGGCGATCTGCGCGAGCGAGCCGTTGACGAAGCTCTGGAAGCCGGGCGTGTAGCGATCTGCGAGCCCGACGCTGTTGAGCACGCCGAGCACCGCACCCAGCGTCACGAACTGCGTGCCGGGCCGCGCCAGCAACGCGCCGAGCACGAGCATCGTCGGCGCCAGCGCGGCGATCAGCACAGGGAAAGCAGTGAGCTGCGGCATGATCGCATAGGCATAGACAGCCGCGATGGCGATGCCGATTACCGACCCCCACAGGAACTGGAACACGGCGGGCGCGGGATCGTCCGAACTGCCGAACAGCGCGCAGCAAACGCCGGCGATCAGCACCGCGCCCGCGCCATCCGGCCAGCCGCTCCCGATCCAGAATCCGCAGCCGAGCACCACCGTCGCGATCGTCCCGAGCGCCGAGCGGAGCGCTATGCCGCGATCGCGGTGCAGCACGCGGCTGCGCCCCTGCTGGAGCAGCAGCCGCACGCGATCGGATAGCGCGCGCGCAATGGGCGTCTTGATCTGTTCGCGGAGGTCCCGAATGTCGAGGTGCGCCACGATCAGCTCGGCGAGGCGGGCGAGCAGACTCAAGCGCAGCGCCTCTCCCCATCCCGAAGCGGGGCCAATCGCCGGTTCGAGCGCGCGCGACTGCGCGATCAGCGCTTCGCCCGTCGCATGACACTCCGCCATTTCCAGTGAAGACGCCAGCCAGTCGCTCGTCCGCGCGAGCAGGATTTGGAGATCGGCGTCCAATCCGCCCGGAAGCCGCTCGAGCTGAAGCCGGCGATCCTCGACCGCGCTCGCCAGCGGCAGCAGCATCGACACGGCATCCTGCAGCGCGCGCACGGAACGGACCCGCGGCACGAAGCGCGCGGTATCGAACGGCAGATGCGTCGAAAGGATGTGGAGCTCGCCCAGATCGACCGCCAGCCGGCGCCGCTCGCGCGCGAGCGGCTCGCCACCGGTCCCGGCGAGCGACTGACGCGACCAGCGCTCGGCGTCGTCGATCATCTTGTCGATGCGGCTCAGCAGCTGGTTGGAAACGGTGCGCGGCAGGATCGTGCCATGGATCAGGCTGCCGCAGAGAATGCCGAGCACGATCTCCTGGACGCGCACGATCGCGACGTTGAAGATCGCGCCGGGATTTTCCACGGAGGGAAAGCCGATGATGCTCGCGGTATAGCCCGCCAGCAGGAAGACGTAGGCGCGGGGCGTCCGGTCGAGCATCGAGACGTAGAGGCAAAGCCCGAGCCACAAGGCGAGTGCGAGGCTGAGCGCGGCGGGCTCGTTGACGAAGCCCGGCACGAGGACGACGGCGGCGGTCGCGCCCAGCACGGTGCCGGCGACGCGGAACACTGCCTTGGAAAGCACCGCACCAGCGAGCGGCTGCGCGACGATGTAGGAAGTCGTCACCGCCCAATAGGGTCTGGTGAGGCCGATGCGCAGCGCGAGCCAGTAGGCGAGTACGGCCGCCGCGAAACATTTCGCCGAGAACAGCGCCGGTTCGAAACCGAGCCGGTCGGCGAATGTCCGAAGCGTAAAGACGCGGGGCAGGGCGGGGGGCGGCGAGTCCGCTGCGCTTGCGGCCAAGTTCAAGTCGCCGCTCCGATGGTTGTGCAATCGTTCGCGAAGCTTAGCTCAGGCTGACGGGAATAGCATCTCCCCCGAAGGTTTCGGCGGGACAGTGCTTCGGCGCGGGCGCTAATCGGTGGCGCCTCCGAGGCGCTGGCTCGGCCGCGCGTCGCGCACCTTGCGGCGATGTTCGATCTCCTCGCGCCGCAGCTCCGCATCGGAGGGTGGTTCAAAGAGCAGTTGCGACAGCATACGCGCGCCGTCGTCGAACTGCTCCGGCCGCTCCGATCCGTGACGTGCCGTGCCAAGCGTCATTTGGGTTCCTCTCGCATCTGTTATCGAGCCGGGCGGTGAGGCTGGCGTGCGCTTCGCAGGCAAGATGCCGAACGTTCGCTGCAGGATCGGGATATGAGCAGTCATAGCGCTGGCCATCACACGATCTCCACGCCGCCCCGATCGCCCCGCCCAAACTCGGAATAAATCGGCCAGGGCGTGCGTCATTAACGCAGGTGATCCGCGCCGCGTTTTCGGCGTCACCGGGCGAATTGGCGCTGCTGCGATCGGTTCCCGCAGCGGTGAACCACTATCGCCGCCGAAAGTTGTCAGCGCGTCCGATCAAAGGGAGCAGCAGCATGAATCACGTAGGGAACGAGCGCGCGCAGGCCACCTGCTGATGCGCATTCCACTGAAACCGCTGCGGGACCAGGTGATCGTGATAACCGGGGCGAGCTCGGGCATCGGGCTCGTCACCGCCAAGCGCGCCGCGGCCGCAGGGGCCAAGGTGATGCTCGTCGCGCGCAACCGCGAGGCGCTCGCCCACGCCGTCGACGAGATCAAGGAAGCGGGAGGCGCAGCGGCCTTCGCCGTCGCCGACGTCGCCGATCGCGCGGCGCTCGAAGGTGCGGCCGCCGAGACGGTCGAGCGGTTCGGCCGGATCGACAGCTGGGTGAACAATGCCGGCGTCGCGATCTACGCCAAGCTGGTCGATACGCCGGCGGACGAGCATGAGCGGCTCTTCGAAACCAACTATTTCGGCGTGGTCAACGGCTGCCTCACGGCGATTCCCTACCTGCGAAGTGGCGGCGCGCTGATCACCGTCGCTTCGATCGGTGCCGATCTGCCGAGCCCGGTGATCGGCGCCTATGACGCCTCCAAACATGCGGTGCGTGCTTATCTCGAGACGCTCCGCCTGGAACTGCGTGCGGATGGCGCTCCGATCGCGATCACGATCGTCAAGCCTTCGGGCATCGATACGCCGATCGCGCAGCATGCCGCCAATCATGGCTATGGCGCGCGCCAGGGCGAGGCGCGCGTGCCGCCGCCGGTCTACGCCCCGGAGCTCGTCGCGGAGGCGATCTGCCATGCCGCCGAGCATCCCCGCCGCGACATCACGGTCGGCGGCGTCGGTCGGCTGAACGTGCTGGTCGGCACGCATTTCCCGCGTCTGCTCGAGCTCGTCACGCCGTCGCTCGTCTCGCTGGTGATCGACCGCTCGCGACCCAAGACCGGCGCCAATTCGCTGTTCGATAGCAGCGACGCCGGACGCGAGCGATCGGGCGTCGAAACCGCTCGGAGCTACAGCCTGTACACATCCGCCGTGCTGCACCCCGCCGCAACGGGCGCCGTCCTGCTCGGTGTCCTCGCCGGCGCGGCAGGTCTGCTCGCCCGACGTGCGGGCATTGCCCGCCGGCTCGCCACCGGTTGAAGCACCACTACGCGCGCCACTGATCGAGCGCGCGCCGGTAACGCGCTGCGGCCGCGTCGCGCGCGCCTTCTCCAGCCGTTGCCGTTCGGCCTGGTGGCGCTCCTCCAAGTCGTGGCGCTCACGGCGCAGCGTCGCCTCGCGCTCGGCAAGCGCATCCTCCTCCTCGGCCTGGCGCGCGACGGCGGCATCGAGTGCCCGCTCGGCGGCGTCGAGCTTGGAGCGATCGGGGCGCGGCTTCGGCTTGACTAGAGCCGCGCGCGTGGAAGCGCCAGGCGTCTTCGATCGGTGTGCGCTGGACCTTCGCGGCGCGGCGGTAGAGTCGGCTGGCATCTCGCGCAGCCGCTTGATGACCGCGCCCGGCTTGGCGAGCGGCTCGGCGATCAACTCGGGATCGGAGACCCGCTCGGCGACACCGCGCGCAAACAGATTGACGTCGCTGCCCCAGGCGTCCAGCGCCGCCTTCTGGCTCGGCGCGGCAACATAGGCGTCGTGAAACCCGATCGGCGCGGGATCACGGCCTTCGCCCGATCGGTTGTCCTTGTTGGCAAGGATCCGAGTGACGAGGCGATGCGGGTCATGGCGCACGTCAAGATGAACATCGCGGCGTCCGGCCCCTCGTTCGGCTTCTCGCTCGCGGGTGCTTTCGGGGCGCGGAGTAGCCGGCGGAGCTAGAATCGGAGCTAGCCTATACCACCTTGTTTAGACGGCGATTTGCACACGGCGTCTAAACGGCAGCGTTCTGATACCCCAATGGGACCCCGGCGCCGGATCGCCGCCGCGCTCTCGCATCTAAGTCATTGAAAAAGTGGTGGACGCACCAGGGCTCGAACCTGGGACCCGCTGATTAAGAGTCAGCTGCTCTACCAACTGAGCTATGCGTCCAACCCGCGTGCCCGGTGAGCCGGCGCGCGAAGAGGCGGCCGGTTAGCAGGCGCGCCGCGGGCTGTAAACCGGCTTGTGGATAGATGGTTGCGGCGGGTCGCGATGGCGGCCGCGCTGCGCTAAACCGCGGACATGCTGATCCGCCGCCTGCCCGAGCATCTCGTCAACCGCATCGCCGCGGGCGAAGTGGTCGAGCGTCCCGCGAGCGCGCTCAAGGAACTCGTTGAGAACGCGATCGACGCGGGTGCGACGCGGATCGCCATCGCCTTACGCGGCGGCGGGATTGCCGGGCTGGAGGTAGCCGACGACGGCTGCGGCATGGCGCGCGACGAGATCGCGCTCGCGCTGGAGCGGCACGCCACCTCGAAGCTGCCGAACGAGCTGATAGAGACGGTCGAGACGCTGGGCTTTCGCGGCGAGGCGCTGCCCTCGATCGCGAGCGTCGCGCGGCTCACGATCGAGAGCCGCGTGCGCGGGAACGACGGCTGGCGGCGCAGCATGGATCATGGCGTCGCCAGCGAAGAGGGTCCGGCGGCGATTCCGCCTGGCACACGGGTCCGCGTCGAGGGCTTGTTCGAGAAGGTGCCGGCGCGGGCCAAGTTCCTGCGCTCGCCGCGGGCCGAATATGCGGCCTGTCTCGATGCGATGCGGCGGCTGGCGATGGCGCGGCCCGAGATCGGCTTCAGCCTCGAGCATGACGGGCGGCGCGTGCTGTCGCTATCGCCGGCGGAGAGCGCGCCGGCACGGGTGGCCGCGCTGATCGATCGAACGCTCGCCGAGGGCAGCGTCGCGGTCGACCATCAGCACGGCGAGGTGCGGCTTGGCGGCGTCGCGGGCCTGCCGACGTTCAGTCGCGGTGTCGCCGATCATCAGTATTTGTTCGTCAACCGGCGTCCGGTGAAGGATCGGCTGCTGGTGGGCAGCGTTCGCGCTGCCTATCAGGATCTGCTCGCCCGCGATCGTCACCCGGTGGTGGCGCTGTTCGTCGAGCTGCCGACGAGCGAGGTCGACGTCAACGTTCATCCCGCCAAGACCGAGGTGCGCTTTCGCGACGCGGCGCTGGTGCGCGGGCTGATCGTCGGCGGGCTGCGCGCGGCACTGGACGCGGCCGGATATCGCGCCGCGCCGCGCGCGGCTGCGGCGCTGCTGGATGTCTGGCGGCCGGGCGAGCCCGCGATGCCGGCCGTCGAGGCGCCGTCGCCGCTGTTCTGGAACAGGCCGGCGCTGCGCGAGGGCACGACTGCCTTTGCGGCCGCACCGGCGGCGCGTGCAGAGCCGGCCGTCGCGCCGGCGCCGGCGGCATCGTCCTTTCCGCTCGGCGTGGCGCGCGGGCAGGTGGCGGCGACCTATATCGTTGCTGAAACTGATGACGGTATCGTGCTGGTCGATCAGCATGCCGCGCATGAGCGGCTGGTGCTCGAGCGGATGCGTCACGGGCTTGGGGAAGGGGGCGTTCGCGCCCAAGCGCTGCTGCTGCCGGAGGTCGTCGAGCTCGACGAGGTGGCGTGCGATCGCCTCGAACAGGCGGCGGCCGAGCTCGCCGAGCTGGGTCTCGAGCTCGAGCGGTTCGGGCCGGCGGCGATCCTCGTCCGGGCGCTGCCGGCGCTACTCGGCGGCGGCGATGCAAAAAGCCTTGTTAGAGACTTAGGGGACGATCTTCTTGCGCATGATCAGGCGCTGACGCTCAAGGAACGGCTCGATGCGGTGGCGGCGACGATGGCGTGCCACGGTTCGGTACGTGCCGGTCGCATCCTCTCGGTGGTCGAGATGAACGCGCTGTTGCGCGAGATGGAAGTGACGCCGCATTCCGGCCAGTGCAATCATGGCCGACCGACCTGGATCAAGCTGGACCATGCCGACATCGAGAAGCTGTTCGGGCGAAAATGAGTCGCTCCGTGTCGCGCCGGAGAAGAAGCGTCAAAATAGCTAAGCCGCGGTCATCCACGGGACACAAGCATGCGCTAAGAAGCGATGCGACAGGGTGAGACGCCGCGAGGAGAGAGCGATGGCCTACCGCATCCTGATCTGGTCTCGGCGTGAGGCCCGCATGGTCGATCACGAGGCGCTCGACATGCGCGCGCTCGGCGAGACGGCGCTTGATCGGCTTGCCGACGCCGGTCGCGCCGCGTTGGGATTGGGACCGCGCCGCGGCAATTCCCGCCGTGCGAGGATCGCCGCCGCCCATCGCCATATCCGCAACGCGCTGCGGTTGATCGAGGATCTATAGGCGGCTCGCCTTGGACGTCGTGCCCCGCGACAATCGGCATCCGGTGCGACCGGACGCGCGATCATCGCGGGGATTTCAGTCTCGCTGAGGCGGGCGCCGGTAGCCGGTTTCAAGCTCCGAGACCGTTGGCTGCGCTGAGCACGGCGCGCACGCTCGCCGTCGCGACGTCGGCGTCGATGCCGACACCGAAGCTGGTGCGGCCGTCCGCCGTACGGCATTCGACATAGGCGGCAGCCTGCGTGTCGCGGCCCGTGCCGATGGCGTGCTCCTGATAGTCGGCGACGTCGAGATCGAGTCCGACGTCGTCGCGCAGCGCCGCCAACACCGACGAGATCAGGCCGTTACCCTTGCCCGAGATCGAGCGGACGTCGCCACCGGTCTGGATACGACCGACGAAGCGGCGATCGCCGCTACCGCCGACGCCCAGGCTCTCATGATAGTCGACCAGCGCGAAGCGGCCGTCATCGTCCAGGTGATAAGTCTTTCGGAAGCAATCCCAGATGTCTGTGGCATTGAGCTCGCGACTGGTCTCATCGGCAAGCGCCTGCACGTGGCGACTGAAATCGGCCTGCAGACGCTTGGGCAGCTTGAGCCCCTTGTCCTGCTCCAGCACCCAGGCGACGCCACCCTTACCGGATTGCGAGTTGACGCGGATCACCGCTTCGTAGCTGCGACCCAGGTCGGCGGGATCGATCGGAAGATAGGGCACGCTCCAAAATTGGTCGTTGCGCTTCTCCTGAGCTGCGAAACCCTTCTTGATCGCGTCCTGGTGAGATCCCGAAAAGGCGGTGAACACCAGCTCGCCGGCATAGGGGTGGCGAGGATGGACAGGCAGCTGGTTGCAATATTCGACGGTCTGGATGACCTCGTCGATATCGGAAAAGTCTATCTTCGGATCAACGCCTTGCGTATAGAGATTGAGTCCCAGCGTGACGAGATCGACATTGCCGGTGCGCTCGCCGTTGCCGAACAGGCAGCCCTCGATGCGATCGGCTCCCGCCATCAGGCCGAGCTCGGCGGCGGCGACGCCCGTGCCGCGATCGTTGTGCGGATGAAGGCTGATGATGACGCTGTCGCGCCGCGAGATGTTGCGGCAGAACCATTCGATCTGATCGGCGTAGATGTTGGGGGTCGCCGCTTCGACGGTGGCGGGCAGATTGAGGATCACCGGCTTCTCCGGCGTCGCGCCCAGGATCTCGATCACCGCCTCGCAGATCTCGAGGCTGAAATCCAGCTCCGCAGTCGAGAAGGTCTCGGGAGAATATTCGAAGTGCCAATCGGTTGACGGCCGACTCTCCGCCTGTTCGCGAAGGATGGTGACGCCATCGATGGCGATCTGCTTGACCTCCTTGCGCTCCATGCCGAACACAATCTGCCGCCACGCGGGCGACACCGCGTTGTACATATGGACGCAGGCGTGAGGCGCGCCCTCAAGGCTGTCGAACGTCGTCTCGATCAGGTCGCGCCGCGCCTGAACGAGCACCTGCGGCATCACGTCGGCGGGGATGCCGCCGCTATCGACGAGGCCGCGGATGAAGTCGAAGTCGGTGGCACCGGAGGCCGGGAAGCCGACCTCGATCTCCTTGACGCCGATCTTGACGAGCAGATCGAAGAAGCGCCGCTTCTTCTCGGCGTTCATCGGATCGATCAGCGACTGGTTGCCGTCACGCAGATCGGTCGAGAGCCAGCGCGGCGCGTTGGTGATGGTACGGGAAGGCCATCGTCGATCAGGCAGGTCGACGGTCGGAAAGGCACGATATTTGACGGAAGGATCGCGGAGCATCGGTCTGGTCTCGTCGCAAAAGCTATCGGTGAGCCGCGCATGCCGGCGCGGCGATCGATCGGTCCCTTAGGCGGAGGAGGCGGGCAGGAGAAGCGCCCGCACGACGTCGCTCGCGCCTAAGGGCGCGTAAGTCGCAGCGTAAGCAGGGCGCGAGTGCGAGCCATTGTCGCTCCGTTTACGCCAACTTCATGAAGAAAGTCCAGAGCATAGGCAAACGTTGCGAGAGGATGCGCGTTCATGTTCCAGCTTATCTACATCAGCACGGCGCGCCCGGACGTCGACCAGCACGAGGTCGGCCGGATTCTCGGCAGCGCGCGCCGGCGCAATCATGCCGATCGCATCACCGGCTTGCTGGTGTTCGACGGGAAGCGCTTCCTCCAGGCGCTGGAAGGCGATCGCGGGCTGGTCGAGGATTGCTATGCGCGCATCCGCAAGGATCCGCGGCATCGCGCGCCGGTGACGCTTTCCGAGAAGGAGATCGGCAAACGCGAGTTCGGCGACTGGACGATGGCGTGGAGCCGGGTCGACCATATCGACGGCGAACTGCCGCTCGCGGAAATGGTCGACAGCCTCGTCGCGCAGACGAGCGACCCCAACACGCGCGCGCTGTTCCGCAGCTTCGCCCGGATTGATCGCCGCGCGGCTTGATCGCGCGCGTTCGCTAGCGCTATTAACGCGCGCACGATCCCGTCCAGCTATTGATCGAAGGCTGCGGCGATCGTGAGAGTCACCGTGTCACCGACGAGCGGGATGCCGGCGGTGAGCCCGAACTCCGAGCGCTTCAGCGTGGCGTTGGCGGTGAAGCCGATCGACGGCTTCTTGGTCATGAAGTTGGTGCCCGCTCCGTAGAATTTGGCGGCTAGCGTGATCGGCTTGGCGACGCCGTGCAGCGTCAGCGTGCCGGTTACCTCTGCGGTGGTCGGGCCGGTGGATCTCACCGCGGTCGAGGTGAAGCTCGCGGTCGGAAATTTCGCGACATCGAAGAACTGCGCGCTGACGAGCTCCTCGTCGAGCTTCTTACTCGTCGTCTGGATGCTGGCGATCGGCACGGTGACGCTGAGCTTGGATGCGGCAGGCCGTGCGGGATCGAGCGTCAGGCTGCCGCTCGCCTGCGAGAGCACGCCGGCGAAGGGCGTGAAGCCCATATGGTCGATCAGGAAGCCAATCTGTGTGTGGCTCGGCTCGATCTGATATGTGCCGGCGCGCGCGAGTGCGGGGTCGGGCTTGCCGGGCGCCTCCTTAGGCAGGTTGGGCGGCGTTTGCGCCAGCGCGGGGATGGCGACGAAGCCGAGAGCGGCGGCGAACAGGCTGGCGCGCATGCGAAATCCTCCTCCTGAAGAGCCGCCAGCGTAACGATCGACCAGCGGATTCGCCAACCCCCAACAGTCAACTCGGCGCAAGCCGGGATCCAGTTTTGGAGGCGCGCGCTTGCCGCTCCGGCTGCCGCCGGGGTCCTTGCTGGATCCCGGCCTTCGCCGGGATGACGGCCGTGGCGGGCGTCAGTTCTTCGCCTTGTCGACGAGCTTGTTCTTGGCGATCCACGGCATCATCGCGCGGAGTTCCGAACCGACCTGCTCGATCGGATGGGCGGCCGCCGCCTTGCGGCTGGCCTTGAGTTCGGGCTGGCCGGCGCGGTTGTCGAGCACGAACTTCTGGACGAAGCGGCCCGACTGGATGTCGGCGAGCACGCGCTTCATCTCGGCCTTCGTCTCGGGCGTGATGATGCGTGGGCCGGTGGTGATGTCGCCATATTCGGCGGTGTTCGAGATCGAATAGCGCATGTTGGCGATGCCGCCCTCGTAGAGCAGGTCGACGATCAGCTTGGTCTCGTGGAGGCACTCGAAATAGGCCATCTCGGGTGCGTAGCCCGCCTCGACCAGCGTCTCGAAGCCGGCCTGGATGAGATGGGTGATGCCGCCGCACAGCACCGCCTGCTCGCCGAACAAATCGGTTTCGCACTCTTCCTTGAAGCTCGTCTCGATCACGCCCGATCGGCCGCCGCCAATCGCCGACGCATAGGAGAGTGCGACGTCGTGCGCGTTGCCGCTCGCATCCTGATGGATCGCGATCAGGCAGGGGACGCCGCCGCCACGCTGATATTCGGAACGGACCGTGTGGCCAGGCCCCTTCGGTGCGATCATGAAGACGTCGATGTCGTCGCGCGGCTCGATCAGGCCGAAATGGATGTTGAGGCCGTGCGCGAAGGCGAGCGCGGCGCCGGGCTTGAGGTTGGCGTGGAGATCGTCGGCGTAGATCGCCGCCTGATGCTCGTCGGGCGCCAGCACCATGATGATGTCCGCCCACTTCGCCGCCTCGGCGTTGGAGAGCACCTTGAAGCCGGCCTCTTCTGCCTTCTTCGCCGTCGCGGAGCCGGGGCGAAGCGCGATCGCGACCTCGCTCACGCCCGAATCGCGCAGGTTCTGCGCATGGGCATGGCCCTGGCTGCCATAGCCGAGGACGGCGACCTTCTTGCCCTTGATCAGGCCGATGTCGGCATCGCGATCATAATAGACGCGCATTGTTCGTTCTTTCTCTTCTGCCACGTCCCTCGGCTGCGCTCGGGACGAACGGGTTTGATTCTGGTTTGACTCCGTTCGTATCGAGCGAAGTCGAGACACGCTGCCGCTAGACGGCTTCCTTGCCTCGCGCGATCGCCGCTACCCCGGTGCGCGCGACTTCGACAAGCCCCACTTCGCGCATCAGCTCGAGGAACTTGTCGATCTTCTCGGGGCCGCCGGTGACCTCGAACACGAAGCTCGACGTGGTCGCGTCGACAACGCGGGCGCGATAGACCTCGGCGAGGCGCAATGCCTCGATGCGATGATCGCCGGTGCCCTGCACCTTCACCAGCGCGAGCTCGCGCTCGACATGGGGGCCGAGCTCGGTGAGGTCGACGACGCGGTGGACCGGAACGAGTCGATCAAGCTGGGCGATAATCTGCTCGATCACGCCCGGGGGGCCTGCTGTCACGATCGTGATCCGCGAGACCGCATGATCCTCGGTCACGTCGGCGACGGTGAGCGAGGAGATGTTGTAGCCGCGCGCGGTGAACATCCCGGCGATCCGCGCGAGGATGCCGGGCTCGTTCGCCACGGTGATCGAAAGCGTGTGCCGCTCGGTGAGTTCGGTCTTGATATGCATCATCCAACCCCGTCATCCCCGCGGAAGCGGGGATCCATATCCTCTGCCGTTGCGAACTTTGCCTCGGCCGCTCGGCATATGGATCCCCGCCTTCGCGGGAATGACGGCGGAGGTTTGGAGGTGTGCAATGCTAGACGAGCGCCTTCGCCTCGTCGTCCATCTCGCCGGACACTTCCTCGGCCTGGAGGATCATGTCGGTGTGGGCGGCGCCGCTCGGGATCATCGGGAAGCAGTTGGCGAGCTTGGCGACGCGGCAATCGACCATCACCGGCCCGTCATGTGCAAGCATTTCGGCAATGCCGCCGTCGAGCGCGTCCGGATTCTCGATGCGCAGTCCTTTCCAGCCGAACGCCTCGGCCAACGCCACGAAATCGGGCAGCGCCTCCGAATAGCTCTCCGAATAGCGCGACGAGTAGGTCAGCTCCTGCCACTGGCGCACCATCCCCATATATTCGTTGTTGAGGATGAAGACCTTGACCGGCAGCCGATATTGCGTCGCCGTCGCCATCTCCTGGATATTCATGAGGATCGAGGCCTCGCCGGCGATGTCGATGACGAGCGCGTTGGGGTTGCCGATCTGCGCGCCGATCGCGGCGGGCAGGCCGTAGCCCATCGTGCCGAGGCCGCCGCTCGTCAGCCATTTGTTCGGCTGCTCGAAATCGAAATGCTGCGCGGCCCACATCTGGTGCTGGCCGACCTCGGTGGTGATGATCGGCTTCTTGATGCGGGTCGCTTCCCACAGCGCGCGGATCGCGTGCTGCGGCATGATCTCCCTCTTGCTCGGCGGGAAGGCGAGGCTCTTCTTGTCGCGCCAGCCCTCGATCTTCTTCCACCACGCCTTGAGGTCGGGCTGGGTCGGCGACCGCGCCTTCCAGATCCGGATCAGATCCTCCATCACCCGCCCGACGTCGCCGACGAGGCCGAGATCGGCACGCACCGTCTTGTTGATCGACGAGCGATCGATATCGACGTGGATGCGCTTGGAGCGCGGACTGAACGCGTCGAGCCGGCCCGTCACGCGATCGTCGAAACGCGCCCCCAGATTGAGGATCAGGTCGGCCTCGTTCATCGCCATATTGGCTTCGTAGGTGCCGTGCATGCCGAGCATGCCGAGCCACTGCTCCGAGGAGGCGGGGAAGGCGCCGAGCCCCATCAGCGTCGATGTGACCGGCGCGCCGGTGATCCGCGCAAGCTCGCGCAGCAGCTGGCTCGCCGCCGGACCCGAGTTGATGACGCCGCCGCCGGTATAGAGGATCGGCCGCTCAGCGCGGCCGAGCATCTCCACCGCCTGTTCGATCAGCGCGGTTTCCGCCTTGACCTGCGGCTTGTAGTTCTTGTGGAGCGTCGTCTCGCTGGGGCGGCGATAGACCGCGGTCGCGACCTGCACGTCCTTGGGCAGATCGATGACGACCGGCCCGGGACGGCCTGATGTCGCGATGTGAAATGCTTCGTGGACGATGTCGCCGAGCTTCGCCGGATCCTTCACCAGATAATTATGCTTGGTGCAGTGACGCGTAATGCCGACCGTGTCGGCCTCCTGGAAGGCATCGGTGCCGATCAGGTGCGTCGCGACCTGGCCGGTGATGACGACGATCGGGATCGAATCCATCAGCGCGTCGGCGAGGCCGGTGACGACGTTGGTCGCGCCCGGGCCCGAGGTGACGAGCACGACGCCGGGCTTGCCGGTCGAGCGCGCATAGCCTTCGGCGGCGTGGGCCGCGCCGCCTTCCTGCCGGACGAGGACGTGGCGGATGCGCTTCTGCTGGAACAGGGCGTCGTAGATCGGGAGGACGGCGCCGCCGGGGTAGCCGAACACGACCTCGACGCCGAGATCGCATAGAGCCTCGATCAAAATGTCCGCGCCGCTTTTCTCGACGATCATGCCGCTCACCTTGCAAACCAACCCGCCGGGATTCGGCGGCTCTCCTATCATGCCGGAGAGCGCGCGCTGCTATTCGCAAGAAACTAGCGTGTCAAGCTGTATATTAGCAATTTTATTACGATATTCCGCTTATCGACAGTATCTAATTGCTCGTTGTGGCGCGTCCAGTGGGCAGGGGGTTGATGCGTGAGCCAGGTATATTGCCGCTTGGCGTATTGCCGCGTCGCGGCCTGGGCGGCGGCGATCATCGTCGCGCGATCGGTCGTGCCGGCACGCCAGGCGATGATCTCGCGCACGCCGATCGCGCGCATCACCGGCAGCCGGGCATCGAGCGCCCGCTCGCCCAAGGCCTCGACTTCTTCGATCGCGCCGCTCGCCAGCATCGCCTCGAAGCGGGCATCGCAACGCGCGCGCAGCCAGTCGCGCGGCGGCAGCAGAACCAATGGCGCAAGGTCGACCGTGCCGCCTATCCCGCCGGCCTTGTTGCGTTGCCAGTCGGCGAGGGTGCGGCCCGTTGAGCGGACCACTTCGAGCGCGCGGGCGATGCGCGCGCTGTCGGTTGACGGAAGCCGAGCTGCGGCGTCCGGATCCTCCCGCCCGAGCGCGGCATGCGCCTCGAGGATGGGCAGCGTGCGGACTGTGGCACGAACCTCGGGATCGATCTCCGGCACCGGCGCGATGCCGTCGAGCAGCGTGCGAATATAGAGGCCGGTGCCGCCGACCAGGATCGCCGGCATACCCGCGTCGTGCGCAGCCGCGATCGCGGCACGCGCAGCGGCCGCCCAGGCGGCAGCGGAATAGGCGACCGCGCCGTCGACATGGCCGAACAGGCGATGCTCCGCACGCGCCTCCTCGCCGGGTGATGGCCGCGCGCTCAGCACGCGCAGGTCGCGGTAAACCTGGCTCGCATCGGCGTTGACGATCACACCGCCGGTGCGTTCGGCGAGCGCCAGCGCGAGCGCGGACTTGCCGCTCGCCGTCGGCCCTGCGATGAGCGCGACCTTCGGGCGATCGCCCATCACGTCAACCTCCGTTCGCCCCGAACTTGTCGAAGGGCCGTCCTTCTTCCTATCGAGCAAGAGAAGAACAGGGCTTCGACAAGCTCAGCCCGAACGGGTTTCTGGAGATTTGCGGTACCCGTGTTCATCGCCACGCTCATAGCGAACGATCTCGATGAGGGCAGGAATGTTCAGCTCGCGGAAGATTGGCTGAGTAGCAAGGCCGATTGCAGAATCGTCGAATCCAGATTGATCGAGGTGGGCAACGCAGCCGATATTCGCTTCGAGGGTGATCCGGTGCGTGCACGGCAGGTGCTGGAGAGCGTGCCGTTCAGCCCCGGCATTGACATCGTCGTCCAGCCCGAGGCGCACCGCCGCAAGAAGCTTATCGTCGCGGACATGGATTCGACGATGATCACGATCGAGTGCATCGACGAGCTCGCCGCTTATGCCGGGATCAAGCCGCAGATCGCCGAGGTGACCGAGCGGGCGATGCGCGGCGAGCTCGATTTCGAGGCGGCGCTGGATGCGCGCGTCGCGCTGCTCAAGGGGCTCTCGTCGGATGCGATCGAACGCTGCCATGCCGAGCGGGTGACGCTGATGCCGGGCGCGCGGACGCTGGTGCGCACGATGGCGGCGCACGGCGCGCGCGCGGTGCTGGTCTCGGGCGGCTTCACCGTCTTCGCCGATCGTGTCGCCGAGGCGATCGGTTTCCACCGTGCGCTCTCGAACACGCTGCATATCGAAGACGGCGCGCTCGTCGGTACGGTCGCGCGGCCGATCGTCGGGGCGCAGACCAAGCTCGAGACGCTGATCGCGGAGCGCGACGCGCTCGGCTTGGCGGCGGAGGAAGTGCTCGCGGTCGGCGACGGCGCCAACGACATCCCGATGATCCAGGCAGCCGGTCTCGGTGTCGCCTATCATGCGAAGCCGAAGACGGCCGCCGCGGCGCATGCCCGCATCGACCACAACGATCTTACCGCCTTGCTCTATGCGCAAGGCTACGCCCGGGCCGACTGGGTCGCGTGAGAGACGCTTTGCGCGACGTGTCCCAGACTCGGCCGAGCTTTTTCAAACGTGAAATATTGAAGCACGCTAAGCTGCTATTCATCGTCTTTCAGCACTTGGCGAGTTCATGAACGATCAACACTCCGATTACGCCCCCGTCGAGGTGGAGCGATCGCCCCGCGCGCGGCGCAATGCGCTGCTGACGCTTCTCGCGCTTGTCGTACTCGGTGTCGCGATCTGGGCGCTCGTTCATGCCGCCAGCGGTGGCAATGCGCAGGCCGGCGCCGGCGGCGGTCGCAGCGGCAAGGGCCGCCCGGCGGCGACGGTCGGCACCGCCAAGGTGACGCTCGGCTCGATGCCGGAGACGATCGGCGTGATCGGCACCGTACAGCCGATCGTCAGCGCGACGGTGAAGCCGCAGCTTTCCGGCAACATCTTCACGATCAACTTCAAGGAAGGCCAGATCGTCTCCAAGGGCCAGATGCTAGCGCAGGTCGATCCCCGGCCCTACCGGCTCGCGCTCTCGCAGGCGCAGGCCAATCTCGCCAAGGACCAGGCGACGCTCAACCTCGCGCGCGTCGACCTGAGGCGCTACCAGACGCTACTCGCGCAGGACTCGATCGCGCGCCAGCAGGTCGACACGCAGGCCGCGACGGTGAAGCAGGACGAGGCCACCGTCGCCGCCGATCAGGCTGCGGTCGGCACCGCCCGGCTCAACCTCCGCTACACCTCGATCACCGCGCCGGTTTCGGGCCGCATCGGCCTGCGTCAGGTCGACATCGGCAATTACGTCACGCCGGGCGACGCGAACGGCGTCGCGATCATCACCGAGACCGATCCGATCGACGTTTCGTTCGCGGTGCCGCAGGCGAACCTGCCGGACGTGCTCGCCCGCCGCCGCACCGGCGCCAACCTGCCCGCGACGGCCAGCGATCAGACCGGCACGACGCCGCTTGCGCAGGGCAGCTTCCTCACCTTCGACAACCAGATCGACGCCACCACCGGCACGGTGAAGGCAAAGGCGCGCTTCCCCAACCGGGACGGCAAGCTCTTCCCCAATCAGTTCGTCAACCTGTCGCTCCTGGTCGACACGCTGCAGAACGTGACGGTGGTGCCCGTCACCGCGGTCCGCCACGGGCCGCAGGGCGATTTCGTGTTCGTGCTGCAGCCGAACGAGACCGTGAAACTGCAGGTGGTCAAGCTCGGGCCGCAGAACGGCGCGACGATCGCGATCCTCTCCGGCCTGCAACAGGGGCAGACGGTCGTCATCGAAGGTGCCGACAATCTCGACGACGGCTCCAAGGTGACGCTGCCCGGCCAGCAGCAGCATCGCCAGCGCCCCAAGAAGACGGGCCTCTTCGCTTGGCTGTTCGGCAGCGGCGACAGTGGCGGCGGGCAGGGCGATCAATCCCGGCAAGCGCAGGGGAATGCGCAGGATGGCGCAGCCGACGGCAACAGCGCTGAGCCCGGCGGCCATCACCATCGTCACCGCGGCCAAGGCGGCGGCGACAGCGCCAATGGCGGGGGTAGCGGCGGGAACGGCGGCGGCCAGTGACCGAACCCGCCACCCCGGTGGACGCGGACGAAGAGGCCGAGCTGGACGCGCTCGGCAGCGGCTCCGCCAATCCTTCGCGGCCGTTCATCATGCGGCCGGTCGCGACGACGCTGCTGATGCTCGCGATCCTGCTCGGCGGTCTCGTCGGCTACAAGTTCCTGCCGCTCTCGGCGCTGCCGGAAGTCGACTATCCGACGATCCAGGTGACGACGCTCTATCCGGGCGCAAGCCCCGACGTGATGGGGCTCACCGTCACCGCACCGCTCGAGCGCCAGTTCGGCGAGATGGCCGGACTGTCGCGCATGTCGTCGGTCTCGTCTGCGGGCGCGTCGGTGATCACGCTGCAGTTCAATCTCAGCCTCAACCTCGATGTCGCCGAGCAGGAGGTGCAGGCCGCGATCAACGCGGCGAACACGCTCTTGCCGTCCGATCTGCCGGCGCCGCCGGTTTACGCCAAGGTCAACCCGGCCGATGCGCCGGTGCTAAGCCTCGGCGTCACCTCCGACACGCGCAGTCTCGCCGAGGTGCAGAACCTCGTCGACCAGCGCATGGCCAACAAGATCGCCCAGATCTCCGGCGTCGGCCTCGTCGCCTTGTCCGGTGGGCAGCGGCCGGCGGTGCGCATCCAGGCGAACGTCCAAGCGCTCGCCGCGCGTGGGCTTTCGCTCGATCAGCTGCGCAGCGCGATCGCGGCCGCCAACGTCAACGGCGCCAAGGGCAGCTTCGACGGGCCGACACGGAGCTGGTCGATCGACGCCAACGACCAGCTCGCCACCGCTGCCGACTACAAGAACCTGATCATCGCCTATAGCGGCGGCACCGCCGTCCGCCTTTCCGACGTCGCCGATGTCGTCGATTCGTCGGAGAACACGCGGCTGGGTGCGTGGATGAACCGCACCCCGGCCATCGTGGTCGACGTCCAGCGCCAGCCCGGCGCGAACGTCATCGGCACCGTCGATGCCATCAAGGCGGCGCTGCCGCAGCTCGAGCAGGCGCTGCCCGCAGACGTCCACGTCACGTTGCTGACCGATCGCACGGTCGGCATCCGCGCCTCCGTCCACGATGTACAGATCGAGCTCGTCTTCGCCGTTGTCCTGGTGACGCTGGCGATCTTCTTCTTCCTCGGTTCCGCGCAGGCGACGCTGATCGCGAGCCTGTCGGTGCCGCTTTCGATCATCGGCACCTTCGCGGCGATGCATTTCCTCGGGTTCAGCCTTAACAACCTCTCGCTGATGGCGCTGACGATCGCTTCGGGCTTCGTCGTCGATGATGCGATCGTCGTCACCGAGAACATCGCGCGCCATCTCGAGGAAGGGAAACGGCCGCTGCATGCCGCGCTGCTCGGCTCGAGCGAGATCGGCTTCACGATCATCTCGCTCACCGTCAGCCTGATCGCGGTGCTGATCCCGTTGCTGTTCATGGGCGACGTCGTCGGCCGGCTGTTCCGCGAGTTCGCGGTGACGCTCGCGGTGACGATCCTGATCTCGGCGGTGGTGGCGCTGACGCTGGTGCCGATGCTCTCGGCACGCTGGCTCAAGCCCGCGCACGAGGTGCGCACGCCGCGCTATGCCGAATGGACGATGGAGAAGTTCGACCGCGTTTCGCATCATTATGCGCGGCTGCTCGACTGGGTGCTGGTGCGCCAGACCGCGACGCTGCTCGTCTTCGCCGGGTCGCTGGTGCTGACGGCGCTGCTCTTCATCGTCATCCCCAAGGGGCTGTTCCCCGAGCAGGACACCGGCCAGCTCCAGGCGGTGGTGGCGACCGGGCAGGGCATTTCCTTCCCGCGCATGTCGGCGCTGCAGGAGAAGGTCGCAGACGCGGTTCTCGACACACCCGGCGTCGCAAGCCTCAGCTCGAACGTCGGCGTGGACGGTCAGAACCCGGCGCTGAACCAGGGCCGCATGCTGATCAACCTGGCGAACAAGGGCGATCGCTCGAGCCAGAGCAGGATCATGCGCGACATCCAGAAGCGGGTGCGCGACATTGCCGGTGTCACGCTCTACGTCCGTCCCGTCCAGGATCTGACGATCGACGCCGAGGGAGGCCCGACAACCTACCGCTTCGCGCTGCAGGGCGCCGACCAGGCCCAGATCACGACCTGGACGAACAAGCTCGTCACCGCGCTCAAGGACATTCGCGAGCTGCGCAACCTCGTCTCGGACCAGCAGAACAAGGGCCGCGCGATCACGGTGAAGCTCAACCGTGATACCGCCGCCCGGCTCGGCATCTCGGCCGCCTCGATCGACAGCGCGCTCTACAACGCGTTCGGGCAACGCATCATCTCGACGATCTTCACGCAGACGACGCAGTATCGCGTGATCCTCGAGAGTCAGCCGGGGATGCTGACCTCGCCCGATGCGCTCAACCGTCTCTATGTCCAGACTTCGAGCGGGACGGCGGTGCCGCTCAACACCGTGGCGAGCTTCGTCGAAGGTGACGCCCCGCTCGAGGTGACGCGCGTCGCGCAGTTCCCGGCATCCACCGTCGGCTTCGATCTCGCGCCCGGACATTCGCTCGGCGGCGCGGTCGACAAGATCACCGCGGCCGAGAAGCGCATCGGCATGCCGGCGACGATCACCACCGCCTTCCTCGGCGCCGCCGACGCGTTCCGCGCCAGCCTGCAGAACGAAGTGTGGCTGATCCTTGCCGCGATCGTCGTCGTCTACATCGTGCTGGGCGTGCTCTACGAGAGCTTCATCCATCCGCTGACGATCCTCTCGACGCTGCCTTCGGCGGGCGTCGGCGCGCTCCTGTTCCTGCTGATCACCGGCAACGATCTCGGCGTGATCGGGATCATCGGCATCGTGCTCCTGATCGGCATCGTGAAGAAGAACGCGATCATGATGATCGACTTCGCGATCGAGGCGCAGCGCGAGCAGGGGATGGATGCCGGCAACGCGATCCGCCAGGCGGCGCATCTCCGCTTCCGCCCGATCATGATGACGACGTTCGCGGCGCTATTCGCGGCGCTGCCGCTGATCTTCGGCGCAGGCATGGGCGCGGAGCTGCGCCGCCCGCTCGGCATCGCCATCGCCGGCGGCCTGATCGTCAGCCAGGCGCTCACCCTGTTCACGACGCCGGTGATCTTCCTCTCCTTCGAGCGGCTGTCCGCGCGCTTCGGCAAGCGCGACGAGGAACCGGAGCTGCCGCTGGAGGCGAGGGCGTGAGGGGCGCGCGACCGAACTCCCTCTCCCGCAAGCGGGAGAGGAGTGAGCCGGCCGCTCATGCCCCCGGCATGAGCTGCGGAATGCCGGGGGCATTCCGCAGCGGCTCGCTGGTGAGGCTCCTACTTCTCGCGCAGAAGACCCTAACCCTCCCACCGCTTCGCGGCGGGCCCCTCCCTCTCCCGCTTGCGGGATAGGGAGCATCATGAATCTCTCCGCCCCCTTCATCCGTCGCCCGATCGGCACGCTCCTGCTCACCGTCGGGGTGATGCTCGCGGGCATCGCCGCCTTCTTCGGCATGCCGGTGGCGCCGCTGCCGCAAGTCGACTTCCCGACGATCAGCGTCACCGGCACGCTCGCCGGCGCTTCGCCGACGACGATGGCGACGAGCGTCGCCTCGCCGCTCGAGCGGCGCATGGCGACGATCGCGGGAGTCACCGAACTCACCTCGCAGTCGGGGATCGGCTCGACGCGGATCACCGCGCAGTTCGATCTGTCGCGCAACATCGATGGCGCCGCGCGCGACGTGCAGGCGGCGATCAACGCCGCGCGCGCCGATCTGCCGGCGACGCTCACCTCCAACCCGACCTATCGCAAGATCAATCCCGCCGACGCGCCGATCCTGATCATCGCGCTGACTTCCGACACGCGAAGCCAAGCCGATATCTACAATGCCGTCTCGAACGTCGTCGAGCAGCGGCTGCTGCAGGTGCAGGGCGTCGGCGACGTCGAATTGGGCGGCGCTGCGCTGCCGGCAATTCGCATCGACCTCAATCCGCTCGCGCTCTCGCGCTACGGCATCCCGCTGGAAGACGTCCGCACCGCGATCTCGTCGACCAACGCCAACCGCCCGCGCGGCGTCATCGAGAACGGCGCCGACGCCTGGCAAGTCTATGGCGACGTGCCGGGGCTCAAGGCGTCCGACTATTCGGGGTTGGTGATCGCCTGGCGCAACGGCATCGCGGTGCGGCTGTCGGACGTCGCGCACGTCTATGACGGGCCTGAAGACGTCCGCAACATGGGGCTGTTCAACGGCAAGCGCGCGATCAACGTCGTGATCAGCCGCCAGCCCGGCGCCAACATCATCGCAACCGTCGACGCCGTGAAGGCCGAGCTGCCGGGCCTGCAGGCGGCGATCCCGCCCGACATCAAGATCGCCATCGCCTCGGATCGCACGACGACGATCCGCGCCTCGCTGCACGAGGTCGAGGCGACGCTGGTGATCGCGACGCTGCTCGTGGTGATCGTCGTCTCGATCTTCCTGCGGTCGCTGCGCGCGACGATCGTGCCGGCCGTCGCGGTGATCGCCTCGCTGCTCGGCACGCTCGGCGTGATGTACCTCGCTGGCTTCAGCCTTAACAATCTATCGCTGATGGCGCTGACGGTCGCGACCGGCTTTGTCGTCGACGACGCGATCGTCGTGCTCGAGAATATCAGCCGTCATGTTGAGGCGGGGATGCGGCCGAGAGCGGCGGCGCTGCAGGGCGCGCGAGAGGTCGGCTTCACCGTGCTGTCGATCTCGATCAGCCTCGTCGCGGTGTTCATCCCGCTGCTGTTCATGGGCGGGATCATCGGGCGGCTGTTCCGCGAGTTCGCCGTGACGATGACGATCGCGGTGCTGATCAGCCTCGTCTTCTCGCTCACCACCACGCCGATGATCGCCGCGATCGTGCTGCGCGAACGCGCGGCGGAAAAGGAGGGTCGCGTCAGCCGTTGGCTCGAGAACGTCTTCGCGCGGCTCCAGCAGCGATACTCGCGAAGTCTTGATTGGGCGCTCGCCAATCGCGGTGCGACGCTGCTGATGCTGCTCGGCGCGGTGCTGCTCAACGTCTTCCTGCTGATCGAGGTGCCCAAGGGCTTCTTTCCCGAGCAGGATACCGGATCGCTGATGGGCGGCCTGCGCGCCGACCAGAGCATTTCGTTCAACGCGATGCAGGACAAGCTTACCGACATCGTCCGCGTCATCCGCAAGGATCCGGCGGTCGCGACGGTGGTGGCGTTCACCGGCGGCTCGCGCGCCGGCGGCGGCTTCATGTTCGTGACGCTCAAGCCCAAGAGCCAACGCGCTTCTTCGCGCGACGTCATCACGCGGTTGCGCCCCAAGCTCGCGAGGATCACCGGCGTCGCCACCTTCCTGACGCCGGTGCAGGACATGCGGGTGGGCGGACGCGGCGGCAACAGCAGCTACCAGTACACGCTGAAGGCGGACGATCCGAACGTGCTCGCCAAGGCGGCCCCGGCGCTGGTGCAGGCGCTCAAGAAATATCCCGAGCTCACCGATCTCGATCAGGATGTCGAGCAGGGCGGCGCGGAGATCTATGTCGACATCGATCGCGATGCTGCGACGCGGCTCGGCATCACGCCCTCGACGGTCGACCAGACGCTCTACGATGCGTTCGGCCAGCGCCAGGTCGCGACGATCTACAGCGGACTCAACCAATATCATGTCGTCATGGGCGTCGCGCCCGAGTTCACCGGCAGCCCCGAGGCGCTGCGCAATATCTATGTGCCGACGAGTCGCGCTACGACGGCGACCACGAGCACGGCGACGAGCGCGCCGACCTCGGCGAGCGCCGCCGCCTCCGCCGCGGTCGGCGCCGCCACGGCTTCGAGCGGCAGCGACACCGGTACCGTTCCCACCGCTAACGGCAGCACGCAGACGAAGAACGGCCTCATCACCACCGGCACCGGCGCGGGGCTCAGCGGGTCCTCGCCGGTCTCGACGACCGGGCAGGGCGGCAACACGCCGAGCGGTTCTGCGGTCAACACCAACCCCTGGACGATGACGCCGCTCTCCTCCTTCGCGCACTGGTCGCAGCTCTCGACCGCGGCGCAGATCAACCATCAGGACGCGGCGCCCTCGGCCACGGTCAGCTTCAACACCGGCAACAACTATTCGCTTGGCCAGGCGGCGCAGCGCATTGCCGAGGTGCAGGCGCGGGTGCTGCCGCCAGGCGTCGTCGGGAGCTTCGCCGGGACCGCGCAGGTCTTCCAGCAATCGACTGCCTCGACACCGATCCTGATCCTGTCGGCGCTGGTGGTAATCTATATCGTGCTCGGCGTGCTCTACGAAAGCGCGATCCATCCGCTGACGGTGCTGTCGACGCTGCCGTCGGCCGGCATCGGCGCGGTGGCGGCGCTGATGCTCACCGGGTCGCAGTTCGATCTGATCGGGCTGATCGGCATCATCCTGCTGATCGGCATCGTGAAGAAGAACGCGATCCTGATCATCGACTTCGCGCTGGATGCCGAGCGCGCGCGCGGGCTTTCGCCGGTCGCGGCGATCCGCGAGGCGTCGCTGCTGCGCTTCCGCCCGATCCTGATGACGACGATGGCGGCGGCGTTCGGCGCGATTCCGCTCGCCATCGGCTTCGGCGAAGGCGCGGAGCTCCGTCGCCCGCTCGGCATCGCGATCTTCGGCGGGTTGATCGCGAGCCAGTTCCTGACATTGCTCACCACACCCGTCGTCTATCTCGCGCTCGACCGCTTCCGCCGCCGCTCTCCGCACGAGCGCCTGCTTGCGCGCCACATCGACGATTCGACAGGATATCAGCCGGCATGACCGACGCGGTCCGTTCACTCAGTCCCGTTCGCCCTGAGCCCGTCGAAGGGCTGCTCTCTTTCTCGACCCGCGCGCGGAAGAAAGGACAGGGCTTCGATAAGCTCAGCCCGAACGGGAGGAAGCCGGCCATTCGGCGTTTGGCAGGGGCGGCTCTTCTTTCCCTCTCCGCGTGCAATATGGCGCCAGCCTATCATCGCCCTGCAACACCGTTGCCCGCAACGTTCAAGGAAGCGCCGGGCTGGACGAGCGCCGCGCCCGCCGACGATGTCGCCAAGGGCCAATGGTGGCTGCTGCTCAACGATCCGACGCTGAATACGCTCGAGGCGCGCGTGTCGGTCAACAACCAGAACGTCGCCGCCGCCGCGGCCGCCTATGCCGAGGCGCGCGCGCAGGTGAAGGAGGCGCGCGCGGCGCTGTTCCCAACCGTCGATCTCGACGCGAGCGCGACGCGCGCGGGCTCGTTCGGCAACAGTTCGCCGACGATCATCGGCACCACCGGCACGACGACGGGCGGCACCACCGGCTCCGGTACGACCGGCACGGGCGCGACGGGAACGGGTACGACCGGGACGGGCAGCGGCACCACCGGCACGACGACCGGCACCGCCGTCTCGACGCGCTCGACCAGCCGGCGCTACGAGGTGACGGTCGGTGCGAGCTGGGAGCCAGATCTCTGGGGCAAGCTCAGAAACGGCGTCCGCCAGCAGAAGGCGCTCGCGCAGGCGAGCGAGGCCGATCTCAACAATGCGACGCTGTCCGCCCAGGCCGAACTCGCGCTCGATTATGTCCAGGCGCGCGGTCTCGACCAGCAGAAGGCGATCCTCGACGCGACCGTCGCCGCCTATCAGCGCGCGCTGACGATCACCAACAATCGCTACAACCAGGGCGTCGTCGCCAAGGTAGACGTGCTCCAGGCGCAGACGCAGCTGATCACCGCACAGGCCAATGCCGCCGATCTCGTCCGCCAGCGCGCCACGTTCGAGCACGCCATCGCGATGCTGATCGGCGAGAGCCCGTCGAGTTTCGTGCTGGCGGTCGAGCCGTGGAACCGCACCGTACCCGGCGTGCCCGCAACCTTGCCTTCGACCATCCTGCAGCGCCGTCCCGATATCGCGGCTGCCGAGCGGCAGGTCGCGGCCGCCAACGCCAATATCGGCATTCAGCGCGCCGCCTTCTTCCCGACGCTCTCGCTTAATGGCGAGGTCGGCGGGGAATCGAGCAGCATCGGTTCGCTGTTCACCGCCGCATCGAGCTTCTGGTCGCTGGGCGCGCAGGTCGCCGAGACGCTGCTCGACTTCGGCGCGCGGTCGGCTCGCGTGGCGGAAGCGCGCGCCGCTTATAACCAGGCCGTGGCGAACTACCGTCAGGCCGTGCTCACGGCATTCCAGCAGACCGAGGACGAGCTCGCCGCGAGCAAGGTGCTGGCCTATGTCGCCGCGCAACGCGTCGCCGCCGCCGCCGCCGCCAACCAGGTCGAGCGGCTGACGCAGAACGAGTATGTCGCGGGCCAGCTCGCTTACAGCGACGTCATCACCGCGCAGACGACGGCGCTCACCGCGCGCCAGACCGAAGCCCAGGCGATCGTCGACCAGCAAACTGCGGCGATCAGCCTGATCGAGGCGATCGGCGGCAGCTGGCCGAGCGGCGGCGATGCCGGCGTCCAGCCCGGCGCGACCGAGGCGCCGGCAAGGCATTGAAGCACCGCTGAAATCATTCTCGACGGGAACCGGAGGACGATCTCCGGCGTAACAGCGCCGAAACGTTCAAAGGGGTTCAGCGATGCGCTCGATTTTCCTGTGGCTGATCGGCATTCCGCTTCCGATCATCCTGCTGCTCGCGCTCTGCACGCATCACTTCTAGGTCGATCGGCTAGCCCGCGTCGTTGGCGCTCGGCGCCGCATGATCGCTTTCAGGCTGCACGGGCGGCGGTTCCTGCGTCGGGACGGGATCGGCAGGCGTGCTTGGCGCCGATACGCCTGAAGGCAACGGCGCGCCGCTCCTGGCCGGCGCGGAGCTGGGAGCTGCCGGCTTCAACGAAATGACCGCGGTGCGCGGCAGGCGCCCTTCGAGGCGTGCGGCGAGTGCTTCGTCCTGCCGATAGGGATCGCCGACCTCGGTGAGCGTGCCATCGGCGTCGGCGACGAGCGTGAAATAGACGATATTGGCGCGCCAGGGGTGCGCGGGCGTGAAGCCGTGCGTCTGTCCGCTCGCCATCGCCGCATCGAACCGCGCCTGGTTGCCGACCAGCGAGGCGGCGAGCGCGTCGATGTTCTGAACGCGGACGCAGCCATGGCTGAAGGTGCGCACGTCGGCGCCGAACAGCGAACGGCTCGGCGTATCGTGAAAATAGATTGCGAGCTTGTTCGGGAATTCGATCTTGACCTTGCCGAGCGCGTTGCCCGCACCGGGTTTCTGGCGGACGCGCAGCGTGCCGTCCGGGCGCGTGCTGAAGATATATTTGCTCGAGCTGCCGGGATGCAGGTGCATCTTGCGGATGATGCTCTGGGGCAGGATCCAGTCCGGGTTGACGATCACGAGCCGCACCGGCGCCGAAAGTGCGGGCGTCGGCATATCGGTCGCGCCGATCACCGCCTTGTAGGTGGCGGTCGTCTGGCCATGCTCCACGACGTCGAGCCGATAGGTCGGCAGGTTGACGTAGAGCTGGTCGCCGCCGCCGAAATCGCGCGGCAGCCAACGCCAGCGCTCCATGTTGGCCTTGATCCGGTCACGCCGCGTCTCGTCGTCGGGCGGCGTCGCGGCGAGCGCGTCTCGCAGCGCGCGATATTGGCCGCTCGTCGGCAGCAGGCTCTCGAACCATGGCTTGAGCCGCCCTTGCTGCCGTGCCGCGATGATCTGCTGGCGGAGCTGGTCGTCGCTGGGGCCGGCATAGTCGATATACCAGTTGAACTTGTGCCGGTTCACGCGCCCGGCGGCGAAATCGTGCGCGAGCGCCAGCGCGGTCTGCGTGGCGCGGGGCTCGCTCGGCGCCTGCTGGAGGGCGTCGAGATGGTAGTCGGAGGCGCGCAGACCCTCCGCATCGGCCTCGCCGACCGCGGCAGCGAGATCGCGTAGCTGCGCCGGCGTCCAAGGTGGCGGAGGCGGCGGGGGCGGCGGCGGAGCAGGCGCGGCCTGCGGCGCCGTGCCGGGCATCGTGGCGGCCGGCTGCCCGATCGCAATCTGCGTGGGCCGGCGGACCAGGAACAGCGCGAGAGCCGCGAGCAGCGCCACCACCACGATTGCGAGCGCGACCTTGCCCCCCATCCGAATTGCGCTCGCCACACCGCCTCCCAACGCGAATGCCTGCTCTAGCTGTGGCTGGTTCGCGCGCAAGGTGGCGTGGCGGCTTCGGAGACGTTACGGATTCGCGCGCCGTGGCGAGCTGGCCGGCCGAACCCGGGTGAGCGGCCAATCGACGGCGCCGCCCGCGAACAGACACCACCAGATGATCACCGGTTGAAAGGCGAGGCGAGGCCCGTGATACCACCAGTCGAGCGGTGGCCCCTTACCGACCGAGATATGCGCGAATGCGTGGTGCAGGTTCGCCGGGAACACGCAGAGCGCATAGAGTGCGAGCATGATGCCGGCGAGGCGTCTCAGCCGCGGGATCATGAGGCCGGCGGCGCCGGCAATCTCGCAGAGCCCCGTCACGAAGATCACCACCTCCGGATGCGGCACCCAGGATGGCGTGATCGCGATGAATGGCCGCGGTGCATGGATGTGCAGCACTCCTGCCGCGAGGAAGGTCGCAGCAAGCGCCCATCGCGCGAAGCGGCGCACATTCTCGCGGTAGATGAGGGTCATGGAGCTGCCTCTTCGACGAACATGTTGATACTCCACAATAGTTTCAAGGTTGCAACGCACTATCGACCGCTGCCGCGGCGCACGCATGCTTATGATGCGGTGCAAGTAAGAACCGTCTTCGATATTGAATTGGACGACTGCGGCAAAGTACTGGGATCGATCAATCGCAGTGAATCATTGCGACTAGACTATATCTAGGATAAAGAGGCGCAACGGGTCGAGAGGTCATGAGACATGCATGCGTTGGTGATGGTTCTGGGGGCGACGTGCTGCGCGTCGTCGGCGTTCGTAGGCGGTGCGTGGTGGGCAAGTGCGTTCCGGGATGGCGGCCTGCGCGAGATGGATGCGAGCTGGATCGAGCCGCGTCCGCGTAGCCGGCGGCTGACAGCGGGGCGCGATCGAATGTCGGTGAAGCGTTTGCGCGCCGGCGCTTGATCGCGGTGCCGCGCTCCGCTTGCTTGACCGGCGCGGGCGGCTGCGCCTAGGCGGGGCGCCTCACCGAGGAGCCCCCGATGCGCGCGTTCATCTTTCCCGGCCAGGGTAGCCAGGCCGTCGGCATGGGCAGCAAGCTGGCCGCTGCCAGCGCGACCGCGCGCGAGGTGTTCGAGGAGGTCGACGAGGCACTCGGCCAGCATCTCTTCCGGCTGATGTGCGGCGGGCCGGAAGACGAGCTCACGCTTACCGAGAACGCACAGCCGGCGATCATGGCGAACGCCATCGCGACGCTGCGCGTCCTCGAGAAGGAAGGCGGGCTCAAGCTGGCCGACAAGGCCGAGTTCGTTGCCGGGCACAGCCTCGGCGAGTATACCGCGCTCTGCGCCGCGCAGGCGCTCGATCTCACCACCGCGGCGCGGCTGCTCAAGGTTCGAGGCCAGGCGATGCAGGCGGCGGTGCCGGTCGGCGAGGGCGCGATGGCCGCGATGCTGGGGCTCGACTTCGACGCGGTCGCCGCGATCGCACATGATGCCGCCGAGCAGGATGTCTGCGAGGCGGCCAACGACAACGCGCCGGGCCAAGTCGTGATCTCGGGCCACAAGCGCGCGGTCGAGCGCGCGGTCGAGCTCGCCAAGGTGCGGGGCGGCAAGCGCGCGATGCTGCTCCCGGTCTCCGCGCCCTTTCACTGCGCGCTGATGGAGCCGGCCGCGCGGGCGATGGAAAAGGCGCTCAACCAAACCAAGCTCAATGCGCCGTTGCTGCCCGTCTACGCCAACGTCACCGCGGCGGCGGTCAGCGATCCGAGCGAGATCCGAACCCTGCTCGTCGAGCAGGTGACCGGTACGGTGCGCTGGCGGGAGAGCGTGCTCGGCATGGCGCATGACGGCGTCGACAGCTTCATCGAGCTCGGCGGCAAGGTGCTGGGGCCGATGGTGAAGCGCATCGCGCCGGATGCGATGCCCGTCAGCATCGTCGCGATGGAAGAGATCGAGGCGCTAGCTAAGACCCTGTAGGCCAAATAGCATGCTCCGTTCGTCCTGAGCGAAGTCGAAGGACGTGCCGCGAGCGCTGTGCTGCTTGGCATGCGTTCGGCTACGCTCAGTGCGAACGGATTACCGATCTGGCAGGATGTGAGGCAATGTTCGACCTTTCAGGCATGACCGCCCTCGTCACCGGCGCCTCCGGCGGCATCGGATCGTCGATCGCGCGTGCGCTGATGACGCAGGGCGCGCGTGTCGCGCTTGCGGGCACGAGCGAGGAGAAGCTCGCGCGATCGCGCGCCGAACTGCAGGCGAGCATCGCCGGGGAGCGCACCGAGCAAGGTCTGATCACGCCGAAGGGCGGCGAGAGCGAGCATCCGCTGCTGGCCTGCGACCTTTCCGACGGCTCGGCTGTCGACGGCCTCGTTCCTCGCGCGGTGGAAGCACTCGGCGGCAAGCTCGACATCCTGGTCAACAACGCCGGCGTGACGCGCGACAATCTCGCGATGCGCATGAAGGACGAGGAGTGGGATCAGGTGATCCGTGTCAATCTCGAGGCCGCCTTCCGGCTCATCCGCGCCGCGACCAAGCCGATGATGAAGGCGCGGTTCGGGCGGATCATCTCGATCACCTCGGTGGTCGGCGTCACCGGCAATCCCGGGCAGGCCAACTATGCCGCCTCGAAGGCGGGGCTGATCGGCATGTCGAAGGCGCTCGCGCAGGAGCTCGCCAGCCGGCAGATCACCGTCAACTGCATCGCGCCCGGGTTCATCCGCTCGGCGATGACCGACGCGCTTAACGAGCAGCAGAAGGCGACGATCCTCGGCCGCATCCCGGCCGGCGACCTTGGCGACGGCGCGGATATCGGCGCGGCGGCGGTGTATCTCGCCAGCCGCGAGGCGGGCTACGTCACCGGCCAGACGCTCCACGTCAACGGCGGCATGGCGATGGTTTGAGACGCGGTTCGCGGGCAGCTATCGGCCGCGAGTGGTGCGGAAGTTGCCCCTCTTGCAAGCTTGAAAGCGCCTCGTTAGGGCGACGCCACAAATCCTAGGAAGGCAAGACATATGAGCGAGACCGCCGAGCGCGTGAAGAAGATCGTCGTCGAGCATCTCGGCGTCGATGCCGACAAGGTGACCGAGGAAGCGAGCTTCATCGACGATCTGGGTGCGGACAGTCTCGACATCGTCGAGCTCGTCATGGCCTTCGAGGAGGAGTTCGGCGTCGAGATCCCGGACGATGCCGCCGAGAAGATCACGACCGTGAAGGACGCGATCAGCTACATCGACGAGCACAAGGCCTGAGCTTTCCGGCGAGAGCCGATAGTAGCGGCTCCCCGCCGGTCATTGACCGGCGCGGGGGCCGTTCTGATATTTGGGCATGACGCGTCGCCCGGGTGAAAGCCGGAGTCTTGTGCGGTAGGGGACGCTCCAGCTTCCTGAGATCCCGGATTCCGCTGGGATGACGCATTCGGAGAGGTGAACAGAGATGCGCCGTGTCGTCGTAACCGGTCTGGGCCTCGTGACGCCGCTGGGCGCGGACGTCGAGACGGCCTGGCGCAACATCGTCGCGTCCAAGTCCGGCGCGGCGACCATCACGCGCTTCGACGCGACCGAATTCCAGACCGACTATGCCTGCGAGGTGAAGGCGCCGGACCATGAGTTCGGGTTCGATCCCGGCAGGCGCGTCGATCACAAGGTCCAGCGCCAAGTCGACCCGTTCATCGTCTACGGCATCGATGCCGCCGGGCAGGCGATCGAAGACGCCGGCCTCACCGATATGCCTGAAGAACTGCGCTATCGCGCCGGTT
>Ga0213875_10000395_pt1 | contig 38506 bp, 37 predicted proteins | sample BarmaccomBMRX_R8_FD_160105 | JGI IMG/M metagenome (GOLD analysis project Ga0213875, IMG submission 160105) | Root-associated microbial communities from Barbacenia macrantha in rupestrian grasslands, the National Park of Serra do Cipo, Brazil - RX_R8 | ecosystem: Host-associated > Plants > Roots...
GGCGAGGAAGGCGTCGTCGGCGCGGGCGATGACGTCGACGATGGCGTTGCCGATCGCGAGCACGTCGAGGGTCGGTGCGGACAAGGCTGGCTCCTTCTTTCTCCCTCTCCCCTTGGGGGAGAGGGTCGGGGTGAGGGGTCGCGAGGTGCAGCCGAGCGTCTCCGCTATCGACGACGGTCCCCCCTCACCCAACCCTCTCCCCGAGGGGAGAGGGCTTTCGGCGGGTCGCCTAGCCGTCCCCTCACCGAACCGCAATCATTGACGCGCGCGCCGTGCCCGGCCACCTGCCAGCGATGCTTCGCGTTCTTCCGCTCGCGCTCGGCGATCTCGGCGATCGGACGGTCCAGCGCGTGCTCGTCCTCTCGCTGCTGATCACGCTGGCGCTGTTCGCCATCCTCGGCGTCGTGCTCGGGCGCGCGCTCGCCGGCGCTGATCCGTGCGGCCTGGTCGGGCTCGACGCCTGCCCGCTCGATCCCGGCGCTGGCGCCTTCTCTGCGGTGATGCTGACGGTGCTGGGCATCTGGCTGCTCTTCCCGGCAGTCGCGATCGGCGTCGTGGGCTCGTTCTCCGAGCGCGTCATCGCCGCGGTCGAGGCACGGCACTATCCGGCCGCCCTCGCCACCGCGCGTCATCCCGGCCAGCTCGAAATCGCCTGGCTTGGCCTGCGTGCAGGACTTAGGCTGCTCGCCTATAACGTTGTTGCATTGCCCTTTTATCTGCTGCTGCTCGTCACGGGTATCGGCCCACTGGTCCTCTTCCTGTTCGTCAACGCGATCGCGGTCGGCCGCGATCTCTGGGAAATGGTCGCGGTGCGGCATGATCTTGCGCCGTACCAGCCCGCTCCCCAACCCGGCCTCCCTGATTATCCTGTGGGAGGCCGGGTGGGGGAGCGGGCTGGTGCGGCACCCGGCTCAGCAAAGCTGAGATGGGAACGGGCGAGGCGTGGCCTGCTCGCGTCCACGCGCGGCGACCGCTTCCTGCTGGGGCTTGCCGTCACCGGGCTTTTCATGATTCCGCTCGTCAACCTGCTCGCGCCGGTGCTCGGCGCGGCGATGGCGGCGCATCTGTTTCACGGAAGGGTGGAATGAGCCGAAGGATATCGACGGCCGCCGTGATCGCGGGCGCGCTGGGGCTCGCCGGCTGCCAGACGCCGGGGCCCGCACCCGGCCCGGCACCGACGCACTTCAAATTGCCGACGGTCGGGCTCGAGCGCGTCGTCGGCAAGTCGGCGCGCGATCTCGAGGCGCTGTTCGGCACCCCCGATCAGGACATGAAGGAAGAGACGGCGCGGCGGATGGTCTTCGTCGGCCCGGCCTGCGTGCTCGACGCCTATCTCTACCCATCCGCGCCAGGCAAGGAGCCGGTCGTCACCTGGCTCGATGCGCGCCAGCCCAATGGCGACGACATGGATCGCGCCTCCTGCGTCGCGGCGCTGACGCGGCGCTAGCTATCGGGGCAATCCCACTGCCCGTTCGTGTCGAGCGAAGTCGAGACACGTTGGCGGAACGCTTGAGGCACGTCCCTCGACTACGCTCGGGACGACCGGATCAAAACGCACCGAGCCATTCCTCTCGAACGCCCTCGTCCGGGTCGCCCATTCGTGCTGCTTTGGCCGCTTCGAACCGCTCCCGATCCAGCCGGCGCAGCGCCCACACCGCCGCGCCGCGAACCAGCGGCGAGCTGTCGTCGAGCAGCGTTTCCACCCGCCCCACGAAACCTTGATCATCGCTGTTCCCTGCAACGATCAAGGCATTGCGGACCATGCGGTCGCGGCCGATGCGCTTGATCGGCGAGCCTGCGAAGACCTGACGGAAGCCGGCATCGTCGAGCCCGAGCAGGTCGCCGACCTCGGGCGCGGCAAGCTCGGCGCGCGGCGCGAAGGCGCGGTTGGCGGCGGCAGCGCGCGCGAACTTGTTCCACGGGCAGACCGCGAGACAATCGTCGCAGCCATAGACGCGGTTGCCTATCGCTGCGCGAAATTCGCGCGGGATCGGCCCCTTATGCTCGATCGTGAGGTAGGAGATGCAGCGCCGCGCGTCGACACGATAGGGCGCCGGGATCGCGTCGGTCGGGCAGGCCGCGCGACAGGCGTCGCAGCTTCCGCAGCGCGGCCGCGCCGGCGCATCGGGCTCCAGTTCGAGCGTCGTGTAGAGCGCGCCGAGCAGCAGCCAGCTGCCATGCTCGCGGCTGACGAGGTTGCTATGCTTGCCCTGCCAGCCGAGCCCCGCCGCCGCCGCCAGCGGCTTCTCCATCACCGGCGCGGTATCGACGAACACCTTGAGGTCGCCTCCCGCTTCCGAAATCAGCCATCGTGCCAACGCCTTGAGCGACTTCTTGACGATGTCGTGATAGTCCGCGCCCCGCGCATAGCTGGCGATGCGCCCGATCCCCTTCTCCCGCGCGAGCCGCAGCGGGTCCTCCGCCGGCGCATAGCTCATGCCGAGCATCACCAGCGAGCGCACCTCCGGCCACAGCCCTGCCGGGCTGCCGCGCCGCGCCCGCGTCTCCTCCATCCACAGCATGCCGCCGTGGCAGCCGTCCGCGAGCCACGCGTCGAGGCGCGCGGCGGTCTCCGGCGCGGCGTCGGCGCGCGCGATCCCGCAGGCGACGAACCCCAACGCCGCCGCCTCGCGTTTGAGCCGGGTCGTCAACGAGTTGTTGGTGTCGCTCTGCGATAGCGCTAGCACTGCAACCGCATGGACCAACCCGCGCCCATGAATCAATCCGCACCGATTGCTGCGCCGCGAACGACGACCGCGCTCGCGGTCGAAGCGCACGGGCTGGTCAAGCAATATCGCGATAAGCGCGCGGTCGACGGCGTCGATCTCGCCGTGCCGCAGGGCTGCATCTACGGCGTGCTTGGCCCCAACGGCGCCGGCAAGTCGACGCTGCTCCGCATGCTGCTCGGCATCCTCGACGTCGACGGCGGCACGCGCCGGCTGCTCGGCTCCGATCGCCCGATCCGGATGGCGCGCGAGGTCGGCTATTTGCCCGAGGAGCGCGGTCTCTATCCCTCGATGCCGGCGCGCGAGGCGATCGCGTTCATGGGCGCGCTCCGCGGCCTTGGTCTCCACGAGGGCCGCGCGCGTGCCGACGATCTGCTCGATCGCCACGGCCTCGGCGAGGCCAAGCACAAGCCGATCCGCCAGCTCTCCAAGGGCATGGCGCAGACCGTGCAGCTGCTCGGCACGATCGTCCACAAGCCCCGCCTGCTCGTGCTCGACGAGCCCTTCTCCGGGCTCGACGCGCTCAACCAGGGCCGCCTCGAGAAGCTGATCCGTGCGCAGGCCGAGGGCGGCGCCACAATCCTGTTCTCGACCCACGTGATCGCCCATGCCGAGCGGCTGTGCGAGCGCATCGCGATCATCGCCGGCGGCCGCATCCGCTTCGAGGGCAGCGTCGCCGATGCCCGTGCCACGCTCGCGCAACGCGTCCGCCTCGTCACCCGCGCGACCGACGGACCATGGCGTGCCGCGCTGCCGCCCGACGCCGCGGAGGAGGATGGCCACTGGCAATTCGATCTGCCCGACGGCGGCATCGAGCCGCTGCTCTCGGCGCTGATCGAGGGCGGCGCCGGCATCGAGCAGCTCTCGATCGAACGGCCCGGCCTTCACGACGCCTTCATCGCGATCGCCGGGGGCGCCATCGGTTCGGAGGACATTGCCGAGGCGAAAGCGATCCCCGAGGAGACTGGCGATGCGTGAGCTGATCCGCGCGGCGTGGGTGATCGGCCGCCGCGACTATGTCGCGACCGTCTTCTCCAAGACTTTCGCGCTGTTCCTGATCGGGCCACTGCTGCCGCTCATCTTCGGCGGCGTGTTCAGCATCATCGGCATCTCGGGCGACAGCGGCCCCGGCCCCGCGCCGACCGTCGTCGCGATCGCCGACGGTGACATCGCGCGCACGCTCGCCGCCGCGCACAAGCGCGTCGAGGCGCCCGATTCGCTGCGCATCGAGCCGCCGACCGGCGACCTCCACGCGCAGACCCGCCGCTTGCTCGACGGCGGCGATGCCGCCGTGCTGACCGGCGGCCTCGATCGTCCGCAGCTCACAGGCGCCTCCGACGCGCTCGATCATCTTACGCCCGATGTCGGCACGCTGGTCGACGAAGCGCGCGACCTGCGCGCGCTCGATGCCCAGGGCGGCGCGCCGACCAAGGTCGCGGTGGCGCGCCGCGCCGTCACCGCCGCCGCCCCGCCGCCGCGCAAGCAGACCGGCGCCGACACCGCGCGCACCGGCCAGTTCGTGCTCGTCTTCTTGACGATGCTGCTCTGCGGCATGCTGCTTTCGAACCTGCTCGAGGAGAAATCGAACAAGGTCATCGAGATCCTCGCCGCCGCCGTGCCGGTCGATGCGATCTTCCTCGGCAAGCTCGTCGCGATGCTGGCGATGTCGCTCACCGGCATCGTCTGCTGGAGCGCGATCGGCGTCGGCCTCTACGAACTCATCAGCCATCAGGGGTTATGGCCGCAGGATTTCACGCTCGATACGCCGGCGGTGGGCTGGCCGCTGTTCGCGCTGCTCGGCGTGCTCTACTTCTCGGCAAGCTATCTGCTGCTCGGCGCGGTGTTCCTCGGCATCGGCGCGCAGGCCAAGTCGGTCCGCGAGGTGCAGACGCTGTCGATGCCGATCACCATGGGCCAGCTGCTCGTGTTCGCCTTCGCCTCCGCCGGCGTCGGCCGCCCGAACGGCCACACCGCGATTGCCGCGACGATCTTCCCGTGGAGCTCGCCCTTCGAGATGTTCGCGCGTGCCGCCGAGCTGCCGACGCTGTGGCCGCATCTGATCGGCCTCGCCTGGCAGGCGCTGTGGATTGCCATCGCGATCCGTATCTCCTCCGGCCTGTTCCGCCGCAGCGTGCTCAACTCCGCGCCGTTCGTCGGGCGCAGCGTACGCACGTGATCTCCCTAAGCCCCTCCCCTCCAGGGGAAGGGGTTGGGGTCGAGTGGCGGCACAAGAAGCGCTTCACGAGCATCGCGCCCGTTCAGCGCTACCCCACCCCTACGCCCCTCCCCTGAAGGGCGCGAAGTCCAAAGAGGCGCGGGCCGGTGCCTCGAGCGGCATACGCGCCTTCAACCACCGCCATTCCGCGGCGAAGCCGGTGTCCAGTCCGAGACAAGGATGCGCGCGGCAGCGCGCCGCCCCGACCCCCGCTTTCTCCGGGGAACAAGTCGAGTGACCGACCGCTCTTCGCGCTGTGCCGGACATCACTTTCACGCGGGGCCGCCGCGTCCTATCTTGTCCACCTCACATAATGAGGAGAGGCGAGATGCGCGGGGCGACTCGGCGTGAGATGTTCGGATTTGCGGGTGTCGGGCTGGCGGCGCTGCTGGTCGCGCGCGAAGGCTATGCCGCCGACGCGCCACCGGGCGACTTTCCATTCAAGCGCACCGACGCGCAGTGGCGCAAGATGCTGAGCCCCGCCGCTTACGGCGTGCTCCGCCATCAGGATACCGAGGCACCCTTCTCGAGCCCGCTGCTCAAGGAGCATCGCGCCGGGCTGTTCGCCTGTGCGGGCTGCGGTCAACCGGAATTCGAATCGAAGACGAAGTTCGACAGCGGCACCGGCTGGCCGAGCTTCTGGCAGCCGATCAAGGGCGCGGTCGCGACCACCACAGACAGCTCGCTCGGCTTCGATCGCACCGAGGTCCATTGCAGCCGCTGCGGCGGCCATCTTGGCCATGTCTTCAACGATGGCCCGCAGCCGACCGGCTTGCGCTACTGCATGAACGGCGTCGCGCTGCGCTTCGAGCCCGGCCACGCTTGAGCACCGCCGCCGACCTCGCGCCGCCGGCGTGGTGGCACTTCGTCGGCGAAGCGGGCGCCGTCGTCGATCGCTGGTTCGGCCGGATCTCGGCAAGCCGGATCGGCGCGGCGCGCGAAGGCGCGCTCGCCGGCGGCGCGCCGGTGATGGTGTTCCCCGGCTTCCTTGCCGACGATCGGATGACGCGGCTGGTCCGCCGCGCCGTGCGCGCCGCCGGCCGCCGCGCGACCGGCTGGGGCGTCGGCCAGAATCGCGGCGTGCGCGCCGATATCCTGGATCTGCTCGCGGAGCGCATCGACGTCTTCGCGCCGGACGAGAAGGTCGCGCTGGTCGGATGGAGCCTTGGCGGGCTGATGGCGCGCGAACTCGCCAAGCGCATCCCCGATCGCATCGAGCGCGTGGTGACGCTCGGCAGCCCCTTCTCGGGCAGCCTACGCGCCAATCGCGCCTGGAAGCTCTATGAACGCGTCGCCGGGCACAGCATCGAGGATTCGCCGATCCCCGCCGACCTGCCGGTCAAGCCGCCGGTGCCGACGATCGCGATCTGGAGCCCGCGCGACGGCATCGTCGCCGCGTCCTGCGCGCGCGGCAACGAAGGCGAGAGCGACCTCGCCATGCAGGTGAACTGCCGCCACATGAGCTTCGTCTCGGCACCCAGCGCGATCGCCGCGATCCTCGATGCGCTGGCCGCCCCGATCGAGGCGTGACGGAGTCTGCTTTTGGTGGATTGCGGATCGTCAACTCCCCTCCCTGGAAGGGAGGGGCTAGGGGTGGGTCGAGGCGCGCGCCGCGGCTGCGGTGATCGCGTCGACGACGGCCTCGAGATTGTCGCGCACTTCGTTGTTCCAGAACCGCAGGATCGTCCATCCGCGCCGCTCGAGCGCAGCGGTTCGGATCATGCCCTCTTCGATCCGGATGCCATGGTGTCCGCCGTCGATCTCCACGCCGATCATCAGGCTCCGGCACGCGAAGTCGAGGATGAAGCGATCGACGACAAGCTGGCGCGTGAAACGCGGATGGCGGCGGCGTAGCGCCGCCCACAGCAGGCGCTCCTCGACCGTCGCCTCCCTGCGCAAGCGGCGGGCGCTGCTCGTCAGCTCGGGTGGAACGCGCTGCATGAGAGAGATTTAGCAGGCGCCTTGCGTGCCGCCACCCACCCCCAGCCCCTCCCTTCCAGGGAGGGGAGAATGGCCGGAATTGGGCGAAAACGGAGGCATCCTCGAAGAGGGTCTATCCAGCGAAGACGGGCGCAACTGCCTCGCGTCTCGGGCGCCGATTTCACTTTCCTACAGCGCCGCCCGCGCCATCCTCGCGCCGGCTCTTTGCATCGTTGATTCGCGCACCCGGAGTGTCGTCGGCTCGGGCCGAAGATCACGAAACCCTGTGACCTTTCGTCCCATGCAACTGTGACCTTAGCTGTGACCTTCCGGCACGCGCCTACCCCAGCAACTGCGCCGCAAGGGGGGCATGATAGGTCAGCACGCCCGAGCAGCCGGCGCGCTTGAACGCCATCAGCGTCTCCAGCACCAGCGCGTCGCGCTCGCCCGCACCGGCCGCGATCGCGGCTTCGAGCATCGCATATTCGCCTGAGACCTGATAAGCAAAAACAGGTACTTCAAAGCGATCCTTCACGCGCTGTACGATGTCTAGATAGGGCAATCCCGGCTTCACCATCACGCTGTCCGCGCCCTCGGCGAGATCGAGCGCGACCTCGCGCAGTGCCTCTTCGGCGTTGGCGGGATCCATCTGGTAGCCGCGCTTGTCGCCCTTCAGCAGTCCGCGCGAACCGACCGCGTCGCGGAACGGCCCGTAGAAGGCCGAGGCATATTTGGCGGCATAGGCCATGATCTGGACGTCCGGAAAGCCGCCGCGCTCGAGCGCGCCGCGGATCGCGCCGACGCGGCCGTCCATCATGTCCGAAGGCGCGATGATGTCCGCGCCCGCCGCCGCCTGGACCAGCGCCTGCTCGACGAGCACGGCACTGGTCGGATCGTTGAGCACGCGGCCGCCAGCGTCGACGATGCCGTCATGGCCGTGGCTGGTATAGGGATCGAGCGCGACATCGGTGAGCACGCCGACCTCCGGCACCGCATCCTTGATCGCGCGGATCGCCCGGCAGATCAGATTGTCCGGGTTGAGCGCCTCGCGGCCGTCGTCGCTGCGCAGGCCAGCCGGCGTGTAGGGAAACAGCGCGAGGCAGGGAATGCCGAGCGCCGCCGCCTCCCTCGCCTGGCGGACGATGCCCTCGACCGACCAGCGCGAGACGCCGGGCAGCGCCGCGATCGGCTCCTCGACGCCCTCACCCTCGATGATGAACAGCGGCCAGATCAGGTCGGCCGGGGTGAGCATCGTCTCCGCGACGAGCGCGCGGCTCCAGGCATGGGCGCGGCTGCGGCGCAGGCGGAGCGCGGGAAAGGGAGCGTGGGTCATGGCGCTGCTCTAGGATCGCCGCCCGATCCCGGCAACGGTGCTCAGCCGGTCGGGTAGAGGCGGCCGCCCGGCTCGCTGTCGGCGAGCGAACGTTCCTCGGCCTCGATGGTGTCGGGCACCGCAAGCATCCGGCCGCGTCGCCAGCCGCCGCGCAGATACAGCACCATCGCCATCAGCATCACCGCCGCCGACCCCACCGTGAAGCTGAGCCACAGCATGTCGAGACCGAACCGCGGCACCGCGAGATAGACGAAGCCGAGCCGCACCGGAAACAGGCCGATGAAGGTCGCGGCGAGCGGCACGAGCACGACGCCGGTGGCGCGCATCGTCCCGAAAAGGCAGGTCGAGACACCGAGCAGAACCATCGACCAGCTGCCGATGCGGTAGATGTGCTGCGCGACCGGGATCGCGGGGCTGTCATGGCCGACGAACAGCGTGAGGATCGGGCGGTCGGCGGCCATCAGCAGCAGGATCGCGGCGGTCGAGAAGAGGATGTTGCTGACGACGGCGGAGCGCGTCACGCGACCCACGCGATCCCACTGGTTCGCGCCGACATTCTGCGCCGCCATCGCGCTCGCGGCGGCGCCGATCGCGATCGCCGGCATCTGCACATAGGTCCACAGTTGCTGGATCATGCCGTAGGCGGCGACGTTGAGCGCGCCGGTGTGATCGACGAAGCTCATCATCGCGAGCCCCGAGATCGACATCACGGTCATCTGCAGCCCCATCGGCAGGCCCTTAACCAGGATCGGCCGGATCAGCCGCGCCTCGGGCCACAGGAAGCCGAACTCGCGCCCGCGCAACCGCAGCGGCTGCTTGCGCAGGTAGATCAACGCGACCAGCGCGGTGAAGGTGCCGTAGCCCGCGATCGCAGTCGCCGTCGCCGCGCCCGCGATGCCGAGCCGCGGCGCCGGCCCAAGGCCGAGGATGAACACCGGGTTGAGGCCGGCGTCGAGCAGCACGTTCAGCACCATCACGAACAGCGGCGTCACCGAATCGCCGGCGCCGCGCAACGCCATCGAAAGCACCACCATCAAGAGCGCCGGCGGCATACCGATGAAGATCACGCGCAGATAATCGCGCGCGAGCACGTAGACCTCGGGCGGCGTGCCGAGCAGCCGCAGCATCACCGGCGCCAGGAAAAAACCGAGCAGCGCGATGCCGACGGCGATCAGGAAGAACAGCGCCATCGCGCTGCCGAGCACGCGCCGCGCTTCGACGATGTCGCGCCGGCCATAGGCCTGCCCGATCAGCACCGCCGCCGCCATGCCGAAGCCGAACAGCAGCGAAAACAGCACGAACTGGATGAGGTTCGCATTGGCGGTCGCGGCGATCGCGTTCTCGCCGAGGAAGCGCCCCGCCCACACTGCGTTGATCGAACCGTTGAGCGATTGCAGGATGTTCGAGCCAAGCATCGGCAGCGCGAAGACGAGCAGCGTACGCGTGATCGGCCCGCGCGTGAGATCGCCCCGCGCCGCTGCGCCGCCGGATTCCCCAGTAGCCTCCATCAGCCGAGCCGCGCGAGCGCCGCGCGCAGCCGCTCCGCTTCGCCGGCGCGCTCGGCATGATCCGCACGCGCCTTTTCCACCGCCTCGGGCTTGGCCTTGGCGAGAAATGCCTCCGAGCCGAGACGATTGGCGAGCGAATCGCGCTCCTTCTCAGCAGCGGCGGTGGCCTTGGTCAGGCGCGCCTGCTCGGCGGCGACATCGATCACGCCTTCGAGCGACAGGAAGAAGGTGTCGCTCCCCGCGAGCACCGGTGCGCGCGCGCCGAAGGGAACGCCATCGCGAAGCGTGACGCGCGCAAGTCTTCCGAGCGTCGGTTCGCCCGCGAGCCGTACTGCCCAGCCGCTCGGGTTCTCGACGAATAGCTCGACGCGCGCACCTGGCGGAACGCCGAGCTCGGTTCGCGCCGCGCGAATGCCCTGCACCAGCTCGATCAGCCGTTCCGTCGCGCCGATTGCCTCGGCGTCGAGTGCGCGCGCATCCACGATCGGCCAGCGCGCGACGATGAGGTCGTAGGGCCGCTCGCCGAGCGCATGCCACAGCTCCTCGGTGACGAACGGCATGAACGGGTGGAGCATGACCAGGATCTGATCGAGCACCCAGCCGGCGACCGCCTTCGTCTCGTCGCCGATTTCGCCTCTCTCGACTTCGCTCGAGACAGGCTTGATCAGCTCGAGATACCAGTCGCAGAAGCGATCCCAGGTGAAATGGTAGATGGTGTTGGCAGCCTCGTCGAAGCGCAGATCGGCGAGCGCGAGATCGAGCGCCTGTACCGTCTTCACCGTCTCGGCGACGATCCAGCGGTTGACCGGCAGCGCGGCCTCTGGCGGCTCCAGCGTCGCCGACGCACCGACGCCGTTGGCCTGCGCGAAGCGCGCCGCGTTCCACAGCTTGGTCGCGAAGTTGCGATAGCCCTCGACGCGCTTCTCATCGAGCTTGATGTCGCGCCCCTGGCTCTCCATCGCCGCCATGGTGAAGCGCAAGGCGTCGGCGCCGTAGCGATCGATCAGCCCCAGCGGATCGATCGTGTTGCCCTTCGACTTGGACATCTTCGCGCCCTGTGCGTCGCGCACAAGACCGTGGAGATACAGGGTCTTAAAGGGCACATCGCCCATGAACTGCAAACCCTGCATGATCATGCGCGCATCCCAGAAGAACAGGATGTCGAAGCCGGAGACGAGTATGTCGTTGGGATAGCGACCGTCGAGCTGCCGTGGCTTGCCCGCCTCCAAATCTCCGTTCGTGCCGAGCGCAGTCGAGGTACGTGCAGCGAACGCACCGCCAACCTCACGTCCCTCGACTTCGCTCGGGACGAACGGGGCTGGCTGATCCGAAACCGCATCCGGCCAGCCCAGCGTGCCGAACGGCCACAGCGCCGAGGAGAACCAGGTGTCGAGCACGTCGGGGTCGCGGCGGAGCGGCTTGTTGCCGGCGAGCGCCTGTGCCGCCGCCTCGTCCTCGGCGACGTAAGCCTTGCCATCCTCGTCGTACCAAGCCGGGATCTGGTGGCCCCACCAGAGCTGGCGGGAGACGCACCAGGGCTGGATGTTCTCCAGCCAGTTGTAATAGGTCTTCTCCCAGCTCTTCGGCACCACCTTGATCGCGCCGGTGCGCACCGCTTCCAGCGCCGGGCCGGCGAGCGTCTTTGCGTCGACATACCATTGGTCGGTCAGCCACGGCTCGATCACGACGCCCGATCGATCGCCATAGGGGGTGGCGATAGTGCGCGGCTCGACCTTCTCCAGCGCGCCGTCGGCTTCGAGCAGCGTGACGATCTGACTGCGCGCCACGACGCGATCGAGACCAAGCAGCTCGGCCGGCACGAGGCCGTCGGTCGTCTGGACAATGCGGCCCTGCGCATCGAGCATGTTGAGCATCCCGCCAGGCTTGATGCCCGCGCGAATTCCGACCTCGAAGTCATTGAAATCATGCCCCGGCGTGATCTTGACCGCGCCCGAGCCCAGCTCGGGATCGGCATGTTCGTCGGCGATGATCGGCACCAGCCGCCCGGTGATAGGCAGCCGCACCATCGTGCCGACAAGCGCCTTGTAGCGCGCATCCTCGGGATGCACCGCGACCGCCATGTCGGCGAGCATCGTCTCGGGCCGCGTCGTCGCCACCGAGATATGGCCCGAGCCGTCCGCCAGCGGATAGCGCAGGTGCCAGAAATGGCCCTGCACTTCCCTGGTCTCGACCTCGAGATCGGAGATCGCAGTCTGGAAGCGCGGGTCCCAGTTCACGAGCCGCTTGTCGCGATATAGTAGCCCGCGCCGATGCAGCTCGACGAAGACGTGGATCACCGCCTTCGAGAAGCCCTCGTCCATCGTGAAGCGCTCATGCGCCCAGTCGCACGACGCGCCGAGCCGGCGGAGCTGGCGGGTGATCGCGCCGCCGCTCTCGGCCTTCCACGTCCAGACGCGCTCGAGGAAGGAGTCGCGGCCCATCTCCGCGCGCTTCAGCCCCTCCGCCTCGATCATCCGCTCGACGACCATCTGCGTCGCGATGCCGGCGTGATCGGTACCGCACACCCACAGCGCGTCGCGGCCCTTGAGGCGCGCGTGGCGGGTGAGGATGTCCTGCAGCGTGTTGTCGAGCGCGTGGCCGATGTGCAGCGAGCCGGTGACGTTCGGCGGCGGCATCACGATCGTCCAAGGCTCGGCGCCGGGCCGCTCGGGATGGAACAGGCCCTGCTCCTCCCAATGCGGATACCAGCGCGCCTCGATCGCAGCGGGGTCGAAGGTCTTGGGCAGTTCGGTCATGATCGGCTGCGCCTAGCAGGCGGTCGCGCGCAAAGCCAAGCATGTGCGCCGAAGCTGGCACGAAGCCCCTCCCTTTAAGGGAGGGGAGAGGCCTTAGCGGCCGCCGCTGATCCGCGCGATCTCGCCGGCGACGAGGCGTTCGACGATCGCCGGCAGGTTGGCGTCGAGCCAGTCGCGCAGCATCGGGCGCAGCAGCTCGCGGACGAGACCCTCCAGCGCGTTTCCGCCTGTCCCCCCCTGCCCGGCGACCGACGAAAGCGCCGCGAGCGCGCTCCGGCTGGCATCGGCGGTAACGTTCGAGATGAGATCGGGCGCCGCCGATCCCTTGTCGTTGGCGGCGCTGCCGCGCGCGACGGTCGGCCCGATCGGCCGCGTCAGCTCCAGCACGTCCTCGGGCGGCGCTTCGTCCTCGAGCTCGAGCGTCTCGGCATCGTCGCGCCGCGGGCTGCGCGCGGTGCGCACCGTCGACGGCGAGGGCTGCGGCTCCTCCTCGGCGATGATGCGCTTGATGGAGGCGAGTATGTCCTCCATCGACGGATCGGAGCTGAACTGCGCCATGCGCATGGTATCTCTCACCGGCGCGGCGCTGTCACGTCCGAATCGGCGGGCGGCGGTTCGGGCATCGGGCCGATCTTGGGAGGCTGTGGCGTGCCGACCACGGCGGGCACGGTGCGCGTCGCCTGCGTCACCGGCTGGGGATCGTCGCTCCAGTCCGAGATGCGCTTGCTGACGCGATTATAGTTGACCGTCGGATCGTAGAGCGGGCCGCCGTCGAGCCCGAGATAGCGCGCCTCGGCCTGCCCCATCGCGTTCAGCAGCGCGAAGCCCGCGACATAGGCATCATGCTGTGCGGTGACGAGCTGGACCTGACTGTTGAGCAACTCCTGTTCCGCGTTCAGGACATCGAGGACGGTCCGCGTGCCGACGCTGTTCTCCGCGCGCGCGCCCTCCAGCGCGAGCGTGTTGGCGTTCACAGCGACCTGGCTCGAATCGATCACCGCCAGCGCGGCGTGATAGGAGGCGAAAGCCGCGCGGGCATTGTCGATCACCTGGCGCTCGACCGCGACGCGCTGCTCGAGCAGCTGGCTTTCGAGCGCCTGTGCGCGCCTGACCTCGGCGCCGACCAGCCCGCCCTGGTAGAGCGGCACGGTCGCCTGCAGCCCGATGCTGGCGGTGACCTGGTTGTTGTAGACACCGGCGAGCGGATCCGAGCCGCTGAACACATGCGTGTAGCCGCCGCTGCCCACCGCCGAGAGCGTCGGCAGACGATCGCCGCGCGCTGTGCCCACGTCGAAATGCGCCGCCTTCACCTGCGCGGCGATCGAGATCAGCGTCGGGTTGTTATCGAGCGCGACCTCGACGGCGCGATCCGGCGTGTCGGGCAGCGTCGGCAGCGGAGGCGGCGCCTGCAGGTCGTTCGGCACGGTGCCGACGATGCGCAGATAATTCTCCTGGCTCGCCGTGAGCTGGCTCTGCGCCGAATCGAGCTGGGTGCGCGAATCGGAAAGCCGCGCCTGCGATTGCGCGACATCGGTGCGCGTCACGTCGCCGACTTGGAACCGGTCCTTGGTGGCCTGGAGGTTGGTCTCCAGCACCTTCACGTTGTTGGCGTTGAGCTGGACGATCGAGATGTCGCGGATCACGTCCATATAGGCGCCGACGGCGTTGGTGAACGTGTCGCCCTCGGTGCCGCGCAGATCCGCGCGCCCCGCCTCGACGCGGGCCTTCGCCGCCCGTGTCGCGTTGAGCACGCGCCCGCCCTGATAGATCGGCACGGTGACGGTGCCGCCCGCCTGTCCCTGCAGCGGGTTGGCTTCGAAGAGATTGCCGAACTTCTCGTAGTTCCGGGTGAACTGGCCGTTGGCGCTCGCCTGCGGCCGGCCCGGCGCCTTGGCGATGCCGACCGTCTCGTCGGTGGCACGCAGGCCGGCGCGGGCCGCCGTCAGCGTCGGATTGCTCGCGTAGGTCTGCACGAGCGCGTCGCGCAGCGTGGCCGCATGCGCCGAAACGGACGCGAGCGCGATCACGGCAAGGCTCAGGCCCGCGCGGCGCATCGCGTCAGAAGCTGAACTGCGGCGCAGGCGCGAACCCCGGCAGCGACGCCGCTTCGGCATCGGCAAAGCATGCGAGGCCGAAGCCGGTTCCGGCGCGCCGCCCGATTGCAAGCCGGGTCACGCCGCGCTCGTTCAGTGCCGTCGCGAGGCGGCCGCCTTCCCGCAGCTGCGCCGGCAGCGCGTCGGGAACACGCTCCACCGCGCCGTCGATCAGGATGAGGTCATAGGGCGCGCCGCTCGCCCAGCCCTGGTTGAGCGGCCCTTCCACGACGCGCGCCACACCGCCGAGCGCGATCCGCGCCTCGCCGGCGAGCGCGGCCTGCTCCTCGAGCGCGATCACCTCGAGCCCGATCGCCGCGAGCACGGCGGCGCTGTAGCCGAGCGCGGCGCCGACGACGAGCGCGCGCTCGCCGGCGCGCGGCCGCGCCTCCGTGAGCAGGCGACCGAGCACGACCGGCTGGCTCATCGCGCGGTCGTGACCCAGCGGGACCGTCGCATCGACATAGGCGAGCGATCGCCAGGCGGGCGGCACGAACCGCTCGCGCGGGACAGCGCCGAGCGCATCGAGCACCGGCGCGTCGTTGACCCCGGTCGGGCGCAGCTGGCTGGCCACCATCGCGCGGCGCATTCGTTCGAAATTCTGCTCGGTCACGCCCCTGCCTGACACAACTGTGTTAGCGATGCAATACAGCCGGCGCGCCGGCGGCGAGCAAGGCCTATCGCGTCCCGTTACATCCGCCAAGCGCCAACGGACCGCCACATCGGTGCCGCACGCGCGATCAGACCCGCAAACATTGCGTAACCTGCAGAAATAAAACGTTAACGCGTGCCCAAGCCTGTTCCTTCAAATTCCGAAAACCGGCTCTCCCGCATCCATGCTGCATCGCGGAATCAGTCCGCGTCCAGGACCGGGGGCTTTCGTGAACAACCTGAAAAAGCTAGGAATTCTCTGTGCGCTCAGCAGCTCGTTGGTGGCTTCGCCCAGCGTCGCGCAGTGCTGGGACAGCCCGTCGCTCGCAGCGGCGCGCGTACGTGATCTGCAGACGATGCTGATGGCCGCGACCTTGCGCTGCCACGCCGTGGGCATGGATATCTCGGCGCACTACAATGGCTTCGTGAGCGCGCGGCACGCGCAGCTCGATCTCGCCAATGCCGCGATCAAGGCGCATTTCTCCCGCGAGGGCGGTCAGATCGCCTATGATCACTTCGCGACCTCGCTCGCCAACGCCTATGGCGGCGCCTCGACGACGCAGGGCGCCTGCGACGAGGCGGCGCAGACCGCCGATGACGCGGCAGCTTCGGCCGACACACTGTTCGCGCTCGCGGACCAGCGCAGCGATCCGCCGCAGGAAGCGGACGGCGCCTGCGCCGCGCACGAGGTGATCGCTTCGGCGGCACCGATCGCGGCGCCGCGCGTCGCGACACCGTCGCAAGCCGAGGTGACCGCCGCGCTCGAGGTGCTGAACCGCTATCAGGCGGCGCAGACCGGCCTGACGCTCACCGCGGCACGCTGAGCGCTCCACGCCATCGCGCCTTGACGGCTGCGGAAAAGCCACGCATCTGCGCGGCCTTGCCGCAGCCGCGGGGCCCGATGGCGGAGTGGTGACGCAGCGGACTGCAAATCCGTGCACGCCGGTTCGATTCCGGCTCGGGCCTCCAGCGACCGGCCATGGCGGCCCCTCCGACGAGAGGCGTTAGACGATCAGACGATCGCGCCGGCGCTCACATGCACGGTCTGGCCGGTGATCTGGCGGCTCACAGGCTGGCACAGGAACAGCGCGACCGCCGCGATGTCTTCGGGTTCGGAGATGCGTTGCAGCAGGTTGGCGATCGGCCCGCTGACGAGCGCCTGGGCGAGCGCCTCCGGCGTGAACGCGCGATCGACGATCGGCGTGCGGGTGAGCCCGGGCGCGATCGCGTTGACGTTGATGTCATGCTTGCCGAGCTCCGCCGCCGCGATCCGGGTGAGCTGCGCCAGCGCCGCCTTCGACGCGCCGTAGGAGGTCTGCGAACTGAGCGCGCGATGCGCCGAGCTCGACGTGATGTTCACGATCCGCCCGCCCTTGCCCTGCTCGACCATGTGCTTGCCGATCTCGCGGATCAGCAGAAAAGGGGCGGTGCTGTTGACCGCGTGAACGAGATCCCAGATCTCTTCCTTTGTCTCCAGCAGAGTGGAACCCTGGCCGGTGATCCCCGCGGCGTTGATCAGGATGTCGACGCCCCAGCCGTGCCCGATCGCCCGCTCCGTCATCTTCAGCAGCGCGGCGCGATCGGCAAGATTGGTCGGCAGTGCGTGCACGTCCGCGCCGGTGAACTCTGCCAGGCCTTCGGCATTCTGATCGACGAGGATGAGGCGGGCGCCCTCGCCTCTCAGCGCCTGCGCGGTGGCGCGGCCGATGCCCGACGCCGCGCCGGTGACGAGCGCGGTCTTGCCGGCGAGCGAATTGCCGTTCGTTGCCTTAGCCAACCTGGAATCCTCCGTCGATCACGAAAGTCTGGCCGGTGACGTAGCGCGCCGCCGGCCCGGCGAGATAGACCGCCAGCCAGCCGACATCGACCTGCTCGCCGAAGCCGCTCAGATGCCGATCGGGGTTGGCGCCCGGGCCGCCGGCTGCGACCGCCCCGGCCATGCGCGGCGCGGTGCCCGGGATCGCGCCAGGCAGGATCGCGTTGACGCGAATCCCGTCGCCGGCATGCTCGAAGGCGAGATTGCGACACAGCGCGTTAAGCGCGGCCTTGGACGAGCCGTAGGCGGCATTGCCGCGGAGAACCGGATGCTCCGAGCCGATCGTGCTCAGCGCGATGATCCGGCCCTCGCGCTTGGCCGCGATCATGCGCTTGATCGCCTCACGCGCGGTCAGGAAAGCGCCGCGCGCGTTCACCGCGTACATCGCGTCCCACTGTTCGGCGCTCATGTCCACAGCCGGTACGCCGCCCTGCATCATCGCGCCGAGCACGACTATGTCCGGCACGTCGTGCTTCTCGAACAGCGCGACCACGGCGGCCTCGTCGGTCGGGTCGCAGGCGGCTGCGGTGGCGCTGCCGCCCGCCTCGCGGATCGCCGCCGCGATCCGCTCGGCCTCGGCAGCGTCGTCGTGCGCGGCGACGACGCTCGCGCCGGCGCGCGCAAGCGTCTTGGCGATTATCTCCGCAAGGCCCGAGCCCGCGCCGGTCACAATAGCCGTCTTGCCGGCAAGGCCGAACGCCTGGCCGAGCGCGGCAGCAACATCCGTCATATGTCCTCCGAAATGCTGATCGGCTGCGCCGTTCAGTTAGCTGGCACGTCATCATAGAGACGGAGCGCCGGGCCGGTCAGGTAGACATATTCCTGATAGTAGCCGAGGTCGGCGCGCGAATCGACGTAGAGAAAGTGGAGGTTGCCGTCCATGACGGTCCCCTTGATCGGCGTCGCCCAGCCTTCGCGCTCGACGATCGTCTCGATCTCCTTCCAGGTTTCGAGATCGGGCACGAGATGGCCGAGATGATGCAGCCGCACCGCGCCGTCCGTCGGCACATCGTCATGATAGACCGGTGAGGCTTCCGGGCCGGGCTGGATGATCTCGACCATCATATCGCCGGCATAAGCATGCGCCGTCGACATGCGCGCGGCGTCGCGCTTCACGCGGAACTGCTTGATGCCGAAGCGTTTGCCGAGGCGCTCCTGCGCGGCGTCTAGGTCCGAGGTGACGAAGCCCATCTGATAGAGCCCGTTGAACATCGGCGCATTGGTATCCGCGACAAGGCTCTTGCGTGGCGGAATGGTGCTGATGGTGGCCATGTCGTCTGTCTCCCATGACCGCGGCCCTGCTCCAGGTGCCGTTCACCTGGACAGGGCCCGCGGCGCCTGACTGTCGCGGCTTACTTCGGCGGTTCGGTGCCGCACACCTCGGCGCGATGCATCACGCGACGCTGGCTGTAATCCCACGGCATGGCGCGGTGCATGGTGCTGCGGTCGTCCCACATGACGAGATCGCCGACCGTCCATTTGTGCTGGTAGACGAAGGGCTGCGAAGTGGCGTGGTCGATCAGCTCGCGGAACAGCGCCTCGCCTTCCTCGAGCGACGGCATGCCGCCGACATAATAGCAGACATGGCCGTTCAGGAAGAGGCTCTTGCGGCCGTCCACCGTGCGGATGAGCGGATGCGTCATCGGCGGGGGCACGTTCTCGTCGTCGCCCATCGCCGCGATATCGGTTTGGTAGTGGCGCAGCGTCCGCCAGCTGTGGACCATATGCTTGTCGGCGAGAAACGCCTTCTTCTCCTCGGGGAGCGCCTCATAGGCGGCCTGCATGTCCGCAAAGCCGGTATCGCCGTCCTTATCAGGGATCTCGACGGCGGTGAGGAACGTCAGCCAGGTCGGAATCGGACGCCACGAACTGTCGGTGTGCCAGAAGCGCGCTACCTTGGCGTAGCCCGACACCTCGACATGCTTGGCGCCGGCTTCTTCCTGATTGCCGAGTCGCGAGACATTGTGCTGCCGCTCGCGATTGTTGCCGATCTTGGGCGGGATCTGCTTGGTGTCCCCGAAGTTCTGCGCGAACACGCCGAGCTGCTCCGACGAGAGATTCTGCTCCTTGAAGATCAGCACCTTGTATTCGGACGATAGCCGCGTGAGCTCCGCGATAGTGTCCGCGTCGAGCGGCTTCGAAACGTCAAGACCGCTGATCTCGAGCCCGATGGTCGGATGCACCTTGCGGGTGGTGAAGGTCTGTTCGGGCGGTGCGAGTTTGGTAGCCATCGTCTCTTCCTTGATGTTCTCTTTGGTAATCTTTGTTGCGCGTCAGACGGCGAAGCGCCGATCGACGCCGATCTTGCGGCGGCGCAATTGCTCGCGGCGTTCCTCGGGAGAGAGCCGGCGCAGTTCCTTCGGCAGGATGCCGTCGAGCTCCGCCATCTTCACCAGCCGCGCACGCGGCAGCGGGCTTTCCGTCGCGTCGACCCAGCGCTGATTGACCGAACCCTCGATGTTGCCGCCGACGTCGAGCCAGTTGGCGATGCCCGGATCCTGATGCGACACGACTGCCCAGACGCTGCCGTCCGCCGCCAGTTCGGCCTGCTTCGAGTTGAGCGACGACAGCCGGTAGCGATAATCGGTCGAGTTCCACCAGCGATCGCCAAGCTCGAAGTTCCAGTAGCTGCACGGGCTCGGCGGCTTCACGTCGATCACCAGCGCCTCGTCCGGCTGGATCTTCCAACCGACGAAATTGAGGAGACGGCCGAGCGCGGCCTCCTGCCCATCCATCTGGATCGCCTTGGGCACACCGGCCGTGAAGACGTTCGGGTTCTCGTGAAACGCATCGACCCAAGGCGGCCAACGCGCCGAATCCTCTTCGTACCAGTCGGCGGCGGCGGCGAGACCGTCGATCACCTCCTGCGGCGTCAGCGGCGGCGGCGGCGCATCCATGTCGAGCCGCTCGAGCCGCACCCGCATCGGCTCCTCGGTATCCCACTCGCCGAAGAACTGGCGGATGAACACGCGCTGGAGTCCCGGCTCGAGCTTCATCCAGTTGCCCGGTTTCTCGGTCGCGCTCACTTCGATGACGAACGAACCGTCCCACTCTGCTTGCAGATTGTGATTGTGGAGGATCGCATCGCCGACCTTGAACGACACCCAGGTCACGGTGCCGCGGTTGCCGACGATGCGATAATCATGACCGCCGTCGATCACGCCGACCAGATAGGTGCAATCCGGATTGTCGCCGAACGACTTGTTGGTCGGCGTCTGCAGATGCCAGAGCTGCGGATAGAGCGGATCGGCGAAGTTGACCGCATGGTCGAGCGCCTTGGAGATGTAGCGCGCCATGTAGCGCACGCCCGTCGCGCGCACGAGCGGCGAGTCCGGCGCCTGCTCGCGAAAGGCGAGCTTGCCCGCCGCCTTCACCCGATCGCAGAAACTATCCCACGCTTCGAGCAACGCAGCGTTATAGTCTTGGGCCATCAGTGCCGCCGATCCTGCATATCCTCACCCTCGCTGTTTCGCTGTTGGGCGTCGGAAGGTTGACGGAGCCGCATCATATTGTCCAATGCATAGAGTGTAGAACTTCCATACCTAAAAAGGCATGATGCTCAGCCTTCGCAAACTCGGCCAGCTCGTTGCGCTCGCCGAAGAGAAGAATTTCACCCGCGCCGCCGAGCGCCTCGGCATGACGCAACCGTCGCTCAGCCGCTCGATCGCCGAACTGGAGCAAGCCTGCGGACTGCGCCTGTTCGACCGCGGCCGGCTCGGCATCACGCTGACGGCGGCGGGTGCCGATCTCGTGGCCGACGCGCGCCAGATCCTCGGTCAAGTCGCCGCGATCGAACAGAATCTGCTGCTGCAGAGCCGCGGCGAGGCCGGGCGCGTCGCGATCGGGCTGGGTCCGCTCGCCGCGAGCTATCTCCTGGCGCCGCTACTGGCCGAGTGCCTCGCGCGCTGGCCGACGCTGAAGATCACCGCGTCGATCGACACCACCAATGCACTGATTGAGAAGGTTCTGGATGGCCGGCTCGACTTCTGCGTCTGTGCGGCCAACCAGCTCAGCGCCCATCCGGCGCTGACGGTAACGCGCATCGGCGCGCTCCGGCTCGGCTATTTCGTGCGCGCCGGCCACCCCCTCGCCCAGATCGAAACCCCGCTCCGCTGGACGGACCTCGCACCCTTTCCCCGCGCGGCCGGCACCGCGCAGCCATCGGTCGAGCCCTCGCTACGTGGCGTGTTCGGCCCGCTCGGCACCACGGTCGAGTGCGATGATTATGAAGTCTTGCGGCAGGCGATGAGCCGCACGGACATGATCTGGCTTGCCAGTGACGCAGTGCTTGAAAGCGAACTGGCGGAAGGCCGCGCGCACGAAATCCTGCCGAACGGGGGCAACGGGCTGAACGACGCCGAGCTCGCGCTGGTTCGTCCCGCCGGGCGAAGTCGGAGCATGGCGATGCTGCATGTCCACGACACCGCAGCCGCGATCATGGCATCGCGGTCGCGCTAAGCGCGGTCACTGCGGCGCGGCCCGCAATGCGCCGGTTCAGTGCGCCGCCTGCGCCATCGCCGCAGCCATCGCCTCGGCGCGAAACCGCGCTCCCGCCGTGGGCGCTGGCGGCGTCTCAGGGACGACCGGGATCGGCTGGCCACGCCGGCTCGTCTCATGTTCAAGACGCTCCATGAGCTTGATGCGCGTATCCGCGGTCGGTTGGATGACCTCCGCTGGATCCTGCACCATCGGCAGCACCGGCAGCGCACGCTCGACCGTCATTAACAGCGCGCCATCCTCCGGTTTCACCTCGCCCACGAACACCTCGAGACCGCCGAACGACAGGGTCGCCTTGCCGGCCGACCACGGCGCACCCTTCGGCACGGTCAGCCGGAAGCCGTGTTCCGCGGCTTCGATCCCGCTTGCCCGGATCGGCAGCGGGTAGCCGTCCGGATCGAGCAGCGTCAGATGACCGGGGGCACCGACACCGCCGAGCCCGCCGCGATTGTCGAGCACCCGCGTGGCCAGCTCCCGCCACGTCGGCTGGGGCCACGCCGGCGCCGGGCTGATCGCGCCACCCGGGGCGGGATCGGACTTCGGGAAGGCGAAGCCCTCGGGCGCACGCCATTCCTGCGGCGCCGCGTCCATCGCGTCGGCGCTCTCCCACCAACGGATGTGCGTCGGCGCGACGCGGACGATGATCCGCGTGAGGTACCAGACCGCCTGCCGGGTGACCGACCAATCGATGACATCGGGGCTGATCGGCGGCCCGAGGATCGTCTCGGCGAGATAGCGGTTCATGTTCGCCTGGAGATCGGCATCGCAGACGGCGGCGTTGCCGGCTACCGAGACCACAGGTTTGCCCTGGCCGCCCTCGAACAACAGGCCGGTCTTGGGATTCTTGCGGGCGCGTTCCGCCTTTGCTGGGTAGGCCAGCCCCGTCGCGATATCGAAACTGCTCAGATCGTCGCTGGCGAAGATGAAGGTCGGCGTATCGATCGGAACGCCGGCCGCGCTAACGGTCGCATATTCGCCGACGATGGCGCCGCGCATCGCGTCCAACACGGAGTTCGGCAGATCCTCCACGAAGCCCATGATTGTCATCCTCTCGGTTTGATCGCGACGCCTGGGCACCTTCGGCTTGGTGTTCCGACGCGAGCATGGGGACGTAACCAAGCGTCGGTTCGGCTGCAAGGCGTCGCCGGGCGTGAGCCTTCGGGATCAGGCCGGGATCACGATGCCCAGTTCCCTGGCGTATTTCGGGATCATGTCCGCAACCTCGCGCAGGAAGTCGTGCCGGCGGTAGCCGAGCCTCGCGACCATCTCGGGATCGGGCTCATAGGCGGGGATGCCGCCGCGCAACGTCATGTAGGATCCGTTCGGGATGACCGGATGGTCCGCATCGCGCACCTCAACCGGATCCGGCAGGCCAAGCGCGCGGCGCACCGCGTCGTAGAATGCGAAATAGCTGAGGTTCTCGTCCCCCATCAGATATTCCTTTCCCGGCTCGCCTCGCTCGATCGCGCCGGCGATCGCTTCCGAGAAGGAGAGCGTCGACATATAGTTGGAGCCGCCCGGAAAGATGAAGCGCGGCCCGGGTCCGCCGATCTCGCCGACGAGATAGCGGATGATCAGCTCGATCAGCTCGACCTTCACGCCCTCCAGCCAGCCCATCACGAACGGCGCTGCCAGCGAGCAGACAGTGAAGCCGGGCCGATCGAGCTTGCGCACCTCCATGTCGGTAATCTGGCGCCCAATCAGATAGGGATCCGCATCCACGCGTTCCTGCGAGAGCAGGCAAGGATAATAGCTGCCGACATACACGCAGCGTTCGACACCGGCGTCGCGCGCCTTGGCGAGAAATGCGGGCACGGCGACGATGTTGGTGCGGTGAAAGTGGGCGGCCGGATCGGACCCGACCGGCATGCGGCGCCCGTCCTGCCCCGCGCAGAAGACGACGGTGTCGAAACCCCGAAGCGTCGATCGTCCGATGTCGTCGCGCGTATAGTCGCCTGCGAGAAAATCGAGGCCCGCCAGCGCCGGCGCGGCTGTCGGTGTCCGGCCGTTGATCGTCACCGCGTGGCCGAGCGAGCGAAGATGCAGCGCCGCGGCGCCCCCGATCAGACCGGTGCCGCCGATCACCAATATCGTTCGCTGCATGCCCGCCTCTCCGCTTGAGGCAAAGTCTAGCGGCGGCGTCGGCGACTTGCCAACCTAGCGCTTCTCCGCCTCCGATCGCTCGGCGGCGCGACGTGCCGCGGCATCCACAGCGGCAGCGAGCTGATCCTCGCGGAATGGCTTCGATATCCGGGGCAGGCTCATGGCGGTGCCGGCGGGTAGTTCGGCAAATCCGGTCGCAAGCAGCACCGGCATACCGGGCCATTCGCGCGCGACCGCTTCGGCAAACTCAGCGCCGTTGGTCTCCGGCATTGCAAAGTCGGTGACGATCAGATCCACCGGGTGATCGCGCAGCAGCCCAATCGCCTGCGCGGCCGAGGTCGCCTGCAAAACCTCGTGGCCGGCCTCTTCCAGCATCGCCGCGGTGTTGATCAGCACGAGCAGATCGTCGTCGACGGCGAGGATAGTGAGCGACGAGCAGCCCGCCGGCGCGCTTGCTATAGCCTCCGGCGCCGGCGTGTCATCCGAGGCGACGGTGCGCTTCGCAACCGGCAGCCATAGCATTGCCGTCGTGCCCTCACCCTTGACGCTCGCGAGCGTCAGCCGACCGCCGCATTGCTCGGCCAGGCCGTGCACCATCGGCAATCCGAGCCCGGTGCCCTTGCCTATCCCCTTGGTCGTGAAGAAGGGCTCGGCGGCGCGGTCGAGCGTCTCCTTGTCCATCCCTTCTCCCTGATCGATCACCGACAGACACACATAGGCGCCTGCCGAGAGGCCCTGCGGTTCGTCGACGGCGATCTCGACACGCTCGGCTACGATGGCGATGCGTCCGCCTCGCGACATCGCGTCACGCGCGTTCACGACGAGATTGAGCAGCGCGAGCTCGAGCTGCCGCGGATCGGTTGCCACCGGATCGAGCAGCAGCGGGAACCGCGTATCGATCGCGATGTCCGGCCCGAGCGTCCGCTGCAGCAGATCGGCCATGCCATGAACGAGCGCGGCAACGTCGACCGCCTCGAAGGTGAGCTCGGAGCGGCGCGCGAACGCGAGCATGCGTTGCGTGAGCGACGCACCGCGCTCGGCCGCCTGCATCGCATTGTCGAGGAAGCGGCCGATGTCCTGCCCCTCGGCCAAACGGCGGCGGGCGAGATCGATGCTGCCGACGATCACCGCAAGCAGATTGTTGAAGTCATGCGCGACGCCGCCGGTCAGCTTTCCCAGCGCATCCATTTTCTGCGACTGGAACAACGCTTCGCGCGCCTGCTCGAGCATGCGCTGCGTCTCGCGGCGCTCGGTGAGATCCCGGGTGATCTTGGCGAAGCCGATCAGCCGCCCCGAAGCATCCCGCACCGGATCGATGACGACGCTCGCCCAGAAGTGCGTGCCGTCCTTGCGGACGCGCCAGCCTTCGGCCTCGAACTTCCCGTCGTTTTCGGCGCAGGCGAGCGCGTACGCGGGAATTCCAGCGGCCTTGTCCTCTTCGGTATAGAAGCGCGAGAAATGCTCACCGATGATCTCATCGGGCAGATAGCCCTTGAAGCGCTGGGCACCGGGGTTCCAGCTGACGATCCGGCCGGTAGGATCGAGCATATAGATCGCGTAATCGGTAACGCTCTGGACAAGCAGGCGGAACCGTTCTTCGCTGCGGCGAAGCGCCTCCTCGGCCTGGCGGCGCTCGGTGAGATCGCGGGTGACCTTCGCGAAACCGATCAGCGTGCCTGAACTATCGCGGATCGGATCGATCAGCACATTGGCCCAGAATCGCGCGCCGTCCTTACGCACGCGCCAGCCTTCGGCCTCGAACCGACCTTCCCTCTCCGCCCGCGACAATGCGAGAGCCGGGATACCCGCGGCCCTGTCCTCATCGGTATAAAAGCGCGAGAAATGTTCGCCGACGATCTCGTCCTGCGTGTAGCCCTTGAGCCGCAGCGCGCCGGCATTCCAGCTCACGACGTGCCCGCCGGGATCGAGCATGTAGATCGCATAGTCGGTAACGCTTTGAACGAGCAGCTCGAACCGCTCGCTCGTCATCGCAGGTATACGCTTGGCCGTCATCAATCCCCCGGCTGGCGCAATGCGCGCCACCGACTCCCTCGTGGTGCGCGAACGGTGCAGTCAAGCTTCCGTTCCATAAGCAACCATAACCACGGCAGCGGCGCGCGTTTGCGAATGATCCACTGCTGCTGTCTACGCACGCAAACGCCTCTTGTGCGCCGCACCAATGCGTTGCAGTCTGCACGCCACAGCAGCCACGAGGCCACATGAGCGGCGGCAAGGCGTTCGACGAGATCTATGGCAGCGATGCCGCGGGTGCGCGCGAGGAGTTCGCGGCGTTGGCGCGCTGGATCGAGGAGACACCGGCGACCGAGCTCGAGCGCCGTCAACATGCGGCGGAGGCGGCGTTCCGCCAGCTCGGCATCACCTTCGCGGTCTATGGCGAGGAAGAATCCGCCGAACGTATCATCCCGTTCGATATCGTGCCGCGCATCTTCTCGGCAGGCGAATGGGCGCGGCTGCAGGAGGGCCTCGAGCAGCGCGTGCTCGCGATCAATGCCTTCCTCGACGACATCTACGGCGAGCGGCGCATCCTCGCGGACGGAATCATCCCGCCCGAGCTGATCTTCGGCAATCCGCAGTTCCGCACCGAGGTTTCTGGCGCGCGCCCACCGCACGGCATCTACGCGCATATCTGCGGGATCGACATGGTGCGCACGGGGCCCGACCAGTTCTTCGTGCTCGAGGACAATGCCCGCACCCCCTCCGGCGTCTCTTATATGTTGGAGAATCGCGAGGCGATGATCCGCCTCTGTCCCGAGCTGTTCGACACCTACGAAGTCGAGCCGGTCGACTCCTATCCCGACATGTTGCGCGAAACGCTGCGCTCGGTTGCCCCGCGAGGCTCGGGGCACGAGCCGGTGTGCGTGCTGCTGACGCCGGGCCACTTCAACTCGGCCTTCTACGAGCACAGCTTCCTTGCCGACAATCTCGGCATCGAATTGGTCGAGGCGGCCGATCTCGAGGTCGACGACGATTTCGTCTGGATGCGCACGATCGAAGGGCGCGTGCGCGTCGATGTCATCTATCGCCGCATCGACGATGACTTCATCGATCCGCTCGTCTTCCGGCCGGATTCGGTGCTCGGCGTGCCCGGGCTGATGGCAGCTTATCTCGCCGGCAACGTCGCGCTCGCCAACGCGCCCGGCACCGGCGTCGCCGACGACAAGGCGATCTACAGCTACATGCCCGAAATCGTCCGCTACTATTCCGGCGGCGAGCCCAAGCTGCCCAATGTCGAGACCTGGCGCTGCCGCGAAGGGCAGGCGCTGCAATATACGCTCGACAATCTCGAGTCGCTCGTCGTCAAGCTGGTTGACGGCTCGGGCGGCTATGGCATGCTCGTCGGGCCGACCGCATCGAAGGCTGAGATCGAGCGCTTCCGCGAGGCGCTCGCCGCCGAACCGCATCGCTATATCGCGCAGCCGACGCTCGCCCTTTCCACCGTGCCGACGCTCACCGCCAAGGGCGTCGCGCCGCGCCATGTCGACTTCCGGCCCTTCTGCCTCACCGGCACCAACGGCGTGACGATCGTGCCCGGCGGCCTGACGCGGGTCGCGCTCCGGGAGGGTTCGCTGGTTGTCAACTCGAGCCAGGGCGGTGGCACCAAGGATAGCCTGATCCTCGCCGGCGCGAAGCGACGGCAGCGTCAGTCGCAATCGCAATCCGGGCAGCAGCAGGATCAATCGATCGACCGATCGCTCCTCCAGCAGGAAGGCGGGATGAGCGTCGCGATCGGCCTCGGTCAGGCGCAGGGCGGTCAGATCCAGAAGCTCGGCGACACGATCCAGAGCCAGTCCCTCGCCGGTCCGGCGCACGATAGCTCGGACGAGCGCTGATGCTCTCGCGCACCGCCGCCTCGCTCTACTGGATCGGGCGCTATGTCGAGCGCGCGGAGTTCACCGCGCGGCTGATCGAAGCGACGATGCGGCTCGACTCGCTCAGCCACACGCCCGCCGGTGCCGGCGCCTGGGAGAGTGCGCTCGCGGTTGTCGCCGCCGATTATGGCTTCGCGATCACCGGCGAGAGCCTGACGCCGACCAGCGTCAGCCGCTATCTGACGCTCAGCCACGACAATCCGAGCTCGATCCGCGCCTGCCTCGATGCCGCGCGGGGCAACGCCCGCGCGGTGCGCACCGCGCTCAGCCGCGAAGCATGGGAGTCGATCAACCGCGCCTGGCTCGGCGTGCGCGACCGCGCGTCCACCGGCGGCCAGGGCGCAACGCTGGCACTGATCGACAGCCTGAAGGCGGAGGCGCGCGGCTTCGAAGGCGCGCTCCACCGGATGCTGCGCAACGAGGCGAGCCACTTCGTGCGGCTCGGCGCGGCCGTCGAGCGTGGCGACAACACCGCGCGGCTGATCGACGTCAAATATCATCTTCTGCTGCCAGAAGGAGAGAAGGTCGGCGGTGTCCTCGATCGCGATCAGTGGACGACGATCCTGCAGACCGTCTCGGCCGTGACCGCCTATCGCTGGCTCTATCGCGATGGGCTCACGGCGCTCAACGTCGCCGATCTCCTCATCCTGCGCGGGGAGATGCCGCGTTCGCTCGCCGCCTCCTGCGACGAGGTCGCGATGATCCTCACCAACATTGGCAAGCGCACAGGCCTGCAGGGCGAGGCCGATCGCCTCGCGCGCCTGCGACAGACCGCCCTCGCCCGTGCGACGACGCGGAACATCATCAACGGCGGCCTGCACGAATATCTCACCGCCTTCATTGCCGAAAACGCGCGGCTCGATCAGGCGATCGGCGCGCAATTCCGCTTCGCCTGAGACTATCCCCGTGCGCCTGCTCATCCATCATCGTACCGGCTATCGCTTCTCCGAGCCGCAGAAGCGCCTCGTCCAGTTGCTGCGGGTGACGCCGCTCAGCTGCTACGGCCAGAACGTCGCCGACTGGCAGATCGACGTCGACTGCGACGCGCGGCTCAAGAGCGGCCGCGACGGCTTCGGCAACGAGGCGACGATGCTCTATGTCGACGGCCCGATCGAGGCGATCGACGTGACCGTGCGCGGCGAGGTGCTGACCGAGAACCGTGCCGGCATGGTCGCGGGCGCGATCGAGCCGCTGCCGCCGCAGCTCTATCTCCGGCCGTCCGCGCTGACGCGCCCCGACGAGCCGATCACCGACTTCGCGACGACGATCGCAGCAACCCAGGATTCGGCGCTTTCGACGTTGCACGCGCTCATGGGCGCACTGCATGAGCGGATCGCGTTCGATCCGTCGTCTGCCGAGATCGGTCGCGGGGCGGGGCAGGCATTCGCCGAGGAGCGCGGCGTCTGCCAGGATCACGCGCATGCGATGATTGCCGCGGCGCGCGTGCTCGGCCATCCGGCACGCTACGTCTCGGGCCATATCTGGCGGCCCGACGCTCCCGACGAGGATCAGCCCGCGACGCACGCCTGGGCGGAAGTCTGGCTCGCCGACTATGGCTGGATCGCCTTCGATCCCGCCAACGACCATTGCCCGGACGATGGCTATGTCCGCGTGGCGATCGGACTCGACTATCGCGACGCGGCTCCGCTATCCGGGGCACGCATCGGCGGCGGTGCCGAGCGACTGACGGTCGCGGTCCGCGTCGAGCGCCTGGATGGCCCGGCGCCGCAGCGCTAGAGGTGGCGTGACATGACCTATTGCGTCGGCATGCTCGTAGAGGGCGGCCTGGTGATGATCGCCGACACGCGCACCAACGCCGGGGTCGACAACATCTCCAGCTACCGCAAGCTGCACACGCTCGCCGAGGCCGACGATCGCCTCATCCTCGCATCGACGGCAGGCAACCTCTCGATCACCCAGACGGCGCTCGGCCTGCTCGAGGAGGGCTTACCGCGCGAAGATGACGATGGAGGCAGGCGCACGCTCCACGACGTGCCCAGCATGTTCCGCGCCGCCCAGCTCGTCGGCGACGCGGTGCGGATGGTACGCGAGGACATGCGCGCCGCCCTCGAGAAGGAGAAGGTCTCCGCCGGCATCTCGGTGCTCGTCGGCGGCCGCATCGGCGACGCGCCGCTGAAGCTCTACCACATCTATTCGGCGGGCAATTTCATCGAGTGCCAGGCGGACCAGCCGTTCCTCCAGATCGGCGAAACCAAATATGGCAAGCCGATCCTCGATCGCGCGCTGAAATATGGAACGCCGGTCGACGAGGCGGTGAAGGTCGGGCTGATCTCGTTCGATTCCACGATCCGCTCGAACCTCGCAGTAGGCCGTCCGCTCGACCTCACCGTGCTGCCGAGCGATCGCACGTTGCCGGTCATCCGCCGCCGCATCGAGGCCGACGACGCCTATTTCAACGATCTCTCGGCGCGATGGTCGCTGATGCTCAACGAGGCGCGCGACACCATTCCCGACCCCCCCTTCATGGGCGTGTGGCGAGAGGACGGCCCGGGCATTGCGGCCGCGCGCCGCGGCTGAAACTTGAGTGATTGAGGCACCGCGCCGGCTTTGCTAGTCGGCGCTGGTGAGCGTGCGTGGTGACAGGGGCAAGAGCAGCGTGCTCCGCTATGCGCTCGCGCCCTGGTGGCTGCTGCAGCTCGGCACCACCGCCAAATCCTTCATCGACAATCCTCTGATCGGCTCGCGGCGGCTGAATGCGCTCGGGCTGCACCGTGGCCGCGTCCGGCTGGCGTGCGCGCTTGCGGCATCGCGACGGCGGCGACTGGCGCGGCTGATCTCAGCGGACGACGCCAGGAGCTTCGCGCGCGACGGCTTCATCGTCCGCGAGAACGCGTTGCCGCCAGATCTGTTCGCGCGGTTGCGCGACGGCGTTCTCGGCTATGCCGGCGAAGCTCGCGAGCAGGTACAGGGGAACACGATCACGCGGCGCATGGCGATCGATTCCGCGATGCTCGCGGCGGTGCCCGAGCTTCGCGCGCTGCTCGGCGGATCGCCGTGGTCCGGGATGACGCGCTATGTCGCGAGTTTCGCTGGCGCGCCGCTCGCCTATGTCCAGACGATCTTCGCGCGTGCGCTGCCGGGGGACGAGGATCCGCAGACCATGCTGCACAGCGACACCTTCCACGCGACGATGAAGGCATGGCTGTTCCTCACCGACGTCGCCGAGGAAGACGGCCCTTTCTGCTACGTGCCGGGCTCCCATCGCCGCACGCCGGCACGGCTCGCGTGGGAGGATGCGCGCGCGCTCCAGCACGGGGGCGCCGATCGTCTCTCCGGGCGCGGTTCGCTGCGCATCGCCGCAACCGAGCTGGCGGGGCTCGGCCTGCCGCCGCCACGTTGCTTCGCCGTACCGGCCAACACGCTGATCGTCGCCGATACCTCGGGCTTCCACGCGCGTGGCATCGCGCGCCGGCCCTCCGCCCGTGTCGAAATCTGGGGTTATGCCCGGCGCAACCCGTTCGTGCCCTGGACGGGGCTCGACTTCCTCGCGCTGCCCGGCCTTGCCGAGCGACGGATCGGTTGGATGTGGCGCGGGCGGGACCGGCTGGCGCGCCTGCTCGGCCAGCCGTGGCGGCCGATCGGCCGGACGACGCCGATCGCCCCGTTGCCGAGCGCCGGGCCGTGACGAGCGGCGGTTTGCCGTTGCTGCGGTCGCCACCTTATCCCGGCGTGCGAACCGACGTCGCCGCGATCAGCGCGTTCACTATCTCGCCGATGCCCAGCCCGGATGATAATCTCGAAGCCGTCGTCACCGCTATTCGCGAGGCGCGCGTCGGCGGAAGCTTCTGGGCCCCCTCGCCGCCCGTACCTTCCGAGCCCGCAATCGTCGTTCGGGCCGAGCGCCAGCGGGACGTCGTCGCGAGCCTGCGCCGCTTCGCCGCCGAGCGCGATCGCCTCATTATCCTGGTGCCGAAGACGCGATGGGCGCGCAAAGCACAGGCGGCGTGCCGCCGAGCAGGCGTCGCGACGGCGCGCGGCGATGTCGACCCGTGGCCGCTGCTCGTACATGCGCGTCTGTTGCTTGCGCATCCCGGCGACGAATGGCTGCTGCTCGCCACGATCCTGCGCGTGCCGGCGGAAACGCTCGCCGAGCCGCTGCCGCTGCCCGATCTCCAGCATGCGCTTCTCGGCAGCGTCCGTTATCGCGACCCTTATGACGGCGGCGTTGCCGATGCGCTGAAAGCGGTCGCGCAGCTCGCCTTCTGGCGACATCTCCTCGACGCCAATCGCGCGATCGGCGCGGCAGCCGGCATCTCCTGGTGGAAGCGCGGGCGTATCGCCGCGTTCCTCTGGACCGGGCGGCGAACGCCGCTCCGCTTCACGCACGATGCGGCGAAAGCCGTTCGCGCGGCAAAGAAGGAAGGCGGTGGCGTGGCCGTATGGCCGGCGCGCACGCCGCAGAGGCTCCGCGAGGAGGCGACGGCGGCCGGCGTGCCGGTCGCGCGGATCGAGGACGGTTTCGTGCGCTCGATCGGGCTCGGCAGCAACTTCCACCTTCCCTATTCGATCGTGGTCGACAGTCGCGGTGTCTATTTCGATCCGAGCGGCCCAAGCGACCTCGAAACGCTGCTCGCCGAGACGGACTTCACGCCGGACCTGCTCACCCGCGCCGAACGGCTCGCCCTCGCGCTGGTCGCCAACCGCATCAGCAAATATGGCGTCGCCGAGGCGAACGACAGTTGGCCGCAGCGGAGCGGCCGCAAGCTCGTGCTGGTCGCGGGCCAGGTCGAGGACGATCTCTCGGTCGCAACCGGCGGTGCCGGCGTCGCGGGCAATCTCGACCTCCTCCGCCGCGCGCGTGCCGCCGAGCCGGACGCGGAGATCTGGTTCCGCCCCCATCCCGACGTCGAGGCCGGCCATCGCATCGGCCGCGTCGCCGACGAGGAGGCGCTCGCTTATGCCGATCATGTCGTCAGGGGCGGCACCGCGATCGCCGCGGTGGAGCAGGTCGACGCGGTCCACGTGCTCACCTCGCTGATCGGCTTCGAGGCGCTGCTGCGCGGCAAGCCGGTGGTGACGCACGGTCAGCCGTTTTACGCGGGCTGGGGCTTGACCACCGATCTCGCGCCGCCGGTCGCGCGTCGAGGCCGGCCGCTAGCACTCGCGGCGCTCATCGCCGGCGCGCTCATCCTCTACCCGCGCTATCTCGATCCTTCGACAGACCTACCCTGTCCGCCTGAAGTCTTGCTCGCCCGATTCGCGACCGGTGCTCGGCCGCGCATGACCCCGCTCATCCTCCTGCGAACCCTGCAAGGCCGCATCGCACGCCGCCTCAGCCGTTGACGCTCAGCAGCTCGTCGACGCGGAAGGCCAGTTCCTCGGGATCGAAGGGCTTCTTCAGATAGTCGTTGGCACCGGCGAAGCGCGCGAGCTCCTCGTCGGCTTTGCCGCGTCGGCCGGTCAGCATCAGCACCGGAAGCTGCTCGAAACCGGCGGTCTTGCGCAATTCCTGAACGAGGAGGACACCCGACAAGCCGGGCATGTTGCAATCGAGCACGACGAGATCGGGCTGGCGCGCCTTGATCACGCGGAGCGCCTCAGCGCCATCGGTGATCAGCCCCGCGCCATGACCTGCCGCGATCAATGCGTTGCATGCAATCTCGCCTACGATCTCGTCATCATCTGCCACAATTATGCGCGCCATCGGCCTTCATCCATCCGCTATTGCCGCACCCCCCAACGTTTCGTGACCGTTGCGGTCGCAACCGAAGTTAGTGTCTGGCGCGGCAACCATGCCGCCAGCATCCACAAGAAGCGTTAACCGGCAACGAATAGACCGGCGCTTTTCCGGGAGTGCCGAGATGTGATCGAGCAAGGAAACCGCCGTTCGCAACTGATGATCGCGGCAATATTGCTGTTCCTGTTGCTCGGCGCCGGTGCCGGGTTGTGGACGATCCTGCAGAAGCAGCGCGCCGACGGATGGGTGCGGCACACCTTTGCAGTCACCGATCGGCTTTCCGATATCCGCATCCTCAGCCTTCGCGCCGAAATCTATGCGCGCGGCTATGTGCTGACCGGTAGCCCCGCCGATCGCGCCGACGTCGGTGCGCTGGACGCCCGCATCCCGGCTGCGTTTCGCGCGCTGGAGCACATGACGGCGGACAATCCGCACCAGCGCCTGCAGGTGCCGCGGCTCGCGAGCGCCGTCATCGCGCGGCTCGTGCTCGCCAGACATGTGATGGCGCTGCGTGATCAAGAGCGGCAGGCCGAGGCGATTGCGTTGATCGACCAACCGTCCACGCGTGGTGGCGCAACCGACATTCTTGCCCGGATCGCCGAGGTGCGCGGCGAGGAGGATCGGCTGCTGCAGCTGCGCCTGCGCCGCTCGGGCGATCTCGAATATGCTCTGGAAATCGCGTTTGGCGTCTGCGGCTTGCTCGTGCTCGCGCTCGCCTACGCGCTCAATCGCGAACGCCTCGAGCGGCTGGAGGTCCTTCGCGATGCAAACGCGCAGCAGCAGCGTCAGATCGCCGAACAGGCGCGGATCGAGGGCGCGCTCGAGGCGGCGCTGCAGGCGAAATCCAGCTTTCTCGCGAATATGAGCCATGAGATCCGCACGCCCATGAACGGCGTGCTCGGCTTTGCCGATCTGTTGTTGCACGGCGAACTCACGCCCGAGCAGCAGCGCTACGCGCAACTCATCGTTGATTCGGGCAAGGCGATGATGCGACTGCTCAACGACATCCTGGATATCTCGAGGATCGAGGCCGGGCGGATGGAAATCGCGCCGGAACGGGTCGATCTTCGCCACACGTTGCGCAATTGCATCCGGCTCATCCAGCCCGCCGCCGCGCAGAAGGGGCTCAACCTCTGCTTCGAGGTCGCGCCCGATCTGCCGATGTTCGTCGCCGTCGATGGACTGCGGCTGCGGCAGATCCTGCTCAATCTGCTCGGCAATGCGGTCAAGTTCACGGAGCATGGCCGCATCGCGTTCAGCGCACGCGTCGCCAAGCCGTCGCTGGATAGTATTGAGTTCCGCGTGCAGGATAGCGGCATCGGCATCCCGGAAGAGCGGCAAGCGGCGATCTTCGATCACTTCGTCCAGGCCGATCAATCGACGGCACGACGGTTCGGCGGCAGTGGCCTCGGGCTCGCGATCAGCAACCGATTGGCGATGCTGATGGGTGGCAGCCTGAGCGTCGAAAGCCTGCCCGGCGAGGGCTCAACGTTTATGTTACGCCTTCCGCTGACGGAAAAACGGGCGCCGCGCCAGGTCCGCCGCGAGGCAGCGCAGCCAAGTGCGCCGACACGCGCGTTGCGCATCCTCCTTGCCGAGGATCATGACGTCAACCAGGCGCTCGTCGAGGCGATGCTGGCGCAGCTCGGCCATCAGGCCGTCGTCGTCGGCAACGGCAAGGATGCCGTCGCCGCCGTTCGCCGCCGCCGCGGCGAGGACAAGCCGTTCGACCTCGTCTTGATGGACATGCAGATGCCGGAGATGGACGGTCTCGCGGCGACGCGTCTGCTGAGGGCCGATCGGGAGAAAGTGCCGGTCATCGCGCTCACCGCCAACGCCTATGCGGACGACATCAACGCCTGTCTGGCGGCGGGTATGCAGGGGCATCTTGCGAAGCCGGTGCTGTTCGGCGACCTCGCCGCCGCGATCGCCAAGTGGGCGCCGGCGGAGCAGACGGTCCGCCCCCCGCCCGCCGACGCCGCTTTAGCCGTCGAGCCGCGGCTCCATGCGCTGTTCGCGACGCGAACGCGCGAGCTGCGCGATCTTGCGGAGCGGATCGGGCACGCCGGACTGTTCGCCGACGCCGACATCGATCAGCTGCGAGGATTGCTGCACAAGCTCGCCGGATCAGCGGGCATGTTCGATCGCGCGGAGCTCGGCCAGCGCGCCGCGGATCTCGAGGACGCGCTCGAAGACGCCGACGCGGGAAGCCGCCCCACTCTCGTCCGACAGGTCGGCGAGATGCTGCGCGACGCGGCATAGTGCCCTGCCAGCGCCGATGGCGTAGCGAGCGGTGCTTGATCCTTTTTTGCGGCCAGACCCGCACCAGTCGGTGTTCAGAGGTCCTCGTTCAGGACCGCTGGCGCAAGTCTCGTGCTTAGCTAGCTTTGGCGTTAGCATAGGGCAGCGACGCCGCTCCACGTGGCCAGCGCGGAGGCACAGCACGACGCAGCGTTGGATGGCCGCGATCAGCAGACGGGACCGGTCGTGCCTGCGCATTGCGGCCGCGGTCGGCATAAATTGCTAGGCTTGCTCATCAAATTGGCTGATCCTGGCCGTTAAATCCTTTATCATGGTTGCGACATGAAAAGGGGGGGGTCCATGGCGGCTAAGGGTGAGCCAGCGCTCGATCTCGCGCGCTTGGAGGCGAGCGCTGTCTTTTCGCATTTGCGCGAAGCAGCGGAACGCGTCACCAACATTCTTGCCGTCGCCGACGATGCGTTGAAGGATGAGCGAAGAGCCTATCGCCATGAACTGGCGGCGCGGCTGCTCGCAGCACGACGCGGGCGTAGTCGTATCTTCGGCGACGGTCTGTTCTCGGATCCCGCGTGGGAAATGCTGCTCGACCTCTATGTACGTGAGGCGCGTGGAGTAGAAACCGGTGTATCCTCGCTCGGCCTGGCATCGGGCGCGCCACCCTCAACGGCGCTACGATGGCTGACCAATTTGGAACGCCGCGGCTTGGTTGAGCGCTATCGTTCTCAAAATGACCAGCGGGTCCGATATGTTCGGCTCACGCGTACCGCTTTGGAAAGCTTCGACGTCTACATGGATGAGGCGTCGCGTTGGCTATATTCCTCGGTCCAAGGCAGCTGATAGGTCAGCGCGATCTCATGGCCGACGCCAGACAGGCGCGCGGCTGCGACCATGTCCTCCGGTCGGCCGGATGTATCAATCAGCATGAGCGCTCTCTGAATGAGCGCGAGACACTCTGTTGCTTTGTCCGGATCCATGTTCGATTGCCGGTCAATCCTTGCGAGACCGCTGTAGCATGGATGCGGCGCAAGCCCATATGTGGCTTTCACTGCACCGCGCTCCGGAGGGCGCCGGGCTGCTTTATATTCTCGTCGAAGCTCGTCTCGCTAGCCATGGTCTCGGTCGATAGATGGGGATGCGCAGCGTTATATACCTGTTGCCCGAAGCGTGCGGTTCGACCGACACGGTCTCCCCCAGCATCGGCGGCGGCGTTACCCTACGGCAGGAAAGTGCCGTGAACTTGGCTGCGGTGGAACGTTTTCTATGCATCCGCCGAACGTGATGACAGCGCTGCGATCAAGATTGTCGGAGACGCGCCTTGCCACTGCGCTGACGGACATCATCGCGCTGGTATGCGATAATCGCCGCGATCACGATAGCAAAAGGCCACACGAATTTCCTGCTGCATCGGCTTGGCGCCTGAAGACAAATTGGCGATGCTGTACCGTTCCCAAAGGGGAATCGTTCGGTGCAAAGCGCCGCTGACGAAGGTGCTGAGGCCATCCCGCCTCGCAGCAGCGTCGCCCAGGATAGCCAAGCGTCTCGCCCGACCTTGCCGAGCGCATCGAGGTTTGCAAAGTTGGAGCCACCCCGGCCAAACTCAACGGCTCGCCTCCGCTTAAACCTTTTAGTCATCTGGGCTCCACAGCCGACGCTGCACCATGGCTGCGCGCGGCCAGCGGAGCAAAACCTGACTTGGTTATGCCACAAGCTTTCGATGCAGATGGACTGGCGGCTATCTTCCAAGATTTGGAAAAATCGGATCAGTCCTCCGGCAGCGCTTCGAGCGTCTCGGTCAGGCGTCGACGCAATTCTGCGTCGCGCGTGATCTCCAGCATCGCTCCGAGGCTACTACGTGCGGGAGATATATTTTCGTCGACGAGCTCGAGCCGCGCTCGCTCCCACCAGGCGTGCGGGTAGTCCGGTGCCATCGTCGTCATGCGGACGTACAGTTCGAGCGCGCGGCGTCCCCGCCCCGCTTGCTCGGCGCGTGACGCCTGGTTCTGGAGGAGGCGGACAAGCACCGCGCGGTTCGGCATAGCCGCAACGTGGGTCACCGCACGGCCGCCGCCCGCGGACGCTTCGAGGAACGCAGCGAGCCGCTCGGCACCGACGCGCATACACGATTCAGCCGGTCGACATCGCGGACGCGCTGCCACGCGGCACGCGGGTGCTGCTGCATCTGAAGGAAGATGCATCCAGCTATATCGACACCTTAACGGTCGAGCGAACCATCAAGGCGCAGTCGGGCCACGTCCCCGTGCCGATCTTCCTGAAGGACAAACCGGACGCCGAGCCGAAGCAGATCGCCGATGGTGCGGCGCTGTGGACGAAGCCGAAGGCCGACATCAGCGCTGAAGAATATAAGGATTTCTATCGAAGCACTGCGGGGCAGTTCGACGAGCCGGCGCTGACGCTCCACTATCGCGCCGAAGGCCTGCACGAATATACGGTTCTGGCGTACGTGCCGGAGACCAAGCCGTTCGATCTGTTCGATCCTGATCGCGCCGGTCGGATGAAGCTCTATGTGCGTCGCGTCTTCATCACTGACGAGGCGCAAATCCTGCCGCGCTATCTGCGGTTCGTTCGTGGTCTCATCGACTCGAACGATCTCCCGCTCAACGTCTCGCGCGAGATGATCCAACAAAGCCCAGTTCTTGCGGCCATTCAGAAGGGGGTGGTCAATCGACTGCTGTCGGAGCTGGAGAAGCTCTCGACCAGCGATACCGAGCGCTACATCAAGATCTGGGACAATTTCGGAGCGGTGCTCAAGGAGGGCATTTACGAGGACTATGCACGGCGCGAGACATTGCTGTCCCTGGCACGCTTCAAGACGACCGCCTCCGGTGCGGAGTGGCGCTCGCTCAAGGACTACGCCGCCGGTCTCAAGGAGAACCAGACCGCCATCTACTATGCGACCGGCAACGATCTCGATCGGCTTGCCACCTCGCCTCAGCTCGAAGGCTTTCGCGCGCGGGGAATCGAGGTGCTTCTGCTTGCCGATCAGATCGACAGCTTCTGGGTGACGTCGGGTGTCGATTATG
>Ga0213875_10000396_pt1 | contig 38430 bp, 32 predicted proteins | sample BarmaccomBMRX_R8_FD_160105 | JGI IMG/M metagenome (GOLD analysis project Ga0213875, IMG submission 160105) | Root-associated microbial communities from Barbacenia macrantha in rupestrian grasslands, the National Park of Serra do Cipo, Brazil - RX_R8 | ecosystem: Host-associated > Plants > Roots...
CGTCGCGCTGCGCTACGCATGGCTCCGCGCGCCGCCGCGCTGGAGTCGCACCGAGCAAAATCTCTCGACCCGACCCAGCCGATTCGGATGCTTGACAACCATGCCCCATATGAGGGTGGGCTAAGGCCGCGTAGCGGACGTGCCCACCATTGGTGGGCACGGCGTCGCTTCGCTCCGCCTTAGCCCACCCTAGGGAATCTCACTGTTGATCCTCCCTGCGTTTGTTCGTACACGTCGCAACTTGCTGAAAGGTGCCCCGCGTGAGCGACGACTTCGATCCCATTGCCTTCGAGCTGTTCAAGAACGCGATTTTCTCGATCGCCGACGAGATGGCGCTGACCATTTTCCGCACCACCTACTCGGGCGTGCTCAAGGACAACATGGATTACTCGACCGCGCTCGCCGACCCGGACGGCAAGCTGGTCGCGCAGGGACTGACGCTCCCTGGCCACCTGGGCTCGGTGCCCACCGCCATGGCCTCGATCATGCGCCACTTCGCGGACGACATCGCGCCCGGCGACGTGTTCATCATGAACGATCCGTTCGACGGCGGCATGCACCTGCCGGATATTTTCATCTTCAAGCCGCTCTATCACGACGGCGAGCGGCTCGCCTTCGCCTGCACGGTTTGTCACCACACCGACGTGGGCGGCCGCGTCGCCGGCTCGAACGCGTCGGACTCGACCGAGATCTACGCCGAGGGGCTGCGCATCGCGCCGATGAAGCTTTACGAGGCCGGCAAACTCAATCAGACCATCGTGACCTTCATCGAGCGGAACGTGCGTGTGCCGGTGCAGGTGATGGGCGACCTGCGCGCGCAGCTTGCCGCCTGCCACATCGCCGAGAAGCAGTTCGCCGAGGTCGTCGCCCGCCACGGCCCGGCGCGCACCAAGGCTATGCTCGCGGAAATCCTCGATTATGCGGAACGGCTCACCCGCGCGGCGCTCGCCGACCTGCCCGATGGCGAATGGAGCTTTGAGGATTTCATCGACGACGACGGCATCGAATACGGCAAGCCGATCCGCCTGTTTGTCACCATCAAAAAGAACGGCGGCGCCATGACGGTCGACTGGACCGGCACGTCGCCGCAAGTGAAAGGCGCGATCAACAACACGCTGTCCTATACCAAAGCCGCGTCCTATTGCGCGGTGCGCTCGGTGCTGCCGCTCGGCATTCCCAACAACGAAGGCGTGTTCCGCGCGATCGAGGTGATCTGCCCGCCTGGCACCATCGGCAACGGCGTGCTGCCAGCGGCTTGCGCGGCGCGCGGGCTCACCGGCTTTCGCATGGTCGATACCATGTTCGGCGCGCTCGCCATGATGCTGCCCGGCAAGGTCAAGGCGGCGGGCGACGGCGGCAACACCGGCATCTCGATCGGCGGCTACGACGATGAGCGCAAGCCGTTCATCTTCGTCGATTTCTACTGCGGCGTCTGGGGCGCGCGGCCGTGGGCCGACGGCCTCGACGGCAATTCGCACATGATGGCCAACATGGCCTCGCAATCGGTCGAGGTGATCGAGGCGGAGACGCCGGTGCAGCTTCTCGCCTACGAGTTCGAGCCCGACCGCGCCGGCGCCGGCAAATTCCGCGGCGGGGTGCCGTTCCGGCGCGACTATCACTTCCGTGAGCGCGAGGCGGTGCTGCAGGTGCGCTCCGACCGGCGCGACCACCGGCCGTTCGGCCTTTACGGCGGCAGCCCGGGCGCGCCGTCGGAGAATTATTTGAACCCCGACGTGGACGCGACATTGCTGCCCTCGAAGCTGACCATGAGCATCAAGCGCGGCGACGTCTTCCGGCACGTGCTCGCCGGCGGCGGCGGGTATGGCGATCCGCTCGAGCGCGATCCTTCAGCCGTCCTGCGCGACGTGCGCAACGAGGTGCTCTCGCGCGCCAAGGCGGCGGCGGACTACGGCGTCGTCATCGACACGCGTGCCTGGAGCGTGGACGCGGCCGCGACCCGCGCCCGCCGCGCCGCTATCGCCGCCGCCCGCGCTTGGCGCACCGTGCCCAAGGTGCAGCGCGAGGATCCTTTGCCGCACCAGCGCGCCGCGGAGTGACGCGGTGATTGCACTTCTCGCGCAACAAACAACAACCGTCATCCTGAGGAGGCCGCTCGCGTTTGCCAGCGGCCGTCTCGAAGGATGGCAGCAAACTCCGTGCTTGTTTCCATCCTTCGAGACGATCGCGCGCCAGAGCGCCATAGCCGACGCTTCGCGTCGGCGTTCTTTTCAAGATAAAGAACGGCGGCCGAAGGCCGCCTATGCTCCTCAGGATGACGGTTGTGTTTGCTGCACGCGCGCTCAGGATGGCGTGGTGCAGTAGCAATGCCTCCCACCTATCGCGTCGGGGTCGACATCGGCGGCACCTTCACCGACATCGTCGTGCTCGGTTCCGACGGCTCGATCCACATTAAGAAGGTTTCCTCGAGCGTTGACGACTACGCGCGCGCGCTGGTCAACGGGCTCGAGGAAGCGTTGCGCGAAGCCGGGCTCGGCGGCGGAGAGATCGAGGAAATCCGCCACGGCACCACCGTCGCCTCAAATGCCATCCTCGAGCACAAGGGCGCCAGGGTCGGGCTCATCACCACCCAAGGATTCCGCGACGTCCTGGAAATCCGCACCCTGCGCGCGCCGCGGCTCTATGACCTCGCCTGGCAGAAGCCGCCGCCGCTGATCGAGCGCTATTTGCGCAAGACCGTAGACGAACGTATCGACCACGCCGGCGCCGTCGAGCGGCCGCTCGATCCCAAGGACGCCGAGCGCGCGGTCGACGCGCTGCTCGCCGAAGGCGTCGAGGCGATCGCGGTGTGCCTGCTCAATTCCTTCGCCAACCCGGCGCACGAGCTCGCCATCAAACAAATCATCGAGCGCAAGGCCCCGCGCCTGCCGCTGAGCGTTTCCTGCGAGGTGCTGCCCGAGATCAAGGAATACGAACGCACCTCGACCACGGCGATCGACGCCTACGTCAAGCCGATCGTCGCCACTTATCTGCACGCGCTGCGCGCCGGGCTCGACGCCGCCGGCGTTCCCGCGCGGCTGTTGCTGATGCAGTCGAACGGCGGTCTCACCACCGATAAGGCGGCGGCCGAGCGGCCGATGAACATCATCGAGTCGGGGCCGGCCGGCGGCGTGATCGGCGCACAGGTGCTGGCGCAGGCGAAGCGTCTCGAAAGCATCATCACCTTCGACATGGGCGGCACCACCGCCAAGGCCTCGATGGTCGAGAACGGCGAGGTGGTGCGAGCGCAGGAATACGCTGTCGGCGCCGGCATCATGATCGGCTCGCGCCTGCTCACGGGCGCCGGCTACACGCTCAAAGTGCCGGCGATCGATCTCGCCGAAGTCGGCGCCGGCGGCGGCTCGCACGTGTGGATCGACGCGGGCGGCGCGCTGCAGGTCGGCCCGGCGAGCGCGGGCGCTTCGCCCGGGCCTGTTTGTTACGACGCCGGCGGCGACGTTCCGACCGTCACCGACGCGAGCGTGCTGCTCGGCTACATCAATCCGCACCATCTCGTCGGCGGCGCGCTCAAGCTCAATGCCGAGAAAGCGCGCATCGCGTTCGTCGACAAGGTCGCGCGGCCGCTTGGGCTCTCGCTCGAACGCGCCGCGCACGGCGCGCACCAGATCGCCGCCTCGAACATGATCCGCGCGATCAAAGCCGTGTCGACCGAGCGCGGGCGCGACCCGCGCGGCTTCGCGCTGTTTGCCTTCGGCGGCAACGGCCCGCTGTTCGCGGCCGGCATGGCTGCGGCGCTCGGCATCACCCGCATCGTGGTGCCGCCGGCGGCCGGGCTGTTCTCCTCGTTCGGCCTGCTCTACGCCAACGTCGAGCATCACTACGCGCGCACGTTCCGCCGGCTGCTGCGCCAGTCGGACCCCGCCGACATCGGCCGTGCCTGGGACGCGCTCGCGCAGCAGGCGCTCGATCAGCTCGCCGTGGAAGGTTTTGAGGGCGCGCGCGCGCAGCTCAAACGCTCGGCGGCGCTGCACTACAAAGGGCAGACCTACGAGCTGGTGGTGCCGGCGCCGGACGGGCCGGTCGATGCGCGCTTTATCGCGGCGCTGGAAGAAGCGTTCGGCGCCGAGCACGAGCGCACCTACGGCCACCGCGCCGGACCCGAGGAGCCGGTCGAGCTGGTCGCAATCCAGGTCGTCGGCACCGGCGTGCGCGAAGGCAGCGCGGTCCCCGAGCGCGTGGTGCTCTCCCGCGGCGAGCCCGCAGGGCAGCCGCCGCGCCGCGCCTACTTCGGCCCCGAGCACGGCTGGATCGAGACGCCGGTGCTGCGCCGCTCCGATTTAGTCTCGCCGCGCACGGGGCCGCTCATCATCGAGGAATACGACGCCACCTGCCTGGTGCCGCCCGGCGCGCGCTGCGAGCTCGATGCGGGGGGGAATATTGTGGTGGAGCTGGAGTGAGGCCGCGCGTCATTGCGAGCGCCAGCGAAGCAATCCAGGCAACACGCGCCGTGCGGGCGGCCCCTGGATTGCTTCGGCGCTGCGCGCCTCGCAATGACGGCTCCGCGTCCGCAACTTTTTCGTCCATTCGTGACTTAATTTAATCGAGATCATCACCGTTCCAAGGCGGCCGCCATGGCCACCGCAGTCACCCACGAGGACCACAGCGTGGCCGGCTGGTATCGCGAGCTTTCCCCTGTCGAGAAACGCACGTTCTGGGCCTGCTTCGGCGGCTGGGCGCTCGACGCCATGGACGTGCAGATGTTCTCCTTCGTGATCCCGGCGATCATCGCGGCGTTCGCGATCAGCAACACCGACGCGGGCGTGATCGGCACGGTGACGCTGTTCACTTCGGCGTTCGGCGGCTGGTTTGCCGGCGTGCTCGCCGACCGGGTCGGCCGCGTGCGCACCTTGCAGATCACCATCGCCTGGTTCGCGGTGTTCACGCTGTTGTGCGGCTTCGCGCAGAACTACACGCAGCTGCTGATCTTCCGCGCCATCATGGGGTTCGGCTTCGGCGGCGAATGGGCGGCGGGCGCCGTGCTGATGGGCGAGGTGATCGGCGCGCAGCACCGCGGCAAGGCGGTCGGCAGCGTGCAGGCCGGATGGGCGGTCGGCTGGGCGATCGCGGCGATCGCCGCGACCGTGTTCTTCTCCGTGTTCCCGCAGGAGATCGCGTGGCGCGCGCTGTTCTGGGTCGGCGTGCTGCCGGCGTTCCTCGTTTTCTTCGTGCGCCGCTTCGTCGACGAGCCCCCGGTCTATCGGCAGACGCGCGAGCGCCTGGCGGAGCGCGGCCGCGCGCCGGCGTTCACGGAAATTTTCTCGCCCGGGATCCTCAAGACCACGGTGCTCACGTCGCTGCTTTCGACCGGCGCACAAGGCGGCTACTACGCGATTTTCACCTGGCTGCCGACGTTCCTGCGCGGCGAACGCAAGCTCACCGTGCTCGGCACCGGCGAGTACCTCGCCGTGGTCATCGTCGGGTCGTTCATCGGTTATCTCGTCGGCGCGTATCTCGCCGACCGCATCGGCCGGCGCGCGAACTTCATCCTGTTCGCCGTGTGCTCCGTCATTACCGTATTCGTCTATACGCAGCTTCCGATCACCAACACGGCGATGCTGTTCCTGGGCTTCCCGCTCGGCTTCTTCGCATCGGGTATCTTCTCGGGCATGGGCGCGTTCCTCACCGAGAATTTTCCCACCCGCATCCGCGGCTCGGGCCAGGGCTTCGCCTACAACTTCGGGCGCGGCGTCGCCGCGCTCAACCCGACCTTCGTCGGTTTATTGAGCGCGAGCCTCCCGCTCGGGCAATCGATCGGCGTGTTCGCGGTCATCGCCTACGGGATCATGATCGCCGCCGCGCTGACGCTGCCCGAGACCAAGGGACGAGAGCTGACCGCGGAGGCTTGACGGCAGCCCGCGCGCGGTGTCCGGGAACCTCCCCGCCATCCATCCGTTATTTCGGCGCCATGAGCGGACGCAGGCGAGCAACGCCTGCGGTGCGCTCATTTTTCCAGCGGTTCCTCGCGAAACGGAGGCGGGCTTGCATCGCCGCGACGTAGTTTTGGCCGGCTTGGCGCTGCCGTTCCTCGGCTCCTTGGCGCTCGGGCCGCGCGCAACGCTGGCGGCGGAAGAGAAGCCCGCGCCGTTCGATCCCCAGCAGGTCCGCCAACTCGCGCGCGAGCTTGCGCAGAAGCCGTACAAAGCGCCGGACACGAGTTTGCCGGCGCCGCTTAAGGACCTCTCCTACGACGCCTATCGCAAGATCAGGTTCAATCCCGACCGCGCGCTGTGGCGCGACGACAAGCTGCCGTTCCAAGTCCAGTTCTTCCATCGCGGATTCGTTTTTTCCAACCGCGTGGATATTTACGAGGTCGACAACGGCCAGGCGCGCCCGATTCATTATTCGTCGAGCCTGTTCACCTTCGAGGGCATCGCGCCGCCCGATCCGAACGTCGATCTGGGCTTCGCCGGGTTTCGCATTCACGCGCCGATGAACCGGGCCGATTATTACGACGAGGTCGCGGTGTTTCTCGGCGCGAGCTACTTCCGCGCCATCGCCAAAGGCGAAGGCTACGGCCTCTCGGCGCGCGGGCTTGCCATCAACACCGGCGACCCGAAGGGGGAGGAGTTTCCCCTATTCAAAACATTCTGGATCGAGCGCCCGGCGCCAAACACCGCGTCGATCGTGGTGCACGCGCTGCTCGACAGCCCGAGCGCGGCCGGGGCGTTCCGCTTTACCATCCGGCCGGGCGAGACCACGGTGTTCGACAGCGAAATCGCGTTCTATCCGCGCGTCGATGTCAACGACCCGGGGCTGGCGCCGCTCACCAGCATGTTCCTGTTCGATGCGAGCGATCGCACCGGCGTCGACGATTTTCGTCCCGAGGTGCACGACTCGAACGGCCTCGCCATGCACAACGGCCGCGACGAGCTGCTGTGGCGCGCGCTGGCGAATCCGAAGGATTTGCAGATCAGCGCCTTCGGCGACGTCAACCCGCGCGGCTTCGGCCTGCTGCAGCGCCGGCGCGATTTCCGCTACTTCGAGGACCTCGAATCTCACTATGAAAAGCGCCCCAGCCTGTGGATCGAGCCGATCGGCAATTGGGGCGAGGGCGACATTCGCCTCATCGAGATTCCGAGCAAGGAGGAAATCCACGACAACGTCGTCGCCTTCTGGCGGCCGCGCGAGCCGCTGCGCGCCAAGGGCGAATACATTCTCACCTATCGCATGCACTGGGGGCCGATCGACCAGCGGCCGCTGCCGCTCGCGATGATCACGGCCACGCGCGCCGGTGCCAGCGGCGACGACCGGCTGTTCGTGATCGACATTGCCGGCGACAAGCTCAAGGAGGCGACCCCGCCCGAGCGCGTCCGCGCCGACGTTTCGGCGAGCAAAGGGAAGGTCGCCAATGTGGTGTCGCAGCCCAATCCCGCGACCGGCGGCTGGCGGGTGAGCTTCACGCTCGCGCCCAACAAAGAGCCGGTGATCGAGTTGCGCGCGCAACTGATGCGCGACGACCAGCCGCTGTCGGAAATCTGGCTCTACCGATGGACGCCGTAAGGGACGCAGAGGACCTCTGGCACCCGCCGCTGCCGCCGGAGGCGCCGCTCGTGATGCCGGTGCAGTCGCTCGGCACCGGCCGGCGCGCGCGCGAACGGCCGCCAACCTCGCCGCGCGGCATCGGGCTGCGGCGCGCGGCGCTGATCGCCGCCACCGTCGCGCTCACCGCGCTCGCTGCCTATCAGATGTACCTGGTGTTCGCGGCCGGCGCGCTGACGGTGCTGGAAGCGCTGGTGCTCGCGCTGTTCGTGGTGCTGTTCGCCTGGGTCGCATTTTCCTTCTGCACCGCCTGCATCGGCTTCGTGGCGCTCATGTTCGGGGGCGGCCGCACGCTCGGAATCGATCTCGAGGCGCCCCCGCCCGCGCTGTCGACGCGCACGGCGCTGCTGGCGCCGACCTACAACGAAGACCCGGTGCGCCTGACCGCGCGCATCGAGGCGATGGTCGGCGCCCTCTCCGATGTCGGCGTCATGCCTCACTTCGACGTCTTCATCCTGAGCGACACCTTGGACCCGGACATCTGGATCGCCGAGGAAGCCGCGTTCCTGCGCTTGCGGGCGCGCACGGGCGCCGATGCGCAGATTTTCTATCGCCATCGCGCCAGCAACGAGGGCCGCAAGGCCGGCAACATCGGCGAATGGGTGCGCCGCTTCGGCGGCGGCTATCAACAAATGATCGTGCTCGACGCCGACAGCCTGATGAGCGGCGCGACCATCGTTCAGCTCGCCGCGGCGATGGAGCGGCATCCGCGCGTCGGCATCATCCAGACCCTGCCCACCATCGTCGGCGGGCGAACCCTGTTCGCGCGGCTGCAGCAGTTTGCCGGCCGCGTCTATGGACCGCTGATCGGTTACGGGCTCGCCTGGTGGTTCGGTGCCGACGGCAACTACTGGGGGCACAACGCGGCGATCCGGGTTGCGGCCTTCGCGGCCGCCGCCGGGCTGCCGCCGTTGCGCGGCCCCAAGCCGTTCGGCGGCACGATCCTGAGCCACGACTTCATCGAAGCCGCGCTGATGCGGCGCGCCGGCTGGGCGGTGCACATGGCGCCCGCGCTCGGCGGCAGCTTCGAGGAGGCGCCGCCCTCGCTCACCGATCACGCCATTCGCGACCGCCGCTGGTGCCAGGGCAACCTGCAGCACATCGCGGTGCTGCCGGCGCGCGGGCTGCACTGGGTGAGCCGGTTGCATCTGATGATCGGCATCGGCGCCTATCTCACCGCGCCGATGTGGCTCCTGTTCCTCATTCTCGGATTGTTGATTTCGCTGCAGGCGCATTTCATCCGTCCGGAATATTTCCCGCGCGGCTTTGCGCTGTTCCCGCAATGGCCGGTGGTCGATCCGGTGCGCGCGGCTTACGTGTTCGCCGGGACGTTTGGATTGCTGCTGCTCCCCAAGCTCCTCGGCCTGCTGGCGCTCGCGTCGGAGCGCGATACGCGGCGCGGCGCCGGCGGCGCGGCCCGCGCGTGTGCGGGCGTGCTGATCGAAACGCTGATCTCCGGACTGATGGCGCCGGTCCTCATGTCGATGCAGTCGCGCGCCGTCGCGCAAATCCTGCGCGGCCGCGACGCGGGCTGGCACGCGCAGCGCCGCGACGACGGCACCCTGCCGCTGCGGGAAATCGTACGCGGCTATCTCGGCCAGACCGCGCTCGGCGTGGCGCTCGCGGCCGCTGCCTACGCGATTTCGCTGCCGCTGCTGTGGTGGATGTCGCCGGTCATCCTCGGGCTGCTGCTCGCGGTTCCGCTCGCCGCGCTCACCGCCCGGCCCGATCGCGGATTGCGCGCGCTCGGGCTGCTGGCGATCCCGGAGGAACGCGATCCGCCCGAGATCGTGGCGCGCGCCAACCATTTGCTCGCCGCTCGCGCGACCGCCGAGCGCGATGACGAGGCGGTCTCGCTGTTGTCGGGCGATCCAGCGCTGCTCGACCTGCATCGCAGCATGCTCACCGAACGCGAGCGCCGCCGCGGCGATATCGAGGTCGATCTCGTGGTCGCGCTGGCAAAGCTCGAAGAAACAACCACAGTCGCGGAGGCGCTCGAAGTGCTCACCCCGCGCGAGAAGATGGCGCTGCTCTCGAGCCGGCGCGGCGTCGACGCGTTGATGGCGCGGGCATCAAACTCGCCGTCATCCTGAGGAGCGCGCCGAAGGCGCGCGTCTCGAAGGATGGAAGCACGCCCGGAGTTTGTTTCCATCCTTCGAGACGGTCGCTCGCTCAGACGAGCGCCCTCCTCAGGATGACGTCCGAGTTTGTTGCTTCGCCGCTCGTCATCAGCCGCGACAGATAGGACTTCCTCGCTTCGAGAAAACTCCACAGGCGCTCTTCATAATCCGACGCGACGGCGGCGCGTACCGACGGCCTCGCCGCCAGCGCCGTGCGCCAGGCGCGGACCCGCGGCTTGCCGGCCAGGATGCCGAACTCGCCGATGCGGTCGAACACGTCGAAATAACGAAACACCGGCCCGAAGGCGGCATCGACCAGAGAGAATTTGTCCGCCGCAAAGTAAGGACCCGGACCGAGCCTGCGTTCCAGCGTCGCGAACTTGTCGGACAGGACCTTAGCCTTTGCCGCGAACGCCGCCTCGTCGGGCGCAGTGTAGAAGCCCCAGATATCGTTGAGCGTGGCGGAGGCGAATTCGATCCAGGAACGATGCTCGGCGCGGCGCAGCGGATCCGCGGGGTGCAGCGGCCGAGACTCCGTCTCCTCGAGGTACTCGAGGATCACCGCGCTTTCGAAGATTGCGGTATCGCCGACCTTGAGCACCGGCGTCTTGGCGAGCGGCGAGATGGCCGTGAACCACGCGGGCTTGGCGGCGAGATCGACATCGACGCGGTCGAACGGGACGTCCTTCTCGGTGAGCGCAATTGCGGCGCGCTGTACGTAGGGACACAGGCGATGGCTGATCAGGGTGAGGTCCGGCATGGCTTTCTCCATGTAAATGCAGATGCATGCATATAGATGCAGAAGCATCAATGTCAAGCTTGATGCAACTGCATGGAAATGCTAGATAAAGGCATGCCGGCAACGCCGAGCGAAACCGTGCAACGGGCGTGGGCGCGCCTGATCAAGGCGCAGCGCTCCGCGCTGGGCCGCGTCGAGCGCGCGCTCAAATCCGCGGGACTGCCGCCGCTCGCCTGGTACGACGCGCTGCTCGAACTGGAGCGCGTGGGCGCGCGGGGATTACGTCCGTTCGAACTCGAACGCGCGATGCTGCTGGAGCAATATAATCTTTCGCGCCTGCTCGACCGCCTCGAGAAGGCGGGCTACGTCGAGCGCCGCGCCTGCGCGGACGACGGGCGCGGGAACGTCGTCGTCATCACGGCGTCCGGCAAGGCGATGCGCCGGCGCATGTGGCCGGCTTATGCGGCGGCGATCGAGGATGCTTTCGGCCGGCACCTCTCCGAGCAGCAGGCGAAGAACCTCGACGCGCTGCTCGGCGCGCTGATCGCGCGCCCTCACTCGACCTGACCCGTGGGCGCGCACCAAATTCGACGTCATCCTGAGGAAGTCGCGCGCACTTGCGCGCGACTGTCTCGAAGGATGGCAGCAAGCTCGGTGCCTGTGGCCATCCTTCGAGACGCTCGGCGCCAAGCGCGCCGAGCTCCTCAGGATGACGTTTGTGTTTGCTGCGCGTTATGCGCCCTACGCGTTCGGGTCGTCGGCATTGGGGTAGAACAGCTGCTTGCCGTTGATCTTATAGCCGGCGATCGCTTTTTGGCCGGCAGGAGATATCAGCCAATCGATGAATTGCTGCCCGAGTCCCGCCTTCACGTTCGGGTGCTCCGCCGGGTTGACCAGCATCACGCCGTACTGGTTGAACAGGCGCTTGTCGCCCTCAACCAGGATCGCGAGCGGGCCAGGATTCTGGAACGAGAGCCAGGTCCCGCGGTCGGAGAGCACATAGGCGTCGGCGGCGGAGGCCATGTTGAGCGCCGCGCTCATGCCCTGATCGATCTCGCGGTACCACGGCCCTTTCTCCGCCGCGATGTCGATGCCGGCGTCCTTCCACAGGTTGATCTCGGCGATGTGGGTGCCGGAGCGGTCGCCGCGCGAGATGAACGGCACGGCTTTTTGTTTGATCGTGCGCAGCGCCGCGACGATGTCGTTGCCCTTGATACCGGCGGGATCGTCTTGCGGCCCGATCAGCACGAAGTCGTTGTACATGACGGGATAGCGCTTCACGCCGAAACCTTCGGCGAGGAATTTTTCTTCCGCCGATTTCGCATGCACGAACACGACGTCGGCATCGCCGCGCCGCCCGGTATCGAGCGCCTGCCCGGTGCCTTCCGCGACCACGCGCACATCGATGCCGGTCCTCTGTTTGAACAGCGGCAGCAGGTAGCCGAACAGGCCGGAGTCCTGGGTCGAGGTGGTCGAGGCGACGACGATGAATTTGTCCTGCGCCGCCGCTGGCGCGGCCGGCGCGAGCATAAGCCCTGCGGTGCCAATGAGGATCAACAAGACGCGCCCGAGCATCAAAACCTCCCTGTACCCGCAATGCCGGCTGCAAACGACGGGGTGCCCCGCCGGCACGGGCGCGACGAATCGGATAATGTCCGACTATACTAGCAGTTCTACCGCCACGAACGCACGCGCCTCGGTCGTGCTGGGCGCGGTCATGCGTCGCCATCACGATCTTGATCCCGCTCGCCGCGATCGCGCGGATGATGTCCTCGATCGCCTTGGGGGCGGCGGGATCGAGCCTCGCGGTCGGGGCAACAAATTGTTCGCAATTTCAACGCCATAGCCCAAGGCTATGGGCTCAGACCTTGTCGAACACCATCACCTTGGAGACGAAGGCCTTCACGTCGCGCACATGGGCAAGCCCGCATGCGGCGGCCAACGCGGGGAAATCCTCGCGGATGTAACCGGCGTAATAAGGCTCGTGATAATTCTGCGGGAAAAGTTCGAGCATGCCGTCGTAGTCCGGCTCGTCGCCGAGCTGGAGCGAATCGAGGAGGACGAGGCGCCCGCAGGGCCTGAGCACCCGGGCAAATTCGGCGAAGACCGCGCGGCGCACGGGCGGCGGCAGCTCGTGGAACGTGAAGATGCACGTCGCGGCATCCTGGCTGGCGTCGGGCACGGGCAGCGCCTCGCCCTTGCCGACGAGGCAATCGATCCAGCCCCAGCGCTTGAGGTGCCGCCGCGCCTCGGCGACGTAGGCCTCCGACATGTCGATGCCGAGCGTGGGCAGCCGCGGCCACGCCTGTTTGACGAAATCGAGAAACCGTCCGGTGCCGCAGCCGACGTCGAGGAGCCGCAGCCGGCGCTGATCGCGCCCGGCGAAGACTTCCTGCAGCGGGGGCAGCGCCTGCCGGCGAGTCGCATTGGCGGTGCCGTGGAACAGCACTTCCACCTGCGTATCGTAGCGCCGCGCCGAGTCGCGCGTCATCCAGCCGCCGGACTGGAAATGGAAGTTCTGGAGATAATAGTGTGGACGGCTGGCGCCCGCCTCGCTCACCACCTCCTGATAGTCGCCGCTCTCGCGCCGGCGATGGACCTCGGGCAGATCGCGAAAGAACAGCAGCGAGCGATTGAGGAGCGCCGGGACCGAACCGTCGTGATCGTCAGGCAGCGGGTAGATGCCCGCCTCGACGTTGGCGAGGTCCTGGCGGAACAGCTCGAGCATGTCGGCATAGAGGCGCTGTCGATCCGGCACCGGGGCGGCGGTGCTTGCACGCCGCCGGGTGCTCAGCCCGGTTTCGCGCGCCAGATTGGTCAACTGCCGCATCAGCACGCTGTGGCCGACGTACCAGGCGAACCGCGGCAGCTGGCGTGCCCCATAGGCGACGCGCGTGGCGAATATGGCGGCGGGATCCATGGTTTGAATATAAGGAGTGGCAATTGGGATTCAAAACGGGCCGCAAGCGCGGTGGTCTCCCTCTCCCCGCTTGCGGGGAGAGGGTCGGGGGGAGGGGGACTCTCAGCAGCGCAACGCCAGTGGAGAGCCCCCCTCACCCGGCCGCTTCGCGGCCGACCTCTCCCCGCAAGCGGGGAGAGGTGGAGCGTGTGGCACCGCTGTACCAAACAATCAATCAAACACGATCACGCCACGCGCCACCGCGCCCGTGACCAGCAGGCGGAAGCCTTCGTTGATCTCGTCAAATTTGTAGGTGCGGCTGATGAGATCGTCGAGGTTGATCTTCTTGTCCATGTCGAGGTCGGCAAGGATGGGGAAATCCACATCCGGGCGCACCGATCCGTAATCAGTGCCGCTGATGGTCTTCTCGGCGTAGACCATGGCGGACGGGCTGATCGGCGCGCGCGTTGAAAACGCCGGAATGCCTACCAGCACCGCATGCCCGCCGGGCGCCAGCGCGTCGACGACTTGCAGCGCGGTCGGCTCGGTGCCGATCGCGTCGAAGGCATAGTCGACGCCAAGCCCGTCGGTGAGCGCCTGCACCTGTTTGATCACATCCCCCGATTTGGCGTTGATCGTGTGGGTGGCGCCGAATTGCTTGGCGTATTCGAGCTTATTGTCAAGCAAATCACAGGCGATGATGGTGCGGGCGCCGGCAAGCCGCGCGCCCTGCACCACGTTGAGGCCAACGCCACCGCAGCCGACGACGAACACGCTGTCGCCTGCCGCGACGCGCGCATGGCGAATGACGGCGCCGACGCCGGTCGCGACGCTGCAGCCGATGATCGCCGCGTGGGTGAACGGCAGGTCGTGACGAATCTTTATCACCTGCTCGGCCGGGCAGACGACATGCTCCGAGAAAGTGCCGATGCGCGCCATCTGGTTCACCGGCTCACCGTTGAGCTTCACCCGCGCGGTGCCGTCGTGCATCACCCAGCGCGCGGTGTCGTTGTGGCCGATGCACAGCACGGTGCGCCCGGTCGAGCAGTAGCGGCAGTGGCCGCAGTGGGGGCGGAACGAGAAGATCACGTGATCGCCCGGCTTGACCGCCGTCACGCCCGGCCCGTTCTCCACCACGATGCCGGCGGCCTCGTGCCCGAGCACCATGGGCAGCGGCAACGGCCAGTCGCCGTTCATGATGTGCCAGTCGCTCATGCACACGCCCGCGGCCTTGACCTGCACGCGCACCTCGTTGGCCTTGGGCGGCTCCTGCTCAAGATCAAGAATTTGCAAGGGCTTGTTAACTTCGGTCAGGACGGCGGCACGCATCTCTTCTCTCCCGGCGACATTCTACTGGCCACCGTAAGCCCAGCACCTCGTCAGCGGAAAGACAAGCGCGACCGCGGACTTGGCTGATGCCCAAAAAGTATGCAGCCGAGCCGTGTGGACGGTGGACCAGAGGCCTCAAATTGCACCGCGGTCCTTAAGCCAACGGCAACCGACGGGTGCGATACTGTAGACACCGATCCCCCGATGGTGGGAGGAGCCCGTGGACGAACGCCGGGAATCCCATCGCGCCCGCATGTGGCGGGGCGGCAAGATATTATTCAACAACAGGCGGTCGGTGCTCGACTGCACGATCCGGAATTTGTCTCCCGGCGGCGCCTGCCTGCAGGTCGAGAGCCTCGTCGGCGTTCCGGCGACATTCGACCTGCTGATCGATGGTGAGCACGCGCCGCGGCCGTGCCGCCTGGTGTGGCAGTCGGACCATCGGGCTGGAGTGGAGTTCGCGCTCGCACAGTCCCACACCCCGGAAGGCGGCGACGCGCGCGATGCGCACCTTCAGTCGGCGCCCCGCGCCGGCGATCTCATCCGCAACGAGCTGCTCGGGCTGCGCGCCGCGCTCGACGAGGCAAAATTCGGCGTCGTTCTGCTTGATGCGGAGCTACGCGCGCAGTTCATCAATCGCGCATTCCGCAGGATGTGGCGGCTGCCGGACAGCAAAGCAGACAGCCGGCCCGCGTTCGTCGCGCTGATGTATCACGGGCGCGACACGCGTGCGTACGAGATACCGGAAAGCGAACTCGACGCCTACGTGGCCGAGCGTGTCGTCGAAGTGAAGGCAGGCAATCCGCCGCCGCGCGATATCCGCCTGGCAAGCGGCGAGGTGCTGCGCTTCCAATGCACGGCGCTGCCCTCGGGTGGGCGGGTGCTCAGCTACACCTCGGTGACGGACATCGTCCGGCATTCCGACGAACTGGAGGTCCTGCGCGCGGCACTCGACAACGTCGAGGAGGGCATCATCCTTCTCGACGCGCAGTTCTATGCCCAGTTCATCAACACGGCCGCGCGACAGCTCGCCGGCATCTCGCCGGAGCAGGCCGGCCGCAAACCGCATTTTTCCCAACTCATGAACGACACCCGCCTCACCGGCACGTTCGATCTTCCGGCCGCCGACCTCGACACTTTCATCGCGGAGCGCATCGCGTGGGCGAAGGCGGGCGACCCGACGCCCGTCGACGTGCGGCGCGCCGACGGGCGGATCATGCGCGCGCAATGCGCCATGCTCCCGGACGGCGGCCGCATGCTGACCTACACCGACGTGACCGATCTCGTGCGTCATGCCGATGAACTCGAGCGCCTCGCCACCACCGACGGCATGACCGATCTCTACAATCGCCGGCATTTCCTCACGCTTGCTGGGGCGGAGTGGAGCCGGTTCCAGCGCTATCACCGGCCGCTCACGCTGCTGCTCATCGACCTCGATCGGCTCAAAACCATCAACGACCGCTTCGGGCACGCGGCCGGCGACGCGGCGATGATCACAATGGCCGAGACATTCCGGAGCAATCGCCGCGAGTCGGACGTCGTGGCGCGGATCGGCGGCGACGAGTTCGCAATGCTGCTGCCGGAAACGGACGGCGCGCAGGCGCAGATCGTCGCCGAGCGGCTGCGCCAGCAGCTCAAGCAACGCCCGTTCACCGCCGACGGCGTCGCCGTGAGCATCACAGTCAGCATCGGCTTGGCGGAAGCGACCGTGAGCATGCCGAGCGTCGATGGGCTGATGAAGGCGGCGGACCGGGCGCTCTATCAAGCCAAAGCCGCAGGGCGCGATCGTGCGGTCGTGGCCGCGCCGCGCCAGGACACCCCGTTCGACATGGCGGCGGAGTAAACACCGTCATTGCGAGGAGGCCGAAGGCCGACGAAGCAATCCAGGGCCGCAAGCGCAGTGCCGGTTGCGCTGGATTGCTTCGCTCCGCTCGCAATGACAGGTTCTCAGGCCGGCTGCGGCGCGCCGGCGACCAGCTGGTCCTGGGCGACCACGCAGTTGCGGCCGCGCCGCTTTGCCGCGTACAGGCAGTTGTCGGCGCGCTCGACCAGATCTTGCGCGCTCTCGTGGGCGCGGCATTCCGCGATGCCGAGCGAGATCGTCACGCGCCCGAGACTCTCGCCGGTCTTGCGGCGGCGCAACTCCCGCGACATCGTCGTCGTGCGGATGCGTTCCGCGACCGCGGCTGCCGCAGTGAGGTCGCTCGCGGGCAGGATGATGGCGAACTCCTCGCCGCCGTAGCGGGCGACGATGTCCTGGGCCTTGACCGCCTGCTTCATTTCGCCGGCGATGAGACGCAGCACGTGGTCGCCCATCTGATGCCCGTGCGTGTCGTTGAACGACTTGAAATGGTCGACGTCCGCCAGGATCAGGCAGAACACTTCGCCGCTGTGCCTGCTCTTCGCCAGGATTCGCTCGAGCGACTCGTCGAAGTGCTTGCGGTTGGCCAGCATGGTGAGCGGATCGCTCAGGCTTTCGGCGCGGATCGAGACGAGGTCCTCCTGCAAATCGGCGATCTGCTTGCGCGAGAGGCCGAGGCTGGCGGAGAGCGTGCTGTTCTCCTGCTCCACCTCCTTGGTCGAGAACACGAGACTTTCGACGATCACGCGCAGGGTCTCGCGATCGATCGGCAAGGCAAGCTTGCGCGTGCTGTCCTCGAGTTCGCTCTGGTACTGCGTGCTCGCGCCGATCGCGGCCTCGATCATGGCGACGATCTGATCGACCTCGTCCTTGATCTTGGCGCCGACGGTCTCGACCCGCTCGGCGACCCGCGCCTGGGAAAAGAACCGATAGTGGATCTGCTCGAGTTCGAGAGCAGACAACGATGGACGCTGCCCCAGGATCTCGTTGATGTACGCGTTGAGCTTGGGCTGCGTGCCGGCGACGTAGGCGTACCAGATTTCGAAGCTTTGCGGGTCGGCGGAAAGGCGCAACGCCTTTATCTGGCTCAGCGCCTGCTCCGCGAGCGCGATCGTGCGGCCCGAATCTGTCATCACCGCTCCCCGCGCGCTGATAACAATTTTTACGCGCAGGTGAAAGTGGTCAAGCGGAGCAGTTGGAGCATCATGCGTCGCTATGATCTATTTGTCTGAATCCTAAACCCCAAGCTGCGCCTGCCGGGGGAACCGCCAAAGGGGCCGGGGCGCAAGCCCACCGTATCGGCGTTAGCACCGCGCGCGGCGGGCCACCCCCGCGGACGCACCGCCGGTCAGGTTGCTGCGAGCCTCCCGACCCTAACCTGCGGCTTGACCGCGACGGGCGGCTTGAAAGGCGCAGCCAAGCCGGTAATCTGTGCCCGGACCTGGAGGGAACCGTAACCGCCGCCCACAAGGCGGGCGGAACCGCTTCGGCCTGGGAGGTTAAAGCGTTGAAGCACTCGCTGCTCTACAAGCGCGACTTCTATGCCGGCGGGCTGATGATGCTGTTGGGCCTGTTCGCCGCATTGAACGGGCCGCGGTACACGCTCGGCACCCTGATGCACATGGGGCCGGGCTTCATGCCCACCGCGCTCGGCGTCCTTCTGACCGTTCTTGGCATCGTCATTGCCGGGAGCGCCTTTACGACCAAGGAAGGCGAGGGCGAGGAAGGCATTCTGCCCGAGCATCCGCAATGGTTCGCCTGGGGCTGCATCCTCGCCAGTCCCCTCGCCTTCATCCTGTTCGGCAAGGTCGGCGGCATGATCCCCGGCACCTTCATGTGCGTCTTCGTCGCCGCGATCGGCGACCGCGACGCCACGTGGCGCAGTGTCGTGGCACTCTCGGCGGTCGTCACTTTCTTCGGCGTCGCGCTCTTCCACTACCTCTTGAAAATTCCCATGCCCGTCCTGAAGTGGGACTTCCTGTGATCGAACAAGCCCTCGCCGGTCTCTGGTACGGGTTCAGCGTCGCCTTCGAGCCGCAGAACCTCATGTGGTGCTTTGTCGGCGTGCTCGTCGGCAACATGGTCGGCGTGCTGCCCGGCATGGGCCCGCTCGCCACCATTTCGATCCTGCTGCCCCTCACCTTCGGCATGAAGCCGGTCGGCGCCATCCTGATGCTCGCGGGCGTCATGTACGGCGCCCAGTACGGCGGGGCGATCTGCTCGATCCTGCTCAACCTGCCGTGCCATCCGCCGCACGCGGTCACGTGTCTCGACGGATTCCCAATGACCAAACAGGGCCGCGGGGGGGTGGCCCTGGGCCTGACGGTATTCTCTTCATTCGTGGGCGCGTCGTGGGGGATCACCGAGATGATCTTCCTCTCGCCCATCCTGGTGAAGGTGGCGCTGGAGTTCGGCCCGGCCGAAATCTGCAGCCTGATGGCGCTCGGCCTGTTGGCGGGCTCGACCTTGGCGCGCGGCTCGCCAGTCAAGGGCGTGTGCATGACCATCGTCGGCCTGCTGCTCGGCAGCGTCGGCTCCGACCTGGAGACCGGCCAGCAGCGTTTCACCTTCGGGCTTGCGGAACTCGACGACGGCGTCGAATTGATCGCGCTCGCGCTCGGCCTTTTCGGCATCGCCGAGTTCATGACCAGCGTCAATCAGACGGCGGCCATCAACACGCAGTATTCCAACGTTCGCCTGCGCGACATGCGGCCGACCAAGGCCGACGTGAAGCGCTCGATCTTCCCGGCAATCCGCGGCACCTTGGTGGGAAGCCTGTGCTCGCTCATCCCGGGCACCGGGCCGACCATCGCTTCGTTCGTCGCCTATGCCACGGAAAAGAAGGTGTCGAAGACGCCGGAGAAATTCGGCACCGGCATGATCGAGGGCGTGGTGTGTCCGGAAACCTCGACCCACTCCTCGGTGCAGGGCGATTTCATCCCGACCATGAGTCTGGGGATTCCCGGCGACGCGGTGATGGCGCTCCTACTCGGCGCGCTGATCATCCAGGGCATCGTGCCCGGCCCGCAGCTTATCAGCCAGCACCCCGACATCTTCTGGGGCCTCGTCGCGAGCTTCTGGATCGGCAACATCCTCCTGGTTTTGCTCAACGTGCCGCTGATCGGCATCTGGGTGAAGATGCTGACGATCCCCTACAAGTACCTCTACCCGAGCGCGATGTTCTTCGTCTGCATCGGCGTCTATGCGGCCAATAACGATTTCTTCCAGGTGGGCGAAGTCGTCGTCATCGGCATTTTTGGTTACGTGCTGCTGCGGCTCGGCTTCCATCCGGCGCCGATCCTGCTCGGCTTCGTGCTCGGGCCGCGCTTCGAGGAGAACTTCCGCCGCGCCATGCTGATCTCGCGCGGCGATCTCGCCACCTTCGTCGAGCGGCCGATCAGCGCCGTGTTCGTGGCGCTGTGCGTCATCCTGATCGGCGCTCAGATTTACGTGCGGCTGAAGGGCTCGAAGGGCGACGTCTACCTGCCGCCGGAGAAGGCGCTTCACCCGGGCGCGGAACAGGAAACGGCAGCCCAGCCCGCCGCGCTCTCGGCCGACGCGACGCGCGTTCCGCACTGAGGTAGCGATCGTGATGACCGGGCTCGTCCCGGCCATCGCCATCTGCTGGCGTGAAACCTACCGCTCGTCGCGCGGTCCGGCGGCGGCGCGAATGTCTGACGGCGTCGCGCCATAGCGCCGGCGAAAGACGCGGTTGAAGTACGACAGGTTCGCGAATCCCACCTCGAATGCTATCGCCGAGATCGTCAGATGACCGCAGCCCGGGTCGGCGAGCAATCGATACGCTCGCGCGAGGCGTCGCTCGATGAGGTATTGCGAGAACGTCTTGCCCTCGGTTTCGAAGAGCATCTGCACGTAACGCGGCGTGACGCGATGCTGGCCGGCGAGGTCTACGACGGAGAAGCCCTCGCGGGAAAGGTGCCGTTCGATCTCCACCTTCATGGAATTGAGCCTTGCGGCGCGCCGGCCACGTCGCCGCGCGATCCATTCGCTGTCCTGGGTCGGCCCCACCGCCAGCACGGCGAGATCGATGAAGTGCGCCACGACCCGACCCGCCAGTTCCGTTGAGCTGAAGGCAATTGTATCCTGCAGGATGCCGAGGTAGCTCATCAGCAGCGACAGCGCCTCGGTCTTTTCCGGCACGGCACGGACAAACGCCGCGCCGAGATCCGGGACAAGCGGCGCAACGGCCTCGCGCGGTATGGACAAAGTTAGAAAACGGCCGTGTGACAGCAACGTGCATACGCTGGGCTCGCTTGCGGAGAGCATAACAGCGCCGCCGGACTGCACCTTCACTTCGCGTCCGAATTGAGAGACGATGCCGAGGCCCTGCGTCACCATCGCAAAGATGACGTTATCGGCGGACCGAGCGGCGAGTTCGCGCGTCATCCGGTAATGAGCGTCCGATCTCGCGCCCGTGGCGAGGCCGAGCCCCGGCAGTAAACGGAAGGTGACATCGGCGTGGAACGGGGCGTCGCCGATCGGCTCAATATCGAATTTTCCGATGTTCCGGCCGTATATCTCGCGCCACATCGCCAGCCGCTTGGCCGGCGGGAACACGTCGGTGGTGACATGCGTCGGTGCTGACAGCGTCCCGCCGGGCGGGACTCTGCCCCCGGAGGCGGTGATTCTTGTACCCTGATGCGACGACGTCATGGACCCTCAGCCTAGCCGATGATCCTTCGTCGCCGTACGTTCAGCATTGGTTCAAAGATTGGCACTTTTTCGCTCAGTTCGACTTCGTTTCTGTATGCGGGTGTTCGTTTCTGTACAAGCTTCGTTGCACCGAACGAGCTATATTCTCTCCCGGGGTGGCAAGGCGCCGTCAATCTCGACGGGCCGGATGAGGAGGGCTTGCGCGCCGCGTGGTTCGGGACTGGGGGACGAGCCATGATCGAACTGACCAGGAAAAATCGAGTGCTGCCGCTGTTGCCCGCGCGTCGCGCGGTGGCGACGCTGCATTCGGCTGCGTTCCCGGGCGTCAGCTGACGACTGCCGCCGTGGAAAGAGTCCTTTTTACATCCGACGACTTTCCGGCCGGCCGCGACGACCCGGCCAGATTCGCGCTTTGGTGCGATCTCTTCTCCGCCCGCTATGGCTCCAAGGACATCACGCGGGCGCAGGATCTTCCGTTCAACGCCCGGTTTCAGTTTCTTTCGCTCCCGACGGTCGGGCTCGGGCTGGCACAAGGGCCGTTTGAGAAAATCATGCACGCCGACAGTCGGACCGATGCGTTCGCGCTGCCGATCAACAATAACTCCTCACCGATCACTTACATCAGTCGCGACCGGGAGGTTCTGGTTGAGCCGCGCATGGCGACGCTGATCGCGCTCAATGAGCCGGGCGGCGGTTATCGACGTCCGGCGCCCGGCAACGAATGGTTTGTGCTCGCGATTCAACGCAAACCCCTGCTCGATGCCGTGCCGAACGCCGAGAATCTCCTCGCGCTTCCGGTTCGAAACGACAACGAGCCGCTGTGCTACCTCCGCCACTACCTCTCGCTGCTGTTCAATCCGAATGTCGAGGTGCTGGACGAGCGGTTGATGTCGCACGTGGATCGCACCGTGTTCGATCTCATCGTGCTGGTGCTCGGCGCCAACCGCGACGCCGAAGCGCTGGCACGAATGCGCGGCCTGCGCGCCGCGCGGCTGCGCGCGATCCTGGCGCAGATCGAGCGCAGCTTCACCGACCCGGCGTTTTCGGCGCGAACCGTTGCGCACGCGCTCGGCCTCTCGCCACGCTATGTCTACGAGCTGATACAAGAGAGCGGCGTCGGTTTCTCCGAGCGCGTGCTGGAGCTGCGGTTGCAGCATGCGCACAGTGTGCTGACGAACCCGCGCCATGCCGCCGCCAGGATCAGCGATATCGCCCTGATGTCCGGCTTCGGCGAAGTCTCCCATTTCAACCGTTCGTTCCGTCGCCGCTTCGGCATGACCCCAACCGCAGCGCGGGAAAGTTGAAGTCCGGCGCTCCGGCGCGTTCGGGGTCAAAAGCGGCGCACGACTAATCAAATATAAAGACCGATGCGTGCGCGCACGCGCAATCGGCGGCATTAAAAAAATCTTAACGACGGTGTGCGGCAACTGTTGCACAAATACAACAGCAACAAACATTCCGCACGGGTTCGCTGGACATCAAATCGGGCGCACGGCGGTGCAAGACAGAAATCCCGTCTGCCGGCAGGGTAGGTTTTGAAAAATATGGGGGATGAACCGTGAGCAAATTTCGCAAGAGCAGCCTTGCCCTGATGGCGTTGATCGCTGGCCCGGCGGCGGCCGCCGACTTACCGGCAGAGTCGGTCTACAAGGCACCGTCCGTGGCGGCAGCACCACTTCCGTCGTGGACAGGTTTCTATCTCGGCCTGGGGCTCGGCACGCGCAGCTCAGTCGTCGATACGGCACTCACGGCCGCAAGCGATAGCGGTCTGGCCCCTTTCTCAGACCTGATGGGGGCGTCCTACTGCAATGCGCAATCGCCTTGCACGTCCGGAGAGCCGGTGGACAGCCTGGCTTTCCGTCTCAGCCCCTATGCCGGATACAACTGGCAAATGGGGGCGCAATGGCTCGTGGGACTAGAGGGCGACTTTGGCTGGGCGAAAGGCGGGCGGACCTTGAGCGGCATGTTTGTCCCCGGCGGCGCTGCCAGCAACAATCTCTTCAGCGGCTATGCCTGGGACAGTTACGCCGTCAACACGACCTGGGATGCAAGCCTGCGCGGCCGCCTCGGCTGGCTGCCGTCGCCCACCCTGTTACTCTATGCGACCGGCGGTGCCACATGGCTGCACGTCGAGCAGGCGTCCGTATGCAGCGGTAGCCCGCTCGGCGTTGGCAATCCCGGTCTTTGCCTTGCCGGCTTTTTTGCCCCCGGTCCAATCGTCGACGCCACCACCCGCACCGGTTGGACTGTGGGCGCTGGTCTCGAAGCCCTGGTATGGGATCATTGGGTCGCGCGCGCCGAATACCGCTATGCCGACTACGGCACGTGGTCGCCAACAGATACCCGTACATTCACGTTTCCAGGCTCTCCGACAACTTTCCTGACCACCACGACGGACGTCCACCTCCATACCCACACCGCTACGTTCGGTATGGCCTACACGTTCGGCGATGGATCTCGCCTCTCCGCGGACACGCCTGCTGGGGCCCCGATGTATGTCAAGGCGCCGCTTGCAGCGCCGGCTCCGTGGACCGGTCCCTACGTGGGGCTCGGCCTGGGCACGCGAACGTCCGTGGTGGATACGACGTTGATCGCCGCGACCGATACCGGTGCGTTCGATCCCAATTTGCTCGACCCGTCGGGTTCATGCACGTCGACTGCTCTCTGCATTCCCGGGCAGCCATTGGACAGCACGGCCCTCCGCCTGAGCCCTTATCTCGGCTTTGACTGGCAGAGCGCGCCGCAGTGGCTTATGGGGCTCGAGGGCGATTGGGGCTGGGCGAAATCGGGGCGGAGCGTAAGCGGAATGTTCGTCCCCGGCACGAATAGTCTAACGGCCCTCGTGAACGGGCGGCCCGAAAACAGCTACACGGTCGACACCGGCTGGGACGCCAGCCTGCGTGCGCGAGTGGGATGGTTACCGTCTCCCGCCCTGCTGCTGTACACTACCGGCGGAGCCGCTTGGCTAAGCGTGGAGCAAGCTTCAGTGTGCGGCGCCGTCCCTCAGAGTTTCTTTAACAACCGCGATTACTGTGGGCCCCTGTTGTTTGGTCGAATGTATGGGCCCAGCGCCATTTCCGATACGACCGTCCGCGCCGGCTGGACCGTCGGCGGCGGTTTGGAAGCGATGCTCTGGGATCATTGGATGGCGCGCGGTGAATACCGCTACGCCGATTTCGGCACCTGGTCGCCGACCGACGTGCGAACGTGCTCGCCAACCTGTGCGGCGACCGCCTTGACCACCACGACAGACATCCGCATCCGCACCCACACCGCCACACTCGGCTTGGCCTACAAATTCTGAGCCGATCTCATTGTGGCAGCACGCACCTGTAGTCACCTTCGCGGAATCGCCGGGTGGCGTGCGAGGCGCGTCTGCGCGGCGAGTCGGATCGGCGCGTTGGCGGAGCCGAAACCCGCGTAACCGCGCCGCTGCACAATCTCGAAGAAGAAGCCGCCGTCGAAGTCCTTGGTGTAGACCTGGAAATACTCGCCCGCCCCCTGCCGGTCGTAGAGCACGTTGTTGGCGCGCAAGCGCTCGAGCGCGCCGGGCGCAAGGTCGATGCGGGCGTCGAGATCGTCGTAATAATTCTCCGGGATCGGCAACAGCTCGACACCGGCCGTGCGCAGGCGTTCGACCGTTGAGAAAATATCGTCGGTCGCCAAGGCGATGTGCTGAATGCCCGAACCGAACAGGTCGTTGAGGAAGCGTGAGGCGAGCGTGTGCTGGCTCTGCGAGGCGTTGAGCACGAGGCGGAGCGCGCCGTTCTCGCTCTCGACCACCTGGCTGCGCACGACGCCGCCGGGATCGAGCACGTCCTCGACCGGCGTTTTGTGCACCTCGATGAGCGACATGTAGAACAAAAGCCAGGTGAGCATTTCCTCGTAGTGCATCGATTGGGCCACGTGATCGACCGCGGTCAGTCCCGCGCCGGCGCCATCGCCCGCCCGCGGCGGAACATCGAAATCGATCTCCCAGTGGCGGCCGAGGTCGGTCCTATCGTCGGTGAAATAAAGAAGACTGCCGCCGAGCCCGCGCACCGCCGGGATGTAGACTTCACCCGACCGGACCAGCTGACGGAACGGCTGGTCGAGCAATTCGCCCGCGCGTGCCAGCGCCGCCCCTGCGTCGTCGACCTTGAGCGCGAGCGCACAGACGGCGGATCCATGGGTGATGTTGTAGGAATGGGCGAAACCTTCCTTCTCGCAGTTGACGACGATGTTGATGCCGCCCTGGCGCCAGCGCGTCACGGCTTTGGACTTGTGCACGCCGGCATTGGCGAAGCCGAGCGCCGCAAGCGTTTGCTCGAACTTGGCGGCGGCGGTCTCGTCCATGGCGAACTCGACGAAATCGATACCGCGGCAGTGCGCGCGCGGCGGCAGGTTCGGCACTCCGGCGACCGGCCGCCCGGTGCGGCGCTGCAATTCATCCAGCATGAACAGCAGCGAGCGCTGACCGTCGACCGCAACCGAGCGCGCCGAGCCGGCGCGGAAACTGTCGTTGAATATTTCGAGCGACAGGAGGCCGTCGAAGCCGGTGGCGTTGAGCGCGTCCATGAAATCCGCCACCGGAAGCTCGCCCTGGCCGGGGAAGCAGCGGTAGTGCCGGCTCCATGACAGATAATCCATGTCGAGCTTCGGGGCGTCGGCCATCTGGACGAGAAAGATGCGGTCCTTGGGGATGTCGCGCAGCGGCGCAAGATCGCTGCGGCGCGCGAGCACATGGAAGCTGTCGAGCACGAGGCCGACCGCGGGGTGATCGGCGCGGCGCACCACGTCCCACGACTGGCGATAGTGGTTGACGTGGCGGCCCCAGGCGAGCGCCTCGAACGCGACGCGCAGGCCGCGTGCGGCGGCACGTTCGCCCAATTCGTGGAAGTCGGCAGCGGCGCGGTCGATCTCGGGAAGCGAATCGGGCGAGACATTGCTGCACACCATCAGCAGGTCGCAGCCGAGTTCCTGCATCAGGTCGAACTTGCGTTCGGCGCGCGAGAACGCCTTCGACCGCCGCGGCTCCGGCATGCCTTCGAAGTCGCGGAACGGCTGGAACGTCACCGCCTCGAGGCCGAGATCGCGGATGCGGCGGCCGACCTGCGCCGGCGTGCCGTCGAACGACAGAAGGTCGTTCTCGAAAATCTCGACGCCCTTGAAGCGGGCAGCCGCCATCGCCTCGAGCTTCTCGTTGAGGGTGCCGGCCAAACAAACAGTCGCGATGGCGGTCTGCACGCCGGCCTCCTCACATGCTCTCGAAGTGGCGCATCATGCGCTCGGCGTCGGGTTCGAGGCCGCTGAACAGGCGGAACGCGTCGGCCGCCTGGAACACCGCCATGCCGCCGCCGCCCATGCTGCGGCAGCCGGCGGCCCGCGCGTTGCGCAACAGCTCGGTTTCGAGCGGGAAGTAGACGATGTCGGCGACCCATAGATCGGGGCGCAGGAGCCCGCGCGCCAGCGGCATGCCCGGATATTTCGCCATGCCGAGCGGCGTCGCGTTGACGATGCCATCGGCGGCGCGCACGGCGCGGTCGCTATCGTCCGCGGCGCGCGCCCGGCCGCTCCCGAAGCGGCCGCACAGGTCCTGGGCGAGCCGCTCCGAGCGCCCCCGGTCGGTGTCGATGACGGAAAGCTCGCCGACACCGAGTATCAGCAACGCGTGAGCGACCGCGGCGCCGGCGCCGCCCGCTCCGAATTGGACAACCCGGTTTCGCCGCACGTCGGAAAGATTGCGCCGGAACGCCGCGGCGAAGCCCGACCAGTCGGTGTTATGGCCGACCGCGCGGCCGTCGCGGCCGAATACCACGGTGTTGACCGCGCCGAGCGCGCGGGCGTCGACCGACAAGTCGTCGAGCAGCGGGATCACCGTCTGTTTGCAGGGGTGAGTGATGTTGAGTCCGGCGAAGCCGAAGCGCCGCGCCGCCGTGACAAGCTCAAGAAGCGCATCGGCTGTGAGTCCCAGCGTCTCGAGGTCGATGATCTTGTAGATATAGGCGAGACCCTGGGCGGCGCCTTCGCGCTCGTGCATGGCGGGCGAACGCGAGGCTTGAATGCCGGCGCCGATCAGGCCGACAAGCACCGAGCGCGGGGCGGCGAGGTGGTCCTCGCGCGCCACAGCAAACAAGGCATCCGCGGCCTTCATGGCATGACCTCAGACGGCCGCGCTCGACGCCCGCAGGCGATCGTACTCCGGCTTGCTCATCGGGGTAGCGCCGACGTTGCCGAGGTCGTTGAGACGGATGCGGTAGGTCTCGCGCGCGCTCAGCGCTGCCAGCGCCGAGATGATCGTGATGCCGAACGTGAGACACCCGATCTTGAACGGGATCCCGGACGAGCCGGGCGGCGCGGCGGTGGCGAACAGCGCCGGCAGCAGCGCCGTAATCGTGGTGCCGACATTTTGCGCGATGGCCATGGCGGTGACCCGGGTGCGGGTCGGGAAGAGTTCCGGGTAGAAACTCGGGAAGATCGCGTTGTAGCCCTGGTAGACGATGCCCCACATCAGCAGCGAGAACACGATCGCCAGCGGCACGTTGTGGATGCTGATCGCGTAAAGATAGGCGAACGACAGCAGGCCCGAGCCGAGCGCGCCGACGATGATGGGCGGCCGGCGGCCGATCCGATCGGAGAGGCCGCCAACGAGCGGAATGATCAGCACGGCCAGGATATTGCCCGCCACCGGAATCCACAAATAGACGTCCGTGTGGAAGCCGATCCCGTAGGCGGGCTGCACCGCGTAGGCGGCGCCGAAGATCGCGGCGACCACCGGGATCACGTTCATTAACGCCATGCACACGACGCGCAGCATGTCGGCCCAGTTGTCCCGGAAGGCCTCGAGGACCGGCGCCTTCGGCACTTTGCCGTGCTGGTTCTCTTCCGCGAAGGCGGGGGTCTCGTCGACGCGGCGGCGGATGATATAGCCGGCGACGATCACCACGAAGCTCAGCAGGAACGGAACGCGCCAGCCCCACGTCTTGAACGCCGCCTCCGGCACGTAGTGCGCGAGCGGCAGGAACACGGCGGCGGCAAGGATCTGCCCGGCCTGCACGCCCTGCAAGGTGAAGCTCGCGAAGAAACCGCGCCGGCCGAAGGGCGCGTGCTCGAGGATCATCGAGCTGGCGCCGGAAATTTCGCCAGCGACGGCGAAACCCTGGATCAGCCGCAGGATCACGAGCAGCACGGGCGCGAGCACGCCGACCTGCTGATAGGTCGGCAGCAGCCCGACCGCCATGGTGGAGAATCCCATCAGCAGCATGCACAGGATCAGCACCGTCTTGCGGCCGTGCGTGTCGCCCCAGTGGCCGAGCACGAAGGCGCCGATCGGCCGCGCCACGTAGCCGACGCCGTAGGTCGCAAGCGAGGCGATGATGGCGACGGTCGGGTTGTTGGAAGGGAAGAATATCTGCGGGAAGATCAGCGACGCCGCGGTCGCATAGATGAAGAAGTCATAATATTCGAGCGCCGAGCCGATCCAGCCGCTGGCGGCCGCTTTCTTTGTTTGATCCCGACCGTGCGACTCGTGAACCCCGGCAGTGCTCATGTCGATTTTCCTCCGATGATGAAGTTTCTCAGGCGGCGAGTCTCAGAATCTGCCGCGCCTCGGCGACGGTCGCGGGGCGGCGGTCGTATTCGCCCGCCATATCGACGACGCGCTTGACCAGCGCGGCGTTGGACGGAGCAAGCGTCGTGCGATCGAGCCGCACGTTGTCCTCGAGGCCGGTGCGGCAGTGGCCGCCCAATTCGAGCGACCAGCGATTGAGCATGATCTGGCCTCTGCCGATGCCGGCGCCGGTCCAGGTGGCTGCGGGCGCGAGGCGCTGGAGGGTGGTGACGTAAAAGTCGAACGTCTCGCGATCGACCGGCATGGCGTTCTTCACGCCCATGACGAATTGCACGTGCAGCGGCCCGGCGATCTGGCCGGCCTTCTCCATCTCGACCGCCTTGAAGATCATCGACAGGTCGAAGGCTTCGATTTCCGGCTTGACGCCGTTCTCCTGCATCTCGACGGCGAGCCAGTCGACCAATTCGGGGCTGTTCTCATAAACGCGGGTCGGGAAGTTGCACGAGCCGGTCGAGAGCGAGCACATGTCCGGCCTGAGCGGGATCATGCCGCCGCGCTCGCGTCCGCTGCCCGAGCGCCCGCCGGTCGACAGCTGGATGATCATGCCGGGGCAATGCTTGCGCACGCCCTCAATCAGGCGCGCGAACCGCTCCGGGTCGGAGGTCGGCGAACCGTCGTCCTTGCGCACGTGGGCATGAACCAGCGTCGCCCCCGCCTCGAACGCCTCGTGGGTCGATTCGACCTGCTCGGCGACCGTGATCGGCACCGCCGGGTTGTCGGATTTTTGGGGCAGCGAGCCCGTGATGGCGACGGTGATGATGCACGGAGTCGTCATGACTTGGCTCCTTGAGCCGCCGGCGGTGGTTTTCCCACCTGTTGGCGCTTGGTTTCGCTTCCTCTCCCGGGTTATGTACTAAACGGTTAGTTATAGCAAGGACGAATTACAATTTAACCAGCTGCATATGATTAACTACCTGATAGACCGCACTAATTCTTCCAACACGTTTTCGTGAGCATATGGACTAACTGGTTCAAATCAGGTAAGGAGATGCGGCTTTGACCCGAAATGAGCCAGCCATGACGAGCACCACCGCGGCCCTGCCCCGCGTCCTCGAGCGCGATCCGGAGGCCACCCGCGCGAACATCCTCGACATCGCGACCGAGGAATTCGCCGAGAAGGGGTTTTCCGGCGCGCGGGTGGATGACATTGCCGCGCGCACCAACACCAGCAAGCGGATGATCTACTACTACTTCGGCGACAAGGAGGGGCTGTTCGTCGCCGTGATCGAGCGCGCCTACGCCGGCATCCGCCACATCGAGGCGAATCTGAGCCTCGACCATCTCGGCCCCGAGCAGGCGCTGCGCACACTGGTCGGCTTCACCTTCGATTATCAGAACGCCAACGAGAGCTTCATCCGCCTCGTCATGGTGGAAAACATCCACCGCGGCGTGCATCTTGCCCGCTCCGGCAACATCGCGGAGCTCAACGTTCCGGCAATCGCGACTTTGCGCGATATCTACCGGCGCGGCCGCGCCGCCGGGGTCTTCCGCGACGGGATCGATGAAATCGACCTGCACATGACGATCAGTGCGCTGTGCTTCTTCAACGTCGCCAACCGCGCAACCTTCTCGCGCATCTTTCAGCGCGACATGGAAAGCCCTCAGGCGCTCGCCCGCCGGCGCGAGATCGTGATCGACACGATCCTGCGGTATGTGAAGCAGTAGGGCGCAACAAACACCGCCGTCATCGGCATAGGTGCAACAAACACCGCCGTCATCCTGAGGAGGTCGCGCGCGCTTGCGCGCGACCGTCTCGAAGGATGGAAGCAGGCTCCGTGCTTGTGGCCATCCTTCGAGACGGCCGCTCGCCAAGGCGAGCGGCCCCTCAGGATGACGTCGGTGTTTGTTGCGACCGACGCCTTTACCTGAACTGCCACACGCTATAACTGCGCAAGGACATCTTCACGGACAAAATTCATGGACACGCACTCCACCGACCCCGGGTTCCTCCCGTTCGCGCTCATCCTGCTCGGCGCCTGCGTGGTGAGCGTGCCGATCGCGCGCCGGCTCAAGCTCTCGCCGATCGTCGCTTATCTCGCCGCCGGCGCGATCATCGGCCCGTGGGGTATCGGCGTCATCCGCGCGCCCTCGACCATCCTCACCGTCGCCGAACTCGGCATCGTGCTGATGATGTTCGTGATCGGGCTGGAGCTGGAGCTTTCGCGCCTTATCGCCATGCGGCGCGATATTTTTGGCCTCGGCGCGGCGCAGCTCGTAATCACCGCGGCGGTGATCGGCACGCTCGCGCTCGCGCTTCACCTCACCACATGGCGCGGCGCCGTCATCGCCGGGCTGGCGCTCGCGCTTTCCGCCACCGCTGTCGCGCTCGAAATCCTCGAAGAGCGCGGCGACCTGCATCTGACCTACGGCCAGCGCGCCTTCGCCATCCTGCTGTTCCAGGACATGGCGGTGGTGCCGCTGATCGCGCTGCTGCCGCTGCTCGCGCCGGGCGGCGCCGAGGCCGGCGATCTCGGCACGGCGATCACCTCGGTCGCGCTCGTCGCCGGGGCCATCGCGGCGGTGGTGATCGCCGGGCGCTATCTGCTCAATCCGTTCTTCCGCCTGCTCTCGGAGACCGGCGCGCGCGAGGTGATGACGGCGGCGGCGCTGCTCGTGGTGCTGGGCGCGGCGCTGCTGATGCTGCTGGTCGGCATGTCGATGGCGCTTGGCGCGTTCCTCGCCGGCGTGATGCTCGCGGAATCGAACTACCGGCACGAGTTGGAGGCAGACATCGAGCCGTTCCGCGGGCTGCTGCTGGCGCTGTTCTTCCTCGGCGTCGGCATGACCATCGACATGGACGTGGTGCGCGCGCACCCGTGGCTCATCCTCGCCGCGGCGGTCGCGATCACCGTGATCAAGGCGGCGATCGTGTGGGGCCTGTTCGGCATGACTTGCGTGCGCCGCGGCGACGCCTTGCGCGCCGGCTCAATCCTCACCGGCGCCGGCGAGTTTGCCTTCGTGCTGTTCCCGCTCGGCGCGAGCCTCGGCGTGCTCGATGCCGAGCAGCGCAGCGTGCTCACCGCGATCGCGGCGGTCACCATGCTGCTTGGGCCGCCGGTCGCCGCGCTCTCCGACGTCGCGATCCGCCGCTTCGGGCGCAAGCCGACGCCCGAGCCCGAGGAGTTCGACGGCGTCACCGGCTCGGTACTGGTGATCGGCTTCGGCCGCTTCGGCCAGATCGTCTCGCAATGTTTGCTCGGCGAAGGGGTCGATGTGACCGCGATCGACGTGAGCGCCGGCATGATCCAGAACGCGAGCCGGTTCGGCTTCAAGGTCTATTACGGCGACGGCACCCGGCTCGACGTGCTGCGCGCCGCCGGGGCCGGCAACGCGCGCGTGATCGCCGTGTGCATCGACGACAAGCGCGCGGCGACCCGCATCGTCGAAATGACGCGCAGCGAATTCCCCGGCGTCAAATTGTTCGTGCGCTCCTACGACCGCGTGCACACGCTCGAGCTGATCGCCAAGGGCGTCGACTACGAATTACGCGAGACTTTCGAATCCGCTCTTTCGTTCGGCCGCCGCACGCTCGAGGAACTCGGGCTCGACCCCGAGCGCGCGGCAGAAATCGAAGCGGAAGTGCGCCGGCGCGACCTCGACCGGCTGGCCTTGCAGGAAGCCGGCGACATCTACGCCGGCGCCGAGCTGCTGCCCTATCACACGCTGCCGCACGAGCCATTTTCCGCGCCCAAGCGCAAGGCGGTGCCGCTCAACGAGGAAGCGGCCGACGTCATTTCGCACGAGACGGAATTTTCCGGGTGATGATTACTCGTAGTAATCCGGGCCGTAGGGGCCGTAACTCACGACCGGCGGACGGACCGGATAAGGCCCGTAGAGCATGCCGTTCGGACCCGGGATGTAGTTGCCGGGCGCGAAGCCGTAGATCGCGCCGGGCTCGGTGTCATAGTAGAAGCGCCGCGGCGCCACGATCACCACGCGCGGCCGGCGCACGCCGCGCCGGGCATCGGCGTCGGCGGGCACAAGCGCCGTGGCTGCGAGCGCCGCGATGCAGATCATCAGCAGTGGTTTCATCGATGCCTCCATCATGCGGGCTGTCATTCCGGGGCCCGAGCGGAGCGAGGGAGCCCGGAACCCATGAACACGGAGCGAGTCAGTATTGCACGAACCGTGTTCATGGTTTCCGGGCTCGCCGCTGCGCGGCGCCCCGGAATGACATGCGGGATGATTATGCGGGTTTCGTATCATTCATCACCTCCACGGCGGCGGCGTGGGCGTCGTTGGCGAGCGGAATGCCGCAATAGAGCGCGAGGAGCAGCAGCACCTCCTGAATTTCTTCAGGTTTGCAGCCGTTCTTCACCGCGCCTTCGAGATGCACCCGCAATTCGTTGCCGCGGCCAGCCGCCGCCATCATCGCGATCATCACCAAAGATTTCGTCCCCGGCGGCAGCGCGGTGCGGCTCCAGACATCGCCGTAGGCATAGGCGTTGATGATGTGCTGGAGCGGCTCGCCGAACGCGCCTAAGGCGTTCATGCGCTTCTCGACCGCCTCGCGGCCGAACATCTTGCGCCGCAGGTCGAGCCCGCGCGCGTTGAGATCCTGCGTGTCCATGCTGTCGTCCCCTTACTGCTGCGGAATGCCGGCGGCTTCGCGCACGGTGTTCCAGCGCTTGAACTCCCCCGCCATGAAGGCGCCGAACTCGGCCGGCGTCGAGCCCTGCACCACCACGCCCGCGGTCGAAAGCCGGTCGCGCACCGCCGCGTCCTTGAGCACGTCATTGAGCGCGCCATTGAGCTTGGCGACGATCGCGGACGGCATGCCGCGCGGGCCGAACACGCCGTACCAGGTGGTCACGTCGTAGCCGGGCACGAGCCCCGAGGAGAGCGCCGTCGGCACGTCGGGCACTGCCGGAAAACGATCCTTGCCGGTGACCGCGAGCGGCTTGAGCTGGCCGGACTGCACCTGCCCGATCAGCGCGGACACCGTATCGAACAGCACATCGACCTGGCGGCCGGCGACCGCCGCGATTGCCTCGGGCGAGGAACGGAACGGCACGTGCAGCATCTTGATGCCGGCCGACTGCATGAACAGCTCGGCGGCGAGGTGCTGGGTTGCGCCGAAGCCGGCGCTCGCGAACACGATCTTGTCGGGCTTGGCCCTCGCCTCGGCGATCAGACCCTCCACGTCGTTCGCGGGAAAGTCCGGACGCGCGACGATCAGCAGGCTTGCGGTCGCAACGAGCGACACCGGCTCAAACGCCGTGAGGGTGTCGTAGCGCAGGCCCTTGTTGATGGTCGCGGCGATGATCTGCCCGGCCGTCATGATGCCGAGCGTGTAGCCGTCCTTCTCGGCGCGCGCGACGAGCTCGTTGCCCAGGGTGCCGGCCGAGCCGGGCTTGTTCTCGATCACGAACGGCTGCCCGAGTTTCTCCTGCAGCGCCTGGCCGACGATGCGGCCGATGATGTCGGCGCCGCCGCCCGGGCCGAAGCCGACGACAATGCGCACGGGGCGCTGCGGCCAGTCCTCGCCGCGTGCCGTTGCGGAAATTACGGCGACCGCGGCAACGGCAACAAAGGCGGCCATCAGTCTTCTTCTCATTGCATGCTCCGGCGTGGCATTCGGGCGCTCCCCGATGTTAGCCTATCATCATCCTCGGCTGTCGTTCCGGGGCGCGCCGCAGGCGCGAGCCCAGAATCCATGAACACAGAAGGGACACTTCCGCGCGGACTGTGTTCATGGGTTCCGGGCTCCCTCGCTTCGCTCGGGCCCCGGAATGACCGCAGAGAATGGGAGAGGGAACATCATGGACGCAGTCACGGTGGAACCGCGCACCGAGGTGCGCGACGGCATGCGCATCACCTGGCATCAGCCGATCGCGATGGACGACGGCATCGTGCTCGATGCCGACGTGTTCAGGCCGGTGGACGACGGGTGCTATCCGGTCATCCTCACCTACGGCATCTACGCCAAGGGCCTCGCCTATCAGGACGGCTACCCGCACCAATGGGAAAAGATGGTCGCCGACCATCCGGAGATTCTCGAAGGCTCGACCAACAAATATCAGAATTGGGAGGTCACCGACCCGGAGCGCTGGGTGCCGCATGGCTATGTTGTCATCCGCGTCGACTCGCGCGGCGCCGGCTGGTCGCCCGGCGTGATGGACCCGAATTCCGACCGCGAGATCGCCGATCTTTATCAATGTATCGAATGGGCCGGAACGCAGCCGTGGAGCAACGGCAAGGTCGGCATGCTCGGTATCTCCTATTACGCGAGCAACCAATGGCGCGTTGCCGTGCACCGGCCGCCGCACCTCGCGGCGATCATCCCGTGGGAGGGGCAGAACGACCGATACCGCGACAGTGGTTACCACGGCGGCATCATGAGCGAGTTTCAGAAGCTGTGGTGGAAGCATCAAGTCGCCAATATCCAGTACGGGCTCGGCACGCGGGCGCGCAAAAGCCGCGTCACCGGCGAGCCGGTCGCCGGCCCGGTGACGCTGTCGGACGAGGAACTCGCGAAGAACCGCATCAATCCGTTCGACGCGGCCAAGCAGCACCCGCTCGATGACGCCTGGCACCGCGAGCGTTCCGCCGATCTCGCCAAGATCGAGGTGCCGTTCCTCTCCTGCGCCAACTGGGGCGGCCAGGGCATCCACCCGCGCGGCAATTTCAACGGCTTCATGGAGGCCCCGTCCAAACAGAAGTGGCTCGAGGTGCACGGCGATTCCCACTGGTCGCTGTTCTCCGCCGGCTACGGCCTCGCGCTGCAGAAGCGCTTCTTCGATTATTTTCTCAAAGGCATCGACAACGGCTGGGACAAGAGCCCGCCGGTGACGCTCAACGTGCGTCATCCGGGCGAGAAGTTCGTGCTGCGCCATGAGATGGAATGGCCGCTCGCACGTACACAATGGACCAAGTTCTATCTCGACCCGGCCGGCATGGCCTTGACGACGAGCGCGCCCGCGCGCGAGGCGGCGCTCACGTATGCGGCACTCGGCGATGGGCTCACCTTCCGCATGACCGTGCCGCGCGCGACCGAGATCACCGGGCCGATGGCCGCGAAACTATTTGTTTCCTCCTCGACGCGCGACGCGGATTTGTTCGTGATCGTGCGCGTATTCGATCCGGACGGCAAAGAGGTCACCTTCATGGGCTCGACCGATCCGAACACGCCGATCGCCAACGGCTGGCTGCGCGCCTCGCACCGCGCGCTCGATCCCGCCCGGAGCACGTTCTACCGGCCGTATCATCCGCATGACCGGGCCGAGCCGCTCAACCCCGGCGAAGTCTACGAATGCGACGTGGAAATCGTCGCCAGCTGCATCGTGGTGCCGGCGGGCTGGACGCTCGCGCTTACGCTCCGCGGCAAGGACTACGAATACACCGGCGAGGTCTCCGAGTTCGGAAAGAAATTCCATTACGCCACCCGCGGCACCGGCGGCATGACCCACGCCGATCCGGACGACCGCCCGGCCGACGTGTTCGGCGGCGACGTGACGCTCTACACGGGCGGCGCGCGCGGCTCCTATTTGCTGCTGCCGGTCATCCCGGGGTGAGGCCCGCTTCCGGCTCGCCCAGCTCGATTAGAGCGGCCGGTTCACGGTTTCGTGAACCGGAGCCGGCGGATGGCCGGAAACGCCCCGACGCCGCGGACGTCGGCCTGCAGTACAATGGAACCAAAGTCGGCGATTGAGCGTTTTGGCGGCCGGAGTGAGGCCAATGAGTCGATTACGAGGGTCGGGTCATGAATGGCCAGCCGAGCTTTACGGCGACGGATCGGACCGTCCCAAATCCCCCCCCCCCCCCAGGGCCACCGCGAACACCTGCGTAGCCGGTGGATCGGACTGGCGCACACCCACGGGATGATCGAACGCGGGGCGGCCGCCTTCGCCGAGAGCATGCAGCTCCTGGAGCGGCTGAACGGGCAAGGCGAGCAGCTGTAGCGTTGGGCTAAGGCCGCAGCGCCGTAGGGTGGGCTACAGTAAGGGCCGCAGGCCCGTGCCCACCACATCAACAACAAACAATCATTGTTGGTGGGCACGAGGTCTACGCTGCGCTTCCTCCGCTTACAGTAGCCCACCCTACCCCCACCCTGCTCCCACCGTACGGTCCTACGGCGCGGGATTCGGGTTTCCGCCGTGCTCGTTGAGCAGGGCGCGAAGTGCTTCGGCGCTTTCCGTGGCCTCCTGCGTCGCTCGTTGCAGACCGGCAGTATCGCTCATTCCGTCGTGCATCAGCTGACGGCAGAGTTCGCGGCGCTCGTTGAGTATGGCGAGAGCGCCTCCCAGCAGCCACTCGATCCGTTCGGCTTGCGCTTCGAGCATGGCTTCCCCGGTGAGCTCATGCCCGATGTGGCAAACATACCTGGGGATGGGATCGCTATCGACCTTCTTCAACGCGCCGCCGCATTCGGGGCACGTCAGCGAAGTCGGCTGGTTGAGGACGTATTCTTCGCTCATTGTGCGCTCCGTCTGTCGATGCTCCTTTGCTGAATTGCAAGCCGTTCGAAAATGGCGTTTGGAATTTCCATAAGCGGGAGAACGTGATCGGGCTGCAGTCGCGCGAGCGCGTTCCTGGGAATTTCCGACACTTCCGCGTCCTCCGGATCCTGGACGATCGTCGTCCCGCCGGCTCTGTCGATTTCGTACAAGCCGTTCATTCCGTCATAGAGGTGCCCGGTGAGAAGCACGCCGATGACGTGGCTGCCGTGATGTCTCGCCGCCGAGCGAAACATCGGATCGATCGCGGGGCGCGTGTGATTTTCCTTCGGTCCATTGCTTAGAAATGTCGCGCTGTGGCCAACGATGAGATGGCGGTCCGGCGGCGCAATGTAGATGCCAATGCCGAAGGTTTTTTGATGTTCTGCAAACCTTACCGGCAGCCGGGAATCCCAGTTCAAAATGTCGGGCATGCGATTGCGGTGCTTGCCCGTATGTATGGTTATGAACACAGACACCGGCCAACTCGGTTCAAATGCTGCGATCAGCTTACGCAACGCCACCACGCCGCCGGCCGACGTTCCGATGACGATGATGGTGTTCGCGCTCGCCACAGCAGAACAACAGGGGCATCTGCGATTGGTTGCTGTGTCGGATGACCGACCTTACTTCGCAGGCGCAGCGTGCGCACGGCCGCTAAATCCATTTGGGGACGCATCGCCGCCGGTCCATTGAACTCCCGTCGATTTGCGCGCTTATCGAACATGGATGATCGAGAGATACTCGAACGTCGGCTAGTCCACACGGAGCGGCGCATCAACGAATTGGAGCAGCGCGTTTCGCAACAGCGCAATGTGCTTGCGTGGATCGAGGGAGTCGGACGCGGTAACAGCGAAATCGCCGAAATTGCCCGCGACCTGCTGCGAACGATGGAGATGAACGTCCGGCGCGTCACGGCCGAACGCACGCAGCTGCGTATTTGGTTGGGATTGTCTTAGGGGCTTGTTGTAGGGTGGGCTAAGCGGCCGAAGCGCAGCGAAGGCCACGTGCGCACCATCTATCAACAAATAATCATCGTTGGTGGGCACACCCCGCCTTCGCGCTAAAGGCGCTACGGCGCGGCTTAGCTGTGAGTCTGCAAGAGGTTATTCCCGGTCAGGCCGAGGCGGCTGATGGGTGTTCGTTTGGCCAAGCTAGCATGAGGTCTGTGCCAATTGTAACGATGGAGCCAGACCGGGAGCTCGCT
>Ga0213875_10000397_pt1 | contig 38366 bp, 33 predicted proteins | sample BarmaccomBMRX_R8_FD_160105 | JGI IMG/M metagenome (GOLD analysis project Ga0213875, IMG submission 160105) | Root-associated microbial communities from Barbacenia macrantha in rupestrian grasslands, the National Park of Serra do Cipo, Brazil - RX_R8 | ecosystem: Host-associated > Plants > Roots...
ACCCGCCCCGCCTTGCCCGCTGCCCCGGTCACACAGATCTTCTTCGGCATGTTGCTCCCGTCGTCGCGGTAGTTACCGGGACCATGATGCCCCTGCCCGGTCTGGGGTAATACGTGTGGGCTGATGTCCACACGTGACGACACCGATGAACGTATTTCGTCGGAAGATGGTGGGGAAAAGGGTTGCTTCCGTGTTGGATTCGGGTTTACCGTCCGAATGTCCGGCGGCCGGGCCGGGCGGGACGGAGGCAGTCATGCGAGCCTGGAATGGCGTGGTCATCGGGGTGGCGCTGGCCGCGGGGCTGCTGACGTCGGCAGGGGCGGCTGGAGCTGGTGTGACTGAAGTGGCTGCCGGGGCGCGTGGGGCTGAGGCGGTGCAAGGGACTGGAGCGGCGCGCGGGGCCGCTGCGCCAGCGGCTGGGGCGTTGCCGTTGTTGCCGGACGGCTTGAATGTGGCCATCGGGGCTCGGGCGAGCGCCAACTCCGGGGCGGCCGACGGGACCTCGCTGGCCAGCGTGGACGACGGGGACGGGACCACGCGCTGGTGCCCGTCGAGCCTGGGGATCCATCGGGTGACGCTGGATCTGGGGCGGGTGGTGCCGCTGACCGGGACCGGGGTGACGTTCTCGGGTGAGGAGGGCAGCGACGGGTCGTTCTACAGCGTGGCGGCGGGGCGGAGCCCGAACCATGAGACGGCGCTGCCGAATCAGGCGGCCGGGGATCGGAACACGATCGTGCAGGGGCCGCTGTACTTGTTCGCGTCGGTGGACGCGCGCTACGTAACCCTGACCTATCAGGTGCCACGCGAGCAGGACATCTGCGTGCAGGAGCTGCGGGTGTTCTCGACCAGGGCCGAGTCCCGGCCAGGGCTGGAGCTGGGCGACGACGTGTCCGGCCTGGCCAGTGACACCTCCAGCTACACGGTCAACGGGCAGGCCGCGCCGCTGGTGAACATCCTGCGCAGCGGGGGCACCAACTACGGCCAGCTGCGGCTGCTGGTCAACCCGGGCTCGTCGGACAGCTCGCTGAGCCTGGCCAGCGAACTGGGCGCCGCCACCCGGCTCAAGGCGGCCGGGATGAAGGTGTCCCTGGACATCGAGTACTCGGACTCCCCCACCAGCTCGACCGCGCAGGCCACGCCGGCCGCCTGGGCCGGGCAGCCGCTGGCCACGCTGGCCCGGACCGTGCAGGGCTACACCACCTCGGTGGTCAAGGCGTTCGCGGCCAACGGGACGCCGGTGTCCCAGGTCCAGATCGGCAACGACATCACCCAGGGCTTGCTGTGGCCCGCCGGCCAGCTGACGGCCGGGCCGGGCGACCCGGGCTGGGAGCCGCTGGCCACCCTGCTCCGGGCCGGGGTGGCCGGGGCCCGGGCCGGCCAGCCGGCCGGGAATCCGCTGGTGGTCCAGATCGGCATCGACGCCGGGGCCGACACCACTACCGCGCTGGACTTCTTCGGTCACCTGCGGGCGGCCGGGGTCCCTTTCGATCAGATCGGCGAAACCTACTCACCGTGGAACCAGGGTCCGCTGACCGGCCTTGATGTCACGCTGCGGGCGCTGGTGGCCCGGTTCGGCAAGCCGGTGGTGATCAGCGCGGGCCAGTTCCCGTACGCGGACGTGACCGGCTACGGGAGCTACTCCGACCGCGTGCCGTATCCGGACACGCTGCCCGGGTACCTGATCACCCCGGCCGGGCAGGCCAGCTACGAGCGGGACCTGGTCTCGCTGCTGGCGGCGCTGCCCGGCGGGCTCGGCCGGGGCGCGTTCTACCTGGCCCCGGAGACCGCGAACGCCCTCGGTGAGTTCACCCCGGCCGGGGCGGCCGAGCCGGCGGTCGACGCCTACCGGATCGGGTCCGGAGCGGCCGCCCAGGACGACGCGGTGCCGCCCGTCAGCGCGGTGCCGGCCGGGACGCCGCCCGCCCAGCCGTCGCAGGCGGCCAGCTTCGGGAACGCCGCGCTGCCGGGGACGCTGCCGCCGCTGCCGTCCGGGCTCAACGTGGCGATCGGGGCGCGCGTGACCGCCAACTCGGGGTCGGCCCCGGGCACGTCGCTGGCGGCGGTGGACGACGGCGACGGGACCACCCGCTGGTGCCCGTCGGCCGAGGGCGTGCACCAGGTCACGATCGACCTGGGCCACGTCGAAAACGTGACCGGCACCGGGATCACGTTCTCGGGCCAGCAGGCCGGCGACGGTGCCACCTACACGGTGACGGCCGGGGTGACCCGGTCCGGCCAGACCGCGTTCCCGCACCAGGCGGCGGACAGCCGGAACGGCGTCTCGGCCGGGGCTCAGTACCTGTTCGCCGGGTCTTCGTCCGACGTGACCGCCACCGTGCCCGCCCGCTACCTGACCCTGACCTACCAGGTGCCGCGGGAGGAGAACATCTGCGTGCAGGAGTTCCGGGTGTTCGCGCCGGCCAGCAGTCAGCAGGCCGGTTCGCTGGAACTGGGATCCGACCTGTCCACGCTGCTGTCCGACACCGGCACCTACACCCTGGACGGGCAGCCGGAGCCGATCCTGAGCATCTTCCGCAGCGGTGGGCTGAACTACGTCCGGCTGCGGCTGTGGGTCAACCCGGTGTCCGGGTACTTCGGGGTGCCCCCCGCCTCCCCCTACTGCGCGGCCGACGTCTGTCCCGACCTGGCCAACGACCTGACCATGGCGCGGGAGGTCAAGGCGGCCGGGATGAAGCTGCTGCTCGACATCCACTACTCCGACACCTGGGCCGACCCCCAGCACCAGAACGTGCCGGGGGCCTGGCTCGGTGAGACCCTCCCGCAGTTGGCCGCCTCCACCCAGAGCTACACGAAGTCGGTGATCCAGGCGTTCGCCGCCAACGGCACCCCGGTCTCCCAGGTGGCGATCGGCAACGAGATCACCGAGGGCATGCTGTGGCAGTTCACCCAGCTGTCGGCGGCCACCACGGCCGGGGCGACCAGCATCCCGGTCGACAGTGCCAGCGGACAGGGGACCAAGGGCATCAGCGCCGGCGACACCCTCTACATCGACTCGATCCCCAACAGCAACAGCGTGGCCGGGGTGGCCGACCCGGACACCGACATCGCCACGGTCAAGGCGGTCAGCGGGAACACGATCACGCTGACCGGACCGCTGGCCCACGCGCACGCGGCCGCCGCCACCGTGCAGGACGTGCAGGACTCCGGGCACCTGCTGTTCAACGACAGCACCGACACGGCCGACTGGAACTCGCTGACCACGCTGATCAAGGCGGGGGTGGCCGGGGCCCGGGCCGGCAACCCGGCCGGGAACCCGCTGCTGATCCAGCTGCACATCGACCGGGGCGGCGACAACGCGGCCGCCACCGACTTCGTCCAGCACATGGTGGCGGCCGGGGTGCGGTTCGACGTGATCGGGCTGTCGTACTACCCGTGGTACCACGGGCCGATGGCGGCCATGAAGGCCAACCTGACCGCGCTCATCGACCGGTTCGGCAAGGACGTGATGATCTCCGAGGACCAGTTCCCGTACGACCCGATCGGCGGTTACGGGCAGTACGACGCGGCCGACGCCAACTACCCGGACACGCTGCCCGGCTACCTCGTCACCCCGGCAGGCCAGGCCTCCTACCAGCGGGACCTGGTGTCGCTGGTGGCGTCGCTGCCGGGCCACAAGGGCCTGGGCGTCTTCTACTGGGACGGGGACAGCTACAGCTACCAGGGCATGTTCGCCTACCCGGGCAGCGCCCAGCCGGTCATCGACGCCGACCAGATCGGCACCACACCCGGTCCCTGACCGCGATCGTCAGCGGGCCCAGCGCAGAACGAGGGGGTCGCGGCGGCGGGCCAGTTCGAGGAGGCCGTCGCGGGCGGGCTTGAGCAGCGGGGCGAGCGGTGCGCGGGTCGCCTCGCTGGCGATGATCCCGCCCTCGTGCAGCAGCACCTTGGCGGCCCGCAGACCGCACTGGCGGTTCTCGAAGTGGATGAGCGGCAGGTACTCCTCCCAGATGGTCATGGCCCGTTCGCGGTCGCCGGCCTGGTAGGCGCGGACCACGTCGCTCAGCACGTCGGGGACGCTGCAGCTGGGCATGGTGCCGCGGGCGCCGGCGTCGAGGTCGGGGAGCAGGGTGACCGACTCCTCGCCGTCGAACGGGCCGGGCAGGTCGTCGCCGGCCAGGCTGATGAGCTCGCGCAGCTTGGCGGCGGCCCCGGGCATCTCCGCCTTGACGTACTGGACGCTGGGGATCTCGCGGGCCAGCTCGGCCAGCTGCCCGGCCGACAGCCGGGTGCTGCTCATCGGCGCGTCCTGGACCATGATCGGGATGTCGATGGCGTCGGCCACCGTCCGGAACCAGTCCAGCACGGCCGGGCCGTCGACGCTCAGGGTGGCGCCGAAGAACGGCGGCATCAGCATGACCATGGCGGCGCCCAGCTGCTGAGCCCGGCGGCTCCGGCCGGCCGCGATCCGGGCGCTGTAGTGGCTGGTCGTCACCACCACCGGCAGCCGCCCGCCCGCGTGGCCGAGCACCCGCTCGGTCACCTGGTCGCGCTCGGCGTCGGTCAGCGAGAACTGCTCGGAGTAGTTGGCCAGCACGCAGACCGCGTCGACCCGGGCGTCGACCAGGAAGTCCAGCACCCGGACCTGGCTGTCGAGGTCGAGGCTCTCGTCGTCGAAGAACGTGGTCGGCGCCACCGGAATCACGCCGCTGATCATGGGTCGCCCCCCGATTGGTCCTTTTGACCGGCCTATGGTCTCATGACCGACGTGATAACCGGAGACACGCGAGATCTGTTCATCGCCGTCGCCACCGCAGCCGCGTCCCTGACCGGCCTGCTGTTCGTGGCCATCACGGTGACGCCGCGCCCGGCCGACGGCCACCCGCACAGCGTGATCCATCAGGTCCGGTCGGCCGCGGCCCTGCTGGCCTTCACCAACCCGCTGGCGGTGACGCTGTTCGGCATCGTGCCCAACAACAACGCGGGCTACGCGTCCATCGGCCTCGGCATCGTCGGCGTGCTGTTCAGCCTGGCCAGCGCCCGGTCGTTCCTGTCCGACGAGTCGGCCCGGCGACGGTTCCTGAGCCAGGTCCCGCTGATCATCGGGCTGCTGGCCGTGTTCGTCACCGAGGTCTGGTACGGCGTCGAGCTGGTCCGAAACCACCACAACCAGGGTGCGCTGGACTCGATCAGCAACGTGCTGGTCGCCTCGCTGCTGATCGGCATCGCCCGGGCCTGGGAGTTCGTCGGCGACCGGGACACCGGTATCTGGTCGTCGATCGCGGTGCTGGCCACCGGCCGCAACCGGCCCATGCGGGTCCTGGAGAGCGAGGACACCGGCCGCGGTGATTAGGACACCCGCCATTTAGGGTGCCAGGCATGGCCAAAAGGGTGAATGACGAGGACGTCCGGGCCGCGAAGCTGCTGGACGCCCAGAGCAAGGCAGAGGCCCTGTTCGCCGAGATCGAGACCCGGAAGATCATCCGCCCGGGGATCACCGAGGTCGAGGCCAGCAACGAGATCCGCGACCTGGCGGCCGACCGGTTCGGGGTGGAGCGGCACTGGCACAAGCGGATCGTCCGGACCGGGCCGAACACCCTGCAGCCCTACCGGAAGAACCCGCCCAACCGGGAGATCGCGGCCGACGACATCGCGTTCGCCGACTTCGGGCCGATCTTCGAGCGCTGGGAGGCCGACTTCGGCCGGACGTTCGTGCTCGGTGACGACCCGGTCAAGCAGCGGCTGCGGGACGACCTGCCGGTGGTGTGGCGGGCCGGCCGGGAGTACTTCCACCAGCAGCCCGAGGTCACCGGTGAGCAACTGTTCGCGCACGTGGTGGGGCTGGCCGAGCAGGCCGGCTGGGAGTTCGGGGGGACGATCGCGGGCCACCTGGTCGGCGAGTTCCCGCACGAGAAGATCAACGGCGACGACATCGAGTCCTACATCGCCCCCGGCTCGGACCAGCCCATGCGGCGGGCCGACCGCGGCGGCCGGGCCTGCCACTGGATCCTCGAGGTGCACCTGGTCGACCGGGACCGGCAGATCGGCGGCTTCTACGAGGAGCTGCTCGACCTCGGGCCGGGTCCGGCCTAGCGCTGGCTCCGCTCGCGGCGGCGCAGGAACACCAGCACCGAGACGATGAAGATGAGCAAGATCGCGGAGATGATGTAGTCGACCATGGGGCGCCCGCCTCTCTTGCCAGGAGGGTAGCAACCAGGTCAATCCGGCCGCGAGGCCAGCACCGCGTCCAGCTCGGTCAGCAGGCGGCCCGCGTCGGCCTCGGTGAACACCAGCGGCGGGCGGATCTTGAGCACGTTGCCGTGCTCGCCGGTGGCCGAGATCAGCACCCGCCGCTCGCGCAGGCCGTTGACCACGGCGGTGGCGGCGGCCCGGTCCGGCTCCTGGCTGCCCCGGTCGCGGACCAGCTCGATGCCGACGTAGAGGCCGGCGCCGCGGACGTCGCCGATCACCGGGTAGCGGGCGGCCAGCCCGGCCAGCTCCCGGCGCAGGAACTCCCCCACCCGCCCCGAGCCGGCCAGCAGGTCCTCGTCGCGGATCACGTCCAGCGTGACCTGAGCGGCCGCCATCGCCACGGTGTTGCCGCCGAACGTGTTGAAGTAGCGGGTGTCGCGGCCGAACCCGGCCACCACCTCGGGCACCACCAGCACGCCGGCCACCGGGTAGCCGTTGCCCATCGGCTTGCCCATGGTGACCAGGTCGGGGTCGAGGCCGTGCCGCTGGTAGCCCCACATCCGCTCGCCCGAGCGGGCGAAGCCGCTCTGCACCTCGTCGGCCACGAATAGCCCGCCCGCGCGCCGGATCACCTCGGCGACCGGCCCGAGCACGTCGGTGGGCTGGGCGTAGATGCCGTCGGAGGAAAACAGCGAGTCGGCGATGAACGCGGCCACCCCGTCGCCCCGGCGCTCGAGGTCGTGGATCTGGGCGGCGACCTGCTCGGCCAGCCATGGCCCGAGACCGGGCCCTGGCCGCCGGTAGGAGTCCGGGGCCGGCACCCGCCGCAGCCACGGGTCGAGCGGCGACCCCTCCCCCAGCGACGGCGAGATGCCCGCGGTCAGGTCGGAGTTCCCGTGGTAGGCCTCGGCGGTAACGATGACACCGTGCCTGCCGGTGTAGTGCCGGGCCATCCGCAGCGCGAGGTCGTTGGCCTCGGAGCCGGTGCAGGTGAACATGGCGTGCCCGGCCTGGCCGATCCGGCCGCTGTGGGTGGCCAGCAGGTCCTCGGCGTAGTCGAGGATGCCGGGCTGCAGGTAGCGGGTGTGGGTACAGAGCGTGCCGAGCTGAGCGGCGATCGCCTCGGTGACCCGCGGGTGAGCGTGCCCGACCGACACCACGTTGTTGTAGGCGTCCAGGTAGTCGCGTCCGTCCCGGTCGTACAGGAGCACGCCGCGGCCGCGGACGAACTCGACCGGCTGGTGGTAGAACAGCCGGTAGGCCGGCCCGAGCAGCCGCTGGCGGCGGTCGACCAGCGTACGGGTCTGCTCGTCGAGGCCGGCCGCGGTGGCCGGGTCGAACGCGTTGTTCATCTTGCCGCGCCCGCTGGGGGCCTGCTCGGTCAGCTCAGGCATTCGGATACCTCCGCCATCGAATGGGCCAGGAACCAGTCCAGCTGGGCCCACCCGGGTTCGGTGTTGCGCAGCAGGTAGCGGGCGTTGGCCGGGAACTGGGCGGCCCGGTGGGTGCTGATCAGCGCCCGGGCGACCACCCGGGCCATCACCAGGTGCGGGATCAGCCGCAGCTCGGCCGGGGTGAGGCCGGCGGCCGACCGGTAGCCGCCGAGCAGGTCGCGGCCGTCGGCGAAGATGTCGTCGGCGGGCGCGGGCGGCCGGTCCCGCGGCAGCTGGTTGAGCAGGGCGGTGGCGACGTCGATGGCGATCGCGGTCCGGGCCGCGTCCCCGAAGTCGATGATCCCGGTGATCACGTCCGGCCGGCCCGGGTCGGCCAGCAGGTTCGACTTGTTGAAGTCGTTGTGCAGCACCTGACGGCGGAGCCCGGCCACCTCGGTCTCGATCGAGGCGAACCGGTCCAGGCCCGCGGTCAGCTGAGCCCGGCGGCCGGGGTCGGTGATGCTGGCCAGCAACGGCCGCAGCCGCGGCAGGTGCTGCACGTCCCAGGCGACGACCGGCGAGTCGGCCGGGTGGGCGAACCCGGCGGTGGCGTGGCGCAGCCGGGCCAGCAGGACCCCGGTGGCCCGGCGCTGGGCCCGGGTGGACGGGATCCGGTCGAGCGGGACCCCGGCGCAGTACGTCATCAGCCGGACCGCCCGCTGCTGGCCGGCCTGGTCGGTGATCATCACCCAGCGGCGGCCGTCCCGGTCGGGCAGCACCCGCGGGGCGGGTACGGCCGGGTCGGCCGCGGCCACGTGAGCCAGCAGGCCGGTCTGGAAGTCGATCTCGGCCGCCGGTTCGGCCGGGTGGGCGACCTTGAGAATCCAGTGGCGGCCGTCGGCGCCGTCCGCGGGGGCCAGCCGGAACGTGTCGTCCTTCTCGGTCGCCAGCCGGGTGGCGGTGACGTCGAGCCGGTAGCGGTCGCGGGCCAGGCCGGCCGCCTCGGCTTCCGGCATGGCCCGATGGGCGGCGGCCAGGGCCGGGACCGCCACGGCGGGACCGGGGTCTCTGGAGCCACTGGCATCCCCGGGCAGCCTGGAGCGCTTCATGGAGTTCACTTTTTAAGAAAAATCCGGAATGGACACGCGCTCGCCGCCCTCCAGCGCGGACTGGTGGGCGGCGATACCGGTCGCGGTCCAGTTGGCGGCGGTCAGGTCATCGATGAACGGCGCCCGGCCGGCCAGCACGCTGGACACGAACTCGTGCACCAGGTGCGGGTGCGAGCCGCCGTGGCCGCCGCTGGTGTACTTGCGGATCGGGGCGGGCAGCCGGTCGGCCCGGTCCGGGACCTCGACCCGGGTGGCCGTGACCGGGCGGCCGCGGCCACCGCCCGCGGGCTCCCCCATCGTGAACAGCAGCGGCTGCTCGCCGTGCCCTTCGAGCTGGGGCCACTCGATCGACCGGCGGTCGCCGTAGACGGAAAAGGACTCGGTGTAGGAGCGGGCCAGCTGGAACAGCGAGCGGGTGACCTCGACCACCGCGTCCTGGCCGTCCGTCTCGATCAGCGCGCTCTCGACCGGGAACCGGTTGCCGTAACGGCCCTCGTGCTGAGGGTCCAGACGCCCGCCGCCGAGCGCGCGGACGGCGGTGGCCCGGGCGCCGAGCAGGGCCAGGATCGGCGCGACGGCGTGGGTCGCGTAGTACAGCGGCGGCAGCCCCTGCCAGTAGGACGGCCAGCCGGTCATGTCCTGGAAGTGGGTGCCGCGGGCGTAGCTGATGTGGCCGAGCGCGCCCGCCGTGACCAGGTCGCGGGCCCAGAGGCACTCGCGGGTGTAGACGGCCGTCTCCATCATCATGTAGGTCGTCCCGGCCGCCCGCCGGGCGGCCACGATGCGGGCCAGGTCGTCCAGCGACAGCGCCATCGGCACCGTGCAGGCCACGTGCTTGCCCGCCGCCAGCGCGGCCACCGCCTGGTCGGCGTGGCCGGTCAGGCCGGTGGCCAGGTGCACGGCGTCGACGGCCGGGTCGGCCAGCACGTGATCGAGGTCGGGGTAGACCTGCCCGACACCGAAGCGGGCGGCCACCTCGGCGGCCCGGTCGGCCCGCAGGTCGGCGATTCCGGTGCTGGTCACGCCGGGGTGGTCGGCGTAGATGGGCACGAACTCGGCCCCGAACTCCAGCCCGACCACCACGATCCGCATGGAGAAAAGCTATTCCGTCCGGCTGGGCCGGTGTCAATGGCCGGGGCTGGGCGGGGGCGGGAGCCGAGTCGGCCTCAACGGGCCGCGGGGGCCGGGAGAATCTGCCGGGGCACGCCCGGCTGGGTGCCGCGGCGGCGCCACTCGCGCGGGTAGCCGGTCGAGACCTCCTCGAACCGGACCCCGTCGTACCAGGTCGTGCGGGGGATGTGCAGGTGCCCGTAGACCACGGCGGCGGCGTGGTAGCGGGTGTGCCAGTCGCGGGTCCGCTCGGTCCCGCACCACTGCGCGAACTGCGGGTAACGGAGCACCCGGGTGGGCTCGCGGACCAGCGGGAAGTGGTTCACGAAGATCACCGGCCGGTCCGGGTCGAGGGCGGCCAGCCGTTGCTCGGTCAGCTGCACCCGGGCCGCGCACCAGGCCTCCCGGCTCGGCCACGGGTCCGGGTGCAGCAGGCGCTCGTCGCTGCAGACCACCCCGGTGTCGTAGGCGATCTGCAGGGCCTGCTGCTGGCTGTGGGCACCGTCCGGCCACCACGAGTAGTCGTAGAGCAGGAAGGTGGGCACGATCGTGGCTGGCCCGCCGGGCCCGTCCCACACCAGGTAGGGGTCCTCGGGCGTGACCACCCCGAGGCGGCGGCACAGCTCGACCAGGGCGCGGTAGCGCTCCTCGCCGCGCAGCGTGACCTCCTCGCGGCCGTGGGTCCACAGCTCGTGGTTGCCGGGCGCCCACACGACCCGGGCGAACCGCTCGGTCAACCGCCGCAGCGCCCACTCGACGTCCGCGAACCGCTCGGCCACGTCTCCCGGGACCAGCAGCCAGTCGGCGTCCGAGCCGGGCCGCAACTCGTCCAGCAAAGCCCGATTTTCCTGGTAGCCGACGTGCAGGTCGCTGAGCGCGAGCAGGGTGGGGGCGGGGGTGGCAGGCATCGGGCCGAGCATGCCACACGCGCCGGACCCGCCCGGAACGCGAGCCCCCATAATGGTCGCCATGGCATGGGACTTCCACGGCATCGACCCGGGCGAGGAACTGCCCGACATCGACACGTCGGTGGCACACTCGGCCCGCATCTACGACTACGTCCTCGGCGGCAAGGACAATTTCGAAGCCGACCGGCGGGCAGCCGAGGCGGCGATCAAGGCCAACCCGACGATGGCCGTCGCCATGCGCGAGAACCGCGCGCTGATGCGGCGGATGACGGCCTACCTGGCCCGCGAGGCGGGCATCCGCCAGTACCTGGACATCGGCACCGGGCTGCCGACCAGCCCGAACATGCACGAGGTGGCCCAGGCGGAGCGACCCGACAGCCGGATCGTCTACGTCGACAACGACCCGATCGTGCTCACCCACGCCCGCGCCCTGCTGACCAGCAACCCCGAGGGCAGCACGGCCTACATCCACGCGGACCTGCGCCAGCCGGAACGGATCCTGGCCGACCCGCGGCTGGCGCAGACCCTGGACCTGTCCGAGCCGGTCGCGCTGATGCTGTTCGGGGTGCTGCACTTCATCCCCGACGAGGACGACCCGTACACCGTCGTGGCGCGGCTGCTGACCGCCCTGCCCAGCGGCAGCTACCTGGCCATCCAGCACCCGACCAGGGATTTCTACGCGGAGGGGGTCGGCGGGGAACGGAGCTACCGCAACGCCGGGATCCCGTTCCAGTACCGGACCCGGGCCGAGTTCGAGCGGTTCCTGACCGGTCTCGAACTGGTCCCGCCGGGCCTGGTGCCGATGGTCGACTGGCGGGCCGACGAGGAGCCGGCCCCGCGCCCGTCGGCGACCGAAGCCGGCGCCTACGCCGCGCTGGGGAGGAAGCCCTAAAGGTCGAGGACGATCGTGATCGGGCCGTCGTTGGTCAGCTGGACCTTCATGTTGGCCCCGAAAACGCCGGTCTCGACGTGGGCGCCGAGGTCGCGCAGGGCCGTCACCACGGCGTCGACCAATGGCTCGGCGACCGGGCCGGGCGCGGCCGCCAGCCAGGACGGGCGGCGGCCCTTACGGGTGTCCGCGTACAACGTGAACTGGCTGATCACCAGCAGCGGGGCGCCCACGTCGGAGCAGGACTTCTCCCCCTCGAGGATGCGCAGGCCCCACAGTTTGGCGGCCAGCTTGGCGGCCAGTTCCGGGGTGTCGGTGTGGGTCACGCCGACCAGGACCATCAGCCCGGGCTCCTCGATAGCCCCGGTGACCTGCCCGTCGACGGTGACGCTGGCCTGGCTCACCCGCTGGACGACCGCTCGCATCGGGCCATTGTCGCCGGCAAAACGGCCGGCCGTTACTTTGCACCGGGCAACTGTTGTGAGAAACATGACTGATGGGAGTTTCTGCGCAAGCGTGGGCGCACCTCCTCGAGGCCGGGGCCACCCGGCACTTCGAACCCGGTGAGGTGCTGCTCCGGCAGGGCGATCCGGGCACCCACGTGCTGGCGCTGCTGGCGGGCCGGGTCAAGATCACCCTCACCTCGCCGGACGGGGACGTGCTGGTGCTGGCCATCCGCGGGGCCCGGGAGATCCTGGGCGAGATGGCGGTGCTCGGGCTGGACGACCGGTCCGCCACCGTGACCGCGGTCGAGCCGTGCCTGACCCGGGTCATCCCGGCCGAGCGGTTCCGGCAGCTGATGAGGTCGGAGGCGCTGGAGAGCGAATTCCTCCGGCACGCGATGGCCCGGATCCGGGAGAGCGAGGAGTGGCGGGCCGAGCTGGCCACGCTGCCGGCCGGGCCCCGGCTGGCGCGCACGCTGCTGCAACTGCTGCCGGCCGACCTCGAGGTGCCGGCCGACATCGTGCTCAGCCAGGCCGAGCTGGGCCAGGCGGCCGGCCTGTCGCGGAGCACGGTCGCGGCCGAGCTGGGCCGGCTGCGGGGACAAGGCGCGATCGGCACCGGCCGCGGCCACATCTGGATCCTCGACCTGGCCCGGCTGCGGTCGGCCAGCCAGACCCGCCGCAACGTCTGATTTCGGACACTGCCTGGTCAGCCGCGGGCAGAGCATGTGGTTATCAGGGTGATAGGAGTCCCGATGACCAGTGCGGCCGGGCCGGTCGTGACCGAGATCGCGATCGGGGTCACGGCCGGGCACGACTTCGTCCAGCAGGCGAACACGTTCATTCGCCGCCACCCGGCCATGTACCTGGGGCCGGGCCAGATCGCCGCCCGGCGGACGGCCTACGCGCCGGCCGGCAACCACAGCCTGATCGTGAAGGCCCTCGAACTGGACCGCTGCGTGGTGCTGGCCGGTCCGCCCGGATCGGGGCGTGAGATCACGGCGATGGCGGCCATCCGCGAGCTGGAGCCCAAGCTGCCGCTGCGCCGGTTCTCGCTCGAGGACGAGGAGGCCGGGGAGATCGGGGGGATCGGGGAGATCGCCGCGGCCGGGCCGGGCGGCTGGCTGCTGCACGCGGGTGACGGCCTGGCTGCCCTGCCGCGCTGCGTCGACACCGTCCGCGCCGCCCGCGGCTACCTCGCCGTCATCGCCGACGACTGGGGCGAGCAGCTCAGCGGGCTGCCGGTGGTGGTGCTGGAGCCGCCGGATGCGCTGGAGGTGTACCGGCACTGGGTCACCGCCCGCGGCCACGGCGGCTGGGCGGACTGGGACCAGGCGCCCGGGCTGCTGAGCGGTTCCCCGCCCGCCAGCGGGCGGCGGCTGGCCCGGCTGGTGGAGGAGATCGAGCAGCGCGGGACGCTGGCGCCGGCCGCCGCCCAGCAGGACCAGGTGCGCCAGGCCTACCAGGACTGGAACGCCGAGCTGCGGGCCTGGTTCCGGGCCCATCGGCCGCCGCACGACCGGGCCCTGCTGGTCGCGGCGGCGGCGCTCGCCCCCGACCGCGAAGACCGGGTCTACGCGGCGGCCGCCGACCTGGCCGGGCGGCTGCACATCGACGTCCACGGGGCCGGGCTGGCCTGGTGCCCGGTCACCGAGCTGGGGGCCCTGCTCGACGAGCACCAGCCGAACGCCTGGGTCGTGTTCCGCCGTCTCGGGTACGCCGAGGCCATCCTGCGGCACACGATCGCGGACTACCCACTGGCCCGCCAGGACCTGCTGAGCTGGCTGGCGGCCCTGGTCACCGAGTCGCTGGCGGGTTTGCGGCCCCGCGTCGGGCTGGCCGGGACCTACGCGGACGTGGCGGCCGCGCACGGCGAGGCCGGCCACATCGTGCGGACCGCCCGCGCCTGGGCGGAAGGCGGCCGCGCCGACCCTGACCTGAGCGCCAACCCGGCCTACCTGGCGCTGTCCCGGACCTGCCTGCATCCGCTGGTCGGGGCCCGGGTCCGGCGGGCGCTGTACGAGTGGTCGCGGCGGACCGGCCTGCCCCCCACCCTCCAGCTGGTCGTCGCCCAGGTGTGCGAGCTGCTGGGCCAGACCTACCCGTCGGTCGCCCTGACCCGGCTGAAGCACCTGGCCGCCCGGGGCAACGACCAGGTCGTGAGGCAGGTTCAGCGGTCGGTGCGGGCGCTGGCCGACGGCGGCCAGCGGGCCGAGGTGCTGCGGGCGGTCATGGCCTGGTGCGCGCCGGCCGGACCCGAGGCGCGGCCGGCCGCCCAGCGCGGGCAGCGCCGCCGGGTCGGCGCCGCCCTGTTCCTGGAGTTCGCCGAGCCGGCCGGTGAGGCCGGGCTGCCCGCGCTGCTGAGCGGGGCCGGCGCCCGGACCCCGGCCCAGTGCCTGGACGGCTGGCGGGCCGCGCTGGACCTGCAGGTGGACGAGGGCGGAGCCGACCGTCAGTTCGCGGTCGTGGCCGGCCGATGGCTCGACGCGGCCGTCCGCCACGGCCCGTTGCGGGACGCCATCACCGGCCTGTTCGCCCGGGCGGCGGGCGCCCCCTACCTGCCGCCGCGGGCCGAGCACGGGAGCAACCGCGAGCTGACCGCCGACGTGGTGATGACCGCGGTCGCCCGGGACTGGTTCGCGGCCGGCCCACCGACGCAGGCTCGGCGCGACGTCCGGGAGGCGGTGACCGGGCCGCTGACCCGGGGCTGGTGGTGGCCGTGGTTGCGGCGGAACCGGACCCGGCTGCGGGACTGGTACGCCACCCGGTCCGAGCATCGGTGAACGATGCGCGAGGATGGGTGCCGTGGAACAGGACACGGTGCGGGCGAGCGTGCAACGCAGCTGGACGGACGAGGTACTGCCGAGCCTGGAGGGGCTGGTGACGATCCCGGCCCTGTCGCCGGCGTTCGACGCCGAGTGGGCCGAGCACGGGCAGTTGCGGGCGGCGGTGAACCACGTGCAGGCCTGGATCGGGACCCGCGGCCTGCCCGGGGCCCACAGTGAGATCGTGGAGCTCCCCGGGCGGTCGCCGCTGCTGCTGGTGGACGTGCCGGCCACGGCCGGGGCGGGCGACCGGGGCACCGTGCTGCTGTACGGCCACCTGGACAAGCAGCCGCCGGTCGGAGGCTGGGCCGACGGGCTCGGGCCGTGGACGCCGGTGTTCCGGGACGGCAAGCTGTTCGGCCGGGGCGTGGTCGACGACGGTTACTCGGCCTACGCGGCCACCACCGCGCTGGAGGCGGTGCGGGCGGCCGGCGGCGAGCACGCGCGGGCGGTCCTGCTGCTGGAGACCGGCGAGGAGTCCGGCAGCCCCGACCTGCCCGCCTACATGGAGCACCTGGCCGGGCGGCTGGGCGACGTGACGTTCGTGGTCTGCCTGGACGGCGGCGGCGGTGACTACCAGCGGATGTGGCTGATGAGCAGCCTGCGCGGGCTGGTCAAGTTCACCGTGACCGTCCGGGTGCTGGAATCGGCCCAGCACTCCGGGCTGGCCAGCGGCATCGTGCCGAGCTCGTTCCGGATCCTGCGCCAGCTGCTGGACCGGGTCGAGGACGCCGCGACCGGTGAGATCACGCTGCCCGAGTTCAACGCGCCGATCCCGGCCGACGCCCGGGCGGCGGCCGAGGCGTTCGTGGCCCTCGACCCGGGCGGCGTCCGGCGGCTGTACCCGGTGGTCGACGGCCTGCGGCTGGCGGCCGACGACGAGGCCGAGCTGATCCTCAACAACACCTGGCGCCCCACCCTGTCGGTGACCGGGGCGGCCGGGCTGCCCGAACCGGCGGCCGCCGGTAATGTCCTGCGCACCTCGACGGCGCTGACGCTGAGCTTCCGCACTCCCCCGCACGCCGACGCCAAGGCGGCCGCCGAGGCCGCGATCCAGGCGCTGACCACCGACGTGCCCTACGGGGCGGCCGTCGAGATCACCGACCTGGCGGCCGAGAACGGCTGGACCCCGCCCCCGTTCGCCCCCTGGCTGTCCGCCGCCATGGACTCGGCCAGCGACCGGGTGTTCGGGCGCGAGTACGGCAGCCTGGGCATCGGCGGCTCGATCCCGTTCATGGAGATGCTCGGCCGCCGCTACCCGCAGGCCCAGATCGTGGTGACCGGCGCGCTCGGGGCCGACTCCAACGCTCACGTGCCCAACGAGTGGCTGGACGTGGTGTTCGCCCAGAAGATCACCGAGGCGGTCGCCCACCTGATCGACGCCCACGCCCGCAGCTAGCGCCGCCGCGGGCCTTCCAGGCGGGCCGAGACCTCCCGGTAGCGGCCGACCGGGATGAGGTGGACGCCGTCGAAGGCGCCGCTGTCGCGGAGCCGGCCGATCTGCTCGCAGGCGGCGTCCACGCCGGCGGTTCTGTCGGCCGCGACCTGTTCGATGAGCCGGCCGGGGATGTCGATGTCGGGAATGGATGCGGCCAGGCGGCGGGCCATCGGGGCGCTGGCCAGCACCATGACCCCGGCGTAGACGGGGACGTCGGCGGGGTTGGCGTCACGCCAGCGCAGCTGGGCCTCGGACGAGTAGCTGACCTGGGTGAACAGGAAGTCGGCGGCCTGTTTCCAGCGCGGCAGCGGCCGCAGCGGGGCGGCCGCCCCGATCCGCCACGGCGGCACCCCGGCGAACACCGGGTCGGTCGCGCAGCTCCGCGCTTCCTCGATCATCGAGCGGACGGTCAGGTCGCTGGTGCGCCCGCCCGAGCTGGGCTTGTCCCCGTACACGAACAGGAACTGGCTGACCCCGTAGGCGGCCGCGGTCAGCAGGTCGCGGCGGAAACCCAGCAGGTTGCGGTCGCGGGAGTTCAGGCAGGCGATCGTGTTCCCGCCCATGGCCTGGACCTCGTGGGCGACCGCGATGCTGGACACGGTCGCCCGGCCGATGTGGTTGTCGGGGATCAAAAAGGCGTCGGCGACCGGGCTCAGCACCCCGATCTGATGGCGGGCGTGGGTGAGGTCGGGCCCGGTGGGCGGCTCGATCTCACAGATCACCTCGAACGGGCGCGGGCTCATGTCGTTCACCGTAGGCCAGCGGCGGCTGCTTCACCCTCCGTACGGGGCGTCGGCCACGACCCCCTGGATGCCGGCCGGGGCCTTCATCAGCATCTGGGTGGTGCCGGACCGCCCGCCTCGGTCGAGGCCGGCTGCGCGTGGCTGGCCGCGCCGCCCGTCGCGCTGCTGGCCGGTGACGGCTGGCTGGCCGGCTGAGTCTGGCCGCCGGCCGAGGCGCAGCCCGCTACCGCGATGACGATCAGCAGTGGAAGTGCCCGGATACGCATGTCGTCTCCCCGTGACTCAAGGACCGGATCCCCATACGGCCTTCAGAAGTTGAGACGCCCGGCCGCGTCGGTCGGTTGTGCCGATCAGGCGCCTTTCGGGCGATATTGGAGACGTTTACGCGCGTTTTCGGTGACGCCGCTGCGTTCGTTGCGGGCGGCCAGCTGGCGGGCCTCGTCCAGGTCGACCGGGGTGAGCAGGCCGTTGGCGAGCAGGAAGCCGGCCAGGTTGCGGGAGTGGCCGCGCTCGTTCCAGATCAGGCCCTGCAGCAGCTTCTTGTAGTCGGAGATCGCCCCCTCGCCGGACAGGTCGAGGGCGACGACGACGTCCATCATCGGTACGGTCTGGGGCGCGGAGACCCCCAGCACGTACTCCTGGTAGTAGAAGGCCATGGCCAGCCGGGCGGTGCTGTTGCGCTCGAACCAGGCCCGGACCCGGGCGACCGCGTCCTCGCCGGGGACGGCGGCCCGGCCCAGCACCCGGCCGTCCTGGGTGACCGGCTGGGTGTCGGAGGACCCGGGTATCGGCCGGGCGGGCTCGGCCGCGAACTCGAGCCGCAGCCGGACCACCCACTTGGCCACGCTGACCAGCCAGGAGCCCTCTTCGAGGACGAACGGGAGGGCCTCGTAGTGGGCGGGCGCGACCGGCAGGACGTGCCGGGCCGCCTTCTGCACGTTCTCGGCGGCGGGCAGGCCGTCGCCGCCCTGATCGGGGGCCAGGTAGGTCCGGTAGGTGCTGTCCCGGCTGAACAGCTCCCAGCGGTGGTGCACGTAGCGCAAACCGGCGCAGCGGGGCGCGCGGTGCAGGGTGAGGTCCTCGTTGTTGCTGAGCAGGCCCCGGTCCAGCCAGGTGATCTCTTCGGGCGGGCAGCGCGTCCAGTCCCCGCGCGCCGCCGTCCACATCAGCAGCTGGCCGGTCGTCACAGGGACGACTTTATCGGCTAGCCGATCTCGACCTCAGACTCGAGCGCGTCCGGGCGGGTGCCCCAGCGGATCTGGTCGCCGCTGCTGACCGGCTGCTCGCCGGTGACCGGGCGGCCGTTCAGGGTGATCCCGTTCATGCCCAGGTTGGTCACGAACCACTGGCCGTCGGAGTAGGTGAACTTGGCGTGCTCGCGGGACACCGTCGGCACCTCGGGCAGGCCCAGCTCGACCGAGTGGCCGCGGCCGGCCCGGGCCCCGGAGACGGTCGTCTCGGCCACCTTGCCCCCGGTGACCAGGCGGAGCGGCGGCCGGGCCTGGTGGTTGGCCTCGAGCACGGTCGGCAGGCCGCGGGCGGACGCGCTGACCGTGGCGGCCTGCGGGCTGGCCTGGGTGTAGCCGTCGTTGGTGTTGTTGCGGTCCGGCACCAGGTGCGGCCGCGGGTACGGCTCGGCCTGCGGCCGCTCGGCCGGGGCCGGCGCCGGGGCCGGCGCCTGGACCTGGGCGGGCGGGCCCTCGCCGGCGTAGGGGTTGACCGGCTGGCCCGGCCGGAGCCGGTAGCGGCCGGGCAGGATCGACGGGTCGGCGATGATGCGGACCTCGGGCGGCACCCGCTGGGCGAGCCGGGCCCCGTGCTGGGCGACCTGCTCCTGATACACCTCGGTGGCCGACTGCATGACCACGCTGGGCTCCATCCGCTCCCCCAGCACGGCCAGGTCGTCGGGGTTCATCCGCAGGTCAACCACGTCGGGCGCCAGCAGCGTGCCCGACGGGGTGGTCACGAACACCTCCGACAGGTGCCTCAGCGCCTGCTGGAGCACGTCCTGGCCGTCCCGCCAGGGCCGCGAGGAGACCCGCTGGACCCAGGGGTGGTTGCGGTCCACGCCCAGCGCCCGCAGCCCGAACACGGCGGCGGTGATGATGGCCGCGATCACCAGCAGGAAGATGGTGGCCCCGAGAATCGAGCCGGCGATCAGGTACAGCACGATCCAGGCGGCCACGATCCCCGCCACGATCTGCCATCGTCTGCGGTTCCGCGACGGGAACCCAGACCGGCCCCCGCGGCGTACCGCCCCACCATGCTGGTTCATCGACCACCGTCCTCGTTATGAACTCGCTATCTCCACGGTGCACGGATCCAGGGCCGTCCGCACGCCGAATGCCTCATCCCGAATGTCGAGGATGCTGCCCGCGTACGCGCGCGTCAACGAAAACGGGCCAGCTTCCAGACACCTGGAAGTTGCGGACGCCCAGCTCAGCGCCCCGTCTGCGCGCGCTGAGGGCGCCCTGGGCGGCCGCCCGGCCCTCGGCCAGCCCGGAGGCGGCCGAGAACACCAGCAGAAAAAGACCCTTTACCTTTTCTCAATGCGCGCGACATTCCGTCAATTCTGGCCATATACGCGAGGCGATCGCGGACGGCTCCTGCTCGGAGCGCTCATGGCCATTGCCGTCGCCGCCAGCGAAATAGGCACGGTCATTGTGTTCGACGTCATCACCAACAAAATATTGGCGGCCGGGCAGCTGGCCGGATTCTGGACGTTGGCCCTGGCCTGGCTGGCGGTGGCGGCGGCCGGGGCGGCGGCCATGTTCGGTGAGAGCTATCTGATCGCGCTGGCCACCGAGCGGTTCCTGCTCCGGCTGCGGGACGCGGTGTTCGGCCACGCGCAGCGGCTGTCGATGGACTTCTTCGACCGGCGGCGGCTGGGCGACCTGATGGTCCGGCTGAGTGAGGACCTGGCGCTGATCGAGACGCTGGTCTGCTCGGGGCTGGCCGGGACGGTCGCGGCCGGGGTCAGCGTGCTGCTGTTCACCGCCACCGCGCTGGTCCTGAACTGGAGCCTGGCGCTGCTCGCGGTTCTCGTGACGCCGGTGTTCTGGCTGGTCACCCGCGGCTTTTCCGGTCCCCTGGCGCGGGCCGCGGACCGCGAGCGAGCCGGCCGCGGCGCGCTGGCCAGCGCGGTCGAGGAGGGCCTGTCGAACCAGGCGCTGGTGCAGGCCTACAACCGGCAGGCCGACCAGGCCGAGCGGCTGCACCAGGCGGGCGCCAGCTGGCTGCGGGCCAAGATGGCCGAGATCGTGCTGAACTCGCTGTACGGCCCGGTCGTGTACGTGGTGGAGACCGTCTGCGCGCTGGTCGTGTTCGGGGTGGGGGCCTGGGAGGTGGCCGGTCACCGCACCACGCTGGGCGCCCTGCTGTCGTTCGCGATCCTCCTCACCTTCATCTATCCGCAGGTCCAGACGCTGAGCGGGTACCGGCTGACGATGGCCGAGAGCCGCCCCAGCGGCGGCCGGGTGGCCGAGATCCTCGACTTCCAGCCGCTGGTGGCCGACGGGCGGGCGGTCGCGGCCCAGATCCGCAGCGAGGGCCGGATCGAATTCGCCGGGGTCGGGTTCGGCTATCCGGAGGCGGACGGGCGCGTCCTCGACGGCCTGTCGTTCACCGCCCAGCCGGGCCGGATGCTGGCCCTGGTCGGGCCGAGCGGGGTGGGCAAGTCGACGGTGGCACGGCTGCTGCTGCGGTTCTACGACCCCGACCGCGGCTCGATCCGGCTCGACGGGGTCGACATCCGCGAGCTGTCGCTGCGCACCCTGCGCTACAACGTGACCCTCCTACAGCAAGAAAACGCGCTGTTCGACGGCACGATCAGCGAAAACATCGGCTACGGCCGCCGCGGGGCCAGCCCGGCCGAGATCCAGTCGGCCGCCCGCGCGGCGGGAGCCCATGAGTTCATAACTCAGCAGCCGGACGGCTACGAGACGCCCGCCGGCCAGCGTGGCCGCCTCCTGTCCGGCGGCCAGCGCCAGCGGATCGCCCTGGCGCGGGCCCTGCTCCGGCAGGCCCCGGTGCTGGTCCTGGACGAGCCCACCACCGGCCTCGACGCGGCCGCGGTCCGGCAGCTGACCGAGCTGCTGACCACGCTGACCGCCGGCCGGACGTTGATCGTCATCACCCATGACCTGACGGTGGCGACGGCCGCGGACGACGTGCTGCTGCTGGGGACCCGCGCGGCCCGGGCCCCCTTTATTCATTCATAAAAGGTCAATGGGTTTCAGAAGCCTGTCATAGGAAGCTCATATGCGTCACATATGAGACCTTCAGAGACGGCGAAATATCGTGACGCACGATGAGTGACATGAAGCCACTAGAAACCGTCGCAGAACCCGGACCAGACGTGGCTGATCGCATTTTCTCGCCGCCACAGGTGGACATTGTGGTCCCGGTAAAAGACGAGGAACGCGATCTGGGCCCCAGCGTCCGGCGGCTGTATACATTTCTGCGCGAAGAATTCCCGTTCACGGCCCGCATCACGATCGCCGACAACGGCAGCACCGACCAGACCTGGGCGGTGGCGACCACGCTGAGCCGGGAACTGCCCGGGGTCGCGGCCGTGCACATGGACCAGTCGGGGCGGGGCCGGGCGCTGCGGGCGATCTGGTCCGGCAGCGACGCCGACGTGCTCGCCTACATGGACGTCGACCTGTCGACCGACCTGAACGCGCTGCTGCCGCTGGTCGCCCCGCTGCTGTCCGGGCACAGCGACCTGGCCATCGGGACCCGGCTGGCGCGCGGGTCGCGGGTGGTGCGCGGGCCGCGCCGGGAGGTGATCTCCCGCAGCTACAACCTGCTGCTCCGGGCCTCGCTGGGGGCCGAGTTCAGCGACGCCCAGTGCGGGTTCAAGGCGATCCGGCGCGACCAGGCCCGGGTGCTGCTGCCGCTGACCGAGGACACCGGCTGGTTCTTCGACACCGAGCTGCTGGTGCTGGCCGAGCGGGCCGGGCTGCGGATCGCCGAGGTCCCGGTCGACTGGATCGACGACACCGACTCGCGGGTCGACATCGTCGCCACCGCCCTGGCTGACCTGCGCGGCATCGCCCGCCTGAGCATCGGCCTGCTGCGCGGGACGATCAAGGTGCCGACGCTGCGGGATTCGGCGGCCGGGGCGTTCGGGGCGGCCGGCTACCCCCGCGGCCGCCAGGGCCGGGCCGAGCTGGGCTGGCAGATCGCCGGGTTCGCGGCCATCGGGGTGGCCAGCACGGTCGCCTACCTGCTGCTGTTCCTGCTGCTGCGCACGGTGATGCCCGCGCTCGCCGCCAACGCGTTCAGCCTGCTGATCACCGCGATCGCCAACACGGCGGCCAACCGGCGGCTGACGTTCGGCATCCGCGGCCGCGCCCAGGCGGCCCAGCACCAGATCAAGGGCCTGATCGCGTTCGGCATCAGCTTCGGGCTGACCACCGGGGCGCTGGCCGGGCTGCACACGGCGGTCGCTTCCCCCGGCCGCGGAGCCGAGGTCGGGGTGCTGGTGGTGGCCAACGCGGTCGCCACCGTGATCCGGTTCGTGCTCTACCGGAGCTGGGTGTTCGGCCGCCCTTCCCCTGCTATCAGTGACGGGAGCCTGTCGTGACCACCACTGCCAGCCCGCCTTCGGTCCGGGGGCGCCACGAGCCGCCGCGGGGCCGGGCCAGACGGCTGCTGCGCGGCCCGGACAGCGACCCGCGCTGGGCTCGCCCGGCCCTGCTCGGGCTGCTGGCCCTGACCGCGTTCGGTTACCTGATCGACCTCAGCCGCAACGGCTGGGGCAACGACTTCTACTCGGCCGCGGTGATGGCCGGGACCAAGAGCTGGAAGGCGTTCTTCTTCGGCTCGTTCGACGCCTCCAACTTCATCACCGTCGACAAGACCCCGGCCTCGCTGTGGGTGATGGAGATATCCGGCCGGATCTTCGGGGTCAACTCCTGGAGCATGCTGGTCCCGCAGGCACTCGAGGGCGTGGCCTGCGTGGGGGTGCTGTACGCGGCCGTCCGCCGCTGGTTCGGCCCGGCCGCCGGCCTGATCGCGGGCCTGGCCCTGGCGCTGACCCCGGTGGCGGCGCTGATGTTCCGGTTCAACAACCCGGACGCGCTGCTGGTGCTGCTGCTGACCGGCGCGGCCTACGCGATGATCCGGGCGCACGAGAACGGCCGGTCACGCTGGCTGGTGCTGGCCGGGACCCTGGTCGGGTTCGCGTTCCTGGCCAAGATGCTGCAGGCGTTCCTGGTGGTGCCCGGGTTCGCGCTCGCCTACCTGTGGGCCGGCCCGGTCCGGCTGCGCAAGCGGATCGGCCAGCTGCTGCTGTCCGGCGCCGCCCTCGTGGCCGGCGCGGGCTGGTGGATCCTGGTCGCCGAGCTGGTGCCGGCGGCCGACCGGCCCTACTTCGGCGGCTCCACCAACAACAACATCCTGCAGCTGGCCATCGGCTACAACGGCCTCGGCCGCCTGGACGGCAGCGAGACCGGGTCAATCGGCGGCGGCGGTGGGGGCGGCGGCGGTGGCTTCGGCGGCGCCACCGGGATCACCCGCCTGTTCAGCTCGGAGTTCGGCGGGCAGATCAGCTGGCTGCTGCCGGCCGCGCTGATCGCGCTGGCCGCGATGCTGTGGGTGTCCCGGCGGGCGGTCCGCACGGACCGGACCCGGGCGGCGGCCCTGCTGTGGGGCGGCTGGCTGATGATCACCGGCCTGACGTTCAGCTACATGAGCGGCATCATCCACCCGTACTACATGGTGGCGCTGGCGCCCGCGATCGCGGCGCTGATCGGCATCGGGGCGATGGCGCTCTGGGAGCGGACGCTGGGGTGGCCGGGGCGTGTGGTTACGGCGGCGGCGATCGGGGTGACCGCGGGCTGGTCGTTCGCGCTGCTGGAGCGGACGCCGGCCTGGCTGCCGTGGCTGCGGTTCGTGATCGTGGTGGCCGGGGGCCTGGCGATGCTGGCGGTGCTGGCCGGGCCGTGGCTCGCGGGCCGCGGGCGGCGGTCGGGCCGCGGGCGGCTGGGGCTGGCCGGGATTCCGGTGGTGCTGACCATGGTGGCCGGGCTGGCCGGGCCGACCGCTTACGCGATCGACACCGTGTCCTCGACCCACACCGGGTCGATACCGTCGGCGGGGCCTGCCTCGGCCGGGGGGATGGGTGGCGGTCCTGGTGGCGGTGGCGGGGCTCCGGGCGGTGGGACCGGGCGGAGCTTCGGGACCGGCAAGGCTGGTGGGGCCAGTGGGACTGGCTCGCGGGCGGGCAGCCCTCCGAGTGGTATGGGCTCGGCCGGGACCGGCTCCAAGACTGGCGGGACCGGTACCCGGGGAGCTGGCGGCACGGGCGGCGCCGGCGGCGTGAGCATGGGCGGCCTCAGCGGCAACACCCAGGTCAGCACGGCCCTGCTCAAGCTGCTGGAGAACGGCGCGTCCGGCTACAAGTGGGTCGCCGCCACCATCGGCTCCCAGGAGGCGGCACCGCTCGAGCTCGCCACCGGCGGCGAGGCGGTCATGGCCATCGGCGGCTTCAACGGCACCGACCCGTCGCCGACGCTGGCCGAGTTCCAGGCGATGGTGGCCAAGGGTGAGATCCACTATTACCTGGGCGCCAACAGCGAAAGCTTCGGCGGCGGAACCCATTCGTCCTCGATCACCAGCTGGGTGGAGGCCCACTTCAAGAAGGAGACCGTCGGCGGCACCACCGTCTACGACCTCACCCAGTCCACCAGCTCCTGAGCGCTCAGCGCCCAGGGGGCGGGGAGGCCCAGGTCCCGACCGGGACCTGGGCCTCCCTCGCGTTCTTGGCTGGGCCCGCGGCCCGCCCGGGTGCCGCCCAGGCGCAGGCGACCTGTGGGAGCGGGGCGTGCGGCGGCAAGGGGATTCGGGAAGACTTTTTTACAAATGCTGCACAAAAGTCTTCCCGAACCGGGGAGTCGCCGGAATGGTGCGGCGTGCGGTTGCGGTGGGGAGGAAGTGGGAGCCAGCGGCGGCCGAGCTGACGTGGCGCCGGAAGAGGAAGCCGTGGTCGGCATCGGGTAGAGCCAGCGGGGGGATCGGGCGGCCAGGGGTTACGGGCGCGCGAATATGAGCGGGCGGGACCGGAGCGGGGCGCGGAGTACGGCGGGATGCTGTCCGGTCACGGGCGAAAAATGCGCTACCGAGGAAGCTCAGTAGTGGGCGGTGAGGCGGCGGGCGGGGCCGTCGACGGTGAGGGGGCCGCCGTAGGGGAGGACGTACTGGGGGTCGGTGTGGCCGAAGTCGATGTTGAAGACGGCCATGGCGGAGGGGTTGTAGGTGGCCAGGGCGCGGAGGATGGCCTCGCGCTGGTCGTCGCGGTAGCGCCGGCGCTCCCGCAGGTCGGCGGGCTCTCCGAAGGTGGCGGCCTTCGGCAGGGCGACGACCACGGCGGGGAACTGGCCCAGCAGACCCCGCTCGCCCATATTGCGCAGCATCCGGAAGACGTAGGTGGCGGACTGGAGCTCCTCGTCGGTCTCCAGCAGCAGGACGCAGCCGGCGTAGTCCTCGGCGGGGCGGATCCAGCGGTTGGCGGCCAGGTTCCAGTGCAGGATCTCCAGGTCGCCGCCCCAGGTCGGGGCGGTGACGACCCGGTCGGGCTGGTGCCAGATCCAGCCGGGGCCGGGGTGCTCGCGGGGGAACTGGGCGCGGGTGGCCGGGTCGGCCCAGTCCTGCTCGTCCTCGCTGAAGGTGGGAGCCGGGGCCAGGTCGAGGTCGCCGCCGTCGAGCAGGGCGGCGCGGAGGGAGCGAGCCGAGACCGGGTGCAGGGCGCCGCCGCGGCCCAGGTGGACCATGGTCGAGCCGCCGTACCAGCCGGCCAGGCCGAGCTGCCACAGCCAGTTGAGCACATTGGTGTTGTCGCTGTAGCCGGCGAACGGCTTGGGGTGGGCCGCCACCAGATCCGGATCCAGGAACGGGAGCACCGCGAGCTGGTCGTCGCCGCCGATGGTGGCCAGGATGCCGGCGACGCCGGGATCGGTGAACGCGGCCATCAGGTCGGCGGCCCGGTCGCGGGGGCTGGCGTCAAGCCGCCGGGTGGTGGGGTACTCGACCGGCTCCAGCCCGAACTCCGTCCGCAGGCGTCGCATGGCCAGCTCGTGCACGGCCGGGAAGACGGCCGGGGCGGCGAACCCGAGCGAGACGATCGCGACCCGGTCGCCGGGACGGAGCTTGGGGGGCGGGACGAGGCTGGGGCGCATGCCGCACAGTGTGGCAAACCCAGGCCTACCAGGCCCAGTGGAACCCGACCACCGTATTTTCGATGAAGCTGAGGAAGCGGTGGGCCGAGTGCTGGGCGTCCAGGCTGACCGGCTCGGAGTCGACGATGCCGCCGTCGATGCCGTCCCAGATGGCCCACCAGACCGTGGCGGGCAGCCGGGCGGGGTCGAACTCGACCCGGATGTCGACGTTCTCCATCCGGCGGCGGACGGCCCGGCGGTACTGGGCCAGCTCGCCGGTCAGTTCGGCGGTCAGTTCGGCGGGCGGGAGCTGGTAGCTGAAGCTGGTGACGTACTCCAGGGTCGCGGTCTCGCCGTAGCCGAGCGTGCTGGCCAGCAGCAGATCGGTGGCGAAGATGCCGCTGGTGACCTCCCGGAACTGGGACCCCAGCCCGGTGCAGCCCTGGATCAGGTCGATGGACAGCGCGCTGGTGTCGTAGATGTAGGGGATCTGCCGCACGTCGTCGGCGATCGCCTCGACCACCTGCAGCGTCCGGGTCCGGGCCGACAGCCCGTCCGCGCCCACGTAGTGGTGGTCGTGCACCGACAGGGTCTGGTGCACGGCCGGCCCGATCGCGGCCTCCAGCTCGCGGCGGGCGTGGCCGCGGAACGAGCGGGGACCGGACAGCACCCGGGTCCGGCTGGAGCCCTCCCACAGCTTCCAGAGCTGGTCGGTCTCGAAACCGGGCAGCGCGAACGCCTCGATGAACAGCCGCAGCGCGGCCTTGCTGAGCAGCTTGCCGGACAGCGCCCGCGACGCGGTGTCCTTGAGCTGGCGGGGCAGGATCTCGCTGTCGCCGGGGCGGCGCGGGTAGTTCCACAGGTGCCGGGCCAGCACCTCGGCCACCGCCAGCTGGTTGATCTGGCCGGGACGGCTGCGCTCGGCGTACTGGTCCCAGGTGCTGCGCAAACGGCCCGGCCGCAGCAGCAGTTCGCGCAGGTAAGCGGCGGCCGCCTGGCGCCCGCCGTCGTCCGCCGGCCCGGGCGGCTCAGGCGGTCCCGGCGGTCCCGGCGGGGAGAAGGCGGATCCTGCTGGCAACGAATCACTCTCACCGGCTGAGAACTAAGCGCGACATACTCCGGTTACTGTACGACACGCTGGTCTCGTTGAGGGGGCGAGATCAACGCCGCCTCATGGTTGCCCTCTCGGCACCATGCCTCCGGCCGGCCTGCGCACCGGCCGAGGGCGACGGCGCCCGCGGTCAGCCGTTACGGCCAGTGACCGCGACCGAGATCCCGACGCCGATCATCGCCAGTCCCCCGGCCCCGCCCACGAGGGCGAACCGGCGGGGCGAGCGCGCGAACCAGGACCGCAGGCCGCCGGCCGCCAGCGCCCAGGTGGAGTCGGAGACCAGCCCGATCGCGATCGACACCAGCGCCAGCAGCAGCATCTGGACCGGGACGTGACCGGCGGCGCGGTCGACGAACTGGGGCAGCACCGCGCCGAACAGGATGTAGGCCTTGGGGTTGGTCACCCCGACACCGAATCCCTCCCAGGCCGCCCGGCGGCCGCTGCGGGCGGGGGCACCGGCCGCGAAGGCGTCGGCCAGGCTGGCCCGCTTGCGGAACACCTGCACTCCCAGCCAGATCAGGTAGAGGGCGCCCGCCAGCTTGACGGCCAGGAACACCTGGGCCGACCGCTGCACCAGGGTGCCCACGCCGACCGCGACGCAGGCGGCCACCAGGTAGTTACCGGCGGCGTTGCCGGCCACGGTGGCCAGCGCGGTCCGGCGGCCGTAGGCGAGAGCCCGGCCGACGGTGAACAGCACGCTGGGGCCGGGGATGACGATGAGGATGGCCGACGCGACGGCGTAGGCCAGCACGCTGGCGGCGGGGGGCACCCCCTCACCGTAACTCGGTGGGGGCCTTCTCGCCGGGTGCCTTTTCGCCGGCCTCGACGGCGACCGGCAGCCGGTTCCCGGCCGGCGGCAGCGGGCAGGTCGCGAACTCGGTGTAGGCGCAGGGCAGGTTGACCGCGTGGTTGAAGTCGAGCGTGACCCGCCCGTCGGCGTCGGGGGCGGGCACCGGCAGCGAGCGGTTGGCCGGGTAGGTGGTGACGCCGGAGGTGGCGTCGGTGAACAGGATGAACAGCGAGCCCGGGGTCTGGCCGTTGAACGCGGTCAGCCGCAGCGTCTGGCCATCCGCCTGGAACTCCACCTCGCCCGGTGACTCGTAGACGTGCTGCAGGCCTTCGACCACGGCGCCCACGGTGACCGGCCGGGGCTCGGCGAACGGGACGTACCGGCCGGTCAGCGCCCAGCGCGGGTCCGGGTCGTAGGCCGCGGTGCCGTTGTATCCGGTCCGCGTCGGGTGGTCCGGGTGGCGGGGACGGACGATCAGATGGCCGCCGCGCTTGGCCACCTCGATCACGGCGTCGCCGGCGACGGCGTTGATGTTGCCGCGCTCAGGGATCGGGTCGAACGTGTACTCGCCGTGCACCGGGGTGCCGTCGACGATGAGGTCTTCGCCCTCGTCGAGGGTGACCGTGACCCGGTCGCCTGCGGCCCGCCAGGTGCCGGGCGCGTCCGGGAAGCGTTCCGGCTCCGGGCTCAGCCAGTGCCGCCCGGTGATGGCGAGGAAGCCGTGCGGGTCAGCCCGCCGCGCCTCGTGCTCGCGGTGCCACTGGCGCCAGTCGTCGGTGTAGGCCGCGGTGTCCAGGTCCTGAACCGTCATACCGGGCACAATCAGCCGACGGAGCGGGTTATTCCGCCTCCCGCCAGCAGGGCCTCGATCTGCTCGACGGCGGTCCGCGACTCGCGGTGCAGCCGCCCCACGTCGAGGCCTTCGTCGCCGGTGAGGACCAGCACCGCGGTCCGGCCGACGGCGTAGATGGCCACGTAACCGCCGCTGCTGCGGGTCACCGATTCGCGCAGCAGCCCCTGCCCGACCTCGCTGGACATCCGCTGGGCGACGCCAAGCGACGCGGCCGCCAGCGCGGCCAGGTTGTCCGCGTTGAGGTCAGGCACGTCACCTTTGATGATCAGGCCGTCCCGGCTGGCGACCGCCGCGCCGGTGATACCGGTCACCCGATCCCGCAGGGCCTGCATCTCGGCGAGCAATCCGTCCCCATTCACGAGCACCCCTCCGTCGGTCGGTCCTAGTCGCTGCTGGACCGGGGTCGCAGCAGCCTCAGCAGCATGGACATGTCGGCGCCGGCGTCGGATTCGCTGTGGCGGCCCCGGCGGCGGCGCGGCAGGCCGCTGTTGTCCGCGGCCGGTGCGCTGGCGGGCTCCCCGGCGCTCTGGGGCTCCGACTCCGCGGCCGGTGACAGGCCGGCCCGGTGCGAGGTGGTCACCAGCAGGCCTTCCCGCTGCATGCGGCTGAGCTCCAAAGTGGTCGCGTAGACACCCCGGCCGAGCGCGAAGGCCAGGTCGCGGGGGGTGCGGCGCCCGTTGGCGAGGGCCAGCAGCTCGTCCCGGCCGCCGCCGAAGACGGCCCCGTCGACCGCGACGCCGGGGGCAGGCTCGACCCGGGCCCGCTGGTAGCCCTCCATCCCGGGGATGGCGGCCAGCACCGTCATCCGCCGCCCGGCGCTGGTGGACTGGGAGAGCGGCTTCTCCCTGGGCAACCTGGGCGGCGGCAAGTACCTGGACCTCGACCTGGCGGCCGCCGGTAACACCGAGGTGATCCGGGCCAAGATGCGCACGGTGGAGTCGCTGCAGCTCAACGACTCGATCGAGGACATCCTGATCACGCTGCACAAGCAGTACCACCTGATCCGGCTGCTCAACAGCCCCGACGGCACCCAGAAGATGTTCCTCTACCTGGTGCTCGACCGGGACAAGTCGAACCTGGCCCTGGCCCGCCACCGGCTCACCCGGATCGAGAAGGACCTGCAGGTCTGAGGTCGCCGTCGTCGTCCCCCGCGCGGCGGTCCAGCCGGCGGCGGTCCAGCCGCTCGCGCTGGGGGACGACGACGTACCTGGGGTCTTTCGTGGAGGCCTGGCCGGCTTCGAACACCCCGAAACGCTGCAGGGCGCTGCCGCCCAGCAGCGCCAGGCCGGCCACGGCGGCCGCCGCGCGGCGGCGCCGGCCCGCGGTCACGGCCAGCACCGCCCCGCCGGCCGTGAGCAGTTCCGACCACCGGCGCATCCGGTGCGCCCGCCCGGTGGTGTAGGCCCGGGCGAACAGGGCCGGGTTGCGCTCAATGAGCCGGGAAGCGGCCAGCTCACCGGCCGCGCCCACCGCAGCCAGCCGCCGGGCCGGGCCCGCCTCGGTCACCGGGGCGGCCAGCAGGCCGAGGCCGGCCCCACTGGCGGCGGCCGACCCGGTGAACACGAACGGCAGCTCCCAGCGGGCCTCGTTCCAGGCCGGGACCGCGGTCTGGGCCAGCAGCGCCGCCGTGTAGGAGGCGACGCCGGGCGCGACCAGGGCGGCGGACAGGCCGGCCGGCCGGGCCGCCAGCGTCAGCAGCCGGCCGGGCCAGCGGTCCCGCGGCAGCCAGCGGGCCGGGACCAGTTCGTCGGCGGCCGGGAGCACGCTGCCGGGGCTGAACGCGACCAGGATCCAGGTGCCGATGCTCATCGGTGAGGTCGGCTTGGCCACCCGCAGCATGTGGTGGAAGCGTTCCGGCCGTCCCAGGTCGGCCACCAGCAGCACCATGCTGGCGGTCAGCCCACCCACGCTGCCCAGGCGCGTCGCCCGGCGCAGGGCCGGGCGGCCGGTCAGGTCGGCCCCGGCCGCCAGCAGCGCGGAACCGGCCGCGAGCCCGCCGGTGAACAGGTAGGCGGGAATCTTCCACTCCCACACCGGCGGCTTGAGTACCGGGCGGCCGTAATAGGACCGGAAATCGGCTTTGGGGACCGCCAGGTCCTCGCGGGTCTTCACCGCCGCCCCCGGCCCGGGCGGCCCGGGCGGCCGGCGAAGGCCGACACCGCGGCCGCCGCCAGCGCGGCCGCCGCCAGGCCGGTCGCCTTCCAGGTGGCGGCCAGGTTGCGGGTCGGCACCACCGGGTCCGGGGGCAGCCCGTACGCTTCCGGCTCGTCCAGCAGCAGGAAGAACGCCCCGTCGCCGCCCACCCCGTCGCCGGGGTCCTCGCCGTACAGCCGGGCCTCGGGCACGCCCGCCTCGTGCAGGTCGGACAGCCGCCCGGCGGCCCGCTCACGCAGCTCGTCCAGCGGCCCGAACTGGATGGACTTGGTCGGGCAGGCCTTGGCGCAGGCCGGCTCCAGGCCGCCGTGCAGCCGGTCGTAGCAGAGCGTGCACTTGGCCGCCCGGCCGTCGTCCGGCCGCCGGTCGATGACCCCGTACGGGCAGGCGGACACGCAGTAGCCGCAGCCGTTGCAGATGTTCTGCTGGACGACCACGGTCCCGAACTCGGTCCGGAACAGCGCCCCGGTCGGGCACACGTCCAGGCAGGCGGCGTGGGTGCAGTGCTTGCACACGTCCGAGGCCATCAGCCAGCGCAGCCCGTCGCGGCTGCCCGGCTGGCCGTCACCGTCCACGACCGGGAGCGAGGGGAACGGGAGGTCGGCCGGGCTGGTGCCGAGCTGACCACCGCCTCGCTTGGTGTGCCGGAGAGCCTCGGCCACCACGGCGGCGTCCTGGTCGCTGGCCGACGGCCCGGTGGGCAGGCCCTCCAATTCCACATCCTGCACACCCAGCCGGCGGTCCTGCTCGATGAACGCCACGTGCCGCCAGGAGTTGGCGCCGAGCATGCCGGTGTTGTCGAACGACATGCCCAGCAGGTTGAGCCCGTCCTCGGGGACGTTGTTCCACTCCTTGCAGGCCACCTCGCAGGCCTTGCAGCCGATGCAGACCGAGGTGTCGGTGAAGAAGCCCACCCGCCGCGGGTGCTCGTGGTAGCCGGCGTCCGCGGCTGGGTCGGGCAGCGGGCCGTACAAGCTGTGCGCGTCGATCACGACGCCTCTCCTGCCTCTGCGGGCCGGCCGGGGCCGGGCGGTTCGGTGTGCGGCGGGCCCATCGTGCCGCCGGCCGTCCTGATCCGGGTGCCGGTCTCCGGCGTGACGCCGGCCCGGCGCCGGTACTCAGCCACGTAATCCAGCAGGGCCGGTCCCCGCGGCCGCCGGCCGGGCTGGACGTCGCAGGTCAGGACCTTGCTCTCCTGGATGAAGACGTTGGGGTCGACGACCACGCCGATCAGGTCGTTGACCACGTCGCCACGGGTCAGGCCGGAGGACCCCCAGTGGTAGGGCATCCACACCTGGTGCACGACCTGGCCGTCCACGCGCAGCGGCACCATCCGGTCGGTGACGAACACCCGGGCCTCCACCGCGGTGCGGCTGGTGATGACGTGGGCCCAGTCCAGGTGGCGCAGCCCGCGCTCACGCGCCAGCTCCGGCGAGACCTCCACGAACAGCGCCGGCTGCAGCTCCGACAGGTGCGGCAGGGTCCGGCTCATCCCGCCCGCGGTGTGGTGCTCGGTGAGCCGGGCCGCGGTGAACACGTACGGGAACACGTCACGGTGCGCCTCCGGCCAGGACGGGTTGGACGGGTTGTCGGCCCGGCCGTACACCTTCCGGACCGGGCTGGCCTGCTGGCCGTAGAGCAGGTTGGGGAACGGCGACTCGTGGGGCTCATAGTGCGCGGGCAGCGGCCCGTCGGCCAGGCCGGCCGGAGCGAACAGCCAGGCCTTCCCGTCCGACATCATGATGAACGCGTCGTCGCCGGCCAGCGCGGCCGGGCCCACCGCGTCCTCGGGCGGCTGGTAGTCCGGGGGCTTGGCCGCCTCGAAGTCCGGGATATCGTGGCCGGTCCACTTCCGCTGCCCGGCGTCCCACCAGACCAGGGCCTTGCGCTCGCTCCAGGGCCGGCCCTGCGGGTCGGCGGAGGCCCGGTTGTACAGCACCCGCCGGTTCAGCGGCCAGGTCCAGCCCCATTCGGCGTCGTACGGGCCCTGCTCCCAGTGCGGCTTGCGCCGCCGGGCCTGGTTCACCTCGTCCGCGTACACACCGCTGTAGATCCAGCAGCCGCAGGCGGTGCTGCCGTCCGCCCGCAGGTCCAGGTACCCGCTGACCGCGCGGCCGGTGCGCAGGTCCACGCCGCTGATCCGGCGGAGCACGTCCGCGGCGGACGGCTCGTCCCCATCGGTGCGGTAGTCCCAGGCCAGGTCGAGCAGGGGCCGGTCCCGCTGGTCAGCCGAGCCGGCCAGCTTCTGCTTGAGCCGGCGGCCGAGGTGGTAGGCGAACCACAGGTCCGAACGCTGGTCGCCAGCAGGGTCCACCGCCTGGTCGCGCCACTGCAGCATCCGCTGGGTCTGGGTGAACGTGCCGGACTTCTCGGTGTGAGCGGCGGCCGGCAGGAAGAACACCTCGGTCGCGCACTGCCCGGGCACGATCTCGCCCGTCTCGATCTCCGGGGCATCCTGCCAGAACGTGGCGCTCTCGATCATGGTGAGGTCGCGGACCACCAGCCAGTCCAGCTGGGCCAGGCCGAGCCGCTGCAGCCGGCCGTGCGCCGACCCGACCGCGGGGTTCTGGCCGAGCAGGAAGTACCCGAACACCTTCCCGTCGACCATGTCCATCACGGTCCGGTAGGTGCCGTGGTCCCCGTTGATCCGGGGCAGGTAACCGAAGCAGTAGTCGTTGTCCGCGGTCGCGGCGTCGCCCCAGTATTCCTTGAGCAGCGAGATGAAGTACGTGTCGGCGTTGCGCCAGAACCCCTTCTGCCGGTCGGCGGCCACGGTGTCCAGGTAGCGGCGCAGGTCGCCGTGCGTGGTGTCGGCCATCGGCAGGTAGCCGGGCAGCAGGTTGAACAAGGTCGGGATGTCGGTCGATCCCTGGATGCTGGCGTGGCCGCGCAGCGCGTAGATGCCACCGCCCGGGCGGCCGATGTTGCCCAGCAGCAGCTGGATGATCGAGCCGGCCCGGATGTACTGCGGGCCCACGGTGTGCTGGGTCCAGCCGACGCTGTAGACCAGCGCGGCGGTGCGCTCGCGGCCGGAGGCGCCGGTCCACGCCCGGCATACCTGCAAGAACGCCTGCCGGGGGACCCCGCACACCCGCTCGACCATCTCCGGGGTGTAGCGGGCGAAGTGCCGCTTGAGCACCTGGAACACGCAGCGCGGATCTTCCAGCGTGGGGTCGGCCGCGATCTCGCCGGAGGCGCCTTCGACGACCGGGCCGCCGGCGCCGTGCTGGTAGGGCGCGGACTGCTCCTTGTCCCGGCCGCCGCCGCCCTCCTCAGCCGCGATGCTGTCGTAGGCCCAGCTGGACGGGTCGTAGGAGGCGGTCACCGGGTCGTAGCCGCTGAACAGCCCGTCCAGGTCTTCCGTGTCCTGGTACCGCTCGCTGAGCAGGAATGACGCGTTGGTGTAGGACTGCACGTACTCGCGGAACTCCAGCCGGTGGCCGAGGATGTAGTTGATCACCCCGCCCAGGAACGCGATGTCGGTACCGGCGCGCAGGCTCAGGTACTGGTCGGCCTGCGCGCTGGTGCGGGTGAACCGCGGGTCGATATGGATGACCCGGGCACCGCGCGCCTTGGCTTCCATCACCCACTGGAACCCGACCGGATGGGCTTCGGCCATGTTCGAGCCCATGATGATGATGCAGTCGGAGTTGGTCAGGTCCTGCAGGTAATCGGTGGCGCCGCCGCGCCCGAACGAGGCTCCCAGACCGGGAACGGTGGCGGAGTGTCAAATCCGGGCCTGGTTCTCGATCTGGATGGCGCCCATCGCGGTGAACAGCTTCTTGAGCAGGTAGTTCTCTTCGTTGTCGAGGGTCGCGCCGCCCAGGCTGGCGATGCCCATGGTGCGGCGCAGCGCGTTCCCCGCGTCGTCGGTGTCCTGCCAGCCCTTGCGCCGCGCGTCCAGCACCCGGTCGGCGATCATGTCCATGGCCTGGTCCAGGCCGAGTTCTTGCCACTGCGTGCCGTACGGTGGCCGGTAGAGCACCTGCTGGGCCCGATGCGGTCCGGTGACCAGCTGCTTGCTGGCCGAGCCCTTGGGGCACAGCCGGCCGCGGGAAATGGGGCTGGCCGGGTTGCCTTCGATCTGGATAACCTGCCCGCCGGTGGCGTACACCAGCTGCGCGCAGCCGACCGCGCAGTACGGGCAGACCGAGCCGACGGCCCGGTCCGCGGCGCTGGTCCGGGGCGCGAGCGACGCCGAGCGCGGAGATTCGGCGGCCCGGCCCCGGCCCAGCGTGTCCGGCCCGGTCAGCTGCCGGTACACCGGCCACGAGCTGACCCATCGCCGCAGGCCCATTCGGTGGTCTCCTCCAGCTAGTGGCGGTCTCCTCCGGGCGGTAGCACGCGCGCTCAGCCGGCGACGCGGCTACGGGCGAACTGCTCAACGATCGCCGGACAGAAGGCGGGCAGGTCAGCCGGGGACCGGCTGGTAGTGAAACGCCCGTCCACGACAACCTGCTCATCGACCGGCTCGGCACCCGCCAGCCGCAGGTCGGTCCACAGGCTCGGCCAGGAGGTCATCCGGTGCCCGCGCACCTTATCGGCCTCGATCAGCGTCCACGGCCCGTGACAGATCGCGGCGATCGGCTTGCCACTGTCCGCGAACTCGCGGACGAAGGTGACCGCTTCAGGCTTGATCCGCAGCATGTCGGGGTTGACCGTGCCGCCGGGCAGCAGCAGCGCGTCGTAATCACCGGGCGAGGCATCGCCGACCTGCCGGTCCACCGGGAAGGTGCCCGCCGACACCAGGTCGAACTGCCGGGCCTGGATCTCACCGGGATGGATCGACAGCAGATCGGAGCTGGCCCTGGCGCCGTACAGGGCCCCGCGGGGCATCTCGAGCTCCACGCGCTCGACCCCGTCGGTGGCCAGAATCGCCACGCGCATGCCGTCCAGATCACGTGCCATGGTCTTCCCTCCGTTTCCTGGCTGGGCTCACCTAGGCGAGCCTGCCCGGACGGCAGGGCCGGCACATCCCCAGTCTGGCTAGTCGGGCGCTCCGAGCACCTGGTCCAGCACGCCGGCCAGCCAGTCCCGGGCGGCGGCCGGGTCATGGGGCGCGGCCAGCTGCCGGGCCGCGATGTACAGGTCGGGACGGACCAGCAGCACGCCGCCGTCGTCGATCTCCCGCAGCCCGGCCCAGGTCCCGTACGGGTCCTCGTAGGGCTGGCCGGGGCCGATCGACACCGGGGTGATCTCCAGGCCGCGCTTGGCCCCGAGCTCCGCGGCGGCGTCGAGCCAGCCCTCGCCGCCGATCCCGGTCACCACCGCGAACCGGCCCTGGCCGGCCAGGTCGAGGGTGGAGATCCGGTGGCCGCCGGCCGTGACCCAGGTGTGCGGCAGCTTGGCGCCCGGCCAGGTGGTGGGCTGGGCGAACAGCTGCGGGTCGCGGCGGAACTGGGGCGGCGGGGTCCCGTCCGGCACCACCGCGGCCGAGACGTAGCGGTGGTTGTGCTCGACCCCGTGGGCGTCGAACTCATAGGCCTTGTAGGCGATGGCCTCCCGCAGCGCGGCCCGGATCTTCTCCCCCTCGGGGCCCGGCTCCTTGCGCTTGGCCAGCTGCCGCTCCAGCCGGTCCTCGTCGGTGGTGTCGGTCAGGTCGAGGGCGGTGAGGATCTTGCCGGTGTCGAGGATGGACTGGTTGGCCCGCTCGACGATCTGGCGGGCGACCGGGGCCCGCTCGACGTCGTAGGACTCCAGCAGGGCCGGGGTGGCGGTCCCGGCCACCACCATGGCCAGCTTCCAGGCCAGGTTGTAGGAGTCCTGGATCGAGGTGTTGGAGCCCAGCCCGTTGGTGGGCGGGTGCCGGTGCACGGCGTCGCCCGCGCAGAACACCCGGCCGCGGGCGATCGTGGTCGCGAACTCGTGGTTCACGGTCCAGGGCGAGGCCGACTTGACCTTCATCTCGAAGTCCTCGGTGCCGACCAGCTTGACCGCCAGCTCGCGGACGAATTCGTCGGTGAACTCGGGCGGCCCGGCCGCCACCTCGTACCCCCACATCAGCATCCACTCGTGCCACGGCTTGATCATCCGCAGTACGCCCAGGCCGACGCCTTCGCGCTCGGCCCCGGGCTGGAGCATCCAGTACAGGACCGAGGGCCGGTACTCCACGAAGCGGGACAGGTCGGCCTCGAACACGATGTTCATCGCGCCCGCGACCGCTCCCGGCCCCTCGAACGGCAGGTCCGCGTCGGCCGCGACCTTGCTGCGGGCGCCGTCCCCGCCGACCAGGTACTGGGACCGGATCGTGTACTCGGCGCCGGTCAGCCGGTCGCGGACGGTGGTGGTGACGCCGTCGGCGTCCTGGGTGTGGCTCAGGTACTCGGTGTCGAAACGGATCTTGGCCCCGCGCTCCTGGGCGCCCTTGACCAGGATCGGCTCGGTGATCGTCTGCGGGGCGTCCAGCATCGTGCAGGGGCTCTGCAGTTCGTAGTTGGCGTGCCGCTCGGTGTCGGTCCCCCAGGACGGGATCCGGCCCAGTTCCTCCCCGGCCAGGCTGAGGCAGAACGTGGTGTTGCCCATCGACTCCCAGGGGGTCGCCGCGCGCATCAGGGTCTCTTCCAGGCCCATGTCGCGCATGGTTTCCATGGTGCGCTGATTGGTGATGTGAGCCCGGGGGCTGTCGGACAGCCGGCTGTACTTGGTGATCATCAGGGTCCGGGTGCCGTAGCTGGCCAGGAACAAGGCCGCGGCCGCCCCGGCCGGACCCGACCCGACCACTAGCACGTCAGTCTCCACTGTCGCCGCTGCCCCTGGTGCCGTCGCCATCGTCAGCCCTCCCGGTGTCCGTACAGTTGTCCGCTGTGCGGTTAGCGCTACCTTCTTGGGTTTGGACGGGCAGTGTCAAGTGTTTGAGCGTTCATGCATCAGGCCAGCTGGTCAGCTCTGCGCGGTGGGGCGGACGACGATCTCGTTGACGTCGACGTTGGCGGGCTGGCTGATCGCGTAGGCGATCGCGCCCGCCACCGCCTGCGGCGGGATCGCCATCCGGTCGCGGGCCGCGATGAACTCGGCTCGGACCTGGGGGTCTTGCGTCCCGTGGACGAAATCGGTGTCGACGAAGCCGGGCGAGACCGTCGTCACCCGCAGGTGCTCGCCCGCCTCCTGGCGCAGGCCCTCGGAGATGGCCCGGACCGCGAACTTGGTGCCCGAGTAGACCGCCTGGGCGGGTGAAGTCTTGTAGGCGGCGGTGGACGCGACGTGCACGAACTGCCCGGCCTGCTGACGCCGGAACACCGGCAGGGCGGCCGCGATCCCGTACAGCACGCCCTTGATGTTGGTGTCGACCATCTCGTCCCAGTCGTCGACC
>Ga0213875_10000398_pt1 | contig 38328 bp, 28 predicted proteins | sample BarmaccomBMRX_R8_FD_160105 | JGI IMG/M metagenome (GOLD analysis project Ga0213875, IMG submission 160105) | Root-associated microbial communities from Barbacenia macrantha in rupestrian grasslands, the National Park of Serra do Cipo, Brazil - RX_R8 | ecosystem: Host-associated > Plants > Roots...
CCCCGTATAACCTGCTCGTCCACCACGGGCGGCTGGTGATGATCGACCTGCCGCAGGTGGTCGACGTCATCTCCCATCCGAACGGCCGCGGTTTCCTCGACCGCGACGCCAAGAACGTCGCCACCTGGTTCGCAAGAGCTGGCCATCCTGACGCAGATCCCGAGGTGCTCGCCCGCCTGCTGGCCGAGGTGGCCCGCCTGGCATTAGCCGATGACCGTGAGAACCCCTTCGGCGGGAGCTTGATAGCACTGCTGTAGCACCTCCGCCTGGCGCGTCAAGCCCGCCAGGCGGACAGTCAGGACTCGGTCCCGGTGGGCCACTCGGGAGTAACGCATCGCGACCCTGCGAGGAGCATCGCGATCGGGCCGTCAACATGGATGCGGAACGGGTCGACGGCGAGCTCCTGCCCTCCGCCGAGGTCGAGCGTGGCGTCGCATGGCTGAGTCAGTACTGCGTCTGGCCAAGGCCTGCACTCGCGGCCGAGTTTGCATAACGCTCGCTTCCCTCGCAGCTCAGCGAATTGACTACCGTTTGCGATTGACTACGCGGGCGGCATGGTCAATTCATCGTTGCGCGCCTTGATAAGGGTCTGCTTTCCTGAGTCCGGCAAGGGCGGAAACGGCGGTCGGGACGAGGGTCCGCCCGTTTAGGCGCCGCGAATTCCCGCAGATTCCGTGGAGGTGCCATGAGGTCCCGCGGCCGTATGTGCTCAGCTGCCCTGGTTCGCCTGCGAACTCGCTGCTGCGTCGTCATGGCGCTGGCATTCGCCGCGGTGACGGCCGTGAGCGCGGCACCGTCGGCGGCGAGCGCGGCACCGCCGGTCGGCGCGCATTCCAGCGTCTCGGCCCATCCCGCCGGTTCACTGAACCAGCCCCGGCACCCCGCCCGCCTCGTCGCGCAGCGGACCGTCACCCGCCAGGTGAGTGGCTGCCGCGGTGCACGCATTCCGGTGACGGCGGGCAGGCCCCGTGCGGGTCAGGTGTGCCTGCGAATCGAGCCTGCCCGCCGCCTGCCGTCCAGCGGGTCAGCGGTGGCGCAACTGCGCCGGGCGCACCCGGCCGGGGTATCGCGGGCGGGCCGGTCCCGGACGGCCGCGGCGCAGGTCACCCCGCCGGCCCAGTGCAACGTGGCGCCGGGTGGCTGGACCACGCCGGACCCGGACCGGCTCACCACCTGTGAGGGCATGAACTATGCGTGGACGGCGTCGGTCACCAATTCCGACGGTTCACAAACCCAGACGGGTGAGCTGGACTGGACGGTCTACGAGTGGGCGGTGACGAGCGGGCTGAGCGGCGACCCGACCTGGCAGCACGGCATGATCCTCGACGTCACGAACGTCTGGGGCAGCCTGTCGTCTGGCATGACGGCGAAACTTCAGTCGACGTGCGACTCCTACACGACGGCCTGCACGGCGGTTTCGTCTGTCGTCGACGACAGCCAGACCGTCACCCTCACGGCTGGGACGAGTTACGCCAACTCGTGGGCCGAACAGGACAACGGCGCGGCGGCCACGGCCAGCGGCCAGGTGGACACCTTCGATAACACGATCGGCCTGCAGTACGACTACGGGCTCGTGGCGGCGGTGAACTACACGCCGTTCACCGGGGTGGACACCTCCGACGCGGCCGTGCCGCTGAGCCTCCGCTGCGACTCGATCATCGCCAACCCGGACACCGCCACCGGCAACCTTGATGGCTGCGTCAATCAGCGGTTCGCGCCCACTTTTGTGGTCAACCGCACCACCAGCGGGGCGTCGGCGGACATGATCGCCTGGGCCCAGGCACACCTTTCGGCGGGCTGGGGCGAAAGGACGCCGCTTCACCGGCTGGCGGACCCGAATGAGCAGGACGCGAACCGGGCCGTCGTCTGCCCCGACAGTCTGGTAAGAGACCCTGACATCTACCTGGCGAGCTGCGACGAGTTCCCCTTCGCCGCGACCAGGGAAAGTGCCGGAATGCCGGGGTCCGGGGTCACCGACGGCTCTCAGTGCGCACAGCTCACCGCCGTCCAGACCGGCAACTCGGGAAGCACCGCCAGCCAGTGGGCCATCAACGACCTGGGGACGCCGCCGGGTACCTACAACAGCAGCGCCAAATGCGTGCGGTCGATGGTTCCGAAGCCCCTCAACAGCGATGCCGGCTTGCAACTCGGCCGGTTCTATACCAGAGAGAGGGTGGCCGACGGCGAGGCGTTCTACGTGATGGTCACCCCCCCGACCGGCGCCGTGGCCCTTCCCGTACCCACCAACTTCACGGTCGTCCCGGTCAGTACCGGGACCCTTCAGCTGACCTGGACCGACAACACCGGCGGCGCGGCGCAATACGAGATAAGCACCGGGGGTGCAGGGCCATCCACATTCACGCCGGCCGGCGCTGCCAGCTACACCGTGACCGGGCTGACTCCCGGGAACCGCTACTGCTACCGCATCCGGGCGTTCACCACGAGCAGGTGGTCGGCGTTTACGCCGAGCGTAAGTCCGTACGTGACATGCGCCACGGCGCCCCTTGGATCCTCGGTGCCGCCCGCGGCGCCCACCAACGTGGCGGGCTCCACGCCGAACTCTTACACGACGCACCTGACCTGGACCGACAACTCCGGCGGCACCGCGCAGTTCGAGATAAGCAACGGCAGCACGTCGGTGCAGGTGGCCGCGGGAACGACCAGCTTCGACTGGGGCGGCCAGTCGCCCGGGACCACCTCGTGCTTCCAGGTCCGCGCGTTCACCGATGCCGGAGCCTCGGCCTGGGCGCCAGACGCGCCGGGATTGTGTGTCACCACGCCCGCGGCGTCCTGCCAGTCCAGCCTCAACACGCCAGACTCGGCCGGCTACCTGGACTTTTACCACGGAACGAGCCTGGCGTACGCCCAGGACATCCAGGCCAACGGCATCGATCTGACCAAGAGCGACCCGGATACCGACTTCGGCATGGGCTTTTACGTCACCACCAGCCTGAGCCAGGCACAGCAGTGGGCCCGGAAGAACTTCCGCGGCCAGACCCCGTCGGTCGTGCACTTCCGCATCCCCGCCAGCTCCCTGGCGCCAGGATCGTTGTGCGGGCTGGTGTTCCCCACCAGCAACCCGCCCGCGGACTTCTTCAGCTTCACCAAGTGGATCGGCCTGCACACGCCCCCGATCGGCGGGGCTGGCTACGATTTCGTGGAAGGCCCGCTCCTGCTCAACCGCGCCGGGTTCCTGGCCGGCCAGCCGCCCATCATCGGCGGCCAGCAGGACTCGTTCCACACCGCGGCCGGGGTCGCGATACTCGACCGTGGCTTCACCGAGATCCTTCCGGTGCCCACCGGGCAGTACCCGCTGACCATCCACTCCACCGCCAATGACAACTACGTGTCGGCCGAACTGGGGTACACCGGCAACGACTACGCGATGCTGCGGGCACGGGCCGCTGCTCAGGGCCCATGGGAAATGTGGACCGCGGTAGTACTGAGCAACGGGGAAATCAACCTCCAGTCGCCGGCCAATGGCAACTACGTGTCGGCCGAACTGGGGTACACCGGCAACGACTACGCGATGCTGCGGGCACGCGCCAGCGTGGCTGGGCCCTGGGAGAGCTTCCAGTTGGTCCCGAACGCGGACGGCACCTACTCGCTGCAGTCCACGGCCAATGGCAACTACGTGTCGGCCGAACTGGGGTACACCGGGGACTCATACGCGGAACTGCGCGCGGGGTCAGTCACGATCGGACCACGGGAGGAGTTCACCGACGACGCGGAACCCTACTCGGCCTGCACGACGTGCGAGTAGACACCATGGCGGGCCGTCGGATGAGGGGTGCGCGGCGGCGCCCCGGGGCCGGTTCGCCCGGGGCCGCTCCTGGGAGGGAGACTCCAGCTATGACCAAGTTCGGCGTACGGGCGACGCCTGCGGCGCGCGACTATATCGACAAGATAGCCACCACCATGGTCACGCTGTTCTCCATCCCGCGTGATGAGGCAGTCGGCCGCATCAGCCAGTTCTGGCGCGGCGAGAGTTTTGCCGAACCGGACGAGCTGCTCGCTCTGTTTCATCAAAGCCCTGAGCACTGGGCCAAGAGGATCTACTACGGCCGTAAGACATGGTGGCTCAGCGAGGGCGATCTGGCTCCGGCGCCCTATCATCCCGGGAAGGGACCGGCCTGACCGGGCCCAGCCGGTGACGGGCGAGTGAGCCGCAGACGCGGGCGGCCAACGACCACGACGCACCAAAGGGACTCTCCTGACACGTCCCCGTACCTGGTCGACTTGGTTTCGGCGGTGATCGTTCCCGGCGCATTGGTTGACTGTCGGGGATATCTGCTGCAACGTGAACGCGTGCCGGAAGATAGCGGTCAGCCGGGCCGCGTCGGACGTCCCGAGAAGCCGCTGAATCAAGATGGCGGCCCGGTGACCGCGTTCGCATGCGCGCTGCGCGCACTGCGCCGCTCAGCTGGTGAGCCCACGTATGCGGCGCTGGCCAAGCGCACCGGCGCATCGGCGAGCGCACTGTCAGAAGCCGCCCGCGGCCGGAGGCTGGCCAACTGGGCCACCGTGGAGGCGTTCGTCCGCGGGTGCGGCGCCGACCCGCAGGCGTGGCGCCGGCAATGGGAAGCAGCCCGCGGTCAGCCTGCGCAGCCGGAGGCCCCCGCGCCACAGGAAGCCGGGGCAGAGGATCACTCCGTTCCGGCGACGCTGACATGGCGGCGGCGCAAGGCTGTTGCCGCGGCGGGGGTGCCCCTGGTCCTGCTGGTCGGGGTCCTCGCCTACACTCAGGTGCCCAGTGCCTCTCCCGCCCCAGCCGCCAGCAGGTCGGTGACGACGCTGCCCTGGACCCGCGTGACGGGACCCGGCTGCGGAAACAACACAGATGGCGCCCAGAACGACGTCGACCGGGGCTGGAGGCCAGCAGGGGGCGGTTGGACCGGCAACGGGTGCGGCGGGAAGTCGGTGACCGCGCGGCTGTCGGGTTCCCCTACCTTCTGGGACCGGACCGTCGGATGGACTTTTGAGCCAAAGGCCCGCGGCACTTGCCGGCTCGATGCCCGCATCCCCGACATCCCCGGAGCAACCGGCGTGGCGACATACCGGATCTTCGGCAAGGATCCAAGCGGAGAGCTGATTTCCGCAGCACGTATCGCGCAGGCGCTGCACCGTGGCAGATGGGTTACTCTCGGCACCTATCATTTCCCGGACGGCGTGATCAATGTCGAACTGGGCAACGTCGGCCCCGGAACTGCGCTCATCGCAGCCGACGCCGTCCGGGCGACCTGTCGCTGATGACGGCAGAACGCACGGCCTGCGGACCGGCAGCGGGCGCGGGGAGGATGCCGCGACTGAGGGCCGGCGCGGGCGCGTGCCGCACTCGCGCCCGCGCCGGCGTCCGCGTGCTCCCGGGGCCCCGGTTATCTGCCCGTCTTTCGTGATTGTTAACGCTCACATCCATGTATTTGCAGACTTCTAACGCTGTCGCGAAGTCCCTATCGCCGCGGCGAAACTAGTAGTAAAGTTACCTATTAATTAATTCCCCTCGGTCTACCACGCCATCCATGTCGCCCTCGCCGTCAGGACGGCGAGCAGGAACCTCAGGAAGGGACGGATCTATGTCCCGATCGCGTTTGCTCAGAGCGATCCCGCGTGTATCCACCGTTACATTCGGCGCTGCGCTCCTGTCGCTGGCCGCGGCCGCCGGCACCGCCACCGCCGCGTCCGCCGCCCCAGCGAACAACGCCCCAGCGAACAGCGCCGCGGCAAGCAGCGCCGCGGCAAGCAGCGCCGCGCACGCCGCCACCCGGACCGCGGCCGCTGACCGGGCTGCCGCCCCGGCCGAATGGCGGGACGGCCGGCGGCTGCCCGAGCACGTCTTCTCCCCGTATTTCGAGGCCTACACGACGGACAGCCCGGCGGCCCTGTCCCAGGCGTCGGGCGCCAGGTACCTGGTGCTCGCCTTCCTGCAGGCGCCGGCCGCGGGCTCGTGCCAGCTCGACTGGAACGGGAACCCGGCCACTCCGGTGGCGCTCTCCACCTACGGCAGCGACATCGCGGCGATCCGCGCGGCGGGCGGCGACGTCGTGCCATCCTTCGGCGGCTACGCCGCCGACACCGGCGGAACGGAGATCGCCGACAGCTGCACGTCCGTTCCCGCGATCGCCGCCGCGTACGAGAAGGTGATCACGACTTACGGCGTGACCCGGCTGGACATGGACGTGGAATCAAACTCGCTCACCAGCACCGCGGGAATCGACCGGCGCAACAAGGCGATCGCGATGGTCGAGGCCTGGGCGCACAGGACGGACCGCACGGTGCAGTTCGTCTACACGATCCCGACGTTCGTCACCGGCCTGACCCCGTCCGGCCTGAGCGTGCTGCAGAACGCCGTGGCCAACCGTGCCCGCATCGACATCGTCAACATCATGACCTTCGACTACTACGACGGCCAGCCGCACGAGATGGCGAGCGACACGATCACCGCCGCCGGCAATCTCTACAACACGCTGCACCAGCTCTTCCCGGAGAAGTCACCGCACAGGCTGTGGTCGATGATCGGTGTCACCGACATGATCGGCATCGACGACTACGGCCCGCCGGAGACCTTCACGACCGCCGACGCCGCCACGGTGGAGCACTGGGCGGCCGAAACCGGCATCGGCGAGCTCTCCTTCTGGGCGCTGCAGCGGGACAACGGCGGCTGCCCCGGCACCAAGGGTGCCGACAACTGCTCGGGCCTCACCCAGCCCACCTGGCAGTTCAGCCACACCTTCGAGCCCTTCACCCGCCGCTAGAAGCGGGCTCCGGTGCCGCGCGCCATGATCATGGGCCAAAGTACCCCCCATAAGGTGCCTTTTGACCCATGATCTTGGAAACGGCGCTGCGAGGCACGCACGCTGTCAGGGAGGCGGAGCGGCCGCGGTCGCGGTGATGGCGAGGGTGGCCGCGGCCGCGGCCTGGATGGTCCGTGCGTCGCCAGCGGGTAGCGGAGCAGGTGCCCGGGGCGCGCTGGGGTGGGGGTGGGGGCGCGCCCCGGGCACGCCGTTACACCTGTACGAACTCGATGCCGGCGAGGGTGCAGAAGTCCTTCCAGTCCGCTGCGTGATGGCCGAGGTTCATCACCTCGTGGTGCGGTCCGCCATTGCTCAGCCAGGCGTTCAGGCACTCGCGCAGGCCGCTCGCCGGCCGGAACTGGCCGTACGGCATCTCCAGGGCCGGCAGTTCCTGGCTGTCCAGGTTCTCGCCCTCGGCGACGACCATGCGGAACCGGTCTCCCTCGAGGGACACCAGCGTCGCGAGCGTCGCCGGGCCCGGCTGGTACTGGAACAGGAACGTCGGCGGGTCGGCGAGCCGCCCGATGCCCAGCGGCCGCTTGATCAGCCGGACCGGCCGGTCCGTCCTGGCGATCTTCCAGTTTCCCTCGCCCATGTGGCTCTGCAGGATGGAGCCCGACGGGAAGTCCATCGCGTACATCTCGGTGAAGTGCGCGTCGCCGATCAGCACGTGCCCGGCGGAGACCATGCACGCGGTGAGCACATCGCCTTCGGCGGCGTACCCGTATCCCTTCGCCATCAGCGACGACGCGGCCGCCAGCGGGAGGCGGCTGAACCGGCCGTCTTCGCCGATCGCGTCGAAGTGCGCTGTGTAGGCGCCAAAGCCGCGCTCGTTCAGTATCCGCTCGATCGCCACCTGCATGCGGGCATGGTCCTCGCGCTCCTCAGCCGAAAGCCTGGGGTCGATGTCGAACCGCTCGTCCTCGAAGGCGATGACCTCCGCGACCGCGCTCGCGGGAGCCTCCTGCATGCCGCGGTACAGATCGCCCTGCGCGACCGCGATGATCTCCGGGCCGAGCGTGCGGACCAGGGCGTTCTCGTCGACCCGGATGTCACCCATCTCGTTCATCGCGTAACCGAAGATCGCGACCTTCAGCTTCTTCCACGCGCTGACCGCGGCCGCGGCCCGCGCCCACCGGGAAACGTCGGCGCGGAACGTGTCGCTCTTCCAGTCGTCGGTGAGCACCTGGAACCGCTTCCCGGCCCTGACCATGGCGTTCGCGGTGTCCTGCGCGCCGTGCACGCCCTGGTTGTAGGTCATGTCGGCCATGTCCCAGGCGGGAGTGACGGACGGCTCGGGCTGGATGTTGGCGAGGCAGACGGGCAGCCGGGATTCGCTCAGCAGCCGGGCCACGCGCATCGCCGGGCCGTAGGTCAGCATCACGACCAGCACGCCGTCAAGATCGCTGTCCTCGAACTCGCGCATGGCGCGCTCGGCGTCCTCCCGGTACTTGACCGCCTTGCTCGGGATGAACTCCGCCACGTCGGACAGGTGCGCGGCGAGCTCGGCGGCATAGCCCTCCTGCCGCTGGGCAATGCCCGGGATCATGTCGTCGTAAAGGTCCTGCATGATGCCGAGGATCCCGATCCTGGGCTTACGGTCGGCCATAACAATCGCTCCTCACTGAACTCGCCGGGGTCAGCCACGCGCGCGATGAACGCCGCTCGACGCGCCCGTTCACCGCTGTCCGTAGTGGTTCTTGTAACGGGCGTGCAGCGTGTCCACCTGGTCGGCCGGCAGCGGCGCCAGCTCGCCGTACGCGCGGGCCAGGTGCACGGTGCGCGCCACGTCCTCGCACATCACGGCCGCTTTCACCGCGTCACGCGCGGTGCCGCCGATCGTGAACACGCCGTGGCTGCGCATCAGCACCGCGGGGGAGCGGTGCCCGCGCAGCGTCTCGACCACCCCGCGGCCGATCTGGTCGCCGCCGATCAGCGCGAACGGCCCGACCGGGACCTCGCCGCCGAACTCGTCGGCCATCGCCGTGATCACGCACGGGATCGGCTCGCCGCGGGCGGCCCACGCGGTCGCGTACGCCGAATGCGTGTGCACCACGCCGCCGACCTCGGGCATCGCCCGGTATATGTAGGCGTGGGAGGCCGTGTCGCTGGACGGGCTGTACCTGCCGCTGGCCGGTTTCCCGTCCAGGTCGCAGACGACCATGTTCTCCGGCGTCAGGTCGTCGTAGGAGACGCCGCTCGGCTTGATCACCATCAGGTCCGCGCCGGGCACCCGCGCCGACACGTTGCCGGACGTCCAGGCGACCAGGCCGTTGCGGGTCAGCTCCGCGTGCAGCGCGCAGACCGTCTGCCGCAGCTCGGTGATCTCGGCGCTTTCCGTTGTGGTCATCGGCTGTCTCCGGATATCGGAACGGGCGGTGGTATCTCAGCTGCCATTGGCTGCTCGCGCGAGCTGGCGATCACGGATGGCGCGCAGGCGGTGCATGACCTCGTTCTCGCCGCGGCCGAAGTAGTCGTGGAGCCGCAGGTACTCGGCGTACAGCTCGTCATAGACCGCCGCGCGCGCCGAATCCGGCCGGTAGGCGGCCTGCCGAACCTTGCCCATGGCCGTCGCGGCCGCGGCCACGTCCGGGTAGGCGCCGGCGGCGACGGCGGCGTGGATCGCCGAGCCCAGAGCCGGGCCCTGGTCGGAGCCGATCACGCTCAGCGGGTAGTGGGTCACGTCCGCGTACATCCGCATGAGGAAGTCGTTCTTGATCAGGCCGCCCCCCGCGACGAGCTCGGTGACGGGACAGCCGGATTCGGCGAACGCGTCCATGATGACCCGGGTGCCGAACGCGGTCGACTCGAGCAGCGCGCGGTAGATCTCGGCCGGACGCGTGGCGAGCGTGAGCCCGACGACGGCGCCGGACAGCGCGGTGTCGACGAGCACCGAGCGATTGCCGCCGAGCCAGTCGAGCGCGATCAGGCCGTGCGCGCCCGGCGGCTGCCCGGCCGCCTGCTCGGTGAGCACGTCGTGGACGGACACGCCGCGGCGCGCGGCCTCGGTGATCACCTCGGCGGGGGCCAGGTTCTCGGCGAACCACGCGAAGTCGTCGCCGACGCTGCTCTGCCCGGCCTCGTATCCCCACAGGCCGGCGACGATGCCGCCGTCGACCACGCCGCACATGCCGGGGATCTCGGTCAGGGTCGTGGCGTTCATCACGTGGCACGTGGACGTGCCCATGATCGCCACCATCTTCCCGGGCACGACCTCGCCGGCCGCCGGGACGGTGACGTGCGCGTCGACGTTGCCGATGGCGACCGCGATGCCCTCGGGCAGGCCGGTGAGCTCCGCCGCCCGCCCGGTCAGGTCCCCCGCGCGGGTGCCGAGCGCCGAGACCGGGTGGCTGAGCCTGGTTTCGGCGAAGTCGGCGAAGCCCGGGTCGAGCGCGCCGAGGAAGCCGGACGACGGGTAGCGGCCGTCCTGGAAGATGCCCTTGTAGCCGGCGGTGCAGGCGTTGCGGGTCTCGGTGCCGCAGAGCTGCCAGATGATCCAGTCCGCGGCCTCGATCCAGCGTTCGGCCCGCTGGTACAGGTCGGGGTCCTCGTCGAGGAACTGAAGCGCCTTGGCGAACTGCCATTCGGAGGAGATCTTCCCGCCGTAGCGGTTGAGCCACTTCTCGCCGCGCTCCTGGGCGAGGGAGTTGATGCGGTCCGCGTGCGGCTGCGCGGCGTGGTGCTTCCACAGCTTCGGGTAGGCGTGCGGACGGCCGCCGAGATCCGGCACCTGGCACAGCGGGGTGCCGTCGCGCAGCACCGGCATGCAGGTGGACGCCGTGAAGTCGGTGCCTATCCCGATCACCTGACCGCCGCTGATCCCGGCCGCCTTGACGGCCGCCGGCACCGTGACGCGGAGCGACTCGGTCCAGTCCGCGGGATCCTGCAGCGCCCAGTCCGGCGGCAACGGCTCACCGGTGGCGGCGAGCGTGCGCTCCATCACCGCGTGCGGGTACTTGTGAACGGCCGAGCCGACCTCGGCGCCGTCGGAGACGCGAACAACGACGGCGCGGGCGGACAGGGTGCCGAAGTCAACGCCGACGACGAACGTGTCCGGATCGCCAGGGCCGCCGCTCGCGGCCTGATTGTTAGCGCTCACAACCATGTGCCCGCCTTTATCATGTGTCTCTCCTGTGCAGTCTTGCCTCGCCGGGAAGCCGTCAATCCACGCCCGTTCACGATCGCTTGCGCGACCGGCCAGAACTCGCCCCGCCCGTTCGTGTTCCGCCCGCGCCCGGCGCTCCGCCCGCGCCCGTTCGTGTTCCGCCCGCGCCCGGCGTCGCGCCCGTTCGTGTTCCGCCCGCGCCCGGCGTCGCGCCCGTTCGTGTTCCGCCCGTGCCCGGCGTCGTGCCCGTTCGTGTTCCGCCCGTGCCCGGCGTCGCGCCCGCGCCCGGCGCCCCGGCGCCAGACCGTCTGGCGCGCGTCCCGTCGCTCTTCGGCTCGGCGGTCGCGGGACGTGCGCTGGCCTGACCGCGGTATGCCCCAGCCGGCGGCCGCGCGGCGGATGCCGCCGGGCGCGCGGCGCTGTTACGGACCACGAGCTCGGGCGCGACGCGCAGCCGCGGTCCCGGCTCGCCGCCGCCGGACATCCGCTCGATCAGCGCGCCGAGCGCCCGCCTGCCCACCTCACCGAAGTCCTGCCGCACGGTCGTCAGCGGCGGCAGGTAGTAACCCGCCTCCGGCACGTCGTCGAACCCGACGACGCTCACATCGGCCGGGACCCGCATGTCGTGCTCGGCCAGCGCCCGCACCACGCCGAGCGCCATCGTGTCGTTGGCGCAGAAGACCGCGGTGACGTCGGGCAGGATGGCCAGCCGGTGGCCGAGCTCGTAGCCGGAGGTGGCCGACCAGTCGCCGGTCAGCACCGGGGGCTCGGGCGCGCCGTCTTCGGCCAGCGTGGCCCGCCAGCCGTCGATCCGCTCCTGCGCGTCCAGCCAGGAACCGGGGCCCGCGACGTGATGCACGGTGCGATGGCCGAGGTCAAGAAGGTAGCGGGTGGCACTGGCCGCCCCGGCCGCGTTGTCGATCGCCACCGACGTCAGCGTCGCGCGCGTCCCGCAGCCCACGGCGATCAGCGGAACCTCCTTCGGCACGTGGGCGAGCGCCGCCACTGCCGAGTTCTGCGGGGCGATCACGATGATGCCCTCGACGCCCTGGCCGACGAGCCGGTCCACCGCGTCCAGGACGGACCTGCGGTCCAGCGCCGGCAGGCTGGCGATGCTGACGAAGTAGGTGTCGTGCGCGGCGCGCTCGATCCCGTACAGCATCGAGGCGGGGCCGTAGAGAGTGGTGTCGAAGCTGATCACGCCCAGGGTGTGCGTGCGCCGGGTGACCAGCGTCCTGGCCGCCGCGTTCGGGCGGTACGCCAGCTCGCGAATCGCGGCCAGCACCTTTTCCCGGGTGTGCGCGCGAACATTCGGGTGATCGTTCAGCACCCGCGAAACAGTCTGGTGCGAGACGCCGGCGAGCCTGGCCACGTCGGCCATGACCGGCGGCCGCGACATGCCGCCCGCCCCGCCGACGGTGTCCCCGGCGGGCTGCCCCTCCTGCACGCCAGTTACGAGCTCTGGCGGAGCATCCGCTGCCGACGCCAAGCTGTGCCTCCCTCTGTCGTCGGCAGCGCGCCGCGGACCGCATGCGGGAACTGCCAGCTGACCTGAGCCGGCGGCCTGATGTTATCGTTAACATCCGAGCAGGTCAAGGAAGGCTCACGGTGCGCGTGCACCGCCGTCCCCTCACCAGCAAGGTCACCGCCCGCCGCCCGTCCAGTGGGGCCGCCCGTCCAGTGGGGCCGCCCGTCCAGTGGGGCCGCCCGTCCAGTGGGGCCGCCCGTCCAGTGGGGCCGCCCGTCCAGTGGGGCCGCCCGTCCAGTGGGGCCGCCCGTCCAGTGGGGCCGCTGGCGCCAGCGACCCCACTGGACGGGGCCAGCTACGCCAGCGGCCCCACATCTGGGGACGCGTCCTCAGGAACCCTTGCGGGCGGTAGCGCCGTCGCGCCTGTCGCGGAAGGTCTGCTGCGCCTTGCGGACCGGCTCGCTTTCCCGCAGGTCGTGCAGCGCGGCCTGCGCCTTGCGCCCGGTGTCGCTGTCGCGCAGGTCCCGGAGCGCCGCCGCGGCCTTCCGGCCCGTGTCGCTGTCCCGCAGATCCCGCAGCGCCGCCGCCGCCTTGCGGCCCGTGTCGCTGTCCCGCAGGTCGTGCAGTGCGGCCTGGGCCTTACGCGCGGCCTCGCCCTCGCGCAGTTCCCGCAGCGCGGCCTGCGCCTTGCGTGTGGCCTCGCCCTCGCGCAGGTCATGCATTGCGGCGCGCGCCCTCTGCGCGGCCGCGCCCTGCCGCGGATCGCCCGGCGTCCGCACGCCTGCCGCGCGTTCCTTCATCCGCCCGAGCGCGCGCCTCGTGGCGGAGTTGCACCACCACCTGGTCAGGCTCGTGGAGATCGGGTTCAGTAGCCGCCGGATCTGCAGTTCCATGTCGTTCATCACTCCTCCTAGCAATAAGATATATCGTAATTGTGCCCGGCTCCCGCCGCAACAGGCTCTCCCGCCACGAGGCCGCCGGGCCGCAAGCCCGCGCCGCGGCAGGCTCCGCGCTCGCCCCCGCTTATCGCCGGCTCGTCGTGGAAACGGCGGGTCGTATATGACACCAAACTCACCGTGATCATGGACGCTGCGGCCAGTGGTGCCCGTGTGGCCAGTACGAGGGCGCTCCAAGGGAGCTGTGGGCCTGGTGGTGCAGGTGGGGCCGCGTGCCGCATGCAGCGTGCCTGGTGCCGGGTGCCGCGTGCCTGGTGCCGGGTGCCGCGTGCCTGGTGCCGGGTGCCGCGTGCCTGGTGCCGGGGCAGCGTGCCTGGTGCCGGGGCAGCGTGCCGCGTGCCGCGTGCCGCGTGCCGACGTGCCTGGTGCCGCGTGCCGCGTGCAGCGTGCCGCCGGTCATCGTGCCCGCGTGATGCCGTGGAGGATCACGTCGACGACTTCGCTGATGAATTCACCGGTCATGGGCAGGTGCCCGAGCAGCAGTCTGTGCTGAGCGGCACCGAAGAACAGGTCCAGTACGACCTCCTTGTCAACCGGCGCGGCGATCTCGCCGCGCTCGATGGCGCGGTCGAGCATGACCCGGTACTGCGTCCGCAGCGGTTCCAGGACCCGGTCCCGCCACGCCATGTGCAGTTCCGCGTCGTGCTGGGCTTCAGCGATCAGGCCGGCGAGCATGCGTCCCATCGGCGTGCGGGTAACGGCCCAGGTCCACGCGCTGAGTGCGGCGAGCAGGTCGCCGCGCAGCGTGCCCGTATCAGGCAGCGGCTGCAGCGAGCGGAACTCGATGACGAAGGCGTCCAGGGCGAGCAGGCCCTTCGATGACCAGCGCCGGTAGATGGTCGCCTTGCTGACCCCGGCGCGGGCCGCCACCTCCTCGATCGACATGGCGGCCAGTCCGCGCTCCTCGAGCAGTTCCGCGGCGGCGCGGAGGATGGCCCGGTCGGCCTCCTCACTGCGCGGCCGGCCGCGCGGCGGCGCCCCGTCTTGCGCGGGAAGGTCGGCCCGCGGCGCCCCGTCACGCGCGGAGGCGGCCCGCCGGGCCGTGGCCGGCTGGCGTGTGGTGCTCGTCTGCCGCGCCGCCTTCTCGTCCGGCGCCGTGGTGCCGGGAATACCGTCGCTGATCATCAGGTTCTGCTCATTGGTATACGAAACGATCCGTAACGTATCTGATTGGTATCATGCGCCCGAACCGGACCACGCACACGCCCGCCCAGCCCACTCATCCACGTTCACATACAAGTACCCGCCCGCACGCCGAGACACGTATTCGCCGCGGTTTCCGGTATTCCAGCTACCTGCGGGGCCGCCGTGGTCCAGTCCCGCAAGGCCGGCACACCCAGCCCCTTTCGGCCACCCAGCCCCTCCCGGCCACGGAGGCCTGGCCCCCGGCCGGGGCGCGGCCCGCGGCCGGCCGCCAGCGCGACGCCAGCACACATCCAGCCGCCGCGGCCCAGGCCCAGGCCCGGCCGCAGGCCCAGGTGCAGGTGCAGGCCCACGCCCAGGTGCAGGTGCAGGCCCAGGCCCGGCCGCAGGCCCAGGTGCAGGTGCAGGCGCGAACGAGGGACGCCGCCCGGCCGCAGGCCGCACCCAGGAACCTCCGGCTCGCGCTCATCCTCGTCGCGGCGTTCGTGGTCGTCCTCGACTTCAGCATCGTGAACGTCGCGCTGCCCTCCATCGAGCGCGATCTGCGCCTCGCCACCAGCACCGGGCAGTGGGTTGTCACGGGGTACGCGATCGCGTTCGGCGGTCTGCTCATCCTCGGCGGCCGCGCCGCCGACCTGCTGGGCCGCCGGCGCATGTTCGTCGCGGGACTCGCCGTGTTCTCGGTCGCCTCGCTGGCCGGGGGGCTGGCTCACGACCCGGTGCTGCTCATCGCCTCCAGGGTCGTCCAGGGAGCCGGCGCGGCCATCGTCGCGCCCGCGGCGCTCTCGCTCATCACCACCAGCTTCCCCGAGGGTCCCGGGCGCACCCGTGCCATCGGCCTGTATGGATCCATCTCCTCGGTCGGTTTCGTGGCCGGCCAGGTGCTCGGCGGGGTGCTGGTCCAGTGGACGAGCTGGCGCTCGGTCTTCCTGGTCAACGTGCCGGTAGGCCTGCTCGCCGCCGCGCTCGTGCCGAAGGTTCTCGGCAGCAGCGCCGGCGCCGGCAGGGCCGCCCCCGGGCGGCTCGACGTACGCGGCGCCATCCTGATCACCGCCGCGGTCGCGCTCGTCGTGTTCGCGGTGTCGCAGGGCAACGTGCTCGGCTGGGCGTCCGCGCCGGTCCTGGGCGCGCTGGCGGCCGCGGTCCTGGCCGGCGCCGGGTTCCTCGCCGCCGAGGCGCACCACCCGCAGCCGCTCGTCCGGCCGCGCGTGCTGCTGCGCCCGGGGATGCGGGACGGTGCCGCGCTGGCGTTCCTGCTCGGCCTGTGGAACGGCGGCGAGATGCTGCTGCTTTCGCTCTACCTCCAGCAGGCGCTGCACGAGTCACCGCTGGTGACCGGGCTGGTCATCGCGCCCCAGGGCGTTGTCGGCTTCGCCGCCGGCATGCTCGGCCCGAGGATCGCGGGACGCATCGGCGTGCGCCGCCTGCTGGTGCTGACGGCCGCCATGACCGCCGTGGGTTTCATCGTGCTCACCCGGCTGCCGGCCGGCGGCTACAGTCCCGTGCTCGCCGTCGTGATGCTGATCGGCTTCGGCACGGCGGGCACCGCCTTCGGCTCGATCGTCATCGCCAGCCGCGGGATGGCCGACGGCGACCAGGGCCTGGTCGGCGGGATGATCAACACGAGCCGCCAGATCGGCGCCGCCGTGGGCGCGGCCCTGCTGCCGGCGGTTGCCGAGAGCATCAGCGGGGGCATCGCCGGGGTCAGCGGCGACCGGGCCGCGATGCTGGCCGCCGCGGCCGCCGCCGTGGTGGCCACCGCCATTGCATGGCACGCGTCCCGGTCAAGAGTGACCGCCGTTCGTTCGGCATAATTTTCTGAACGAGACGTGCTGTCGCCCCTCACATGCCCTGTACCTCGACGGCGTCCCGGACCTTCACGCACGCGCTGCCGGGATCGGGGACCGTGAGGCCGCCGTCGCCGGCGAAGAACGTCACCATGCCCGCGGTGGTGGCGGTGGACCAGACGCACTCGGTGCCCTGGGAACCGCCGACGGTGTACAGCGTGCCGCCGTGCGGCCCGGGCGGCAGCCGGAGCGCGGCGGTGTCACCGGAGGCGGTGAGGCCGCACGCGGTGGCGCTCACCAGGTACAGCGCCGCGCCGGGCCCGAACACGCCGTTGTAGCCGGCGAAGAAGAACCCTCTGGGCGCCGTGGTCCCGCTCATGTCACCCGTCTCGTACTGGGCGATCACGTCCGCGGTCACCTGCCCCGTCCCGGCGCTGTGCAGCTGCTTTCCGAGGCAGCCGTACATGTGCTTGACCTGGGCGCCCATGGCGTTCTTGCCGCTGGCGAGGTCGCGCGCGAACACCGTGTCCCGCGGCATCCCATCCGCGCTGGCGGGCGCGATCAGCCGGTACCCCGCCATGGCGGCCGTCCCGCCGCTCATCGCGCCGCTGCCGGACATGCCGCCGGTGTCCGCCATGCCGGGTGTGGCGTTCGCCCTCGACGGCATGCCTGACAGCGCGGCCGGCGGCTGGGTGGCGGAGCCGAGTGCGAAGATCGCGACAACCGCCCCCACGGCTGCGATGGCCCCCGCCGCCAGCAGCCACGGGCTCGGCCGCGGGGCGTTTCGCGGCGGAGCGGGCCACGGGTCGGTGAAGGCTTTCGGCGGACTCGACCACGGCGCGCTCGCACGGAGAGCGGCGACGAGCCTGGCGGCGGATGGCCGGACGCCCCGCCGGCGTGAGCGGCCCCGCTCGACATGGCCCGGCTCGAGGTCGTCCCACGGGTCCGGCGGCCGGACGAAGGACGGCGCGGCATCGGCTGGCGCCCCGTACCCGGCCTCTCGGTACCCCGCCTCTCCGTACCCGGGGCCCGGGTAAGCGCCGGCGCCGCCGTAAGCCCCGTAGCCCGCGTACGGGTCAGGCGCGTAGCCCTGGGCGGGCCGCGCGTACGGGTCCTGGGCGGCCTGCGGGTGGACGCCGCCCGTGTAGCCGCCCCGCCCGTCGCCCGGCGCTCCGTACTCCTGCTGCGTGTACCCCTGCTCCGGGTACTCCGGCACCCCGTACTCCGGCACCCCGTACTCCTGCGGCTCGTACTCGGGCATCTCGTACTCCGGCATCCCGTACTCCGGCTGCCCGTAGCTCCGCGGCCAGAAACCACCCTGCTCGTAGGCCTGATATCCCTCATAGGCATATCCCTCGTAGGCAGCCTGAGCGCCGGGCTGCCCGTGACCGGCCGCTCCCAGGACCGGGTAGGCGCCGGTGGCGTCGATGGGTGTCACGTCGTTCGGGTCTGGGTTTCCCATGTGTCTCGCTCCTCGCCCCTGTGCTGGCGCTGGGTATTTGCGGCGTTACTTACCGTCTCTAAGAGAGATACGAGGAATCGCGTAATGTGGCTCAATCACCACGGAAAGTTACTGAGCTCGGCTTGCGGCAGGGATCATCTGCAGTAACCGCCGGAAAACGGGGGTCAACTACCCACGGCCCTCGCGCGGCCCGGCGGTACGGTTCGGGCATGGCCTCCACACCGCGCGCACCTCGCGCGCCGCGGCTCGCCGTCCTGGGCAGCCTGAACATGGACATCTCCGTCCGCGTGGAACGGCTGCCGGTTCCCGGCGCGACCGTGCTCGGCCCCGCCGCGAGCTTCGCGCCCGGCGGCAAGGGCGCCAACCAGGCGGTGGCCGCGTCGAGGCTCGGCGGGTCCGTGCTGATGGCCGGCTGTGTCGGCGCCGACGACTTCGGCAGGCAGCTGACCGCCGGGCTGCGGGCCGAAGGCGTGGACACGGCGGGCGTGCGCACCGTGCCCGGCGTGCCCTCCGGGCTCGCCATGATCACCGTCGACGCGGACGGCGAGAACATCATCACGGTCGCCCAGGGCGCGAACCACGAGGTTGGTGACGCCGAAGTCGCCTCCGCCCGGGCAGGCGCGCGCGACGCCCTGATCATCAGCGCCGAGGTACCGGTTCCGGCGATCAGGTCAGCCCTTTCCGGTGCCGGGCGGCCCTCCGCGCTGACCATGCTGAACCTGGCGCCGGCGCCAAAGGAGGCGGCGGAGATCGTCGCGGCAGGCGCCGACTGGCTGGTGGTGAACGAGACCGAGGCGGCGGCGGTGCTGGGCAGGCCGGTCGCCGGGCTTGCGGACGCGGCCGGGGCCGCCGCTGGGCTCGCCTCCGCCGGCGCACGGAACGCGGTGGTGACCGCGGGCGCCGCGGGCGCCGCGATGTCCGGCGAGGACGTGGAAACAGCGACCGTGCCGGGGTTCGAGGTCCGCGCCGTGGACAGCGTCGGCGCCGGCGACACGTTCGCCGGCGCGCTCGCGGTCGCCTTGGCGGCCGGCGTGGCGCCGCGGGACGCGGTGCGCGCCGCCGCGGCCGCCGCGGCGACCGCCGCCACCCGGCACGGAACTCAGCCCGGAATGCCGCGCCCCGCCGACATCCTCGCGGCGACCGGCCTGACCTGGCCGATTCCGGTGCCCGAATGACCTGTAAGGGCGCCGGCTGAGTTCTGAGGCGGTCGGCGCCCGCGAACTCCGGCGAACTGCGGCCATCAAACTGGGGCCGTCAAAAGTATTACATATTACAAATGTTGCTGTTAGAGTCGGACTCGCCCGTCGCTTTCTCTTCGCGGAGGTCGGCCCATGTCGGCATGTCGTTCGTCGCGCCAGCACCGTCAGCGGACCACGGCGGTCCTCGCGGTCGCGGCCTCAGTCGTGGTCACCTTCACGTTCGCCGCGGCGGGTCTGTCGCCTGCCGGAGCCGCGGAGCGGGGTCCCGCCGCCGCGCGCACCGCGGCCTACGGCCGCTCGCCTGCCGCGGCTAGGGTCGCTTTCACGCCGCCAACCCGCGCCCTCACGCCGATCGGCGACCTCGGCTCCGCGGTGCCTGGCGGGGTCGCCCTGACGGGCAAGCAGGCCGCTGCGGCCACGGCTTCGGCGGTGCCGGGCCCGCTGCACACCAGCGGGCGCTGGATCGAGAACGCCCAGGGCCAGCGGGTGAAGCTGGCGAGCGTCAACTGGGACGGCACGGAGTCCCCGCAGGCCGTGGTCGGCGGGCTTGACCACAAGACCATCGACCAGATCGCCATCTGGATCAAGGCGAATGGGTTCAACTCGGTCCGCATTCCCTGGTCGAACTACATGTATGAGCACGACCCGATCGTCTCCAGCCTGCCTGCCTGCGAAAACCCGAACACCGGCTATGACTGCCTGGCGGCCAACACCGGCCTGAAAAACCTGGACGCGCTGAGCATCCTGGACCTGGTGATCCAGGGCCTCGCCAAGCAGGGCCTGATGGTGATCCTGGACAACCACACAAGCGACGCGCAATGGTGCTGCGGCAACGATGACGATAACGGGGTGTGGTACAACCACAACTACCCTCTGCCCAAATGGTACGCGGACTGGACAGGCATGGCCACCCGGTACCAGAACGACCCCAACGTGATCGGCGCCGAGCTGCGCAACGAGCCCCGGGTGCGCAACGCCTGGCCCAAGAACTCGTCGAACCCACTGGATCAGATGGTGAAACCCAACTGGGGCGGCACCGGAGACGATAGCAACGACTGGTGGAAGGCGGCCACCAAAGCCGGCAACGCGGTGCTCGCGGTCGACCCCAACTGGCTCATCTTTGTCGACGGGCTCAGCTACTCTCTGGACCTCACCGGGGTCGGCGGAAAGCCAGTCCAGCTCACCCCCCCGAACCGGGTGGTGTACTCTCCGCACGCGTATGCGTTCAGCGGCTACGGCGCGCCCGCGTGGTCGGGCTGGTACACCAAAGGCATAAACGGACAGGTCACCGACACCGTGGGTGCCGTGGAGTACGGGCAGACGCTGATGCTGTTCGCGCGCGGCACGGACGGGCACGCGTACGAGAAGCAGTGGACGGAGCCGTCCGGTCCCTGGTCAGCCTGGTATGGCATCCAGGGAAACATCACCAGCGCCCCGGCGGCAGTCGTATACCACAACCAGGTGCTGCTGTTCGCTCGGGGGACGGATGGCCAGGTCTACGAGGACGTCGGGACGCCGTCGGCCACGAACCCCCCGGGTTCCTGGTCCGGCTGGTACGGCATCCAGGGGTACGTCACCGATGGCCTGACCGCGGCCGTCTTCAACGATCAGGTCCAGGTCTTCGGTCGCGGCACGGACGGCCAGGTGTACGCCGACGTGTGGACCCCGTCGGCCCCCGGCAGCAACCAGGGTAGCTGGACGGGCTGGTACGTCATCGGCGGCCAGATCGTCGGCGCCCCGGCGGCGGTCGCGTTCGGTCAGCAGCTGCTGCTGTTCGCGCGCGGGACGGACAACCAGGTGTATGAGGACTACTTGCAGGGGGGTAGCTGGAGCGGCTGGTACACCGCCGGCATCGGCGGCCAGGTGACCAGCAGCCCGGCCGCGGCGGTGTTCGGCCAGTACCAGGTGCAGATCTTCGCGCGCGGGACTGACGGGGCGGTGTACGCGGATGTGTTCACCACGTCGGCCAAGAACCCCCCGGGTTCCTGGTCGGGCTGGCACAGCCTCGGCGGCAGCGTGACCGGCGCCCCGGGCGCGACCGCGTTCGGCCAGAACCAGATGCAGGTCTTCGGGCGCGGGACCGACGGCCAGGTCTACGCGGACGTCTGGACAGACCGGGGATACCAGGGCTTCGCGCAGGATATCGGCCGCCAATGGGGCTACATCCTCACCCAGGGGCAGTCCTACACCGCACCGCTGTGGGTCAGCGAATGGGGCACCTGCATCCAGCCGGCCTCCGGCAAGTGCGGCAACAGCGACACGACGTTCTTCGACTACATTACCCAGTACCTCGCGGCAGGCGACATCGACTTCGCCTACTGGCAGCTGGGCAGCGAGCTACTGCCGGGCCGGCCCCCGAACAACGCTACCTGCCCCCTCAACGGCGGCGGATCAATTACTGGCTGCGACTATTACGCCCTGCTGGACCCCTTGTGGGACGACTGGCCCGCCTCGACCCCCGCCAGCGCGAACGTGCAGAAGGTCGAATCGCTGGAGGCGGCGACCCAGGGCCCGTGACGGCAGGCGGCCCGTTACAGGCTGGCGGCGGGTGCCCCGCGGTGGTGCCCGCGTTCGCCGCCGGCCCGCTGCAGGCGGCGCGTCACGCGGCGGACATCGCGTTCGGCCTGGGCCAGCAGTTCCCGCATAGCGGCCTCCGCCTGCCCGGGGTCACGGCCGCGCACCGCCTCGAGGAGCCTGCGGTGCAGGGGGATCGGGTCGGTGGACGCGGTGTCGTCATGGACGAGGCGGTCGCGCGCTCGCAGGCCGGTCTCGATGACGGCCTCCATCGGGAGCATCAGGTCGTTGTGCGCGGCGACCAGCAGCGCTCGGTGAAACCGGAGGTCCGCCTCGACGGCCGCTTCGCCGGTCATCCCGGCGTCGGTCATGGCGGTGAGCGCGCCGTCGAGCTGGGCGAGGTCGGCGCGGGTCCTGCGGCGCGCGGCGAGCCGGGCGCCGGCCGGCTCGATGATGGCGCGGACCTCGCCGAGCTGGCGCAGGAAGCTCGCATCGGACCCGTGCACCTCGGCCTGCCAGCGCAGCAGGTCCGGGTCGAGCAGGCTCCACTGCGCGCGGGGCCGCACCACGGTCCCGTGCCGCGGGCGGGCGGCGACCATGCCCTTGGCCGCGAGCACCCGCAGCATCTCGCGGACCACGGTGCGGCTGACGTCAAGCTCGCGTTCGAGGCTCTCCGGGTCGAGCAGGGCGCCCGGCGGGTGCTTCCCGCTGACCACCCGCTGCGCGATCGCCTGTACTGCCCGGGCGTGCGGCCCGCGACTGCTGTAACCCGCCATCTGCTGCACTCCGCTCGGCCATGCCCGGTCTCCGTATGGGTCCTTCCCATGACCCGCGCCGCGCAGGCCTCCAGGTCCATGGTACGGGATCGCTCCATTATTCATCATTTGTATGATAAATATTGACACGTCTGCCGAGCCTGAGCCAACATCGCTGAAGGCGCGGTCGCGGATCAGCCGCGGCCGCATGGTGCGAAAGGCGAAAGACCATGTGCATCCGGTCCCGCCCGAGCCGGTGGCTTGCCGGACTCATGGTGGTCCTGTTGGCCGCCATCTCGGCCTGTAGCAGTGGCTCGGCACGTACCCCCTCATCCTCGGGCGGCGTCGTGCACCTGACGTTCTGGTCGTGGGTGCCCAATATCGCCAACGCGGTGAGCCTGTTCAACTCAGCGCACAAGAACATCCAGGTCACCCTGGACACGATCCCCACCGGGTCGAACGGCGGCTATGCGAAGATGCTCGACGCGGTGAAGGCCGGCAACCCGCCCTGCGCCGCCCAGGTCGAGTATCAGGAGATCCCGACATTCCTGCTGCAGAACGCCCTGGTGAACATCAAGCCATGGGTGGCGAGCTCGCAGAGCCTGTTCGTCCCATGGCAGTGGAACCAGGGCGTCTACAACGGCAGCGTGTACGCGGTTCCCCAGGCGAGCGGGCCCATGGCGCTGTACTACCGCAAGGACGTGTTCAGCAGGGACGGCATCGTCACGCCGCCGAGGACGTGGGCGCAGTACGCACAGGACGCGGCGATCATCCACTCCCATGCCCCGCACGCGTACATCACCACGTTCCCGGTGCCCGACTCGGCGTGGTACACCGCGCTCGCCTGGCAGGCCGGGACCAAGTGGTTCGGCACGAGCGGCGACCACTGGACGGTGAACATAGCCAACGCCGCCAGCCAGCGGGTCGCCGGCTACTGGTACGGCCTGGTCAAGAAGGGCATGGTGAAGACGGAGAACGACTTCACCAGCGCCTGGTACAAGGACCTCCAGGACGGTGGCGTCGTGACCTGGATCAGCGCCTCCTGGGGCGACGCGATCCTCCGGCAGAACGCGCCGAACACCGCGGGCAACTGGGCGGTCGCCCCGATGCCCCAGTGGGCTTCCTCGGGTTTCGCGGCCTCGAACTGGGGCGGCTCCTCCACCGCGGTGCTCAGGGGATGCCCGGACCCGCAGGCCGCCGCCCAGTTCGCGGTGTGGCTCAATACCAACGCGCGGAGCATCAATCTGCTGGTGACGGACGGCTACGGCTGGCCGGCCGTGCCGAGCGTGTCCTCGATCCCGTCGGTCACCGGTAACCCGAAGGTGTTCAGCTTCTACGGCGGGCAGAACATCAACGCCGTCTTCCAGCAGGCCGACCAGAACATCAACGAGTCGTGGGGCTGGATCCCGAACGTGCAAACGACCTACGACGCACTGGACAGCGCCTTTGCGTCCGCGGCCAACGGCAACGGAACGTTCGCCAGCGCGCTGACCAGCGCGCAGCGCCAGACGGTGGCGAGCCTGAGCGGCGCCGGCCTGAAAGTGACCTCAGGGCCGTGAGCGCCGCGCCGGCCGTCCGCCGGCGGCGGCGCTCACGCGTCCCCGCCCTGTTCCTGCTGCCGTTCTGCCTGCTGTTCGCCGCGTTCTTCGTCGCGCCGATCGGCTACGCCGTCTACCAGAGCCTGTTCACCACGCAGCGCAGCGGCCTCGGGCTCGGCGCCGCCCAGACCGTCTTCAGCGGCCTGGCGAACTACGCCGCCGCGCTGCGCGACGCGGCCTTCACCGGCAGCATGCTGCGGGTGCTGCTGTTCATGGCGGTCGAGACACCGGTGATGATCATCTTCGCGCTGCTGCTCGCGCTCGCGCTCGACGCGGCATCGGTGCGGTTTCCCGCGCTCTTCCGCAGCGCGTTCTTCGCACCCTACGGCGTCCCGGGGGTCATCGCGTCGCTGCTGTGGGGGTTCATCTACGTCCCGGGGATCAGCCCGGTGGTGCAGGTGCTCGGCGGTGTCGGGCTGCACCCGGACTTCCTCGGGCCGCAGACCGTGCTGTGGTCCATTGCAAACATCCTGACCTGGGAGTTCGCGGGCTACAACATGCTGGTGCTGACCGCGTCGCTGAAGGCGATCCCGGACGAGCTCTACGAGGCGGCGCAGATCGACGGTGCGGGTGGCCTGCGCATCGCGTGGCGCATCAAGATCCCGCTGATCTCGGGCGCGCTGATCCTCACGACCGTGTTCACGATCATCGGCACCCTGCAGCTTTTCGCCGAGCCGCTCGTGCTGCGCGGTCTCACCGCCAACATCTCCGACAGCTACACGCCGAACCTGAGCGCTTACACACAGGCCTTTACCGACAGCAACTACTCGATGGCCGCGGCCGAGGCGGTCATCCTCGCGCTTGCGGCGCTCGTTCTGTCGTTCGTCTTCCTGCGGCTGGTCCAGCGCGCGGGAGGCCCGGGCGCGGGAGGCCCGCGGGCCGGCCGGGAGGCAGGCCGCCGGCGGACGGGCGGGCGCCGGTGAGCACGAGAACGCTGCCCGAACCGGGTATCGCCCAGCGGAGAGCGCGTGTCACCGGCAGCGGCCGGGCCGCCGGGCCGGGTGCTCGCCGGGCCGGCCGGCTGCCCGCCCAGGTCGGCCTGATGACGTTCCTGTTCGTCTGCACGATCTACTTCGTGCTGCCCGTCTACTGGGTGCTGGTTTCGTCGACCAAGAGCACCGCCGACCTGTTCGGGTCGTTCGGCCTGTGGTTCGCCCATTTCCGGCTCGGCGCGAACCTGCGGCAGCTGTTCGCCGCGGACCAGGGAATCTTCCTGCGCTGGCTGGCCAACAGCGTGCTGTACGCCGGGCTGGGCGCCGTGCTGGCGACGGTGATCTCCGCCGCCGCCGGCTACGCGCTGGCCAAGTACTCGTTCCGCGGCCGTGAAGCGATCTTCTCCGTGATCCTCGCCGGGGTGATGGTCCCGCCTACCGCGCTGGCGCTGCCGCTCTATCTCATGATGAGCCGCGCGGGCCTGGCGAACAGTTACCTGTCCGTGCTGCTGCCGAGCATGGTGAGCCCGTTCGGCGCCTATCTCGCGCGGGTCTACGCGGCCTCGGCCGTGCCGGACGAGCTGATCGAGGCCGCCCGCATCGATGGCGCGGGCGAGCTTCGCATCTTCGCGCGGGTCGCGGCGCCCGCGATGACCCCCGCGCTGGTCACGATAGGCCTGTTTACCTTCGTGGGAATCTGGAACAACTTCTTCCTGCCGCTGGTGATGCTGTCCAGCCAGAACCTCTACCCGGTCACCCTCGGCCTGACCGTCTGGGAAGGCCAGACCTACCGGGACCCGTCCTTCTATCAGCTGACCGTCACCGGAGCCGCCGTGTCGGCGGTGCTGCTCATCGCGGCGGTGATCATGCTCCAGCGGTTCTGGCGCAGCGGGCTGACAAGAAGCGGGCTGACAACGGGAGCCCTGCGATGAGCGCCGCGGCGGACCCGCCCGGCGGCGGCCCGCGGCCCGCGGCCTCCCGCGCCGGGCGGTTCTGGGACCGGCTCGGGCACCTCGGCTACGGCGCCGACTACAACCCCGAGCAGTGGCCACCCGGCGTCTGGCGCGAGGACATGAAGCTGATGCGCGAGGCGGGCGTCAACATGGTCAGCGTGGCCATCTTCGGCTGGGCGCAGCTGGAGCCGCGACCGGGTCACTACGAGTTCGGCTGGCTCGACGAGGTGCTCGGCCTGCTGCACGAGAACGGGATCTCCGCCTGCCTTGCCACAGCCACCGCGTCCCCTCCGCCATGGCTCGCGCGCCTGTACCCGCAGACGCTCCCGGAAACGGCGGACGGCACCAGGCTGATGCCCGGCTCGCGCCAGCACTTCTGCCCGAGCTCGCCGGAGTACCGTGCGGCGGCGGCCGCGCTCGTCGAGCGGCTCGCGCGGCGCTACTCGGCACATCCGGCGCTCGCCGTCTGGCATGTCGGCAACGAATTCGGCTGCCACGTGCCCGCCTGCTACTGCGACCGTTCCGCCGCCGACTTCCGCCGCTGGCTGCGCGACCGCTACGGCGACCTGGACACCCTCAACGAGCGGTGGTCGACGGCGTTCTGGAGCCAGCGCTACGGCGAATGGGAGGAGATCGGCGTGCCGCGGCGGATGCCGGCCTTCGCCAACCCGGCCCAGCAGCTCGACTTCGCGCGCTTCTGCTCGGACGCGCTGCTCGCCTGCTTCACCGCAGAGCGGGAAATCCTGCGGAGCATCACGCCGGGCATACCGGTCACCACGAACTTCCTGTCCCTGTGGAAGCCGGTCGACTTCTTCGCCTGGGCCCCGCACCAGGATGTCATCGCCCACGACTCCTATCCGGACCCGCTGGATCCGGCCACGGTCTCGGACGCGGCGTTCAACTATGACCTGATGCGCTCGCTCGGCGGCGGCCGCCCGTGGATCCTCATGGAGCAGGCGCCGAGCGCGGTGAACTGGCGCGGGCACAACGCCCCGAAGCCGCCCGGGGTCATGCGGCTGTGGAGCTACCAGGCGCTGGCGCGGGGCGCCGACGCCATCATGTTCTTCCAGTGGCGCGCCTCGGCCGGCGGCGCGGAGAAGTTCCACTCCGCGCTGCTGCCGCACGGCGGAACGGCCACCCGTACCTGGCGCGAGGCGAGCGCTCTCGGCCGGGAGCTGCGGAAGCTCGGTGAGCTTCGCGGCACCCGTGTCCGCGCGGACGTCGCGATCATGCTCGACTGGCCCAGCTGGTGGGCGCTGGAACAGGACTCCCACCCGTCACAGGCGCTGCTGCTGACCGATCAGCTCCGGGCTCACTACAAGCCTCTTTGGGAGGCCAGCATCGCCGCCGACGTGGTGCACCCGGAATCCAGCCTCGCCGGCTACCGGCTGGTCGTCGTGCCGAATCTCTACCTGGTCACCGTGCAGGCCGTGACCGGCCTGCACGACTACGTCTCGGGCGGCGGGCATCTGCTGATGTCGTTCTTCAGCGGCATCGTCGACGAAAACGACCGGGTGCGGCTGGGCGGCTATCCCGCCCCGTTCACGGACCTGCTGGGCCTGCGCATCGGTGAGTTCTGGCCGCTCGCTCCCGGCGTGCGGGCCGGGGCGGAGTTCCACGACGGCCAGGACCGGTTCACGGCCAGCTTCTGGGCGGACGCGATCGAGCTGGCCGGCGCCGAGCCGGTCGCGAGCTACCGGGATGGCGAGCTCTCCGGGGTACCGGCGCTCACCAGGCACCGGTTCGGCGATGGCCTCGCCTGGTACCTGGGAACCAGGCCCGGCGAGGCGGCGATGCGCCGCATCGTGCTGGCCGCCGCCCGCGCGGCCGGAGCCGGGCCGCCGGTGCCCGGGCTGCCGCCCGGAGTCGAGGCGGTACGCCGTGCCGGACCGCGCGGTTCCTACCTGCTGCTGCTCAACCACTCCGGCGACCAGGCGGACATAGGGCTACCGGTGCCGATGGCCGACCTGCTTGGCGCGCCAGGGCCGCGGGCGCGGATCCTGCTGCCCGCCAGAGGCGTCGCCGTGCTCCGCGAACCTTCCCACCCGAAGGAGCCCTGATGTTCAAGCCCTCGATGCCCAGGCGCATGAGGACACATCCATGACGCGCATGAGGACACATCCATGACCGGTGACAGCGGGAAGGCCGCCGGGCGGTTCGCCGGCCGCGTGGCGGTCGTCACCGGCGGCGCGGCGGGGATAGGCGCGGCCACCGCCCGGCGGCTCGCGGCCGAGGGCGCCGTTGTGATCGTCGCCGACATCGCCGACCAGGCAGGCGAGAAACTGGCCGCGTCGGTCCGCGCGGATGGCGGGAGGGCCGAGTACCGGCACTGCGACGTGTCGCGCACCCAGGCCTGGGAGCAGCTCGCCCGCCATGTGCTCGGCCGCCACGGCCGGCTCGACGTGCTGCACAGCAACGCGTACACGGTGATCGTCAAGCCCGCGCACGAGCTGGCCGAGGCCGAATGGGACCGCCAGCTCGCCGTATCCCTCAAGGCCGCCTGGCTCGGCGCCCGGGCCTTCGCCCTGGCGCTGCAGGCCAGCGGCGGCTCGATGGTGCTCACCTCGTCGGTGCACGCGCTGGCCGGCCTGCCCGGGCACCCGGCGTACGCGGCCGCCAAGGGCGCGCTGTGCGCGCTGGGCCGGCAGCTCGCGGTGGAGTACGGGCCGGCGCTGCGGGTGAACACGATCCTGCCGGGCCCGATCCGCACGGCCGCGTGGGACAGGGTCAGCGAGCGGGACAGGGAGCGCAGCGCGGCACAGACGATCGCCGGGCGGCTCGGCGAGCCCGACGAGGTGGCCGCCGTTGTGGCGTTCCTCGCCTCGCCCGACGCCTCGTTCATCACCGGCGCGAGCATCGTTGTCGACGGTGGCTGGAGCATCGTCAGGGACTCGGCGTGACCGTGACGTGCGGAGGGGGAGGCGATCGGGCGTGAAGATCACCAGCCTGGAGACGTTTCTCGTCGCCCCGCGCTGGCTGTTCCTGCGCATCGACACCGACGAGGGAATCAGCGGCTGGGGCGAGCCGGTCGTCGAGGGCCGCGCGCGCACCGTGCGGGCGGCGGTCGCGGAACTGGCCGGCTACCTCGTCGGCGGGGACCCGCTGCGAATCGAGGACCACTGGCAGGTTCTCGCCAAGGGCGGCTTCTACCGTGGCGGCCCGGTCCTGTCCAGCGCCGTGGCCGGGATCGACCAGGCGCTGTGGGACATCGCGGGCAAGACCTACGGCGTTCCCGTGCACCGCCTGCTCGGCGGCCCGGTCCGGGACCGGGCGCGGATGTACGGCTGGATCGGCGGGGACCGCCCCGCGGATGTCGCCGAGCAGGCCGGCGCCCAGGTGGAGGCGGGGTTCACCGCGGTGAAGATGAACGGTTCCGCCGCGCTCGCCCCGATCGAGACCCCGGCGGCAACCGCCGCGATCGTGCGGCGCGTGGCCGCGGTCCGTGAGGCGGTCGGAGACGAGTGCGATCTGGTGGTGGACTTCCACGGACGGATGTCCACGGCGATGTCCCGCCGGCTGCTGCCGCTTCTGGAGCCACTGCACCCGCTGTTCGTCGAGGAACCGGTCCTCCCCGAATTCTCGCGGGACCTGCGGCGGCTGGCCGGCGCCACGAGCGTGCCCCTCGCGGTCGGTGAGCGGCTCTACTCGCGCTGGGACTTCCGGGACGTGCTCGGCACCGGCATCGCGGTGGCGCAACCCGACGTGTCGCACGCGGGCGGGATCTCTGAGGTTCGGCGCATCGCCGCCCTTGCCGAGGCCTACGACGTGGCGCTCGCCCCGCACTGCCCGCTCGGCCCGGTCGCGCTCGCCGCGAGCCTGCAGGTCGCGTTCGCCGCCCCCAACTTCCTGATCCAGGAACAGAGCCTCGGCATGCACTACCACCAGGGCAGCGATCTGCTCGACTACCTGCTCGACCCGGAGCCGTTCAGGCTCGCCGGCGGATACGCGGCCCCGCCCGGTGCACCCGGGCTCGGCGTGACCATCGACGAGGCGGCGGTGCGCCGCGCGGCGGAGATCGGGCACGACTGGCACAATCCCGTATGGCGGCGCGCGGACGGCTCGTTCGCCGAATGGTGAGCGGACGGCTCGTTCGCCGAACGGTGACTCGTGAAAGCTGGGCAGGACATGACGGCAGACCTCGCCACGCTGTTGCGGGAACACCGGCTGCTCGCGATCGTCCGCGGCACCGATCCGGAGGCCGCGCTGCGCACCGTTCTCGTTCTCGCCGAGGCGGGCATCGGCCTCATCGAGGTGTCGCTCACCAGCGCCGGGGCGCTCCGCGTCCTCGCCGCCGCGCGGCGGGAGCTCGGGCCGGATGCGCCACTCGGGGCCGGAACGGTGCTCACCGCCGACGACGCCGCCCGCGCCGCCGGCGCCGGCGCCTCCTACCTGGTCACGCCGGCGATCTGCGAGGACCTGCGCGCCGCGGCCGGCCACCTGCCCGTGCTGATGGGCGCGTTCACGCCGAGCGAGGTCGCCGCCGCCATGCGGCGCGGCGCGTGTGCGGTCAAGCTGTTCCCGGCCTCGCTGGGCGGTCCCGGCTATGTGCGGGCACTGCGCGATCCGTTTCCCGGTGTACCGCTCGTCCCGGTCGGCGGTGTCGCGCTGGCGCAGGCTCCTGCCTATTTCGCCGCCGGCGCGGCGGCCGTCGGCGCCGGGTCCCCGCTGATCGGCGACGCCGCGTCCGGTGGCGACCCGGCCGGGCTGAGGTCGCGGATCACGGCCTGGCAGGACATGCTCGCCCGGATGGCGGCGTGATGGCCGGCGAGCGCGGCCCGGACGTGGTCACCGTCGGCGAGACACTGGCGGCGCTGCGGGCCCGCGGCCCGCTCCGCCTGGGCGGCCCGGCCGGCCTGTCGGTGGCCGGCGCCGAGTCCAACGTGGCGATCGGCCTGGTGCGGCTCGGTCACGCCGTCCGCTGGGTGGGGCGCGTCGGCGCCGACGAACTCGGGGAACTCGTGCTCCGCACGCTGCGCGCCGAGAAGGTGGATGTCAGCTACGCCATTACCGATGACCTCCGGCAGACGGGCCTCATTCTGTTCGAGCGGCGCGCTGGTCATCTGGTACGTGCGCTCTACTACCGCGCCAACTCGGCGGGCTCGGCCATCACGCCGGCGGACGTGCTGCGGGCGCTGGAAGACGCGCCCCGCATCCTGCATGTCACCGGGATCACCCCGGCGCTCGGCGCCGTGGCCGCGGACGCGATCACGGCCGCGGTACACCGGGCGCGCGCCCTCGGGACGAAAGTCTGCCTGGACGTCAACTACCGCTCACGGCTGTGGACCGCCGAGCAGGCCCGCGCCGCGCTGCGGCCCCTCGCGGGGCTCGCCGACATCCTCATCGCCTCGGCCGGCGAACTGCCGCTGCTGGCCGATGCGGCCGACGGCCCCGGCCCCGCCGGCGACACCGAGACACGGACAGCGCAAGCCCTCCTCGCCCGCGGAACCGGCGAAGTCGTGATCACCCGCGGCGCGGCGGGCGCGACCGCGATCCGCGCGGGGGAGCGCGTGTCGCTGGCAGCCCCCCAGGTCCCCGTCGTGGACGTCGTCGGTGCCGGTGACGCCTTCGCCGCCGGCTACCTCTCCGGCCTGCTCGACGGTCTCGACGTGCCTCAGCGTCTGGACCGGGCCGTCACGACGGGTGCCTTCGCCGTCGCCGCCGAGGGCGACTGGGAGGGCCTGCCCACACGCGCCGAACTGAGCGGGCTCGACGTCTCCGGGAACACCACCCTCCGTTAGGAACCCGGGCCGTGTACCAGCTTGCCCCCCGGCCTGCGCGAAAGCCGGCCGGGGCGTTGAAAGACGATCATGGTTGCGCGACCCTTGAACATGGATGCCGCGGAGGTGAACGGATAATGACTCCGCGGTGAATCAGCGAAAAGACTTTGGGCCGTATCGGGCAAATAGGGCATTACTGTACGCTTGCCCGGAAAGGAGCACGCGGTCATGACACCAGCCCTGGGGGGTTTCGCGGTGGCCGGCGACGCGGCACCCGCCTGGGACCGGGCGATGACCGATGTGATGTCCGCGCTGCGGTCGGCGTTCACGACGGTGCCCGAGCGCACCGCCTCCAGGGCGCAGCGGCGAACCTGGCTGGACACCTTCGACTGGCGCCTCTACCGGGCCGGCCTGCGGCTCGAGTACGTGGCAGGCGAACTCCGGCTGGCCGGCGCCGCGAGCGCCAGCGCCGCGAGCGCCGCCAGTGCCACCGGCGCCACCACCGCCGACGGCGCCGCACTCACCAGGCAGCACGTGACAGGCTGGCGGCCCGCGCGCCCGCGCCTGGCGGAATCCCTGCCGCCCGGGCCGGTGCGGGACCGGATCATCCGGCTGGCGTCCCCGCGGGCGCTGCTTCCGGTGGCGACCGTGTCGAGCACCGTCACCGTCACGCGCCTGCTGAACGACGACGGCAAGACCGTGGCGCGGCTGCTCACCACCCGCGCCAGCGTGGCCGGCGCGGATCTGCCACCCCGCCTGTCGGTCGCCGAAGTCCGCGGGTACCCCGGCCAGGCGCGCAAGGCGGCCCGCATCGTCGCCCTCGCGACCGGCGTGAGCCCGGCCGTCGGCGACGGGTTCGCCGAGATCCTCGGCGCCCTCGGGCGGCATCCGGGCGACTACTCGAACAAGGTGGACGCCGAGATCACCGCGCACATGCCGGCCGGCCGGGCGGCCGCGGTCGTGCTGCTGCGGCTGCTGGACACCCTCGAGGCCAACGTCGACGGCGTCCTCGCGGACATCGACACGGAGTTCCTGCACGACCTGAGGGTCTCGGTGCGGCGCACCCGGTCGGCGCTGAAGCTGCTCGGCGACGTCCTCGGCGACTCGGTGCCGGGGGAACCGGGCCGGCGCTACCACGACGAGTTCAAGTGGCTCGGCGACCTGACCACGCCGACCAGGGACCTCGACGTGCACCTGCTGGGCTTCGGCGCGATGGCCGCCGGGCTGGCCGCGGCGCGGCCGGCGGACCTCGAGCCGTTCCGCGCGTTCCTGGCCCGCCGCCGTGCCCGCGAGCGGCGCGCTCTCGCGCGTGGCCTGCGCTCCGCCCGGTTCCGGGTGCTCACCGAGGACTGGCGCAAGACGCTGCTGGAGGCACGCGACGCCGGCGTGCGCCGCCGTGCCGAGCGGCGCACCGCGGCCGGACTGGCCGCCGACCGGACCGGCCGGGCCTTCCGCCGGGTGGTCAGGCAGGGCGCCGCCATCACCGGCAGCTCGCCCGACGAATCCCTGCACGACCTGCGCAAGCGCTGCAAGGAACTGCGCTACGTGCTGGAGTTCTTCGCGCCGCTGCACCAGCCCGCCGCGTACGGCAAGGTCGTCGGCGACCTGAAGCGGCTCCAGGACTGCCTCGGCGAGTTCCAGGACACTCACGTCCAGATCGAGGAGATCCGCGCGCTGGCCGGGGCGATGCTCGCCGAAGGCGCCGTGCCCGCGGCCACCCTGCTGGCCATGGGAGAGACCATGGCCGGGCTCGCGTCCCGGCAGCGGGCCGCGCGGGCCGAGTTCGAGCAGCGGTTCGCCGCGTTCGCCGGCCCCGGCGGCCGGCGCCGGATGTCCGTGCTCCTCGCCCCCGCGGCCGGGGACCCCGAGTGAGGGTCTACGCCACGTACAACATCAAGGGCGGCGTCGGCAAGACGACCGCCGCGGTCAACCTCGCGCACCTCGCCGCCCAGGACGGGCTGCGCACGCTGCTGTGGGACCTCGATCCGCAGGGCGCGGCGAGCTTCATGTTCCGCGTCAAGCCGCGGGTCAAGGGCGGCGGCAGGGCGCTCATCCGCGGGAGCAGGACGCTCGACGACGCGATCAAGGGCACCGACTTCGACGGCCTCGACCTCATCCCCGCGGATTTCACCTACCGCAACATGGACCTGCTTCTCGGCGGCGCCAGGAAGCCCACGCACAGGCTGGCCCGGCTGCTCGCCCCGCTCGCGGCCTCCTGCGACGCGGTGTTCCTCGACTGCCCGCCGAGCATCTCGCTGGTCTCGGAGAACGTCATGCACGCCGCCGACGTGCTCATCGTCCCGCTGATCCCCACCACGCTGTCGGTGCGCACGCTGGACCAGCTCACCGGCTTCGTCGCCCGCTTCGACGGCCACCGCCCGCGGATTCTCGCGTTCCTGTCGATGGCTGACCGCCGCAAGAAACTGCACCGTGAGATGACACAGGAATTGTCTACCGAACGGGCGGTGGTATCTCCCACGACGATCCCGGCCCTGTCGGTGATCGAGCGAATGTCCGTGGAGCGCGCCCCGGTCACCGTGTTCGCCCCGCGCAGCCAGGCCGCCCGCGCCTACCGGTCCCTCTGGTCAGACCTGCGCGCCCTCGAGCCGGTGGCGCCCCCGGCGGGCGGCCCCGGAGGCAAGCGGGGGGGACAGAGTACTCTCGTGCAGTGACCGAGAGGGCCGCACAGCCCGGGCTGGTGCCGAGGCTGGCCGAAGCCAGGCTGGCCGAGCTTGCCGCCCGGGTGCCGGCCGTCCTGGTGGGCGGCCCGCTGGGGTCGGGGAAGACCACCCTGCTCGAGCGGTACCGCGCGGCCCGGGAGGACGGCTCCGTCCCGCCCCGGATCGCCGATGACGTGCCGCAGCGCGATGAAGCCGTGCGGGAGATCGGTTCCGCAGTGGACGCGGACCCGCGCCCGGGGCGCCTTGTCATGGCGGGCTCGGCCCGGCTGCCCGCGCTCGCCGGATCGCTGGGTGACCGGCTCGCGGTCCTCGATCTGTGGCCGCTGAGCATGGCCGAGCGTACCGGGGTGCCTGGTGATTTCCCCAGCGCGGTTTTCGGCGACCCGCAGGCGCTGGCCGCCGGCTCGGGCTGGTCGCGGGAGCAGTACGCCGAGTGCATGGCTGGCGGCGGCTACCCGGAGCCGCTGGGCCTCGCGCCCGGCGCGCGCCGCGCCTGGTACGACGGCTACCTGGACGCGGTACTCGGCCAGGTGATCCAGGGTTTCGCGAGGGTCTACAGCACGGACTCGATGCGCAGGCTGATCGCGCTGATCGCCGAGCGCGCGGGCACCTCGCTGTCGGTGATGGACCTGTCGGTCAACTCCGGCCTTACCAGGCCGACGACCCGGCGGTACCTTTCCTACCTGGACACCGCCTACCTCACGATCCAGATCCCTTCGTGGCGCGCGGACCTGCCGCTGGTCAAGAGCCCGAAGCTGTACCCGCCGGACTCCGGGCTGGCGGCGCACCTCCTCGGCGTGGACGCCGGTTACCTGGCGAACCCCAGGCGCCGTCAGCTGGCCCCGCTGCTGGCCACGTTCGCCGCCGGGGAACTGGTCAAGGCGCTGGCCGTGGGCGACCCGGCCGTCACGCTCGCGCACCTGCGCAACTTCGACCTGACCGACGTCGACTTCATGCTGGAAGAGCCGGGCGGGAAGGTCGTGGGAATCAGCCTGGCGGCGGGGGAGCCCGGCCCGAAAGCGATGAAGGGCCTGCGCTGGCTCCGCGGCCGCATCGGTGACCGGCTGCACGCCGGCATCGTCCTGCACCTGGGCACGGAGGCCGAGTTCTGCGGGGACGGCATCTACGCGATGCCGCTGTCGGTGCTGTGGGGCCACCGTCCGCTGGCCGCCGGCGCCCCCCGCGATGAGGGCGGGGACCGGGAGGCGCATCCCCCCTCCTAGGGCGCCTCCAGGTCCCCGCCGCACAAAGCGTATGGTGCCGCGGCGTAACCGTGAATCCCGGAAATCATGTATCTGGCATCGACAATCCGCTACGCAGCGCGTACCTGGTTGCCTCGGCGCGGTTGCGCAGGCCGAGTTTGCGATAGCAGGTTGCCAGGTGCCGTTCCACCGTGCCGACGCTCAGGTGCAGCCGCGCGGCGATGTCCTTGTTGGTCAGCCCCGCCGAGACGTACGCCAGGATCTCCGCCTGGCGGGCGGTCAGGCCGTCGGGCGGCCGGCCGGCGGCCGGCCGCCCGACCTCCTCGAGCGCGGCCCTGATCTCCTCGAGCCTGGGCGCGTCGCCCGCCTTGACCGCCATCGCCTCGCCCTCGCGCAGCAGCCGCAGCGCCTCCTCCTGGTCGCCGAGCCGGAACATCGACAGGCCGAGTCCGCGCAGCGCGACCACCACGTCCCGCACCGCCCCGGCCGTGCGGCTGTTGGAGAGCGCGACGCGGTAGTGGCTGGCGGCGACGGCGAAGTCGCGCCGGGACCGTGCCAGGTCACCGCGAGTGCAGGCGATCAGCCCGTCGAGGGCGCGATCGCCCAGGTTCGCGGCGGTGCCGGCGGCCTCGGCCAGCGTCGCGGCGGCTCGCGCCGCCTGGCCCGCGTCGACGTACACGGCCCCGAGGTTGAGCAGGCCGAGCGCGACCGAGCGCGGATCGCCGAGCCGCCGCTTGATGGCCAGCACCTCCTCCAGCAGCCGCTGCGCCCGCGCCAGGTCACCGGCGTCCAGGACGACCAGGGCCAGGTTGTTCAGCGCCGCGGCGATCCCCTTCTCGTCGCCGGCCTGCCGCCAGCGCTCGGCCGCCAGCTCGAAGTAGCGTGCCTCCGCCCGCTGGTCGCCGAAATACCGGTGCGCCGCCCCGAGCACGGTGGCCGCCTGAGCCGCCGACCTGGCCGACGTCACGCCACCGACCTCGTCGAACGTCCGCAGGGCGCGGCCAGCCTGGTCCACGGCGTCGGTATAGTCGCCGTTCTCCGCGGCGAGAACCGCCTCCGCGCGGCGGCCCTCGGCCTCGGCGAGCGCCGCCTCCACGCCGGCCGGCGTTCCGGCGCCCTGCGTGGCCTCCGCCGCCGCGGCGCCTTCGGTGGCCGCCAGGAACCAGCTCAGCCGCCGCCGCCCCTCCGACAGCCGGCCGGTGGTCAGCCACCACCGCCACAGCGCGGTACTCATCCTCAGGCCCAGCAGCACGCCGCCGCCGCCGGCGGCGGCGGCCCAGTCCAGCGCGGCGTCCAGGTCCGGCGAGGCCAGCTCCAGCCTGCTCACCCAGGCCGGCCGCTCCGCCCCGGCCAGCAGGGTCTCGCTCTGGGCCGCCATCTGGGCGAAGTGCCTGGCATGCCGCTCGCGCACCGGGGGCGCCCCGGCGCCGAGCCGCCCGGCGGCGTACTCCCGCAGCGTGTCCAGCATCCGGTACACCTGCCGGTCACCGTCCCGCCGCGCGACCAGCCAGGACGAGTCGACCAGCCCGCGCAGTGCGAAGACGAGCTGCTCGGCGGCGATATCGGTGACGGCCTGCGCGTCGTCGATCGTGAACGGCCCGGCGAACACCGAAAGCTGCGCCAGCACGGCCTGCTCGGCCGGGCTGAGCAGGCCGTGACTGGACTCGGCGACCTTGTGCAGCGTCCGTGCCCCGTCCGGCGGGCCGAGCAGCGCGAACCTGCGCCGCAGGATCTGCTCCACCGACAGCGTGCCCACCCAGGCGGCCGCCAGCTCGATGGCCAGCGGCAGTCCGTCAAGGCGGCGGCACAGCTCACCCGTGGCCTCCGCGAGGTCGCCGGTGATCTCGAAGCCGGGCACCCGCTCGCGAGCCCGGGTGGCGAAAAGCGCCACCGCGTCCGCGTCGGTCAGCGCCGGCACCGGCCAGACCTGCTCCCCGGCGGCGCCGGTGAGCCTCCGGCTGGTGATCAGGATCCGCGTCTGGCCGCTGCCGGCCAGCACTCGTTCGGCCAGCCCGGTGACGCCTCCGCTGCCCGGGGGAGGCACCACCGCTCGTTCGGCACCATCGAGGACGAGCAGAGCGGGACCCTCGGCCAGGGTACGGACCACGGCCTCAGCGGCCGGTGACCCCGCCCGGTCGCGCAGGCCCAGCGCCGCCGCGACACGGGACTCCACCAGCGACGGGTCGCCCAGCGAGTCCAGCGCGACGAACACGACCCGCAGGCCGGGCGCGCGCACGCGGCCGACCAGCTCCAGCGCTAGGCGGGTTTTCCCCGCACCCCCCGGGCCGACGAGCGAGATGAGCCTGCTCGTGGTCAGCAGGCCGAGCAGCGCGCCGACCTCCGCCTCCCGCCCGATGAACGCCGACGGCGGTGCGGGTGGCGCGCCGGGGTCCGGTTCCCGCGCGTTTTCCAGTGCCGCAAGGCGTTTGAGCGCCCTGGGCGACACCCCGGTACGCCCCGACTCCCACCGGTTGACCGTGACGAAGGAAACGCCAAGCTGCTGAGCCAGCTGCTCCTGGCTGAGCCCCAGACGCGCCCGCAGGGCGCGAACGCGCCCCGACTCCCCGGCATCGACGTCCATAGTGCGTCCGTTAGAAGGTGGCAGGTGTTATAACAACCTACTCCGGCGGGGTCCGCCCGTAGAGTGGTTGGCCGCGCCGTTGCGGTATCGCGACAAACGGTCGCGCGACCCGCCGAACGGTCTCCCGTGGCCGCCCAACGGTTTCCCGTGCCCGGCGAGCGGTCACGAGCGCCCGGCGGGCGGCCCGGAGAATTCCCCCTTGTCCCGCATCACGCGCCCGCCGGAGGGGAATAGCCAGGGCCGCCATGCGTTGCCTACGAGTGGCGGCACACGCCGGACAATGAGTTCTGGTCCCGGGGGGTGTGCCGTTGTCATGTACCGGCCCGCACCCGACCCCTACACCACAGCTTGCGCATGCCCTTCACGATCTTCCGCACAGGCCGCGGCTCCGCACCTGACGGCGCCGCCTCGTCCCGTGCCGCCTCGTCCCGTGCCGCCTCGTCCCGTGCCGCCGCCCCGGTGCTTCCGGGCGCCGGGCGGGTGA
>Ga0213875_10000399_pt1 | contig 38236 bp, 28 predicted proteins | sample BarmaccomBMRX_R8_FD_160105 | JGI IMG/M metagenome (GOLD analysis project Ga0213875, IMG submission 160105) | Root-associated microbial communities from Barbacenia macrantha in rupestrian grasslands, the National Park of Serra do Cipo, Brazil - RX_R8 | ecosystem: Host-associated > Plants > Roots...
CGGCGCCGTCCCAGCGCCGTCGGTCCTGAAGGACCTCCCGTTTGAGGGAGGCGTGGAAGGACTCGCAGGCCGCGTTGTCGGCCGAGGTGCCCACCGCGCCCATCGACTGGGTGACTCCCAACTCCCGTCACAGGAGCGCGAATTCGGCTGACGTGTACTGGGCGCCGTGATCGGTGTGGAAGATCGCGTCGTCGAGGCCGCCCCGCAGGGCGGCAGCGGCCTTGAGCGCGTCGGCGACCAGTTCGGTGCGCATGTGGTCGGCGATGGACCAGCCGACCACCCGGCGGCTGAAGCAGGCGATCACGGTCGCCAGATACAGGAACTCCCCATCGCCCACCGGCAGATACGTTATATCGCCCATGTACTTCACGTTCGGCGCATCGGCGGTGAAGTCCCGCTGGAACAGGTCCGGCACCGGCGAGGCATCCGGGTCGGGGACCGTGGTGACGGTCTTCTTTCGCTTGCGGTAGCCGGCGATGCCGAACGTGCGCATTACTCGCGCGACCCTCTTCTCGTTGATCTCCATGTCGTGTGCCTCGCGCAGCTCGGCGGTAATCCTGGGGGCGCCGTAGGCGCCGCCGGAGTCGGTATGGATGGCACGGATCTTCTCTGCCAGCTCGGCGTCCTGCCGCTCCCGCTGCTCGCGGGACGGGCGGGAGGCGATCCACTTGTGGAAGCTGGAGCGGGCGACCTCCAGGACTTCGCACAGCCGCTTGACGCCGAAGGCGCCGCGGTGGTCCTCGATGAACTGGAAGCGGCCTACCAGCTCATCTCCGAGGCGAAAAACTTCATGGCCTTGCGCAGGATGTCGCGCTCGGTGGCGAGTTTCTGGTTCTCCTTGCGCGCCTGCTTCAACTCTGCGCTCAGCGAGGCAAGTTCCGCCTCCAGCTCCTCGCGTGTGGCCGCTTTCGCCACGGTCTTGCCGTCCTTCGTGCTCGTCCTCGTCGTCGGGTCCTCGCCGCTGCGGGCGCGGTGTGAGCGCACCCAGTTGCGCAGCGTCTCGCGGCTGATGCCGAGGTCTTTGCCGACGCTCTGGTAGGTGTGGTCCGGGTCCGACAGGTACAGCGCGACTGCATCCGCCTTGAACTCGGGTGAATAGAACCTCATCACCATAATCGATCACCTTCTGCCAGCCCCACCCGGGGCCTGCGGTCAGGTGTCCACTACTCGGGGGGAAGTCCCCAAGGACTTCCACCGGCGACACGGCCACCTCGATGTGCCCAGCAACCACCTCGACGACGACGGCTTCCACCTTGGCTGCTGGCTGGGCTACCAGCGCGCCCTCAGCGCCGCCGGCAACCTTCCCGCCACCCGCGTCGCCGCACTCACCGCGTGCGCGATGACATGGCAACACCCCACGGGCAGCACCGAAGCCCGCCTCGAGGTGGCCCTGGCCTACGCAAGCGAGCACGGACACCTGCATCCCGCCGACGACGAGACCTACCAAGGCCAGCCCCTGGGCGCCTGGCTCGCCGAGCAGTGGGCCAGTGCCCGCGACGGCACCCTGCCGCGACCTTACCGGCGGGCCCTGAAAGACATCGACCCGTGGTGGAACCCGCCCTGGCCCCGTACGTGGCAGCGCACCTGCAGTCAACTGCGCACCCGCGCCCGCCAGGTCCGGCTCTCCATCCCTGTCACCGCCCCACCCAACGGCGCCGACCCCCTCACCCACTGGCTCGACGAGCAGTTTGACCTCTTCCCCACCCTGACGCGCGGGCAGCAACGCCAACTCGCCGCCCTGCTCCGCCACGACCCCCTCGCCCCCGCCCTGCTCCCCACCCACGACAGCGAACCGGCCCACACCCACGCCGCCGGGCTGCGCGCCGCCCGCCACTTCTACCGCACCCACCACCACCTGCGAAGTACCCCACGGCCACGACGAACCCACCTGCCAGGGCGACTCCTTCCCCCTGGGACGGTGGATCGCCCGGCTGCGCCGCCAGGCCGCCAGCCGCCGGCAACATCCTGACCCCCGAGGAGATCACCTCCATCGAAGCGCTCCCCATGGAATGGATACCGGGACTGACCACCCACAACGCCCCCGCCACCCTCACCCCTTGAGAGATAAGCCCAGCCCGGGCACGCCGAAAACGAAGCAGTAGTGGACCAGGGCCGCCCCCGTGATGCGGCAGCCAGGGCACGGAAACCCGGACGGGCCCCGCGCCCGGCGCGGCATCTACTACTACGCCCCCGGCTGCAGTCGCGCCTCCGCGCCATGCTGCCTTGCGCCATCAGGCCCCGCGTTCCTGCGAAGGACCTCGGCCCCGCGCTCTCCGGTCTGTCCGCCCCGCCGTTGGCCCGGCCTGTCCACGGACAGTGCCAGCCGGGTGCCGGCGGTCGGCACGCCTTGCGACTGCTCAGGACTGGGCGGCGGGAACTGCGCGCGGCGTGCCATCCCGCCTTCGCCCGTTTCACCACCCTCAAGGATAAATCCGTGGCTAATAACGCAGCTAAATCTGAGATAGGGTGGGGGTATGTCGAATGAGGAAGAGCTGTTCGCGGCGGTGGATGCGCTGCTGGCGGGCGAGCCGGAGTTGCCGTCGCCGGTGGAGCGGGCCCGGTTGCGAGAGGCTGCCGGTGTGACCCAGGCGCGGCTGGCGCAGGTGCTGCGGTCGACCACGCAGACGGTGAAGAACTGGGAGAACGGGCGCAGTGAACCCCGGCCGCCGCGGCGGGAGGCGTACCTGCGGCTGCTTCAGGGCTGGGCCGCGCGCCACCCCGCTCCCGCCCCGGCCGTGCCGCAGACGCATCCCCCGGCACCGGCCGCGCTGCAGCACCCGGCCGAAGTCTCGAAAGCCGGCGCACCACCGGCACCCGAGCCGGCCGCGACGGGGAACTCCCGCCCGGTGCCGGCGACCAGGAACAAGGCGGGCACCAGACCGACCTCCACGTCGTTGCGCCGCCCCGCGAGGAAGGCCGCCGCGCCGGCGACCGATCCGCGATTCCCCAGCGGTCCGCTGGCGGTGCTGGACGGCCTACTGCACGGAGGGGATGGTGCTGGAGTGCCCGGCGACGACCATCCCGGCCCTGGTGGAGTGGGCGCTGAGGGAGTCTGGGATCGGTGCGCCGCGGCTGAACCGCAATGGCAAGGACGCCGATCCGCTGATCGTGCTCACCGAGGCGGCCGCTGTCCGGCTCGGTCTGCCGGCCCGCCTGGAGGACCGTAGGGGCCTGCGGCTGCCCGAAGACCACCCGGTGCTGGGGCAACTCGCCAAGGCCAAGTGGAAGCTGACCCAGCGCGGCTTCGGCCCCTGGGCCCGCGTCTACCGCTCCGCGACCGGTGGTCAGCGGCAGTGCGTGCAGCTGGCGGTGCTGCCGTGGGACGCGCTGGATGCCCGGGCCTGGGGCGACGCCGACCAGCTGCCCGCGCCGGAGCTGGCCCGCATCCTCGGGGTGTACGCCACTCGCGTGATCACTCCCCGCGGCTCGGCCGCGGTGTGCGGCCTGGAGCTGATGACGAGCCTGCGGCCGCCGACCCGAGCTGCCAAGGACGCCAGCGGGGCGTGGGTCTCCGCACCGAACCCCGGCGCGCTCACGCAGGCGGTGGAGCCCGCGCCGCCGGAGGCCCCGCTTGAGCACCCCGTCGCCCAAGGCTGGGACGGCGGGTTCCTCGATGAGGAGGCGTACCAGTGGACCCGCGAGGTGGCCATGCTGTCGGATGAGGAGTGCCTGCTGCCGTGGGCGGTGGGCATCGACATCAACACCGCCTTCCTCGCCGCCGCGGCCCGCCTGGTCGTCGGCCTGGGCGCCCCGGTCCACGTTCAGGCGCCTGCCTTCGACAAGAAGGTGCCCGGCAGCTGGCTGGTCGACCTGTCCCACATCGAGCTGGACCCCATGCTCCCGTCCCCGTTCACCCCGTCCGGCCAGCGCCCGACCGGGCCGGCCTGGTACGCCACCCCCACCGTCGCCTACGCCGTCGAGCTCGGCTACGACGTCGCCCCCATCGAGGCCTTCTTGCGGCGGGAGACCGGCGCTTACCTGGATCCGTGGCACGACCACCTCAAGGACGCCTACACGGCCACCATGGCCGACCTCGGCGTGCCGGTCGGCAAGAACGTCGACGAAGCGGCGTCCCTTCAGGCGATGGAACAGCACAAGCAGGCCGACCCCGCCCTGGCGTGCGTGCTCTCCGCGATCAAGGCCACCGTCAAGGGAGGCATCGGCAAACTCAGGGAGCGGCCGCAGGGCCGGCACTACCGCGACGGCGAACGCTGGCCCGCACTAGAGCGGCCGACCTGGCGCCCGGACATCCGCGCCGCGGTGATCTCCAAGGCGAGGGTGAACATGCACCGCAAGATGCTCAACACCGCGAAGACCACCGGCCGCTACCCGCTGGCGGTCCTTTCCGACTGCGTCGTCTACGCCAGCCCCACCCCCTCCCCGCTCGGGTTCCTTCCGCTCACGCCGGAGGGACATGTGCTGCCCGGCTCCTTCCGCCTCGGCGCCACCCCCGGCCTGGCGAAGACGGAGGGGATGCAGCCGATGGCGTGGGCGGTGGACCTGATGGAGTCCCAGGGACTGAACCCGGCCCGCCACATCAAGGGCGGCGACGCCGTCTGGGACGAGGGGGAGTGAAGGCGTGGGCGATATCGACGACGCCCTGCGGCGCGCGGAGTACGAGGCGGTCACCAAGGCCCCGCCCAAGACCCCGCTCGCCCAGATGCGCCTGCTCATGCGGGCGGAGAAGGGCTCCACCAAGGCCGTCGCCCAGCGCCTGGGCATCTCCCGACGACAGGTGGAGCGCTACCTCGCCCAAAAGGCCAAGCACCCCCGCTCCGCCCTGCGCGACGCCCTGACCCGCGAGGTCAAGAAGGCGTGGCAGCCCCGGGTGCGTGCCCAGGCCCGCAAGAAGGCCGCCACCACCGGCGGCATCACGATCGAGACCCGCGCGAGGTTCGGCTACACCGCGCCGATCGGCACCACCGACGACCCGCGGATGCGGCGGCTGACCGTCCACCTGCCTGCGGAGTACGCCCGCTACCTCTTCAACGCCCAGCAAGCGGGCGTGAGCGACCGACAGCTTCGCCAAATCGTGGCCGAGGGATTACAGGAGGTCTATTTCAAGGGCAACGGCGCTCGCGCCCAGGGCCTTGAAGTCGCCATTACCGACATCGACTACTTTGACGTTTCTTTCTGATAGCCGCTCTTATGAGATGCCTTGCTGTTTCTGCGGTGTTGGACCTTTGATAAACCCCTCATCGCAGGTAGCAAGGCATCTCTTCGTTCGGGGACCGGCCCGGTTCGGACATCGGCTGGTGGGTTCGGGCTCGGTGTCCTTCGCGGTGTCTTTGTCAGTTCTTGATCTCGATGTAGGAGGTCTTTTTTTCGGTGCGTGCTTGGAGTGCAACTTTGAGGAGTTCGGCGAGGTGTGGTGGGATGATCGAGGTGTCGATTTTTTCTGGCGGGTAGTAGGCGTGTTCGCTGAGTTCGCTGGTCTGGAGGGTGATGGCGGATTGTTCTTCGGGGGTCAGTTCTCCTCCGTCGAAGACGAAGAGCATCCGGTCTTCGTGGCCGGTGCGGCGAGTCCAGGCGGCGGTGAGGAGGGGTCCGATTTCCGGTTCGATTCCGAGTTCTTCGCGGACTTCGCGGATGCAGGCGTCGCGGGGGCTTTCTCCGTGGTCGACCTGGCCTCCGGGGAGGTTCCAGTACGGTTTGTAGGTCGGGTTCACCAGGAGTACGTCGCCTTGGTGGTTGAAGAAAACAGCGCCGGATGACGCGTGAAGCCGTGAAGGGGTGGGAACCTGCTCATCGTTCATGGTTGTTCCTCGTGTGTGGAGTCTGCCAGCAAGTGGGTCGGGTCGTTTTTTTACCAGGAGTGAGCTGAGGGCTTGGCTGATGGCGCTGAGCCTGGCGGTTTCCTCCTCCAGGTCCCGGCCGAAAAGATGATCTTCGGTTGCCGTCTCCTGCGGGTAGCTGTGGCCGCGTTCCTTGGCGCGCAGTGCGTGGGTGATCCGGAGCGCCTCGGCCAGCGCGGCGGACTCCTTTCCTCTCTGCCCTGCTGGACGGGGGTGTGGCGCGGCGGTGTCCGTGGCGTGCGGTTCAAGGTAGGGGCGGAGGGCCCGGCAGCCGTCTTGGATCTCGATGACGCGCCGGTACAGCCGGTAGGGGATGTCGCGCGGGGAGAATTCCTTCCACCTCGCTTGTGAGGAGGGCGGGTCGAGGGCTATCTCGGGGAAAGCGGAGTACAGGGCTCGCCACAGCGGGTGGAGGCGGTGGTGGTCGCGATAGGCGCGCAGCCAGTTGTGCACGCTGCTCGCGTGGTGCCCCCAGCCGGGCATGGTGAGACCGGCCACGAAGATGAGGCTCCCGAAGGCGGCGCACGGCTGGGCCGCGTATATGAGCAACGAGAGGTTCGCGCCCGCGAGGAGCCCGAGGAGATACATCCCGCGCAGCAGGCAGTATCCGAAGAACACCACGGAGCCCACCGCCGTGGTCCGCAGTCCGCGCGCCAGCCACGGGTGGTCCTGGACGTCGCGCGCGTACCGCCGGGCATGACGGGTGATGCAGACCAGGGAGATACCCAGCACGCTGAGGAAGATCACCAGATAGGTGAACATGTACGGTCCGTCGGAGAACTGGAGCCAGAAATCTTTGGTGTAGGCATGGTGGATGGGCGCTGCAAGGATGAGAAACGCCATGCAACCCAGAGCGGCCAGGGCCGCCAGAAGCTGATATCTGGCCAGGCGGCGCGCCTCTTCGGCGGGGCGGGACCAGAAGGTGAGCATCCGCAGGACGTTGACGCTGAAGAGGACCGCCGCGCCGTGGGACCACAGCTTGGCCAGGTTGGGAACGCCGAGCAGGGCATCCACGGGGCGGTACACCACTCCTGCAGTGAGGGTGAACCCCGCGGCGCAGAACCCCAGCGCCGCGCACAGTGCCCTCGATTCGGCATACGGCCAGGTTCGGGGCAGGTGGCGGATTTTGTATCCGAAGGCGATCCAGAGGGCAAGGGCCCCTGAACCGTACAGGAGATCGTGCAGCAAAGACATCATGGCCATCCCGCTTCATCTGCCTTACAGATCCGGCGGTGCCAGCGACCGCTGCACCCGCCCCAGTGCGCCGGGGACACCGGCGCACCAGGCGCTCGCGCCCGCCCGCTGCAAGCTCCTGACGAGGAGTGAAGCCATGGTTTCGGCTTCCTGCTCCTGCGCGTCCGAATAGCCTTGGCGGGTCATCAAGTCCCGTACCAAAGAGGGGTCCAGGTCGGGAAACACCAGCTCCATTCCCCTCGTGTGCGATGCCGTCACGTTCCGGTGTCCGCAGATCATATGGGCGAGCTCATGGGTGATGATGTGCTCTTGGTGGACTCGGCTGGTGTGGGCTTCGTAGACCACCCATTCCGCGTCCGGCAGCGACAGCCACACCCCCGACGGCTCCGATGCCCCCATCCGCAGCGCGATGCAGTGGATGGGCCTGCCTCGGCGCTTGCCCAGGTGGGCGCATAGTGCCACCACGTCGCAGTCGGCGGGAAGCTCAAGACCAGTCAGGCGGGCCTGGCACCCGCGCCGCAGTGACGTAGCCGCCTCACCGGTACGGGGAAAGATCATGCGTCTCGCTTTCCGTCTGGTGTCGGCTCGCCGGGCTGCCGGCCACCTGCCTTGGTGGAGGTTTGCAGCGCGCTGACCTCGCTGAGGATGCGAAGGAGTGCGGCGCGGCCGGCGTCGTCCATGCGAGTGGCGCGCAGCGCGATGTCGCGGACCCCGGCGTGGCGCATGGCGGAGGCAAGGGCGATTTGGGCATCGACGCGTTCGGTGGCCTCGTCGTCGAAGAAGTAGGCCACGGGCACGCGGAAGAACGCCGCCAGGGCCTCAAGGTGCCGCTTGGTGGGATTGTCGCGCTGTCCGGTACGCAGCTGCCACACGTAGGTCTTGGAGAATGTGCCTCCCGACAGCTCGCTGCAGCCTCGCGCGACCTCCTCGTAGGTGTACTCCCTCCCCTGTGTCCTGACGGTGGTGAACAGTTTGTCGATCTTGTCGGCCAGTGACGGCATCAGGACCCCTTGGCTTGCGCTGAGATGATCCCCCGTCGGGTTGGTGTACATCCTAGTTGACACAACTCCCCGTTGGAACCTACGGTTTACTATCGTCAGCGAACGTGAACAAGAGCTTCGCTTCGTCCATGCAGGCATACGCTTGTCGGGCTGCCCACCCTTGGCTGGCCGAAACGGAGTCAGTGGGCGGACCGCCCCCCACACAGCAAAGAAGAGCCCGCAACTGATCCCGCATCGGCTCCCCTTGCGCGGACTGCTGCGAAACGACGCAAACGGTGCACCATTACCGCATTGCAACGGCAGAACGGGGCCATGTCCCCGGTGCGGTATCGCGGGACGATGAGGCCTTCAGCGACGGCCTCCAGGAGGGAAGGGGTCGAAAGCAGCTGTGACGAACATGCAGTCTCTCCTTGTGATCGCGCCGGAAGAGACCGAGGAGACGGGCACCCCACCAGGTCCGGCCCAGGAAAAGAATTCGAGCGACGCACAGTTGGTCGCGATCGAGTCGCTTCAGCCCTCCGACTCACCGCGGGTGGCTGACACCCACAGATGGGCACTGCCAAACGACATCCGCCGCCACGCTGCGGTGATCCGGATGCGCCGCCATGGGTGAAATGAACTGGATGGACCTGGCCACCTTCAAAATCGTCGCGGAAGAGCTGTCCTTCACCAGAGCCTCGCAGCGCCTGTTGGTGTCCGTGTCGGCCGTCTCGCAGCGTGTTCGCCGACTGGAGCGGGGCCTGGGGCAGCGACTACTGGCCCGTACCACCACTCAAGTAAAGCTGACGGAGGCGGGCAAGCTCGCGCTCCAGGCTGTCCTGGCGATCGAGACACAGTGGACTGAGGCCAGAACACGGATCTCGGGCCTGGAGGAGCCCGTGCCGGAGCTGTGCCGGCCGCTGCGCACGGCTCTCTACCGGATAGCTCCGTGCAGCATAGCTCCGTGCAGCCTGGCCGAGCGGGTAGCGAGCCTGACGGCACCGGTCGCGTGCGAGGCGCGCCACTACCGGTCAGTGTCAATGGGACTCGACCATCTGCGCCAGGGCGAGGTGGACTTCTTGTGGTGGCGCACTTGGTACGGGCCCACCACCCGGGCCGACGAGGACCTGCGCGAGCTGCATAGCTACGACGTGGTGCACGAGGACGCCTGGGCCTACTTCAGTTGCCAGCACCCGCTGCTCGGCGGCCCCGAGCCGAGCCTCGGCCAGCTCGCGGACTTCGGCTGGATCGCGCCACCGGAGGAGAGCGCCGTGTCGGTGCCGCGCGTACTACGCGAAATGACTCGGCGCGAACACGAATTCGTGCACTACCCCGAGTCCCAGGACCTGGTCGACGAGCTGCTGCGCACCTCGACCGCGGTCAGCCTGGGCGGGCCCAGCAAACCGCTGGCCTGCGGGCTGGCCCGGCTGCCGCTGTCTCCGGCGCCGCGGATTCGCTACGTACTCAGCTGGCGGAACCACCCAGCGGTGGAACGGCTGGCACCCGCGGTGGTGGACCTCTTCCGGCGCTGGTACGTGGAGTGCACCTTCGAGTTCAACCCGCGCCACTACCGGCAGATGCTGACACACCCAGTGGACTACCCGGGGCTGCCGGTCACCGACTACTACCAGGGCGGACCACGGCCGCTGGCGCGGACCCTGCGCTGATGGCCGAGCAGGCCCGGGGGACACGCCGGTTCAAACGCGCCGTCTCGCGGACCACGTGCGCCGCCGCCCTGCCGGACAGGTCGGGGAGGAGGTCGGCGGCGCACTCTTGGTGGAGGAAGTGCCCGCCCTCCAGCGACACCGCCTCAGCCGCACCGGTGGTGTGCTGTGCCCAGGGTGTGGGCGCCAGCCCGTCCCAGGTGCCGTAGTACGAAACGACGGGGCAGGTCAGCGTCGGCCGTTCGGGGGCCGTCCAGCGGCTCGCCAGCGCCAAGTCGGCCTGGAAGACCGGCGTCGAAAGGTCGACGAGTTCGTCGAGGATCTCCGGGTCGGTGCATCCTTGCGCCACCAGTAGACCGTGGATGAAGCGTCGGTCCTCCGCGTCGTCCGGCTCTGCCATGCCCGAAGGTCCACCCGGTGCCGGAGGCGCGCAGGCGACCGTGACCACTAGAGCCGGCGGGCGGGCGAGCCGGCCTCCGGCCTCCAGTGCCCAAAGCGCACCCAGGCTGTGTCCGACCAGCACCACGGGAGTTGGTCCAAGGGCGTCGACGGCACGGACGATGGCGTCTACCACGGCGTACGGGTCGGTGGCGAGGGGCTCGTCGAAGCGGGGACCGCGCCCGGGCAGGCACACCGAGCTGAGTCGCCAGGAGAGCGGCAGGTGCGTGGGCAGGGCGAGCGCGGTAGTGGGCCCGTCGCCCGCCCCGGGCACCACGACCAGTTCGACCTCGGGCTCGGTGGGGCCGGACAGTGACACGAGCCACGTCTCTTGGTCACTCATCAGTTCTGCCTCACTCCCCTGTGAGCCGTCGGCAGCGCGTGCTGCCGCGTGCCGACCGGCACCGCCCGGGTGGGCGGGGCAGGCAGCTCGGAAAGCCGCCGGGAGGCATCCCGCACCACCTCGCCCGCCAGGTGCGTGAACACGTCCGCGAGCAGGGCTGTCTCCCCTGCGGTGAAGACCGCGCTGTTGCAGTGGAACCAGCCGCGCAGCCCCTCGCCAGCGCGGAACATATCCAGTGACAGGTCGAAGCGCGGGGAGCTGGAGTTGAGGTCGACGGGCGTGGTCTCCAAGCCGCGCAGCCCGAACCCGGCGTCGATCTCCTCTTCGAAGAGCTGGAAGGTCGCCTGGAGCAGCGGCTGAAGGCCCAGGTCCCGATCCGGGTTCACGGCCTCCACAAGGCGTTCGAATGGCAGGTCCTGGTGCGCGAACCCGCCGAGCACCGCTTCCCGTACCCGGCCCACCAGCTCGGTGAAGTCCGGGTCGTCGCGCAGGTCGGCGCGCAGCGCCAGCATGTTGACGAAGAAACCGACGACGTCCTCCACCTCGGGGACGCAACGCCCGGCCACCGGCACACCGACGAGCAGGTCGCGCTCTCCGCTCACCCGCGACATGAGGACCTCGAACACCGCGAGCAAAGTCATGAACAAGGTGCCGCCCAAAGCACGCGACAGCCTCCGCAAAGCCGCCGTCACTTCAGCGGACAGCGCGAATCCGACGGTATGGGTGTCCGGTTCGGCGCTGCCGGGCTGCGCGGCGAGGGCGGGCAGATGGGTGGGGACGCCTTCGATGTGCGCGGTCCAGTAGGCCAGCAGTTCTGCCAGCGCGGGCCCGGCCAGCTCGCTCCGCTGCCAGGCGGCGAAGTCGCGATAGCGCACTGGCAGCGGCTTCGGGCGCCACTCGCGGTCCAGCAGCGCGGCCTCGTACCGCTGGGCAAGCTCCTCCAACAGCAATGTCATCGACCAGCCGTCGCACACGATGTGGTGCATGGCCAGCGACAGCACGTGGTCCTCGGGCCCCAGCCGCAGCAGCCGGGCCCGGAACAGCGGGCCGCTCGCCAGATCGAAGGGGTCCTCCAGCATGTGGCGGCAGAAGTCGACGACGGCTGCGGTGCGTTGTTCCTCGGTGCGGGTCCGCGCGGCCGGGGCCTCGACCAGCTCCAGCGCGCCGGCCCATCGCTCGTCGACGATCTGTACGGGCACACCGTCCGCGACGCCGAAGCGGGTGCGCAGCGACTCGTGCCGCTCTGCCAACCCGGTCACGGCAGCCGCCAACACGGGATGCTCGATCCGGCCAGTGAGCCGGAAGGACTCGCCCATGTAATACGCCGTCGAGTCAGGGTCCAGCTCTTGAAGAAACCACAGCCGAGCCTGCGCGAACGACATGGGGGTCGCCGCACCGTCCGCCACCCGCACCAGGGGGCGCCGTTCGGGCCGGGCGCCCCGCTCGGCGGCGGCGGCGAACTCCGCTACCGTGGGTGCCTCGAACAGCGTTTTGACCGACACCTCGGTGCCGAACAGCTCCCGTACTCGGGCCACGACTCGCCCGGCGCGCAGCGAGTGTCCGCCGATACGGAAGAAGTCGTCGTGTCGCCCTACCCGCGCGAGGCCCAGCACTTCGGCCATCACCTGTGCGACCAGTTCCTCGGCGCCGGGCCGGGGTGCTGCGAAGTCGGCGGTGAACGCCTCTTCGGCCGCCGGCAGCGCCCGCACGTCGACCTTGCCGCTGGCCAGCAGGGGCAGCGTCTCCAAGGGCACGAGGGCCGTCGGAAGCATGGCGGCGGGTAGCCGGGCGGCGAGCGCGTCTCGCAACTCGCCGAGCTGTTCATCTCCGGCTGCCGGGGACACGTAGGCGGTGAGGCTGCCGTCGTGGTGGACGACGGCAGCCTGGCGTACCCAGGAGTGCGCCGTGACGGCGGCCTCGACATCGGAGAGCTCCACGCGGTGCCCGCGCACCTTGACCTGCCGGTCTTGGCGGCCGAGGAACCGTACGGCGCCGTCGGCGGTGAAGGAACCGCGGTCGCCCGTGCGGTACATCCGTGCTCCGGGCCGGTCGGCGTAGGGGTCGGGGACGAACTTCGCCGCGGTCTCGGCCGGCAGGTTCAGGTAGCCGCGTCCGACGTGGGCCCCGGACAAACACAGTTCTCCGGCGACGCCTGGCGGTACGACGTGGCCGGCAGTGTCCAGGATCCTTACCTGGGTGTTGGCCACCGGGCGGCCGATCAGCGGCGCTTCGCTCTCCGAGAGCTGCCAGGTGAGGGCGTCGATGGCGCATTCGGTGGGGCCGTAGAGGTTCCACGCCGTCACCTCGGGTGTCGCGCGCAGCCGCTTCCACAGCCGGGGCGGGACGGCGTCACCGCCGAGCAACAGCACGTAGGGGCGGTGTGCGGCGACCTCGTCCAGCAGGCCGAGATCAAGGAGTTGCGGAAGCTGTGCGGGCGGGACATCGAGGACGTCGATGCTCGCGCCGCGTACGAAGTCAAGCAGCGCGTGCGGGTCGCGGCGGGTGTCCTCGTCCACCACGTGCAGCTCGTGCCCGTCGACCAGCCACAGGAACTGGTCGACGGTGGCGTCGAAGCCGAGCGAGGCCGTCCAGGCCACGCGCTGGCGGGTGTCGGTGTGCCGGCCGGCGGCGCGGTGCGCGACCAGAAGGTTGGCGAGCACGCTGTGTTCGAGCGGCACTCCCTTCGGCATTCCTGTGCTCCCCGAAGTGAACAGCACCAGCGCGAGGTCCTGCCCGCTGGGTCCAGTGGTCGACGCCGGGGGACCAGCGATCGCCTTCTCGATGTCGACCACCGGCAACCCTGTCGCGCCCAGCACGGCGGCGGCCGCCGTGTCGCACAGCAGCGCCGAGGCCCCGGCCGTAGTCAGCACGGAGCGGAGGTGCTCGGGCGGGTCGGCCAACTCCAGTGGTACGGCTGCGGCCCCCGCCTGCCACACGCCCAGCAGCGCCGCGACCATCAGCCGCGAGCGGTGCCCTGCGATGGCCACGACAGGACCGTGGGCCGCCACCGCGCCGACCACGCCCTGGACGGCGCGGCCCAGTTCGGCGAAGGTCCACCTGTCGGCGGAGTCGGTCACGGCCACCGCGTCCGGGGTGGCGGCTACCTGGCGCCACAGGGAGTCCAGCACCGAGTCGTCGGCCACCGGCACCTCCGGTCCAGCGCCCAAGGCGAGGACCCGCACGACGTCTTCGGGCCGTACGAGCGGAAGCTGGGAGACGGGGCGCCGGGGGTCCTGGGCGACCTCGGCGGCCAGCGTCACGAAGCTCTCGACCAGCCACTTGGCTTCGCCGGGGGTGAAGAGGGCGCGGTCGTAGGTGAACAGGCCGCGCAACTCGTCGCCGTGACGGTGGATGTCCATGGCCAGCGGCAGGTCGGGGTCCTTGCGTGCGGGCGGGTTGACCGCGGTGACGCGCCGGACGCCGGCGAGCTGGAGGGCGCTGCGCGCCGAGTCCTCCTCGAAGTATTGGAAGGTCGCCTGGACCAGTGGCATTCCGCAGGTGCGCTCGGGGTTGACGGCTTCCACGAGGCGTTCGAATGGCAGGTCCTGGTGCGCGAACCCGCTGAGTACCGCCTCCCGTACCCGGCCCACTAGTTCGGTGAAGTCCGGGTCGTCGCGTAGGTCGGCGCGCAGCGCCAGCATGTTGACGAAGAAACCGACGACGTCCTCCACCTCGGGGACGGAACGCCCGGCCACGAGAGTGCCCACCAGCAGGTCGCGCTCTCCGCTCACCCGCGACATGAGGACCTCGAACACCGCGAGCAGCGTCATGAACAAGGTGCCGCCCGAAGCACGCGACAGCTCCCGCAGAGCCGCCGTCACTTCGGCGGATAGCGCGAACCGCACCTCGCCTTCGGAACGTGCGCCGGGCGGTGCGTTCTCGCCTGGTGAGGCGAACTCCAGCAAGGTGGGGGCGCCTTCGATGTGAGTGGTCCAGTAGGCCAGCAGCTCTGCCAGCGCGGGCCCGGCCAGCTCGGCCTGCTGCCAGGCGGTGAAGTCGCGGTAGCGCACGGCGGGTGGCTCCGGGTCCGGGGTCCGGCCGGAGAGTACCGCCTCGTAGCGCTGGGCAAGCTCTTCCAACAGCAGCGTCATGGACCATCCGTCGCACACGATGTGGTGCATGGCCAGCGACAGCACGTGGTCCTCGGGCCCCAGCCGCAGCAGCCGGGCCCGGAAAAGGGGGCCCCGGGTGAGGTCGAAGGGATCCTCATGCATTCGACGGCAGAAGTCGACGACGGCTGCGGTGCGTTGTTCCTCGGTGCGGGTCCGTGCGGCCGGGGCCTCGACCAGCTCCAGCGCGCCGGTCCATCGCTCGTCGACGATCTGTACGGGCACACCGTCCGCGGCGCCGAAGCGGGTGCGCAGCGACTCGTGCCGCTCCGCCAGCCCCGCGACGGCGGTGCTGAGCGCCGCCGGGTCCAATGGGCCGTCGATCCGGAAGGACTCACCCATGTGGTATGCCGTCGAGTCCGCCTCCAGCTCCTGAAGAAACCACAACCGGCGCTGCGCGGAGGACACCGGTGCGGCCAGGCCGTCCGGCGTCCGCTCCAGTGGCCGCTGCCGCAGCCGGGTCCCCTGGGCCACCACGGCGGCGAACTCGGCCACCGTGGGCGCCTCGAACAGCGACTTGACCGGCACTTCAACCCTGAACAGCTCCCGCACCCGGACGACCAGCCGCACGGCGGGCAGCGAGTGTCCGCCGATACGGAAGAAGTCATCGTGCCGCCCCACCCGCGCAAGGCCCAAGACCTCGGCCATTACCATCGCGACCAGCTGCTCGGCGCCCGGCCGCGGCTCCACGAAACCGGCCGCTGCCGTCTCCCGCACCGTCTCCCAAACCGCAGACTGCCGCACCATGACCCTCCGCCCCTCAATGCCGGCCGGTGCCCTTACCGACCGTCTCCATGTCCTGTAATTTCCGTTTGCCTGCGCCGTCCGGTGCGCGCTACGTCGCCTCGCCGATGCGTTCGGCCAGCGCGCGGGCCGTGCCGCACTGGTAGAGGTCGCGAATGGACACCTTTAGTCCCTGCTCGCGCAATCGCCGCACACACATTGCTGCCTTGAGCGACTCACCGCCGACGGCAAAGAAGTTGTCGTCGGGCCCGCAGGTGGCTGCGGTCAGCTGCTGGGCGAAGGCGTCCAGCACGAGCCCCAGTACATCGCCGCCCCATGTGACAGCGGCCTCCCGGGAGGCGGTCTCCACTCCCTGACGAGGCAGCGGCAGCGCCGCCGCCTCGGGCGCGCCGGTGGCCGATCTCGGCAGCCCGGTGACCAACACCAGGTCGAGGGGCGCCATCGGTCCGGGCAGCCGCTGCGTGAGATAGTCGCGCAGGCTGTCCCCGACCGCCTTCACGGTGCGCGGGGGATACGGTACGGCGACTTGGACGGTGTCGGCACCGTCACGCTCGCTGGGACCGGCGAGCGTGAAGTGGCTCCGGGCCGCTAGGTCGGCCGCCGGGAAAGACACGTCGAACGCGCCGTCCGGGTCGTTCGCGGCCCAGCTCACCCGGGCTGGCCTGGCCAGTTCCTCACCGAGCCGCCAGACCTCTTCCGGATCCAGGCCGCTGTCCGGCGCATCGGCTCCTGGGTCGAGCATCGGTGTGTCCGTCGACTTGCCGTCGCGGGCTATCAGGGCCTCCCGCAGTCGGCGGTTGGCGACGCCCCGGTACTCGATCGGGCCGTCGTTCTGCTCCAGGTAGGCACGCAGCGCTCGTAGGGTGAGTCCGTGGCCGGATTCCTGGGCGGTCTTGGGCTCCGCCTCGGGCGCGGCAGGCTCTGGCGGACAGTCGATGTGGAGGAGGGCGTCGTAGCGGAAGAGCGTCATCTCATTGGGGTGGACGCCGCGCCGGGGTGCGACCTCTGCGTGTGAGACGCGTGCCAGACGGGCGGGCGTGGACGCGGCCCAGGCCGGGTCGACGCTCAGTTCCCCGTCGGAGGCCAGCTCACGTCCCCTGGCCTCGCGGGCAGCGGAGACGGTCGCTGGGTGGTTGGTGGCCCGAACCGGTCCGGGCGGGGTGCGTCGCTCGTGCTTGAGGGCCACGAACGCCTCCGCGAGCCGGGCGTTGCGCAGGTCACCCAGCAGGATGTGACCTGCTGGCCGTACGACATCCGCGGCACGGCGCAGCACCTCCTCCAGGTAGTGCAGGGACAGGAAGTACTGGGCGACGGAGTTGATGACGACGGTGTCGTACTCCTCGGCGACCGCGTAGGGCGCCTGCATCGCGTCGGCATGACACACCGTCACCCTATTTTTGCTATCAGGGGATTCGGCGGTCAGATCCGCCGCGAGCTTGCCGATCAGTTCGACGGAGCGCGCGGAGGAGTCGGTCGCCACGTAGCGCTCGACGCTTGCGCAGGCCAGCAGCCGTCGCATGATGAGCCCGGTCCCGGCGCCAATCTCCAGTACCCTGCGAGGGCTGAGCGCCAGCACGCGGCGGGCCGACTCCTCCCCCCACTCTGTCATCTCGGCACGGGGGATCGGGCGGCCGGTGAAGCTGTCGGCCCAGCCGGAGTTCTCGCCGCTGTTGTCCGGCGCGTAGGCGGTCTCATAGATGTCGTCAAAGACGTGTCGCCAGGACTCCAGGACTTCGTTGCCGCCCCAACCGGCCTGCGCGGTCTGTGCGGCCGGTTCGGGCACGATGTAGCCGACCATGCGCGTCCCGTCGGCCGTCCGGTGGGTCAGCACGGCCGCCTCGCGCACTTGGGCGTGGGCCGCCAGTGCCGTTTCGATGTCCCCTGCGGATACCGCGGGGACGACGGTGTCGGTCATCGGTCTCCTCCGATCAGTTGGACGACTGCCGCCCGGTCGGTCTTGCCGTTGGCGGTCCGCGGAAGCGTCGGCAGCACGGTGATGGTCAGGGGCAGCGAGACCGCGGGCAGCAGTTCGGACAGGGAGCGCAGCAGTGTGGAGGGCTCCGGTTCCGGCCTACCGGGCGCCGCGGTGACGGCGGCATGCAAGGTGCGTCCGCCCTCGGCGCGGTCGGGTGCCACACAGACCGCCTCGCCGACGGTTGGCTGGTCAAGCAGGCATGCCTCGACCTCCAGGAGGTTGATCCGGGTACCGCGGATCTTGACGTCGTGGTCGAGTCGGCCGAGGAAGCGCAGGACGCCGTCCTCGTGCCGGACCAAGTCGCCGGTGCGGAAGGCGTGGGTGTGGCCGTGCGTGGTGCGCTCGATGGTCACGTAGCGGGCGGCGCTCAGGTCTGGCTGGTTGAGGTACTCGCGGGACATCGGCAGCCCTGCCACCAGCAGTTCACCGACATCCGACGGCGCGGAACCGTGCGGCTCGTCCCCGTCCAGGGGGGCGATCAGCAGCTCGCAGCCGGGCAGCGGCCGGCCGATCGGCGGGTGCGTGGGCCAGTCGGTGACAGGCCCTTGGAGAGTGTGCACGGTAACCATCGCCGACTCGCTCTGTCCGTAGTGGTTGTTGAGGACACAGTCCTTTAGCCGGGCGAACAGCGCGCGCACTGGCCCGGAGCACACGAGTTGTTCGCCGGCGGTGTTGATCTCGGCCAGCGCGAGTCCTTCCAGGCTCGCCTCAGCACCAGCGGCGACGGCCAGCATGTGCAGCGCCAGACAGGGCAGGAACAGCCGCTCGATCCGCTGTCGGCGCAGCCAGTCCAGCAGCCCGAAGGGGTCAAAACGCAGCCGCTCGGGAACGGTTACCAGCGTCCCGCCGCCGGCGAGGGTGCCGAGGACCTCCTGGAACCACACGTCGAAGTTCATCGGCGCGAACTGCGCTGTGCGCAGGTCGCCGCGTCGGGAGTGCGTGCGCTGCCACTCGGCCATGTTGTCCACACAGCTATGCGGGAGCGCCACCCCCTTGGGCCGTCCGGTAGAGCCGGAGGTGTATATCACATACACCGGGCGGTCCGGCACACAGACGGTGGGCGGCAACGCGGTGGAGCTTACCTCCCAGGTGCCGCTTTGGGGTGGTGGTATTTCCAGGGCCGGGGTACCGGTTCCGATGGCAGGCAGTGCGCCGCTGTGCAGCAGCACCTTCGGGCGGCTGTCGGTAAGCATGTGCGCGAGCCGCCGCTCGGGGTAGGCGGCGTCCAGCGGCACGCAGGCAGCTGTGAGTCTCATCGCGGCCAGCACCGCGGCCACGACGTCGGTGCCGCGCTCGCCGGTGACGGCGACCCGGTCCCCGGCGCCCACGCCCTTGTCGCGGAGCAGTGCCGCGATGTGCCCGGACCAGGCCAGGAGCCCGTCGTAGGTCACCTCCCGCCGCTCGTCGACGATGGCGATCTGCCCGCCGCGTCGGGCGGCCACACGCGTCAAGGATTCCAGGAAGCAAGGAGGCTGGGTGTCCCCGCCCCACAGGGAGAGCATGGCGGGGCTCATGCGCCGACCGCCTCCCCCGTCTCCCGCTTCTGTTCCCGCTTTGGACATGGTTCCGGCCCCGACTCCCCGGCCAGTGCCGGGTCGTATGCGCACATCAACTGGGCCAGGTCGCGGGTGGCGCCGCAGGGGGATCCGGCGAACCACGACACCACCTGCCGACGCGTCTCCACGGGCTTTTCTTGGCTGAGCTTGAGCATCGTGTCGGCGCGCTCGACCTCGAAGCGGAAGGCGCCCACGCCGGGCGCGAGGGTACGGAAGTACTCCAGCGAGGCGGCCGGGTCCCAGGCACAGCCGAACTCCCGCTCGTAGGCGGCGACTGTGTGCCCCACCACCCGCAGGATCTCCTCCAGGTCCTCGCTGGGCACGAGAGTCCCCTCCAAGTGCACCGCGGTGAAGTCCCAGGTGGGAGCGGCGACTTCGGTCTCGTAGACCGTGGGGGACACATAGCCGTGCGGTCCGGTGAACACGAGCTTGGCCGGGGTGGGGCCCGCCAGCGCCCGCCAGTGCGGATTGGCGCGGTTGAGGTGGCCGAGCAGCGTGGTGCCGGCCAGCCCGACAGGTGCGGGGGCCTCGGGGTCCGGGATCGCGGGGAGGTGTGTGACGTTCGGGACGGGTTCACCGGTGGTGACCAGCATGGCGAGCGGGTTGCGCTGGATGAGGGCCAGCGTGGTCGCGGGGTCGGTCTCGCGGTAGAGGTCGGGGACGTACATCAGCGCCTCCCGTCGCGGGTCAGCAGCGAGCGGCTCATCTCGGCGGCCCGCACTGCGGTGTTGGACAGCAGTCCGGCGCCGATACCGTGCGAACGTTCGGCCGCGGGGCCGTGCACGTAGATGCCGCAGTGCACGGTGTTGGAGGTGAGGACGCGGTAGTCCCGGTCCAGTACGAGGCGGCCCTCGTTATCACGCTTGCAGTCCTGGGCGAGGGTGCCGAGGACCGTTTCGGGGTCCTCGGGCTCGTATCCGGTGGCGCAGATGACGGCGTCTACGTCCAGGGTGCGCACCGTGCCGGTGGGCAGGAACTCCACCCGCAGCCGTACGCCGTCGGCGCTTTCGGTCAGCTCCAGCAGGCGGGAGGTGGACAGCACGTGAAGTCGCTCCCGGCCCCGCACCCGTTCCTGGTATTGCCGCTGGTACAGCTCGGTGATCAGCTCCGAGTCGACCACCGAGTAGTTGGTGTTCGCGTGGTATCCGAGAAGCTGCTTCTTCACGCTCTCGGGGGCCGAGAAGAAGTGGTCTACGGCCTCCGGGTCGAAAATCCGGTTGGCGAACGGGGTGTCGTCGGCGGCGCTGTAGCCGTAGCGGGAAAAGACCGCGTAGATCTCGGCGGTGGGGAATCTGCGGTGCAGGTAGGCGGTGGCTTCTGCGGCGCTCTGGCCGGCGCCGAGCACCGCGATCCTGGCCGAGGCGGCCGCCGCGAGGGCCTCGGCACCGCCGATCATCGTCTCGCTGTGCCACACCCGCTCCGACGCGGTAACCCCGTCCGGCAGCCGGGGAACGAGGCCGGTGCCGATGACGACGTTCCGGGCGTGGTACGCGCGGGTCATGCCGCCCTGTCGCACCGTCAGCTCGACGCTGCCCACGGCGCCGTCGGCGGTCACCGGCACGATGCGCTCGACGCTGGAGCCGTAGGTCACCACGTCCGCGACCCGCTCGGCGGCCCACTCCAGGTAGTCGTGGAACTCGACGCGCAACGGATAGAACGTCTTGCTGTTGATGAAGTCGGGGAGTCGGCTTTGGGAGTGGAGATAGGAGACGAAGCTGAAGTCGCTGTTCGGGTTACGCATGGTGACCAGATCCTTGAGGAACGAGATCTGCATCGTGGTGTCTTCGGCCAGCATCCCGCTGTGCCAACGGAACTCCGGCTGCTGCTCGAAGAACACGAGTGACCCCGGCTGCGCCCCCTCCTCGATGAGAGCGATCGCCAGCGCGAGGTTGGACGGTCCGAACCCGCACCCCGCTATGTCGAGAATCGGCTCCCCGGAGGACTGAGGAATTGACATGAGCGTCCCTCTCTGCATCGTGTTCTCGTGGGTCGTCCTTGGTCCGCCTGCGACTTCTACCGTTTGTGAGTCCGCGGCGGCCTATGTCTCCTCGGTGAAAAGGCCCCGGTGGAGCGGGGTGACCCGGAAGGGGCCGCCGGCGTACGGGGAATGCGCTGACAGCGGCACGCGGGCGCCGCCGATCCGCACCAGAGCGCCGGTGAAGGTGTACTCGGGGTGGACACCGTCGGCCGCCGGGCGCGCGGCACAATCCAGTTCGAGGACGTCCCCGGGAACTGCCTCGACCGGCTCCGGCAGGTCGAAGGGCACATACACCGGCAGCCAGTTGGTGATCGTCTCCAGGCTGTCCAGCACCGGCCCGTCCGGGGCGCAGCGCAGGGTGAGCCACAGCAGCAGTCCGTCGAAGCGGCCGGGCGCGGGGAATTCCAGTCGGGCGGCCGGGAAGCGTACCGTGCCCTCCTCCAGGCGCAAGTCCTCCACGAGGCAGTCGGTGGTGCGCAGCGCCTCGCGGTCCACGTTACCCAGGCACATCCGCAAGTCGAACGGCTCACCCGCGCTGGTGAGGATGTCGGCGACATAGTCGGCGACATCCTCGTCCACGGCGTAGTCCCCCTCCAGCAGGTCCTCGGCGCAGACGGCGGCGGCGCGGGTGCCGACGGCCGCGGGAATCACCGCGCCGCCGGGCGTCAGCAGCCTGTCACGTACGTCGTCGAGGATGGCGGCGATGCCCTCGGCACCGCCGATGCTGCCGACCAGTTCGGCGATGCAGACTTCGGCACGTTCCGGCAGGCCGACGGTGGTGGCCTCGCCGGACAGGACCTCGATGTCGTATTGGGGCCGGTTCTTCGCCAGCGCCGTGGCGCGGGCAGCGCTGGCCGGGATGCTCTCGACGGCGCACACGGACCGGGCGCCGCACTCGGCGGCATACAGCGACCACAGCAGATCGGGACCGCAGCCAATCTCCAGGACCCGGGCGTGCGGAACACGCTCCTCAATGGCCTTTCGGAAGATCGTATTTCGGGGCTCATCCTGGAGCATCACGTGGTAGAGGAAGTCGTCGTAGAGGGGATACTCACCGACCGAGGGCCACAGATAGGGCCGCCCATCCGCCCACGCGTCCCGCTTCACCCGCAGGCGCAACCGCCTGCCGCCGACCGTGACGGTGCGCCAGGGCGGGCCAATGTGCTGGATGGGGCCCGTCATGCGCAGTCTCCGCCGCGTGGCCGCATGTTCGTCCACACCTCTTCAATGTGGCGCAGGCAGTCCTCGCGGGCACCGGAGAATCCATCAGTACGCCAGCCGGCTGGGATCGGCAGGCCCAACCGCCATATCGAGTACTGTTCCTCGTCGTTGACAACAACCAAGTATTCACTCATACCGCCACCGTCACGGAGCACGGGGCCCTTGGGAATCCCCGAAATTCTTCATGGTGCGCGCCCCTTGTGAAGCGGTGCTCCACAGTCTTGTTCGACCAGCGGTGTGTGCGTGGCGAAAAAAGCGTTCCCTGCCCTTGCAACATTTGGCACATAGTCAGCGCAGATTCCGAGTGTTAGCAATGAGGGGTCGGCACCGACGGCATTGGGGGTTGTCGTGCATCCGTTGATGAGTTCTTCGGCGCCCGAGGGAAGCTGGAACGAAACACGCATGGATTTTCGCGTCGACGCGCTCGTCCACGACCTGGTGGGCGAGGCGGCACGCCGCTGGAGCGACCGCCCGGCGCTGGTGACCGGCCAGAAGACGGTCACCCACGGTGAACTGAACGTCTGGTCGGGCAGGATCGCCCGGCACCTGCGCGAGACGGGCGTGCCCCCGCACAGCTATGTCGCCGTGCTGGGCGACCACGCGCCGCACACGGTCGCCGCGCTGCTCGGCGTGCTGCGCGCGGACGCTGCCTACGTCCCGCTGGACCCCCGGTGGCCCGGGGAACGGCTCTCGGAGTTGCTGTCTTCGCTGCGGGTCACCTGCCTGATCGTGGATCGGTCCCACTACCGGATGGCGGCCGAGATCTGCTGGTCGCTGCCCGACCTGGTCCGCCTGGTGTGCGTCGACGTACCCGACGAGCGGCCGTGGCAGGGGGAATTCTCCGCGGAGACGGTCACGGACATGTGGGATTGGTTCGCGGACGACGCGGATGAGTTGCGCGCCGCAGGTTTCAACCGGGGCCAGGACGGGCCTGAATACACCCCCGCGGAGGTCGCAGCCTATTCCCGGCACGTCGCCGGGCTGGCTGGACCTCACCTGGGCGCCTCCTCACGGGTGCTGGAGGTCGGCTGCGGCATCGGTTTGATCCTGAGGGAACTCGCGCCGCGGGTGGCGCGGTACACCGGTCTCGACCCCTCTCCCGTGGCCGTGGGGAAGGCACGCGGCCGGGCCGTGCGCCACGCGCCGCACGCCGAGGTCGTCACCGGCTTCGCCCACGAGGCCGCGCGTCTGGCCCCGGGCCCCTACGACGTGGTGGTGCTGGCCAGCACCGTCCAGTTCTTCCCCGGCGTCGACTATCTGCGCGACGTCCTCGACTCGCTCGCCGACAGACTCGACGGCACCGGCACCCTCGTGCTCGCCGACCTCGTCGCCCCCGGCCAGGAGGAGCACGGTGGTCTGCGCGTGCCACCCGGTTTCTTCAGGCGGCTGGCAGCCGAAGACGCGCGGTACACCGAAGTCCGCGTCCTGCAACGCGCCGGCACCGGGTTGTGCCACGAACTCGCCCACCGCTACGACGTAGTGCTGCACGTCGACAACAGCCACGCGGGGCAGCCGGGCACCGGGTCGGCGCCGCTGACCGTGACCACCGGATGGCACATCGCGCGCTGCTGCCTTGAACCGCCGCCCACCACGGCGGACCCGGCATCCCTTGCCTATGCGATCTTCACTTCCGGCTCGACCGGCAGCCCCAAGGCGGTCGCCGTCCAGCACCGCAGCGTCGTCAACCTGATCGAGTGGGTGAACCGCACCTACCAGGTGAGGCCCGACGATCAGCTGCTCATGGTCACCTCATTCTGCTTCGACCTGTCGGTGTACGACATCTTCGGTGTCCTGGCGGCGGGCGGCTCAGTCCGGCTCGTCCCGGACGCCGATTCCGGCGACCCCGACTGCCTCGCGGACATCCTGGAGAGCGAGCCCATCACCTTCTGGGACTCGGCACCGGCCGCGATGTCCGTGCTGCTGGGTTTCCTCGAACTGGGCGAGGCCCAAGGGCGTGACACGCTGCGACTGGTCTTCCTCAGCGGCGACTGGGTGCCCCTGACGATGCCCGGACGGCTGCGCGACGCCTTCCCCCACGTGCGGGTCGTCGCGCTCGGCGGGGCGACCGAGTGCACCGTGTGGTCGAATCACTTCCCGGTGGACACCGTGGACCCTAACTGGCCCAGCATCCCCTACGGCACGCCGATGCAAAACGCGCGCTACTACGTGCTCGATGAGGACCTGCGGGTCTGCGACGTCGGGGAGAGCGGCGACCTGTATATCGGCGGCGTATGTGTGTCCGCAGGCTACGCGGGCGACCCCGCGCTGACCGCCCGCAAGTTCCTGCCCGACCCGTTCGCGCCCGCGGCCGCGCCGGGCGAGGGCCGTATGTACCGCACCGGCGACCGTGCCTGCTGGCTGCCGGACGGCAACTTGCGGTTCCTGGGGCGCGTCGACGACCAAGTCAAGGTGCGCGGCTACCGCATCGAGCTGGCCGAGGTGCAAGCTGCGCTGAACAGATGCCCCAACGAGATCCGCGAGGCCGTCGCTGTCGCGGTGGCCGGCGCGCACGGCCCCGAGATCGCCGCGTTCTACGTACCGACCGACACACCCACCAGCGGAGTACCCGTTCGTGTGCGCGGCCGGGAACAAGATCCGCGCGTTGCCGCGTCCCGGCTGTTGCCCGACTACATGCTGCCGGACCACTTCGTCCCGGTGACCGGCATTCCCGTCTCCGCGACGGGCAAGGCCGACCGCACGGCCCTGCTGAAGGCCTTCGGCTTCACCCCGCATGTCTGACCAGGCCTTCCGTCAGCACCCCTGACTCAAAGCCACAGCCCGCGAGAACAGGCAGAAAGAAGCAGCATGACTGGCACCGCATTTCGTACCGCTTCCCACAGCACGCGACGCGAGTTCAGCGCTGCCGTGCACCGTCTCATCCAGGCCGGCGCCACGGCGGACACCGTCCTTGGCGGTACACGTAGGCAGTTGCCGCCCGGCCTGGCGCAGCGGTTGACCGGGCTGATCGGAGCGCCGGCCGAGTGGAACGGCTTCCGAGTCCTGCGGGGGCTGTTCGCCGACTTGGGCGAGCCGGGACCCACCCGCGCGCACTGGTCCGAGACAAACGGAGCAGCCGACGTGCCCTACGACGTCGGGCTAGCCCTGATCGGCGGGCTGCTGGGAGAGGTATTCGGCTGGATCAACCAGCAGGGCGGACGCCTGGTGCACAACATCCTGCCCAGCCCCGGCTACGAAACCCAGCAGGTCGGGGCGAGCAGCACGCTTGCGTTGGCCTGGCACACCGAGGACGGCTTCCACCCCGAGCGCGCCGATTTCCTGCTTCTGGCCTGCCTGCGCAATCCTGACCGGGTCGCCACCCGGCTGGCCAGCATCCGCGACATCAAGCTGAGCGATGCGGACACCGTCCAGCTCAGCCGCCCGCTGCTGGTGATAGAGCCGGATGACAGCTACGCGCCCGACCCCGGTCGGAAAGACGGCACTGTCGGCATCCGCACCGTGTGGGGCAGCGACGGGGCCCTATGCGTGCGCTACGACCCGACGTACACGCAGATGCTCACCCCGGACCCGGCCTTCATCGAGGCGTACGCGCGTCTGGAGCCGGCCTTCGAGGAGCACGCCGTCGAGGTGGGGCTGGAGCCGGGCGATCTGCTACTGGTCGACAACGACGTGGTGGTACACGGACGTTCGGCCTTTCCACCCCGCTACGACGGCACCGACCGCTGGCTCAAGCGGGTGCTGGTCCGCTCAGCCGACACCGGCCGCCCGGCGCGGCCCCCGCAGGAGCGTGAGGAGCACGGGTTCGGCCAGCAGCGCGTGCGGCCCGCGCCGCGCCCTTAGTGCTCCGCCTCCCCGACGCCGCCCGCATCCGCCGACGACTGAGGACACCACCGTGCTGCCTGGAAACCTCTCGCTGACCGACCCCCAGCTCTACGCGGCGGGCGACCCCCACCAAGTGTGGCGGGCTCTGCGCCGCGAACAGCCCGTACTGTGGCACCAGCCAGCAAACGGATCCGGCTTTTGGGCGGTCACCGGCTACGAACCAGGACTGCGGGTACTGCAAGAGTGGCAAACCTTCAGCTCGGTGCAGGGCACGATGCTGCGCCGTGACCTGACGAAGCCGTACCCGGGGGCCGGGTTGATGCTCGCCCTCAGCGACCCGCCACGGCACACGATGCTGCGCCGCGCGGTGAGGCAACTGTTCACGCCGCGTTCGCTGGCACGGCTGGAGGACAAGGCGCGAGCGATCGTTCGGCCATTGGTAGCCGACGCGGTGGCCGCCGGGCACTGCGACTTCGTGGAGGACGTCGCCGCGCGCATTCCGCTCGCGCTGGCCGCCGACCTGCTCGGCGTGCCGGTCGAAGACGTCAGCCGGATCGCCGCCGCCACGGCGCGGATCTCCTCCCGGGATCAGGACGCCGGCGGCCTGGACGCACAGATCGCGCACCTGGAACTGCTGGAGTACTACAGCCGGGTACTGGAGTGCCGCCGCGCAGACCCCGGGGACGACCTGATGTCCGCGCTGATCGAAGCGCAGGCGGAGGGGGCAGACATCACCGACGAGGAGGCCATCCTCACCTGCGACAACGTCATCGTGGCGGTGGGCGACACCACACGCGCTGCGGCGGCCGCCGGACTGCTGGCGCTGCTCGAACACCCGGACCAGTGGACTGCCCTACAGGCAGGGCGAGTGCTTGCAGACCGCGCTGTGGATGAGATCCTGCGCTGGGCGCCACCGGCCACCCACCTACTGCGTACAGCGGTGGTGGACACCGTGCTGGGCGGGGTGCGGATCGCGGCCGGGGATCCGGTCACCGTGTGGATTCCCTCGCTGAACCGCGACGAGTCGGTGTTCGGCGACGGCGGCACCTTCCGCCTTGACCGCACCCCCAACCGGCATCTGACTTTTGGCGGCGGTGTGCACTTCTGCTTGGGCGCGGCGCTCGCGCGTCTGGTCCTGCGGGTGCTGCTGGAGGAACTGGTGGTCGGCACCGGGGACATCACCCTGGCCGGTGAGCCGCTGCGGCTCGCCTCGTACACGGTAGGCGGACTGGCCGCTCTCCCGCTGCGCCTCACGGCCCCGGCATCCACTTCCCGCACGGCGGCGCCAACCGCCTGATCCGCCCTGCTGTCCTTCCGCACCCGGCCCTCAAGGAGCCCCATGTCCACGCAGGCGTATGCGCATGACGACGCCACAGTGCACGAACTGGTGGCGGCGCGGGCCACCGCCCGCCCGGACGCGGTCGCCGTCCTCGCCATGGACGAACCACCGCTCACCTACCGGCAGTTGGACGAGCGCTCCACCGCCCTCGCCGGTCGGCTGACAGCACAGGGCGTACGTCCCGGCCAGTACGTGGCTGTCCGCATGCGCCGCACTCCCGCCTTCGTCGTCGCGTTGCTGGCCGTCATGAAGGCTGGCGGTGTGTACGTGGCCATCGACCCTGGCTGGCCCGCGCCGCGCGTACGTCACCTGGTGGAGACAGCGACCGCCCATATCCTGACCGATCAGGCCCCAAACGGCGCCTTCCCGCTGCGCCCCGCGCCGAAGCGCCGCCGACTGCGCCACGACGGCCCGGAAGAGAGCACCCCGCTGCCGGTGACCGGGCCGGGCGACGGCTGCGCGGTGATGTTCACCTCGGGCAGCACCGGCGAGCCCAAGGGTTCCGTCTCCCCGCACCGCGCCGTGGTGTGCCGTTTCGTCGGCGTGGACTACGCGGACTTCGGGCCCGGGCGTACCGTGCTGCAGGCCGCGCCGGTGTGTTGGGACGCCATGATGATCGAGCTGTGGTCGGTCCTGATGAACGGCGGCACCTGCCTGCTGCTCGGCGAGGGGCGCCACATCTGCCCAGGGCTGGTCCGCGAGTACGTCGCCACGGCGGGTCTGGACACACTGTGGCTCACCGCGGCGCTCTTCAACGCCTTTCTCGACGACGACCCCGGCTGTTTCGCCGGGCTGCGCCAGGTCCTCACCGGCGGCGAGAAGCTCTCACCGGGGCACGTGGGCGGCTTCCTCGCCGCGCACCCCGAGATCCGCCTCGTCAACGGCTATGGACCGGTCGAGACCACGGTGTTCGCGACGACACGAGTCGTACGGGGCGGCGACGCCGAGCGGTACGGACAGATCCCGCTGGGGACCGCGCTGCCCAGCACGCCGGTGCACCTCCTCGACGCCGCGGGCCGTCCCTGCCCACCGGGCGCGACTGGGGAGATCTGCATCGGCGGACCCGGGCTGGCCCTGGGCTACCTGGGTGACAAGGAGCTGACCGCACGCAAGTTCGTGACGCTGGCCGGCGGGGAGCGGGTGTACCGCTCGGGCGATCTGGGCCGCTGGCACCCCGACGGGCTGCTGCTCTACGCCGGCCGACTGGACCGCCAGGTGAAGATCCGGGGGCAGCGCGTGGAGCCCGCTGAGCTGGAGCAGTTCTTGGAGGGTATCGGGGTACCTCGGGCCGCCGTCACTATTATACGTGATCCGGGCGGCGCCGCGACCGGGCTTGCGGCCCACTGTCTCGACCCCGGTGACGGTCGCACCGTCGAGGACCTGCGGGCCCGCTGCGCCGTAGAACTGCCGCCTTACATGTGTCCGCGGCATCTGGTGCTTCTCGGCGCCTTCCCGCTGACCGCGAGCGGCAAGGTCGACTTCGTGGCGCTGGCCGAGAGCCTCGAGCCGAGCCCCAGTCCCCCGGACTTTGGTGCCCCGGCGCGCGGTGAGGCAGCGGGGGACCCGCTAGTGGGGGCCGTCCTCGCGGTGGTGGCCGAGCTGACGGGCCGTTCCTTCGGCCCCGATGATGACCTGTTCTTGTCGGGTGGCGACTCGGTGCTCGCCATGCAGCTGACCAGTCGGCTTAAGAGGCGGCACCGCATCCACGTCACTTTGAAGACGGTGTACGAGGGCCGCACTCCGCGAGCCATCGCCGCGGGCGCCGAACGGGTCAGGGAGCCGGAGCGAGACGGTGAACGGGCGCCTGGGCAGGAGGAAGTCGCGGACAGCCGCCAGGACCTGTGGCTCCAAGAACAGCTCGAACCTGGCGACCGCGCCCACCTGCTGGTGCTTTCCTTCACCGTCTGCCCAGCTCTGGACACCGGGGCGCTGCGCGCTGCGCTTGACGCCGTCGTCGCCCGCCATCCCGCGCTGCGTACCGTTTTCCGGCTGGGCGGCCCGACCCTCATAGCTCACGAGTTGCCAAGGGCGCGGATCCCCCTCCAGGAAACCGAGCGCGACATGGGTACAACAGGGGTCGTACCGGACGCGTGGCTGGTGCCCTTCGACCTGGCCGATGAGCCGCCTGTGCGCTGCTTCGTCACACCCACTGGCACGGGCTCGATGCTCACCTTGGTGCTCCATCACATCGCCTACGACGGCTGGTCGGAACGCGCCTTTTTCACCGACCTGGGCGCGGCCTATGGCCAGGCGTTCGCAGAGGCGGCCGTCCCCAAGGGTCCGGTGCGGCCTGTTCGGGCGTGGCGGCCGTCGCCACCGGGCGAGGCGGCACGGGCACGGGTCCGCGCCCACTGGGAGCACACGCTGCGGCAAACCGAGCCGTTGGCCCTGCCGCCCGGTGCCGTGGCCGGGGACGCGCGGTTCGCGCAGCGGCAGCTGGCACTGGATGCCGGTCAGGCCCGTGCGCTGTGCGCACACGCACGCAGCTCTGCGCACTTCGCAGCGCTCGCCTGGTACGGCACCGCACTGCACCGGCTCACCGGCGCCGACCGCTTCGCCGTCGGCTCCTACCACGCGGGTCGGGAAGCGGTCGACGAGCACGTGGTCGGCTACTTCGTACGGCCGGTGCCCGTCGTCCTCGACTTCCGCTTTGGCAACGGACCGGCACAGGTGGCGGCGGCAGCCCGCCGCGACTGGCTGGCCGCCGTCGGCCTGCCGCCGCTACCGCTGTCCGAACTGGCGGCACTCGCGCCCCGGCTCAGCGATCCTTGGCTGACCCCGGTCTTCCAGGCCGCCTTGATCTACCAGAACGCACCCGCCGCCGACCTGGTCCTGCCAGGCCACACAGTGCTCCGCCGGGACGTGCCGCCGCCCGCCGCTTCCCTGCCCTTCCTGACCCAGATCTGGCCGAGTTCCGACGGCTCCTGGGACGTCCGCCTGGAGTGCGACCCGACCCGCGTGGCGGAAACCACCTTGGACGAGCTGTCCGGCCACCTTGCGGATGTGCTGCGCACCGCCGAAGCGGCAGGCCCACGCGCCACGGCCCGCACCCCATAGGTCCTGCCTGGCCGCAGGGACAGCGTTCCACCCTTCACCACTCCCCGGCGCCGGTGAACTCACTCGAGTTCGCCGGCGCCGGGGAGTTGCTTTTCTTTGCCCCCCGCTGGGGTCGCTGCGCGCAGGCGAATCCAGCCAGGTGGGCACCCGACAAGGCGAGTGGTCCTCATGCGATGTCCCCGCCCAGTGGTGAATTTCCATCCTGAAGTCGCAGGTGAAGGGGCTTGTTTGGCGGTGATCAGGTGTGATTCAGCTGGCAGAGTGGGTCAGCTCACCGAGCCACGGGGCGGGAGGGCGTCGGTCTCGTGGCTGTCCGTCTTCGCCTCCGTTTCCGGGACCGTGGCTGCCCTCTCCCCGGTCGGGCGGGACGTTCTCGGGACAAGCGCGGCCAGCAGGAGGGGGGTGGCAGTCAAGGCGAAGCAGACGGGAAGGGGAAGGACTCCCGCGAGCAGGCCCGCGGTGGCGGCGCCGGTTGAATTTCCCACGTTGAAGGCGGTGTTGACCCAGGTGCCGGTACGGGTGCGGTTGTGGTCGGTGGCCATCTCGTCGGCCAGCAGGTAGGCGGTCGTCAGTGTCGGGGCGACCAGCAGCCCGGCGACGGCCACGGTGACTACCAGCACGGGCAGGCCGGGCGAGGTGCCCGCCAGGGCCAGCGGCGCGGCGAGTGCCACGGCCAGCACCGACAGCCGAGTGCGGGCCGGTGCGCGCCAGGTGAGGCTTCCGTACGTCAGGCCGCCCACCGCGCTGCCGACCGCGAGTGCCGCCTCGATCCAGGCGACCGAGGCGAGCTGGCCGTGCCGCTTTGCGAAGACGACCGCGAACAAGCTGAGCGCGCCCAGCACCAGGCCCAGCCCGGCCGTCACACACAGCGGCCCGCGCGGCAAGCTCTGTAGGAAGGACACGTGCCGGGCGCGGCCCCCGGCCACGGCCGGGGGCCGCGTCGCGGGGACCTTGCGCGCGGCGCGCACAGGGGGTGTGTGGGCAAAAATGAGGGTGCCGGCCAGTACCAGGGCCGCGCTGACAGCGATACCGAGCGGCGGTGCGGCCACCACGACGAGGAGTCCGACGATCAACGGCCCGGTCACGTACAGCAGTTCCTCGCAGACGGTGTCCAGGCTGTAGGCGCGCTGGAGCATCTGGGCTTCGGGCAGCAACTCGCTCCAGATGGTGCGCATCACTGGGCCGAGCGGTGGGGCGCACGCGCCCGCCCCGGCGGAAAGCAAGACGAGCAGCCAGGCGGCCGTCTGGCGCTGCCAGGTGGCGGCGGTCAGCGCGGCCAGCAGCAGTGAGTAGGCGACGCCCATGGGCAGCAGCAGCCGGGGCGGGCCGTACCGGTCGATGAGTCCGGCGCGCAGCGGTGCCAGCAGTGAGTTGGTCAGCCCGAAGGCGGCCATCACGACCCCGGCCTGGGCGTAGGACCTGGTGCTGGAGGTGACGGCGAGTGTGAGGGACAAAAAGACAGTGCCGTAGGACAACCGGCCTACGAGTGACAGGAGGAAGGTGCGTCGCGCGAACGGCGTACGCAGCACAGAGCGGTACGAAGGCGCCTGGGCAGGCGGAATCATCGGGGTACTCCTCAGCGGTGTCGGCGGAGATACGTACGAGGCCAGACCGAAAAGGGCAAGGCATGGCCGCGCGTCCGCCGCGGGCAAGGGCGTCCGGGCACCCCACCGGAGGCGGGGTGGCGGGCCGCTCTACGCACAAGGAGTAGTCATGCTTTGAAGTTATCAAGCCCGGGGGCGGCCCTCCAGTCCACTTGACGCAGCACACAAGAGATCCGTCGTACCTGTCACCCGGTCGGCTCCGTCCCATGGCGATTCACCGCTGGATCCAGCGACGAGCGAGCGCAGCGTCGGCGCGCAGGCTGGCCGCGGGCATTTACAGCGACCGGGAGGGCCAGTGCTTGGCTGATTCGTCGTAGGCTGGTCCTGCGTTCCGTGTAATCCGTTGCGGCTAGAGTGCCGAAAGAGCCTGTGATCGGGGGAAACGCGTGTGTATGTCGTCTCAGCGAGAATGCAGGTTTGAGCTATCTACTCACGTCTCTGGCCTGCGGTGCTGCAAAGACTGAGAAGATGATCAAGTATGGTCTCAACCGTGACGATGCGGGTGATTCGGCGCTTATGGCGGCTTTGAGCTGCGAGGCTGCAGAGTTTGAGACTGTCCTGCACTTCTCTTGAGACAACCCCTACCGCGTACTTGCCGAAGCCGCCCTCGAAGAGGCCGAACGGCCTCGGCTTCACACGGTGGCCGGGTGCGGGACTTCCAGGACCTCGGCTACCTTCTGTGCCATCGCGGCCATCTGCGGTGGGAGGTAACTGTCGAGAGAGTCGACGTCGTCGCACAACTTGGCGCGAAGCCCGTGCAGGCACGCCTCGGTGAACAGCTTCTGCGGATCGTCTTCGGGTTGCAGCGCATTCTCGGCACCACTGCGGCCCTGGCTGTACAGCATCCGCAGCTCAGGGTCGCTGAGCATTTTCGGGGAAGCCGGTTCTCCGATCAGGCCGGCCAGACACGCTCGATCCTCGTCCTGTGGTCCGGCTGCCCGGTTCTGCTGCTGCCTGGTCTGCAGGTACTGCTGGAGTGTGTCTTCGGGCATGCCGGTGTGTCGGCAGTACGCGGCGATCAGCAGGGAGACCATGTCCATGGTGTCCGCCGCGTCCGTGGCCCGGTAAAGCGTCATTCGCTTCCAGGCGCGCGCTTGGTCGGGTTCGGTGTAGCGCAGCACCTCCTGGCAGGCCATCACCGCCTCGGAGACGAGCTGGTGAATTGCGCGGCGCAGCGGTTCGGGCATTGGGGTGGGTTCCATGGCCGCACGTTAGAGGGGCCGCGGCCTCGGGCGCCGGAGTCATGGCCCCGCGCTCCCTCGGGCGGGCTAAGTTCCTTCCTGGCCCGTGCCGGTATGGAGTGTGCGGGACAGGGTGCCGGTCCCTGATAGATGGGACGCCGGCACCTGAGAGTGCGGTTTGCAAGGTTTCATCCTCTCGTGAGCCGACTTGGCTCGAAGGTGGCTTGGGCAGGCCGACGCGGCTTGACCTGGGACGATCCACCCTGACGGTTGGATACGGTGAGCTGGAACGGCGCCGGAGTCAGGGACGCCCCCGGGCGACCGGTGCCGCGGCCAAGCGAATGGCCAGGTCGCCTGACGCAACGCCAGAGACTAATCGGGTTATCTATTCACAAATCGCACTCTGAGACAGCGGGACACGTAGAGGATCCGTGCCGACTGTGCCCGGCACGGACCCTCGCATGGTCTCCAACGCGGCTACGCTGCCGCCCACTCCAGCCCGAGTTCGGCGAGCGCAGCGAGTTTGTCGGCGGTGAGCTTCCCCCGCCTGCTCTTGCTGTTGCTCAGGAACACCCCGAGCTTCACCTCCGTGCCGTCCTCAAGTCGCTCTACGTGGGTCCTGGGGACGGTCAGGGAGCCCGTGCGTGCCTTGTACTGTGCCAGGGCCTCTACGCCCCGCTCGAAGGCCCCAGAAGCTGACGCAGAGGCTTTCACGGGTGCTTCCTGTTCCGGGGGCAGCGGGGTGATACCGAGTTGCTGGAGGCGTTCGCGCTGCCCGTCCATCAGCCCAGCCCATACCGTGTGCTGACGCTGCCGCTGCAGCCATTTGCCGATGTCCAGGGTCTTCGAAGTTAATCGGGCAATGCCTCTCTGCGGCTCCGCCGGGTAGTTGCGCAGCGTGACCGTAGGCGTTGGTTCTCTCGGTTGCGGAAGCTGAAGGCGTTACGGGCTTCGAGCTTGATGAGGCGGTTGTTTCCCTCGCTGGCGGCGTTCGTTATGCCGGTTTTGATGTAGTTTTCGATGCCGTCCCACCACTGCTCGATGGTCTCCGCCAGAGTGAGGAGTTCGGGCAGGTGGGCATGGTCGGCGACGTGGGCGAAGAAGCGGTGGCGGGCGGCGGAGATCGCGGAGCGGTCGGGGGTGATGCGGGTGCGGCTGACAGCCAGGCCCAGGAGGTCACGCAGGAGTTCCTTGGCCTGCCAGGCCGCGTAGATCTGTCGGCCGTAGGTGCCCATGTGATCCAACTCGACCTTGAGGAGGGCCCGTTGCTCCTTGGTGAGGTCCTCTTTGTTGCGGCGCAGGAGTTTGCGGACGGTGTAGATGCTGTCGCCCTTGCGCGCTCGGCGGCCGTGCTGTTTCCAGGTGAGGCGTCGGCGCAGGTCGGCGAGGTGGCGCTGGGCGAGTTGCACGATGTGGAAACAGTCGACGACCACGGCCGCGTGCGGCAGGGCACGGTGGACGGCGGCGCGGAAGGTGGTGCACAAGTCGATTGCCACGTACTTCACCTGGTCGCGCCAGCTGTGGGGCTGGGCGGCCAGCCAGGCGGCGACAGAGTCGGCGTTGCGGCCCTCGACCTGTCCGAACAGGCCGCGTCCGCCGATCGCGTCGACGAAACCGATGTGCCAGGCATCCGCGATCAGTTCCCACTTGCCGGTTTCGGGGTTTTGTCTCCAGACCGGTTTGCCGCGGCGGATCTCGTCGATACCGACCGCCTCGGTCGCCGCCGGCGTCTAGTCCAGCACGTGGGCGGCGTACTCGGCGAAAGCCTGCTGCACGGTCGGCCAGGACAGGCCCAGGTCACGGCCGGCCTGTACCACGGTGCGGCCGCCGTCGGCCACCGCCTTCCCGGCCTGGTGCCGCAAGGCCTCGGTGAGGCGCATCCGTGCCGGGATCTGGCGGGTCTGTTCGGTGAACGAGGTGCGCGGACACTGCGATTCGGCACAGCGCCAGCGCGACTTGTGCCAGCGGATCACCGCCGTACGACCACCACAGGACAGGTGCCGTGGACGGGTGACGACCCGCTCCTTGCGCGAGGTGGCGAAGACCCCGCAGCTGGGACAGGCCCGAGCACTCGCGTTCGTGGTGACCACGTGCACCACTGTGCCCCCGGCTCCGTCGTCCTCGACGTGGACTACGCCCACCCCTTCTATTCCCAGCAGGTGTGTGGCCGCAGTGTTGATCTCGGTATCGTTGTTGTTCAAGCCCGTAGGTTTCTGTGAGCGGTTGCGTAGAGAACAACCACGATCACGGATGCCTGCGGGCCCCTTGCATCCGGGGTGCCAGAACCACAGACCCGTCACGCAACGTCACAACGACACGGACCGCCTATGGTGCTGCCCGGTTAACTTCGAAGACCCAGTAATCCTCGACACTGTCGCCACGACCAACCATCGCCACCTCACCGCGAGCCGGGCAGAGCTGTCGGCAGCGCGGCCGCGCCCGCCTGCGTCACGCGCGTCGCGCCGATGTAGTCCGGCTCGTCGATCGGGTCGAAACGGATCGTCGCCCCCGTGTGCGGAGCGTCGATCATGTACCCGCCTCCGATGTATATCCCGACGTGGTGGATAGTGCGCGGATCCCGCAAATCCTTGGCGAAGAAGACCAGATCGCCGGGGAGCAGTTCATTGCGCGAGGGGTGCGGTCCCGCGTCCCACTGGTCGTTGGCGACACGCGGCAGTTGGATACCGACAGACGTATACGCGGCCTGAGTCAACCCCGAGCAGTCGAACCGCCCGTTCTCGGCGGCCGTACCCGTACCACCCCAGAGATACGGCGTACCGAGCTTGGACTGCGCGTAGTAGATGGCACCGGCGGCCTGCTCCGACGGTGCGAGCCTGCCGGTCGGGGCGGAGAAGCTCTGAGCGAGGGTTGTGATTGACTTCACATAATTCTGCGTCTCGCTGTACGGCGGTATGCCGTGCGCCTGCACCACCGCGTAGACGCCCGCGTTGTAAGCGGCGAGCATGTTGGCGGTGTGGTCGCCGGGCACGCTGCTGACGTCCTTGGCAAGCTCACAGTCGTACGCCGCCGCCGACGGGATCGCATCCGCCGGATCCCAGACATCCGCCTTGCCGTCACCGTTGCCGTCCAAGCCGTGCGTTGCCCAGGTGCCGGGAATGAACTGCGCTATCCCCTGCGCCCCCGCCGGACTTTGCGCGTACGGGTTCCAACCGCTCTCCTGATACAGCTGCGCGGCAAGGAGCGGCGGGCTTATGGCGGAACACATGGTGCCCCACCGCTGCACTAGCGACTGGTAGGCAGCAGGCACGGCGCCCGGCGCGAGCCCGAGGGCGGACTGTGCACTTCCGGACAGCGAAGCGGCGGCCGAGTAGGTGCCGATGACAAGCAGGGCGAGGAACGAACAGCAGGCCCCGGCGCCGACGGTGACGACGAGCCACGGCTTGCGCATGGTCGCCCTACCCCTACCCATCCTGCCCCTCCCTGCCCCTCTGCACTGACAGGCCGTATCGTTGCCCTGAGCCAACACCCGTGATACATACGGTAGTGCCCGGCGTGTCCAGCGGACACCGGCATGCGCAGATCAGTGCACCAGTGTGGACACCGCGACGTGGATCACACGTGGAATCCGCCGATAAAGTCGCTGAGTCGACATACACCAGCGGCAACGTCGGCCAATATAGAGTCTGGACCCTTGCGCTCCTGCGAGGGTCCCAACTGATCACGCGGGGCGGTGAGTTATCCCATGTTCCTGGCAGCCCCGAAGGGCGACATCAACACCATCATCGGTGGAATCGCACCCAATTGGGGACCCTTCGGCAACCTTGGGAACGAGGCACGGGTCATGGTCGAAGTAGTGATGGCAGTAGCCATCCTGCTGTGTCTGGCCATCGCGATCTGGGGCGCGGCCAAGCAGCGGATCGGCGCCACAGCGCTACGCGATACGTTCAGTGCCGAACAGGGTAAGGGTCTGATCATCGCAGGGCTGACCGGCGTCTTCATCATCGGTTCGCTCGGCACCCTGTTCACCATCGTCTACGGGATGGCGGTCTGAGCCGACCATGTCCCCGATGATCACCTGCCATCTCTCTCGAGATTGAGTCACCTCTATCGAGGACCCGTTCCTCGCCCGTACACCCTCACCTAGGCTGCGTGCTGATGCCCACTCACCCGAGCCACCTGCAACCGGACGGCAACCCCGACGGCACGACGCGCACCCGCCTGCCCGAAGGCGACCCCTCGGCGCGCCGACCTCCGGCGCGCACATCACGGTCACTGGTGATGGTCGTCGGCGTCGTGATCCTGCTCATCGCAGCGCTGGCTTTCGCCACGAGAGGCGGATCCGGATCCGCCAACAACGGAAGTACAAGTACGGGAACGGGTACGGGTACGGGTGCCAGGGCGCCTGAAGCGGCGGCCACTGCTCCGACAGGCCAACTCCCCGTCACGACCCAGACGGAAGGCATCGCCAGCGGCTTCCCCCCCACCCCGGAGGGCGCCCAATCCGCGGCGGCGAACTACGCGGTGGCGCTGGGCTCCAACGGGATGTTCAACACGGAGCAGCGACACCAGATCATCGCTGCCATCCACGACCCGACCGTGCTGAACACCATCCAGGACCAATTGGACAATGCGTACTCCGCAAGCTTCCTGACGAGCCTCGGGCTGCGTGCGGATGGGACCGCGCCGCCCGGCCTCACATTCGTCACGCGCACCATCCCCATCGGCACAAAGGAAACCGCATCCAGCGGTGGCACCGCCACTGTCGCAGTGTGGTGCGTCGGGCTCGAAGGCCTCGCTGGGACAGGCTCCACGAAGCCGGTGACCGAGTCCTGGTTCACCATCACCGAGAATCTCAAGTGGGTCGACACCGACTGGAAGATCGAGTCGTCGACACAGAACCAGGGCCCCGCGCCCATCAATGGCGACAACCAGGCCGCAGGGGCGAACGAGATCGCCAACGCGGTCAACGGGTACGGAGGGTTCACATATGCCAGGTAGCCACCGACTCCGCCCGATTCCGCTCGCCGCCGCCTTCACAGCCGTGCAGACCTCACTGGTCCTGCTCGCCACACGTGCCGTCGCCGCCCCTCCGTCACCGGGGCCGTCGTCCAGCAAAAGCAACGATCCGTGCGACCTCATCGTCGGGCAGGCACGGCAAATCTGCGAACACGGCAACCCCGGCAGCAGCAACGCCCCTGCCCCCACCACCACCGGCCTCCCCTCTTCGCTCGATCCGCTCGATTCGCTCGCCAAGGGATGCGCCGACGCCGCCGCTTACATCATCGACAAGCTGTCCCACGCCATCACCGCCACCACT
>Ga0213875_10000400_pt1 | contig 38195 bp, 42 predicted proteins | sample BarmaccomBMRX_R8_FD_160105 | JGI IMG/M metagenome (GOLD analysis project Ga0213875, IMG submission 160105) | Root-associated microbial communities from Barbacenia macrantha in rupestrian grasslands, the National Park of Serra do Cipo, Brazil - RX_R8 | ecosystem: Host-associated > Plants > Roots...
ACGGCAACGACATCACCCACCCGCAGATCTGAGACCTCATGGCCGACGGCCACGATTGCCCCGGCGAACTCGTGCCCGGGGATGATGGGATAGCGCGTACCGTCGAACTCACCATCGATGATGTGCAGGTCGGTACCGCAGATGCCACAGGCATCAGGAGCGACGACTATCCCGTCGGGAGCTGGAGCGGGATCTGCGACGACCTCGATGCTCACGGAACCAGGTTCGGATAACACAACCGCCTTCATTGCACCTCGTTTCCTCGCGTGTGACAACATGCATCACTCTCTGCCAGCAGTGCCTGCATGTGCTGGCGGTGCGCGATGATCCACCGTCGCGTCCGCTCGGCGCGCATCCGGTCGCCCGCGCGCCACTGGCGCCCGAAGGCCTGGTGACCGTCGGCTATGGCGTCGCGGACGATGCGATAGCACCAGTCCAACGCGCTGAGCGCCGCGTCGGAGACGCGAGCACGCTCAGGCTCGGGCAGCCCATAGGCTTCAACGAAGGTTCGCAGGCGCCCGATTGACCGGCCGCGCAGCGGCTGGGGCACGTCGCGCTCGTCGCGCAAGGGCGCCCAGAGACGACCGGCGCAGGCCACGTCCCACACGGCCGAGCCCGGGCAAGCAAGATCGAAATCGATCAGTGCCACTGCGTGGCCTCCAGAGAAGATGAAGTTGTCGAGGTTGGGGTCGTTGTGGGTGACCAAGCCGCCACGATAAGCCGACGGCAGCGACTGCGGCCACACATGGTCGGTGGCGTCGAAGGACGCAACCGCCTCGTGATAGCGGCGGAGAAGCACGGCCACGCTGATCAGGGCCTCGTCGGTGAGGGCCCAGGCCTCGTATGGCGCCACCACGGCGTCACCGGGGATGAACGACAGCATCTCCCGGCCTTGCTCGTCGATCCCGAGAAAGCGAGGTGACCCGTCGAAACCGACTCGCTCGAGGTGGTCGAGGAGGGCGTGGGTGCTCGCGCTCGTCCGCGATTGAGGCCGGCGTACCGTGTCGCCGACGCGAGTGACCTTCCCGGCGTTAGTGAGGCCGCCATGCAGCTGTTGCTCCTCAGGCAAGGGAGTCAGACGTCCTCGAGAAGCTGCCTGGCCAAGCCAGTGTGCGTGACCAGGCTCTTGACGAACCCACCGTGGATCGCAGCTCGAACGGCAGGCGCCTTCGCCGACCCGTAGGCGACTGCGATTACCTCGGGAACGGCCCGCAGCTGCTGCGCCTCGATCGCGATGACTCGCTCGGTCAGCGGGGTTTCGATCGGAGTTCCCTCCGCATCAAGCTGAATCCCGCAGAGCTCGGCGCGGACCCCCAGGTCATAGAGCTCACGACGCTCCACTTCACCCACCGCGTCAGCAACGGTTGAGAGACCTGGCTGCCACGCTCCCAAGCCGACCACTGCCTTGGTCAGTTCGGGGAACTTGCTCATGGCACGTAGGACATCAGGCTGAGTGCGGAGGGCCCGTGCGGTGGCCGCATCGGGCACGATCATCGGGACGTAGAAGAACAGGGCGTGGCCCGTCGAGGTGCGTGCGACATCGCGGACGAGGTCGATCGAGCTCTCGTCAAAGGCAGGTGAGGGAAGCGCGCCGGTCAGCTGGACCACGGCGCAGGCGGAGAGTCGCGTTAGGGAGCGCCTCACTGCGATCAGTGCTCTCGCCCAGGCCAATCCGAGCACGTCGTCGGCCTCAACGATCTCAGTGAGCAACCGCGCGCCGGCAGTTCCGAGGTTGGTACGCAGCAACGAGTCGTCCTGCTCGGGGGAGTCGACCACAACGCAATGGCGAAGCCCGTAGGCGGTCCTCAAACGGACCGACAGATCGAGATCTAGACTGCCACGGTAGTCGAGCTCGATGCGAACCAGGCCCGTGTCTCGCGCCTGCTCAAGCAGTCGAGCCACCTTAAAGCGGCTGACTCCGAGCTCGTCCGCGATGTCGCTCTTGCTCGCGCCCTCCAGGTAGTACCGGCGGGCTGCGGTCGCTGTCACGACTAGTGCGGCCGGACCGGGACTTCTTCCCAGCGCCACAGACCGGCTCCTTTCCATCGCTCATCTGAGCTGATCAAGCGAATTCTTGCACAGATGTTGACTTTTTCGGTCCCGCCAGGCACGCTAAGCGGCGAAGTGAGCACCCACGCGCTCATATGAGCGCTGGAGCGGTGGAGGGGAGAAACAGGCGCAATGGCAGAGGCTCGTACCCAGACCAGCCGGCGGTCGGCTCCGCAGCGAAGCGAGTCCGCGCCGGCTCAATTCACCGGCCTGCTCGTAGCGGCCGCCGTGGTGTCGGCGATCGCGGGCCTGCTCTATGGCTACGACACGGGCATCATCTCCGGCGCGCTGCTCCAGATCAAAAAGGAGTTCGGGATCGGAAGCGGCATGCAGCAGGTGATCGCCTCCAGCATCCTGCTCGGCGCCGTCATCGGGGCTTTGATCTGCAGCCGCGTGTCTGAACGCATCGGCCGCCGGCGGACCATCCGGGTGATCTCGTGCGTCTTCGTGGTCGGCGCCATCGGGAGCGCGATCGCTCCCACTCCGATACTGCTATCGGTCGGCCGGCTTATCCTTGGCTTCGCGGTCGGGGGTGGGACGCAGACAGTGCCGATGTACGTGGCCGAGCTGGCGCCCCCACAGCGTCGCGGACGCCTCGTGCTCACCTTCCAGCTGGCGATCGGCGTCGGCATCGTCATCTCCACGATCGTCGGCGCGACCGGCGCGATCTCCTGGCGAACCGCGATCGGCTCAGCCGCGGCGCCCGCCACGCTGATGCTGATCCTGATGCTGCGCCTGCCCGAGAGCCCGCGCTGGCTGATCAAGGACGATCAGCAGGACGCCGCTCGACAGGTGCTGGGTCGGATTCGCCCTTCGGGGGCCAACATCGACCCCGAGATGCACGACATCGTTGAACTGGAGCAGCAGGAGCGCCAAGCCCCCGAACGGTGTCGCGGCTGGAGCGGCCTGCGGCCACGGTGGATCCGACCCGCCCTGATCGTCGGGTGCGGGATCGCGATCTTCACCCAGCTGAGCGGAATCGAGATGATCATCTATTACTCCCCCACCATCCTCACCAACAACGGCTTCTCGACCTCTGCGGCACTGCGCGTCAGCGTCGGCCTCGGGGTGACCTATCTCGTGATGATGATTGTGGGGCTCTCGATCGTCGACCGAGTCGGCCGCCGGCGCCTGACCCTGACGATGGTGCCAGGAGCAGCCGTCAGCCTCACGGTGCTCGGCGCGCTCTTCGTCACCGGCAACAGCGGGCGGAGCAGCACCTGGTTCATCATCGCCTGCCTCATCGTCTTCATGTTCTTCAACGCCGGAGGGCTGCAACTGATGGGCTGGCTGACCGGCTCGGAGATCTATCCCCTCGCCGTCCGGAGCGCAGGAACCAGCGCCCAGGCAGCGACTCTCTGGAGCACCAACCTCCTGATCACGCTCACCCTCCTGACGATCATCAACGGAATTGGAGTCGGGCCGACCATGTGGCTCTACGCGGGCTTCAACGTCGCCGCGTTCCTCTTCGTGTGGCGCCGCATGCCGGAGCTGACCGGACGCAGCCTCGAGCAGATCGAAACCCAACTGCGTGACGGACGGTTCCGTCCTGAGGACTTCAGCGGCACGCGCGCACCACCAACTCCGGTCAGTTCGGCCCCAGCGGCAACCTGAAAAACCTGGCCGACGGCGGCGCTTCTGTCAAGCGGCGGCCGTCCTCGCGCCCGTACAGGCCAGAGGGGACTTCGGGTAGGGCGTCAGGAAAGCCTCTCTCGGGCCGCATCCCTGCGTTGGCAAACCCGGCCCCCAAGCCACCCAAGGGCCGCCAGGGTGAGGCGGTCGCGTTTGAGGCCGGGATCGAACTGGATGTGGCGGCACTGGAGCGCCGGCGTGAGGACCGGCGCAGCAGGTAGCGCGAGGCCTCCCATCAGCTCGACGCCCACCGCGAGCGCCAAGCTCGGCCGATCACCGATCCACGCCGGCCTGACGTTGACCCCGATGGTCACCGGATCATCATCGGCATGACCGCCTCCTTCACGCTGGTCGACCGCCTCGGACGACACCTCCTCCACGTCGGGATCCTGCTCATCGCCGCAGGCGACGCCGCCGTTGCCCTCGTTCTCACCGGAGCTCACGGCGCCTCGACGTGGGGACCTCGTCCCGGGCCTGCTGTTCGCCGGCGTCGGCGCCGGCACCAGCTTCGCCCAGCTCTTCGGGTTCGTCCTCAACAGCGTCAACATGCAGGAGGTCGGATCCGCCCTCCGGTGTCCTGGAGGCGACCCAGCAGCTGTCGACCTCGCTCGGCGTCGCCGTCCTCGGCACGATCTTCTTCGCAGGCCGTTCGGTGGCCAGAGATTGGATGGCGCGACTGTCGGCTGGGTGGTGTTCCCCTTGCTCATAGCTCGTGGCGGTCACTGATGCCCAGTTTTTGCATGGCGCGGTAAAGGTGTGATTCGACGGTGCGGATGGAGAGCACCAGCTGGTCGGCGATTTGGGCGTTGGAGAGTCCGCGGGAAGCGAGTTGGACGAGTTGCTTCTCGCGTTTGGTGAGTGAGATCCGGGCGTGGTCCATTCCTTCGATTCGCGGCGCGATGCCGCCTTGGCCGCGTGCGTGGAGGTCGTGGCTGCGGCTGGCCGCGCGCCGCGCGGAGTCCTGCCGACCGGCTGCGGCAAAGGCGCTTGCCGCGTGCGCCGCTGCCTCGGTGGCGTACCGCAGCGCGCCGATCGATTCCATCTCGTCTGCGGTCCGGAGCAGCGTTGTACCATCGTTGGCGGCGAGGGCGGTGGCGTGGGCGGTGGCGTGGGCGGTGTAGGCGGCGAGGAGTCGGGCGTCGCAGCGCTCGGTCAGCTCTGCGAGCATCGGCGTGAGCCGGCGAGCTGAGGCCCCGGCGCGTAGCGCTTCGTAGGTGAGGCGGCCGGCGTAGATCGGAAGGTCGGCGAGCTGTCGCGCGGTGTCGAGGAGGAGCTGCTGGGCGCGCAGCGGGTCGCCCTCGGCATGAGCCGCCCAGGCCTCGGCCCGCGCGAGGTAGGGCAGCTGGTTGGGGAGCGGGTCTCTGTCGGCCAGGGCGGCCCGGCAGCGCTCCAGGGTGGGCGTGACCTCCGGCAGGTTGCCGGTGAAGCAGGCGATCCCGACTTGCATCGATCTGGTGATCATGAGCAGACCACCCGCGTCGTGGCGCTCCAGCTGGAGCTCGGCCTCGGCCAGCCATCGTTGGGAGTCGTTGAAGCGCCCTTGCGAGAAGCGCAGTCCGCCGAGGGCCAGCGCGCCGCGGCCGGCGGCGGCGCTGTCTCCGAGGCGCACGCCGTCGGCGAGCGCGTTGGTAGCCCAGCTGTCGAGCTCTTCCCAGCCTTGACCGGTCTCGATGGCGATGACGCTCCAGAGCATGAACGCGAGCTGGTCGGTGAGGTCGCGCAGCGGCACGCTGGGGCGGATTTGGCGCGCCAGTGTGTAGGCCTCTTGGGTTTGGCCGCTGTAGAACAGGCTGGCGGCGCGCAGGGGCGCGAGTTGGCGCTGCGTCTCAGGATCTTCGTTGGCGTCGGCGAGGCTCGCGCCGGTGGCGGAGACGGTGGCGCCGGGACGCTGGCGTGCGGCGGCGCGCAGGCGCACTGGGGCCAGGCGCCGTCGCCATTGCGGGGTCGTCCACCACGACTCCGCGCGAGCGATCACAGCGGCCAGCTCATCCGGTTGGTTTAGCCCCCAGTAGAGGACCTCGGACTGCTGCTCAAGGTAGTCAAGCGCGACGTCCTGGGTGTCTAGCGTCGGCTCGATGCCGGCGAGGATCTGCTGGGCTTGCTCGTACTGGTTTTGCATGCTGTGGGCGCGTGCGAGCACCAGCGCCGCCGGCACCCCGGCTCCTGCGTTGATGGCTCGCTGGGCCAGTTGCCCGGCCAGCGCGGGCTCTCCGGCGAGGTTGGCGGCCTGCGCCGCCTCGAGCAGCAAGCTGATGTTGATCTCTTCGCCGGCGTCAAGCAGCCAGCGCGCGACCCGCAGCTGGTCTAGGGCTCCGGGCTGCTCACGTTGGCGTACGACGGCGGCGAGCTTGAGTCGTGCTTGGCGTGCCCTGAACGTGGGGAGGTTGGCTCGAATGGTCTCGCCGTAGAGGGGATGGGCGAGCGTGACGGCTGGAGAGGCGGACTCGCTGACCTGGATTAATCCCCGCTCTTCCAGTGCCATGAGCGTCTCGCTGGCGGCCATCGTCATCATCTCTGAGAGGGCGAGCGGTTCGCCGAGGGTCAGCAGCTCGAGCGCCTCGCGCTCGGGCTGGCTCAAGCCCGTCATGCGCACGGCGATGAGTTCGGCGAGCGATGCGCTGACGGGCGGGCGCACCGGCAGTCTCCACAATCCGCTGATCTGGTGAAGCGCCCCGCTGGCGAGTGCCCCGACCATTAGTTCGCGAACATAGAGGGCGTTGCCGAGACTGGTGTCATAGATCCAGCCCTGCGCGGCCTGCTCGATCGGACCGCCGACGATCGCCTCCGCCAGGGCGGCGGTCTCTGTTACGTCCAGAGCGTCGAGTTCCAGGCGGTCGCCGCCGGCGTCCTTCCATAGCGACGTGATCGCGTCGGGCCGGGACTCGCCAGCGCGGACCGTTGCCAGCACAAAGGCGCCGCCGTCTATCGCCAGCTCCAACAGCACCGCGGCGGAGCTCGGATCGAGCGAGTGCGCATCGTCAACGACCAGCAGCGGTGGCTTGCGCCCCGCCAGCTCCCGAATCGCACGTGCGATGCTTTCCATCAGCTCGCGCGGGTCGTCCGCGCGCGCTGAGCTGGCAATCAGGCTGCTCAGAGCCGCCAACGGCACAGTGGCCGCGCTCGCCGTCGCTTGCACCCATTTTGTCGCGACGCCCTGCTCGTCGGCCTCCCGCAGCGCTTCGCGGGCCAAGCGCGACTTGCCGACGCCGGCAGCGCCGATCACCGTCATCCCACTCGCACCCGCTGACTGCGCGCGGGCGATGAGCTCCAGCTCGCTGCTGCGGCCGACCAGCGGCCATCTGCGCTGCGACCGTGAAGACGGCACCGAGCCGCACTCTAACCGCCCTAAATGCAGTAGTCGACTACTGCAGACAGTCCCGACCGGGTGCGGCAAGCTCCTCGCCATCTCGAGGTACGAGGAGACCTTCCCCCGCCTCGCCGCCCTCAATCAGATCGACTGGAGGAAGCATGCCGTCAACCACCATCTCCGACTCCACCGCCGCCGGTGCTCGCGACCACGGTGGGCCGAGGCTGGGCATCTATGTGGCCTTCGTGCCATGGGTGCTGTTCACGCTCGTGGCTCAGCATTCGACACTGAAATGGGCCGCCATCGCCGCGCTGGTCGTCTCAACGGCGATCGCCCTGCCCTCGCTGCTCAAGGGCCGCCCCAAGCTGCTGGAAATCGGAGCCGTCCTGACTTTCGTCGGCTTCACGGTGGTGGCGCTCAACGATCCCGGCGCCAGCGAGTGGGTGACCCGCTATGCGCGCGCGATCGCTGCGGCCATGCTGGCGCTGATCGCGTTTGGCTCGCTGCTGATCGTCCCCTTCACCGAGCAGTACGCCCGCGAGTCGGTCCCGCGCGAGTTCTGGTCCTCACCGCGGTTTAGGGAGATCAACCGCCGGCTGACGGCGATGTGGGCGCTGGTGTTCGCAGTGATGGTGCCGGCGCACGTGATCGCCGGCGCGATCGACACTCATCGCGCCAACCTGATCTTCAACTGGGCGATCCCGATCGTACTGATCGTGTGGGCGGCCAAGCGCACCGCCAAGGTCAGCGACGCCGCCGGCCGGGAAGCGTAATGACGACCGCTCGCTTCAGCGACGACGATTTCCAGTACGGCCTGGAGGTGGCGCTCGGCGCCAGCTACCGCCAAGCCGCCGATGTGGGCGAGGTTCTTGCCACCGCCGGGCGGATCGAGGACGGCGACGCAGACTCGTGGGTGCAGGAATGGACGGCGACCGCGGGCACAGCGTGGTCGGCGGCCATCGAAGCCGAGCACCACGGGCGGCGGGTCAGCGCCCTGGCCCACTTCCGGCGAGCCGCGACCTACTACGCCACCGCTCTGTATCGGATCTCGCACTCCAGCGAACCTGAGCGCGAGCTGGAGCTCTGGCGCCGCCAGCGGGAGTGCTGGGAGCACGCGGTCGACCTGTTCGCGGCTCCGGGCGAGCGCCTGTCCATCCCCTATGAGGACACCACCCTGCCGGCTTACTTCTTCCGCGCACCTGACTCAATACCGGGCGAGTGCCGGCCGCTGGTGGTGGTCAACAACGGTAGCGACGGCGCCACCTCGCAGATGTGGGTGCACGGCGGCGCGGCGGCCAGCGACCGCGGCTATCACTGGATGACCTTCGACGGTCCCGGTCAGCAGGCCGCTCTGTTCGAGCAGGGAATTCCGTTCCGACACGATTGGGAGGCCGTCCTGACACCCGTGCTCGACGCCATGCTCGCGCGTCCCGACGTCGACCCCGACCGGGTCGCCGTGATCGGCATCAGCCAGGCCGGATACTGGGTCCCCCGCGCGCTGGCGTTCGAGCACCGGCTCGCCGCCGCCGCGGTCGATCCCGGCGTCGTCGACGTGTCCAGCTCCTGGCTTGACCCGTTGCCAGAAGCGATGCGCAACCAGCTCCGCGATGGCCTGCAAACCGCGTTTGACCGCGAGATGCATCTCGTGGGCTTGTTCTCACCCCAGACCACCGCCACCCTGCGCTTTCGCGGCAAGCCTTACGGGCTAGACGGCAGCTCGACGTACGCGCTGTATAAGACGGTCAGCGCATACCAGCTCGGCACCGAGATCCGCGAAATTGCCACTCCGGTGCTGATCACTGACCCTGAGGACGAGCAATTCTGGCCCGGGCAATCCCAACAACTCTACGACCACCTCCGCGTCCCGAAACACCTCGTTGCCTTCCGCTCCCATGACGGCGCCGGGCGCCACTGTGAGCCGCTGGCCTGCGCCCAGCGGGACACCCAAATCTTCGACTGGCTCGCGAAATACCTCGGCGACGACCACCAGGACGAGATGGCCAGCACGACGGCGCCAGCCGCGAGCCGAACACGATGACCGTTTCTTTGCCTACTTCGCCAATCCTCGGAGTCAAGTCGTGTGAGGTGGTGTAGGTCGTGGATGGTCGCGGTCGGTCCTGGACGCAGCGCCAGCCGATCCAGACGAAGCCGCGGCGCGGGCGCCGCACTCACCTCCTTCCAGATCCTCGGTTCGTGCGGGCGATTCGCGGGGTTTAGGCAGTGAGATCGAGTTACTGCCCAACGACGACACCAGGGACAGCGCGCGGCCCTCGCCTCTTGCCGATCGTCCCCACAAGCCGCCGCGCCGGCGACGGCCCACGCGCCGAACCGGCGGCCGGCCGTACCGACGGCGACAGTCGCGGCACACGCCGACGTAGTGTGCCTTGACCGCCCGCGCCTTCTCGCCGGTCGGGTCATAGAACTACGCCTTGACCGCCCGGCGTCGCTCAAGAACCCGATCTGGTGGCGCGGATGGCGCTTTTCTCGACACTCGGCATCACGCTAACTCGCGCAGTTGGCCTTTCGGTCGAGGTCGGCTGAGCGGTCGCCTGGCCGCTGACCCGTGGCCGCCCGACGCGACACCAACCGCCGGCGCGCATCAGGCAGGGCGTGCAGCAAGCCCCCTGTGGTAGATCCAACGATCCGGCGCTCCCGCCGCTGCACCTGCGACGCTTGTCTCCACGGGGTGGTGCACCGACCGCTTGAGCCCGCCGACATTTCCGTGATCGCATGTGGAGGATCAGACGACTGGGCCGCTGTGGTCGACGCGCGTTGTCCGGCGAGCCCGCACAGCACGAGGGGCTATCAGCAGACCATCTAGCGAGGAACCTCGCTGGCAACAGGGGTGGTGGCGTGGTGACGGACAAGGGCTGCCGCGGCGAGGATCGCGAGGGCGGGGAGGAGCATGAGACCAAGGCGCAGTCCGACGGCCTGGGCGATAGCGCCGACGATCAGGGGGCCAACGATCTGACCGGCCGCCGCGGTGGTGAAGACCTGTCCGAGCGCCCGGTCGGCGCTGTGCGGGCTGGCGCCGATGTGCAGCGAGGAGGTCAGCGGGAAGGCGGCGCCGATGCCCGCACCGACGATCACTAGCCCAGCGGCAGCGACGGCGCCGCCGGTCGCGGCCAACAGGACGGGTAGCCCGACCAGGGCCATGACCAGGGATGCGATGAGCAGCCGTTGGGTTGCCAAGTGGCGGGCGAGCCGACTGGCGAGCAGTCGGCCGGTGAGGTTGGCGGCGTACAGGCCCGCCACCATCACCACGGCAAGCCGACGTTGCAGGCCCACCGCGTCGGCGAGATAGCTGGCAAGCCAGAAGCTCAGCGAGAACTCCAGCGCCACCACGGCGAAGACCACGACCAGGGTGCACATCGGCCAGCGGCAGCGACGACCAGCGCCCGATCGCGCGGACGGCGGGTGGTGTTCGGCCGCCGCGGGCTGCGGCACGCGGATGACCCAGAACAACGCGTCCGCCGCCACGACGATGACGGCGCCGATCACGAACGCGAACCGCCACGTCAGCGCGGTGGCCGCCAGCCCCCCGACCAGCAGCGGGCAGACGATGCCGCCGCAGCTGACTGCTACCTCGCCCTCGGTCATCGCCGTCGTGCGCTGCGGCCCGTGCGCGTCGGCCAACGCCGCCCACAGCCGCACCAGCGCCGAGGTGCCCCCCAAGCTCACGAGGAACGCCGCTACCACGGTGACCACGGCCGTATCGCCGTAGCCGATAGCCAGGCCGGCGACAGCCGCGCCGACCAACCCCAGGCGGATGATCGAGGTTCGGCCTGGTCTATCTCGAACCCGGGCAGCGATCAGCCCGGCGAGGCCGCCGCCGACCGCGAAGGCCACCTGATGCAACGCCGCCATGGCATAGCCGATGTGCTCGACAGCCCGGAGGTAGGGCAGCGCGGGCCCCAGCACCGCGTTGAGAAAACCGAACGCCAACAGCGCGGCGAACGCTGCCCACGTGAACCGATCACGGCGGTAGCCAGTCCCGGGCCGCTTTCTCACACCATCGCGCCGATCGTCATCGCTCCTCCTGACGCAGTCCTGATTCGGCGGGCTCGCCACCCGCTGCGACTCAGGGCTGCTCACCCAGTCGGCGCGGGCAAGATAGAGAGACGAGATCGTCTTCGGTGCTCGGGGAGCACCGGCGGCTCGTTGACCACGTCCCTGTTTGCCGGGGGGCGGAGGGCTCGTGCGTGAGCGGGACGAGTGACGGGCTTCCCGATCGCTTTCGCGCTCATGCGTGCGGCGCTCTGGCTTCATCTTTGGATATCGCTGTGAGCAGATGGTCAAACGTCGCGGCGCCGCTGGCCTCGCCGAAGATGAGCGCTTCGATGCCGGCGCCGTTGGCGGCGGCTCCGACGGCCGCGGCGAGGCGGGGATCGCCGAGGCGCTCGGCGCTGAGAGAGCGCAGCTCGCCCAGCCGGTCGGCGAGGCGCTGACGCAGACGGGCGTCGCGGCCGGCAGCGCACACGAACTCCAAGAACAGGAGCGCGAAGTCTCGATCGAAGGGCATCGCTAGGAGAAGACCTTTGCGGCGGCCGCGACGACCTCCTCGTGAGGGACGTCGCGCAGGTGCTGGGCGATGTTCCAACGGTGCCCGAAGGGGTCGTCGAGCTGACCGTGGCGATCACCCCAGAACATGTCGGCAAGCGGCTGGCGGACCTCCGCCCCGGCGGCCAGCGCCCGCGCGAACACCGCATCAGCATCGTTCACCTCCAAAGCGAGGACAACGGCGGTGCCGCCCACCGACGGTGGGGCGAGCACCGCCATCTCGGGAAACTCATCAGCAATATGTAAGACACTCCCGTTGAGGCGCAGCTGGATGGACATCAGGCGGCCGTCTGGAACGGGGATTCGGTCGATCTCCTCGGCGCCGAAGGCATCTCGATAGAAGGCGGCGGCGCGCTCGGCATCTTGAACGACGATATGGGCGGTGATGGACATACGAGGACCGTAAGCGGCTCGCCGTCCTGGGTCTTGAACGTTCTTGTCGCCTAGGATCCGTCCTATGCCGACCGAGCGGGTTCGGATGTGGCGACCTGTCGACCAGGAGCGCATCCTCCTCATGGCGGGAGAGACCACCCGCTACGCCATCGAGCCCCGAGGCGAGTACGTCTTCGGGATCGTCGCCAACCAGCCGATGCGCGCGCGCCGTGGCCGCGAGCACCATCTCGTGCGCCCAGGCGACCTCGTCGCGTGGGACCCATCCGCGCCCCACGCCGGATCGGCCGTCGACGCTCGGGCCTGGACCGCCCGACTCGTGCTCATCGAAGTCGCCGATCTTCACGCGCTTGCCGCTGACCCCGAAGCCGATCCCCTGACCAGCGTCGAGTTTCCCCAACCCGTCATCTCCGACCCCGACCTTGCCGACAGGTTCATGCGCCTGCACCTCGCACTCGAGTCACCAAGCACTCGCCTGGAGCGTGACGAGCGACTCGCGGAGTGGCTACACGACCTGATCGAGCGGTCCTGTCCTGTCCGCAGAGCTAAGCCGTCGCTCACCCCACGCGATGATCGCGCGCTGCGGCGGGCCTGCGAGTACCTCGCTGACCGCCCCGAACGCAACGTCGGGCTCGATGAGCTCGCGGCGGCCGCCGGCATCGGAAAGTTCCGGCTCGTCCGCCTGTTCCGCGATCGGACCGGTCTGCCACCACACGCGCTGCAGGTCGCCCACCGCATCCGCGGCGCACGCCGCCTGCTCGAAGCCGGCCAGACGATCGCGGCGGTCGCCGTCGCAACCGGGTTTGCCGACCAGAGCCACCTCCACCGCCACTTCCTACGCAGCCTCGGCGTGACACCCGGCGAGTACCTGCGTCGTCTCAGCGCCTGAGTGACGAGCGGCAAGATCTTTGGCTGTCCTCGCGTCGCACGCACACGAAAGCTCGCCCTGCATCGACGTTCGGGGTGCAGCCCGAGAATGGCGGCGAGAGACCCCGGAATGCGCGGGGAGGAGCGATGTGTCGGGCGGGAGGCGGCCCGCTGACCAGCGGACCTGCCTCTGGCGCGAATGGGAGGGTCAATCCAGGTGGGCTGCGGCGACCTGCTTCTGCCCGATTGCGCTGCTAGCGCGCTCGCCGTCAACCGGCGTGGGTCGGGTCAGCGCGCTCACGTCTGGTCTGTCGAGGTCGTGGACGTCAGCCGTGGATGCGTTCGCCGCGGCGCAGCATATCGACGTATTTGGCGATGCGGCGCGCACGTGTTTCCGGGCGTTTGGCGTCGTTGATCCGCCAGATGATCGCGTAGCGGTTGTGGGCGTCGAGTTGGGAGAAGGCCGCGGCTGCTCGCGGGTCGTGTTCGAGTTCGCGTTGGAGGTCGTCGGGTACGGTTGCGTTGCGCTGTCCGGCGTAGGCGGCGTTCCAGCGGCCGTCGGCTATGGCGCGTTCGATCTCTGCGAGTCCGGCGGGTTGCATTCGTCCTGCACTGATCAGTTGTTCTGCTTTTTCGCGGTTGGTCTGTGACCACCGGCTGCGGCTCGAACGCGGGGTGAAGCGCTGCAGCCAGTAGCGATCGTCGTGAGCGGCCTTCTGCCCGTCGATCCAGCCAAAGCAGAGCGCCACCTCGAGCGCCTGCGCATAGCTGACCGACGGTGGGTCTACGCCCTTCTTGGCGAGCTTGAGCCAAATCCCAAGGTGGGTGTCGTGGTTGGTCTTCAACCATGCCTCGAACTCGGTCTCCGAGGCGAACCGGATGAGTTCTCCTGGAGGTTTGGTGGCCTGGCGTTTGGTGCTCACGGGCGGGCGACCATCTCGCCGTCGCCGGCGTCGTGAGATCCGAAGGCGAGCACTTCGAGCCCATCTGGGCCTGCTTGAGGCTCCCTTGCTGAAGCTGGGGCGACGCGAACGGCGTCCAGCGGCTGCAGCTCGAATGCCTGCTCGTCGACGGTGATGCGGCCGCTGCCGCTCAGGGCGACGTAGATCTCTTCGGCGATCGAGTGGCGGTGAGCCCAGCGCTGCGGTTTGCCAGGTGGCAGCCGGCAGTGGGTGAGCCCAATTTGGACCGCGCCCAGCGGTTCACGAACGTAGCGCGCTTCGCCGACGCCCTTGAGGTCGTAGCGGGAAAGGAGCTTGCTGTCCTTTGAGAGGTCGGGAGCTTCGAGGATCGAGAACCGTGTGGCTCCGGTCATCCCGCGGATCACGCGCGCGCCGCCCAGGGCCCCGTCGGCAACCTTCGGATCCTCTCCGAGGATCTCCATCACGCCGGCGGCATCTTCGCGGACACCGTCAAGCTTGAGCGCCGCGTCGCATTGCTCGCGGCTTGCCCAGATCTCGATGACTCGCACCACGTCAGGATCGACGTGATCGCGATGGACGAGCCAGTCTTGGCAACCGGGCGCGTCTGCCACCAGGAGGCTGGGTGCAGAAGTCGCTCGGCGAGCTTGTCGCCCTCGCCCGGGCGGGCGTGGAAGGTCACGAATCGGCTGATAACGGTCATGGCTCAACCATAGGCGCGGTTCAGGCCGTTGTCTTGGAAAACTGCGCCTGACGCCCGCGAGCCTGCAACCTGACAGCTTCGGCGGCGCCGGCTCCTGCGTTTGCGTATCGACGCGTATCCCGAGAACGAGCTGGACCGACTTGCCTTGCGCAGGATCCGGCGGGAGCTGCGGTGATCCGCGCCGATCGATCGCGCGACAGGCGTATTTCACGCGGCAGGCACGACGATGAGCGATCGGGCCGGCTGACGCAGCTAACGCCGTGGTGGTCGTGGCGACAACGGGAGGTCAGCTGCGGCCGGAGCCGCTAGACGAGGACGATCATGAGAAGTCCTTCGGGCCCGCGGATGTAGCACAGGCGATACACGTCTTCGTACTGAACGACTTCGCTACTGACAAGCCGTGCTCACGGAGCCGGGCGAGCGTCTTGTCGATGTCGTCCACGGCGAACATCACGCGGAGATAGCCGAGAGCGTTCACTGGCGCTTTACGGTGATCGGCAACCACAGGGGGCCTGAGAAATCGCGAGATCTCGAGCCGGCGGTGGCCGTCCGGCGTGCGCATCATCGCTATCTCGACGCGCATGTCACGCAGTCCGGTAACGCGCTCGGCCCAGTCTCCGTCGATCGTGGATTGGCCTTCGAGCTCAAGGCCGAGCTCGCCAAAGAACGCAATCGTCGCCGGCCCGTCCTCGACGACGATGCCGACGTTGTCCATGCGTTGAACCGGCATACGCCTAATCTATTCGCCCGGCAGGAGCTTGCCGGCCGGCCGCTTTGCTGGCCGACCCGACGAGCTCCGCGATCGTGCGCGGACCCTGACCGAATTGGTGACGCGATCCAGGCAAGATCTGCTCTCGCGATCGTCCGACCACCTGGCCGGCCCGCTGCAGTTGACCCGCCCAGCACGGCGAGTGGGGGAGGCGGCGGGCAGCCGGCGAGGCTCGTCTTGCTCTTCAGCCGGCGGTGTGAAGATGCTTGGCGTGACGGCGGTAGGAATGTGTGATGACCCATTGCATGATGACCCAGGGCCCCCAGGTCATTGCGGGCCAGATGGGCCAGGCGTAGCCCGAGCCGGTAAGTAGCCAGATCGCGACCATGATGGCCATCGCGGTCAGGAAGGTGGCGATGCTGTAGCGCAGGGCGCTGCGGGCGGTGTGAGCGGCGCTGGTGCGCTGCTCAGTCTTGCGCCGCTGCCCGATCCAGAGCTCGAGGTCAGCCGTGATCGGGGCGAGTTCGCCGAGGGTGCGCGCGGCCCAGGTGTGCTCGAGGCGCTCTTCGAGCTCGGTGAGGTCGAGGCGCCCGTCGGCCGCAGCAGCACGGAGCGTCACGGCGAGGTCCTCGCGCTGGGCGTCGCCGATGCGCTCGACGCCTGGGGAATTCGGCATCTCTTCGTGGCGGTGGCGGCGGCCTGCGTTGTGGCACCGGGGGGCGGCGGTGCCGGCGGTGGCGATGCTCCTCTGGTGGCGGGGGTGGCACATGGTCAGTCCTTTCGGGTTGGGTGGTTGGGGGGATCGCCGGGCGAATGGGGGCGAGTCGTCGAGGGCGTTGCTTCACCCGACGGGAGCCGGGGCGGCGACCGGGGCCGGCGCGGGCGTGACGGGCTCGGACGCGGGCGACGTCGCACCGGGGAGCTTCAGCGCGGCGATCGCCCCCAGGAGGCAAACGCCGGCGGCGGCCAGGCACGCCAGGTCGAAGCCGTGCATGAAGGACGCGGTGACGTCGTGGGTGAGGGCGACGTGCCCGGCGCGACGGGAGGTCACGGCGAGCGCGGCGCCGACCGAGCGCCGAGCGGCAGCCGCTGCTTCGGCCGGGAGATGCGCGACCGCCGTGCCGGCGAGGTGATGGAGGTACAGGGAGGTGAAGATGCTGCCGACGACGGCGACGCCGAGCGCTCCGCCGGCCTCACGCGTGGCGTCGTTGACGGCCGAGCCGACCCCGGCCTTGGCGGCGGGCAGAACGGAGAGGATCGACTCGGTCGCCGGGGTCGTCGTCAGCCCGAGGCCGACGCCCATGAGGATCATTTCGAGGGCCATCTGCGTGTAGGGCTGATCTTGCGGGGAGCCGGCGATCCACGCGAAGGCGGCTCCGAAGGCGAGCAGACCGGTGACGACGACCCGGCGGGTCCCGAAGTGCGTGGCGAGCCACGGGCTGAGCGCGGAGCCGGCGCCGATCGCGACCGCGACGGGCAGGATGCGTAGGCCGGTCGACAGCGTGCCCCAGCCGCGGACGAGCTGCATGTACTGGGTGACGAGGAAGATGAAGCCGAACAGCGCGAAGAAGGCGACGGTGACCGAGGCGCTGGCGGCCGAGAAGGCCGGCACGCGGAACAGCAAGAGGTCGATGATCGGGTGGGTCTGGCGTCGCTCGATGACGACGAAGGCAGCGGCGGTGAGGACGGTGGCGATGAAGCCGGCGATTGTCGGCGCCGAGGCCCAGCCGGAGGTGGGGGCCTCGATGATCGTGTGGACGAGCAGGCAGATCGTTGCCGAGGACGCGGCCAGGCCGGTCCGATCGAGACGCTCGGGGCTCTCCGAGCGGGACTCCGGGATGCAGCGAACGGTCATCAGCGTGGCGATCACCGCGACCGGGGCGAGCGCGAAGAAGACCGATCCCCACGCCAGGTGCGCGAGCAGCAGTCCGCCGGTGACCGGTCCGGTGGCGACCCCGAGGCCCGTGACCGCTCCCCACAGTCCGATCGCCTGGGCGCGCTCGCCGCGATCGGGATACGCGTTGGTGATGATCGACAGGGTCGTGGGATAGATGAGCGCGGCGAAGGTCCCCATCACGAACCGGCAGGCGACGAGCTCACCGGCGCTTGTCGAGAAGCCGGCCGCGACGCTCGCCAGCGCGAAGCCGCCGAGCCCGACGAGCAGGGTGGGCCTCCGTCCGTAGCGATCGCCGAGCGAGCCGCCGGCGAGCACGAGCGAGGCGAACGCGAGGCTGTAGCCGTCGACGACCCACTGCAGGATGCCGGTGCTCGCGTGGAGGCGGGCGGCCAGCGTCGGCAGCGCGACGTTGACGATCGTCGTGTCGAGGTTGATGGCGAAGACGGCCAGACAGACCGTCAGCAGCAGAAGGGAACGGCGGGCTGTGTGGGCGGGCACGGGGGCCTCCATGAGGTTGACACTGTCAAGCAGCATGTTCGGCAGCATAGCGCTCTACTTGACGCTGTCAAGCGAGCCTGGAAGACTCTCGCTCGATGCCTCCATCCTCAGCCGATCCCGGCCCTACCCCAGGCGCGACCTCAGCCGATCCCGGCCGCACCTCAGACGCCGGCTCAGCCGGCCCGGGGCGGGGCGCGCTCCTCGCCGCCGCACGTGCCGAGCTCGCCGACCACGGTCACGCCGACATCAGCCTGCGCGCCGTGGCTCGTCGCGCCGGCGTGTCGCACGCGGCACCCAAGTACCACTTCCGCGACCGGGCGGGCCTGCTCTCGGCCGTCGCCGCCGAGGGCTTCGACGGACTCACCGAGCGGCTGCGCCGCGCCGTCGCCACCGCGACCGAGATGCCGATGACCGCCCTCGGCAAGGCATACATCGACTACGGGCTCGAGCACCGGGCGCTGTTCGACCTCATGTTCCGCCCTTCGGAGCTACGCACCGACGACTCGGAGTTGGCACGTGCCCAGGCCGGCGCCTTCGGCGTGCTCGCCGAGACGGTCGCAGCCTCCGCCGAACCGGCCGCCTCACCCGAGGCAGTCAGCGAGCTAGCCTTGACAAGCTGGGGGCTCGTTCACGGGCTCGTCACCCTCGCCCGCGACGGCGCGCTCGCGAACGCCAGCGGGACGACCGATCCCGCCGCCGCCGCCGAGCTCACCCACCACCTCGCCGACGCCTTCACCCGGCGGGTATTCGCGCCGGCGATGACCCATCACCCGGAGCCCACACAGACCTAGCCGACGGAGTACCCAGCCCGAAGGCCGACGCGCGACCGGGACGGCGTTCGGCACGGAAGCAGCATTCCCTACCGAGGCGTACCGTCGGCGCCGATGCCGAAGCGACGAGTTAGTCAGATATGGGTGCAGCTTGGGCTTCGGCTATGCCTGCGACCGCCATCACACGGCAGGCTTCGACGACCGCCTGACTGTCCTCGTAAGCGTGGAGGTACACGATGCGACCGCGCCGGATCCGGATGATGTGCGCGCCGTGGTTGTCATACGGCGCATCCGCTTTCGGGGTCACGTGAGCAACCCACTCGACCGCCACCCGGGCGTTCCAGATCGGGCCTGCGACGTTGACGCTGAGCACCTCGAAGCGCAGGTCGAACAGACGAAACAGCCGCTCGAACCATCGACGCACGGCATCACGGCTGTGGCGCTCCCCAGCGAGCGGATGATCGCCCGCAAAGACATGATGGACATCCTCCGCGAGACCCTCAAGCGCCGTCGTGTAGTCGCCTCGGCTCAGGCCGTCAAACGTCGCTCGGACTCGGCGCTCGATGATGAAGCCAAGCATCTGCCACAGCCTACGCCAGACTCGCTGCCGCCCTGGTTGGATCCAGCAGCGCACGACGGACCTGCTCTCATTCTGCGGCGGGCGTTTCGACCCGCATCGTCCCGCCCCTGCTCTGCGCGGACAGGACGACCGAGCGTGGCAGCGCCCCGACCATCGTCAGCACGCTCGAGGTTGGCGAGATGCAGTGCTGACCCTCGGTGGCGGCTGGTGGGCGTCAGCGGTTGTCGCGCAGGATCGCGCGGCCTTCGGCAAGCAACCGACTGAGCGCGTCGCAGCGCTCGTCGCCGAGCAGTTCACACAGGCGGTCCTGCAGCTCCTGCTCGCGCGCGAGACCCTCCTTGGCCATCGCCCGTCCCGCTTCTGTCACGAACAGCCCGACGCCGCGGCCCGAGCCCAGGCGCCGCTCGAGCAGGCCGAGCTTTTCCAGGCGCGCGGCGACCTGGCTGATCGCCTGCTGGGTCTTGGGGATCCGGCGTGACATCTCGGCGACGGTGATTCCGGGCTCGGCGAGCACGGCGGCAAGCATCCCACTGGAGGCCAGGGTGAGCGGCGTACCGGCGAGCGCCGCCTCGCCCATCAGCTCGACGTAGGTGCAGACCTCCCACAGCAGGTCGTTAAGCCCGTCCTTGCCAACGAGCGGCGACGCATCGCGTGCGGGCGCCACAACGTGCGATACGTCCGGGGCGGTCATCGACACCAGCATAGCGCAATTCCGCAAGGGCCTGGTAAACCAGGCTCTTGTTTATACAAGTTCTTGTGTTAGGATGGACCCCATGTTCTCTTCTCCTCCGCATCCACACAAGACGCTCACCCTGACCGCGGTGTGCCTGGCCACCTTCATGCTGCTCGTCGACATCACGATCGTGATCGTCGCGCTGCCCTCGATCCGCTCAGGCCTGCAAACGAGCTTCTCCGACGTGCAGTGGACGATCGACGCCTACTCGCTGTCGCTCGCCGCGCTGCTGTTGCCCACCGGGTCGCTCGCCGACATCCTCGGCCGCCGACGCGTGTTCGCCGCCGGCCTGACCGTGTTCACGCTCGGCTCGCTGCTGTGCGGCCTCGCCGGCTCCGGCCTCGAGCTCATCCTCTTCCGTGCCCTGCAGGGGATCGGCGGCGCGACGCTCTTCTCGACTTCGCTGGCGCTGCTCGCCCAGACTTTCCACGGCCGCGAGCGCGGCTTTGCCTTCGGCATCTACGGCGCGGTGATCACCGTCGCCGCGGCCTGCGGTCCGCTGCTCGGCGGCGTGCTCACCAGCGGCCTGTCGTGGCGCGCGATCTTCTTCGTCAACCTGCCGATCGGCGCGCTCGCGATCCTGATCACGCTCGCCGGCGTACAGGAGTCCCGCCCGCCGCAGTCCCGCCGGATCGACGTGCCCGGCGCCGCGGTGCTCACCCTCGGCCTGGTCGCGCTCGTGTACGGGCTGATCGAGTCCGGGCAGACCGGCTGGGGCGCTGACCGGTGATCGTCGCCTTCGCGGTCGCCGTCGTCGCGCTCGCCGCCTTCCCGCTCGTGGAGCGCCTGTCCCGCGAACCGATGCTCGACCTCAGCCTGCTGCGCAAGCCGACGTTCGTCGGCGGCCTGATCGCCGCGTTTGGCATGAACGGCTCGCTGTACGCGGTGCTGCTCTACATCACCGTCTACCTACAGACCGGACTGCACTACTCGGCGCTCGGCTCAGGGCTGCGGACCGCCGTCATCACCGCGGGCGCGATGCTCACCGCCCTGCCCGCCGGGCGCCTCACCCAGCGCGTCCCGGTCCGCTGGCTGATCGGCCCCGGCCTCGCGCTCGTCGCGATCGGCCTGCTGCTCATGCGCGGCATCGGCGCCGACACCTCATGGACGCACCTCATACCCGGCTTCGCGATCGCCGGCGCCGGCAGCGGCCTGGTCAACGCGCCGCTCGCCTCCACCGCCGTCGGGGTCGTCCCACCCCAGCAGTCCGGCATGGCCTCCGGCATCAACACCACCTTTCGTCAGATCGGCATCGCCACCGGAGTCGCCGCGCTCGGATCTATCTTCGCCTCGCGCATGCGCGGGGCGACACGCGCGACGCTCACCGCCCACTACGCCACCTCGCTCGACGCGCTCCTGCTCGTCGTCGCGCTCGTCGCCCTCACCGCCGGAGCGATCGCTGTGATCCTCATCCGCCCGCGCGACTTCCACAACGCCCCACCGCCAACGACAGGTGCCGACCAGCAAGCATGCGACAACGAGCCCGTCGTCGTCGCGTGACCGATGACGCGCCGGGAACGCTGTGATGTGCGCTACGAGGCCTTCCCCAGTTCGCGCAGGCTGCCGCCGACGGCAGGTTCACGGTGCCGATCGCCCCGACCTTCCCGCTGGAGGACGGGCGAACGGCGCTTGAGATCAGCCTTGGCGGCCACCCCCGCGGCAAGCTCCTGCTGCTTGCCGGCAACTTGGCCCCGACGCCTGACAAAAGGGCCGGGCCGGCCTGCGGGCGGAGTACACAATCACCGGTGCACGCGGCTCTCACAAAGAGTCGCCACAGCTCGGAGGGGTCGTTTCTCAATGACGATCGTCAAGAAGCCAAAGCTGAAGTCACCGCGATGACACCCACGCACTCTTGGCAACGTCGGGGGGCGTTTACCGCTCCCCACCGACAGCACTGCGCGGGACATCTTCGGCCGGGCCGGCGTCATGTTCGGGCATGTCGAAGGCTTTCGAGCCCGAGCAGCGATGCCCGTGGACCTCGCACCGGGCTGGACGATGTGAGCTCGGTGCCAAAGGGCGCGATCTCCTGAGCGACGGTGGGTCAGGCGGGTGCCCCGATGCCGGCGATCAGCTGTGTCAGCCTCACGGCGTGGTCAAAGCTCGGGGCGGTGGTGGTGCCGGTCGTGATGTCCTCGCGGAGGGCGCGGTAGAGGCCGGCGACGTTCGCGGCGGCCTCCGGTAGGTCAGGGAATTCCTCGATTGTCTGCTCCTCGCCGTTGACGCGCAGCCGGAGGCGGCCCGATTGAAACCCGCGGATGGCGCCGCCCACGAGCACGATGCGGGCCTCGGTGCCGGTGATCTCGAGGTGGAACGGGGTGTCATCGGGCGGACGGCCGCCGACCACCTCCACAGACAGCGGCGCGCCCTCGTGTGTCCGCCCGAAGACGAGGAGGTGGTCGGGGATCGATCGGATGAGCGTGTCGCCGCCCTCGACGGCGACCTCTGGATACTGGGTGCTCTGCAGGACGCAGGCCGGGGTGATTGGACCGGTGAGGACGGTGGCGAGGTCAAGCGCGTGGCCGCCGTGGATGGCGATGTGCGTGGCGCCGTTGGCCGGGTCCTCGAGATCGGCGTCGCTCTGGGGGCTCGCCGGCCCGAAGGCGACCGTCGAGTCATACAGCCGGGCGCAGAGGATGCGGCCGAGGGCGCCGTCCTGGATGAGCTGGCGAGTCCGCTGGACCGCGGCGCTCATGCGCGCCTGCAGGCCGATGACCGCGTGGACGCCGGCATCGGCGGCAGCGTCGCGGAGCTCCTGGGCTTCGGCGACGTCGCGGCCGAGGGGCCACTCGGTGAGGACGTGCTTGCCGGCGGCGACGGCGGCGAGGACGAGCTCGCGGTGCGCGGGGACGCGCACGCCGATGGTGACGAGGTCGATGTCGGCGTCGGCGAACAGCTCTGCGGGGTCGTCGTAGCCGCGGTCTGCGCCGAAGGCGTCCATCGCTGCCTCGGCGGATCGCCGGCTGCGCGTCGCGACGGCGGTCAGCTCGTAGCCGTCGAGGCTCTGGATGGCCGGGACGTGTGACTCCAGTGCCCAGCCTCCCGACGCGCTGGCGCCGATGATCGCGGTCCTCAGCGGGCGGTCGAGCCCGATCCTGGCTGGGCGGTCAATCATCGCCGCCGCCTGCGCGCAGTCCGGCGCCGGCGAGGAAGGTGAGGGCGGCCTCGAGGACCTCCAGCGTCTCCCCGTGGCTGAGCGGGCGACGGCGCCGCCCCAGCCGGCGATTGCGCGCGGCGCTGAACGCGCTGGTCATCGCGGCGGCGACCAGGGCGGGTCGAACGTCGCCGGCACGCGCGTCGAGGGGCCACGTCGGGGACGGCGGCGATTCGTCTTGACAGCGGTGGGGCGAACGGCCTCGGTCTTCTCGCTGCGGCCACCTTTGCGGCCGTCGGCAAGGCTCGACGGAGTTCTCCGAACCGGACGCATCGGAAGACGCGCTCATCACCTTCTGGTCCGCGTCCTCGGCGGCCTTGACGGAGCCTATGGCGGGGCGCTCCACTCGTGCGTGGTCTGGTCTAATGCCGCTGTGGTGTGCGTTGGCGAGTAGGCCCGGCGTCGATGGCGGGGACTGCTCATCAGGTTTGTCGCGGCGACGCGCCGTTGATGGGATCAGGAGACGGCCGTTGGCGCCTTCGCGGGGGCGAGCACGAAGTTGTAGTCGATCTTCAGGGTGCCGTTCTCGGCGCGTTCGGGGTGGACGACGAGCTCGGCCTTGACGGCGCTGGCGACGTCGGAGTCGAGGTAGTCGCTGGTGTCGATGAACAGCTGGGTGACGAGCGGTTCGAGGTTGCCGGCGGAGATGATGAGGTGGATGTGCGCTGGGCGCCAAGGGCTCCATCCGGCGGCCGCCGTCATCGCGTGCGTCGGGCCGTCGAGCGGAATCGTGTACGGACCGGGGATGACCGTCCGGAACTCGTAGTGACCGTTCTCGTCGGCGGTCACCTGGCCGCGAAGGTTGCCGTCAGGCGGGCCTGGCATGAAGCTCGAGTAACGGCCGTCCGCGTCGGCCTGCCACACGTCAAGGTTGGCGCCGGCGAGCGGATTGCCGTCGGTGTCCAGAACGCGCCCGGTGACGAGCGTGGGATCGCCCTTCTCCTCGAGACGATGGGGAAGCTCGAACGGGGCGTGGAGGTGGGGAGCGCCCGGCAGGTGGAATGGGCCAAGGATGGTGCCTTGCGAGCCCGCGCGGTCGCTGAAGTTTTGCTCCTCGACCCAGTGCTCGATGTAGACGTCGCCGAACAGCGGCCACTCGCCGGCTTCACCGACATCAATCAACCACTGCTTGACCCCCTGGTACTCGTCATAGGTGACGTCGTGCTCAACGATGACCTCGTGCAGTTTCTGCAGGACGTCGCTGATAAGCAGGTTGGCTCGGTCAGACATGGCTCTCCTCCTGGTGTTGATCAAAGTGCGTTGGGGTGGCGCGCGAGCGGGGTGACGCGAATGTCGAGGTAGGGAAACAGCGGTAGCCCGGAGAGCAGCTCGTGCAATTCGTCGACGGAGTCGACGTCGAGGATGCTCACGTTGGCGTTTCGGCCCGCAACGCGCCACAACTGCGGCCACCGACCATCAGCCTGTGCGGCCTGAGAGTAGGCCCGCTCGCGGTCTCGGAGCTGCTGGGCCCGTTCGGGCTCCATGTCAGGAGGCAGCCGGACCTCCATCTCGGCCATGAAAAGCATCAGCCGTCACTGCGGTAGCGGCTGAGCGCACCGGGATCGACAAGCACACCGAGCCCCGGCTGATCAGGCACGGTGACGCGCCCGTCGACGATCTCCGGCGGTGTGACGAGGTCGCCCGCGAGGTCGAGGAAGTTGGCGGCCTCGATCGGGGTCGTGGCCAGCTCGGCGTCGCTTGCGGCAAAGGCGATCGAGGCCCACGCGCCGAGCGCACCCTCGTACTGGCTGCCGATAATCGCGCGGGTGGCGGTCGCGCGGCAATATGCGAGGATCGCCGCGGATTCGACGAATGCCGTGCGCGCGATCTTGATGCTCACCTGGCTGACAGGGCCCGCGACCTCGCGAGCGACGTCGGTGAGGCTGAGACAGCTCTCGTCGCCGCCGATCGGTATCGGCGAGGCCTCGCTCAGCTGCTGGCGGCCTGCAGCGTCGGCAAGATCAAGCGGTTCCTCGATTGCCTGCACGCCCAGTTCGAGCAGTGCCGGCTGAGCCTCACGGGCCTGCGCGAGGGTCCAGCCGCGATTGGCGTCGACGTAGAGCGTCGCATCCCGCACGGCCTCGCGGACCGCGCGGACGCTCGCCACGTCAAGCGCGACGTCGCGGCCCACCTTGACCTTGAAGGTGGTGATGCCGAGCCGCTCGTGTAGAGCGACCGCATCTTGGGCCATCTCCTCTGGAGTGCCGAAGCTGATCATGCACGCGACCGGCAGCGAGTCGCTTGCGCCACCGAGCATCCGGCCACAGGAAACACCGACCAACTGGCCGGCGAGATCGGCCAGCGCGACCTCAACCGCGGCACGGGCGCAGCGGTTGCCAGACAGACCGGCACAGACCGCCCGCGCGCGCTCATGCGCGACTGGATCGACGCCCTCCAACCGCGGCGCGAACCAGTCGCGCACCGCACGGAGGATCGACCCCTGCGTCTCTCCATAGGTGTAGGGGCGCGGCTGGGCCTCCGCGCAGCCGACCAGCCCGGCGTCACTGTAGACGCGGACCAGGACGTTGTCGGCAATGGTGATCGTGCCCGACGCGAACCCGACCGAGCGACGCAGCGGCAAGGCGACCGGGATCGCCTCGACGGCGACCACCCGAGCGTCGGTTGACGCGATTGTCGTGGAAAGCACGTCACCCTGGATGCTCATGGCGTCACCATCCCCAGCTCGTGAACACGGGCTCGTTGGCCACACGAGCGAACTGGCCGGAGTGAAATAGCAGCGGCTGGCCTACCCGGGCGGAGAAGCCGCGAACCTGACCGACGTAGAGGGTGTGGTCGCCGGCCTCGTGCTCGGCGTAGCAGTCGCAGACGAAGTGCGCGATCGCGCCGTCAACGACAGGCGTATCGTCCGTCCAGACGAACGGGTCTGGCTGTTCAGGATCGGGACGGCCGGCGAAATGCATCGCCAGCCGCTCCTGCTCGGTGGCCAGCACCGACACCCCGTAGCGGCGGGTGTCGGGCAGCATCTGGTGCATCCGCGCGCGGTTGTCCACCGAAACGAGGATCAGCGGTGGCTGCAGCGACACCGCCGTGAAGGCGTTCGCCGTCATCGCGTGAACCGCGCCTTTCGCAGCGGTCGAGACGACCGTGACTCCAGTCGCGAATCGACCGAGGGTGTCGCGCAAGGCGCGCGGGTCGAGATCGTTCATGTCGCCTCCGCCATCTCGTGGCCGAGCACGGGAGCCCAGCCGTGTATCGCGAGCGGGGCGGGGACCCCAGCGGCCACGGCACGACGAATCGTGCTGGAGCTGATCTTGGCCGTGAGTCCCGGACGCCCCAGCACCGGCACCGCACAGACCTCGACCCCCAGAGCCCGCAGCGCCGTGAGGTCACCCGCACCGCCGCGTCCGCAGCGGAACTCCGAACCCACACACAACACGGTCATCCGATGGCGCTCGCGCAGGCCAGCGACGAACTGCGCGGCAGACTGGCGCATCAGCTCTGCGGTGAAGCTGAGGATCTCGACGTGATCAGCGCCGGCCGCTCGTAGCCGCGCGACCCGCTCCGCGACCGAGCAGAGGTCGGGCAGCGGACGTCGCGCGCGACCGAGCGCGACGTCCGGTCGCGGCGAGAAGGTCACCGCGACCAGCGACTTGCCGCGCCCGTCGGCCTGCCGCCGGGCATCGGCGAGCAGCGCTCGATGCCCGGCATGGACCCCGTCAAACGTGCCGACAGTGACGACAGTCATCGCCTCAGCGCCGGCCGGTGCCCATGAATCGGTTGACGTCGGTTGGGTTGATGAGGTCCGGTGCGGTCCATCCGTCAAGGTCGTACTCGGCCAAGCACCGGTCAGCGAAGCCCTTGTACTCGTCAACCTTGCCGCTGGCGGTGGCGCTGAGCAGCACCTCCAGGCGGATGTTCTCGTGGTTGCCGGCGTAGTTGCGCTCATACAGCTCATGGCGCCCACCGAACTCCGAGCCCATCGCGTCCCAGAGGAGCTTCATCAGCTTGACCCGCTCGACGGCGTCATAGCCGTTGGAGCCGCGCACGTACTTGTCCAGCGTCGGGCGGATCTCGGACTTGAAGTCGACCGCGTGGGAATTGAGATAGATGAGCGCTGAGCCGAGATCCTGCTCGATGATCTCCTTGACCCGCGGGTACGCGGTGGTCGCGAACACGCGATAGGCCAGCCCGGTCTCCTCATTGGGCAGCACCGCGTCGCCGATCCAGGGGTCGGGGTTGCGCGCCATGGCGTCGGAGAACGCCCAGAACATGTTGCGGTAGGCGAGCAGCTCGCCGACCCGCGCCTGCACGCCACGGAAGTCCTTCGCGCCCGTGGCCTCCACGCCCTTGAGCATCAGCCCGGCGATGAAGTCCAGCTTGACCGCGAAGCGCACGCACCCGTGGAAGGTGAAGCGCGGGACAAATCCCGAAGCCGGGAAGAAGGTGTTGATCTTGTCGACGTCGCCGTAGACGAACACGTTCTCCCAGGGGACGAGCACCTCCTCGAACACGAGGATCGAGTCGTTCTCATCGAGTCGGCTGGAAAGCGGGTAGTCGAACGGACTGCCCATCACCTCCGCCGCATACGCGTAGGACGGCCGGCAGATCAGCTTCACCCCCGCCGCGTCCATCGGCACCGCGAAGATCACCGCAAAGTCTTTGGTCTTGATCGGCGCGGCGCCGTAGTGGGCGATGAAGTTGAAATGCGTCAGCGCAGATCCGGTGGCCACCACCTTCGCCCCGGACACCACCAGCCCCTCATCGGTCTCGCGGTCAACGTGGATGTAGACGTCGCGGACTTGATCGACGCCCTTGTCGCGGTCCACCGGTGGATTGACGATCGCGTGGTTGAAATAAAGACAGCGCTCCTGCGCGTCTCGATACCAGCGCTTGGCGTTGTCCTGATAGGGCTCATAGAACCCCGAATTAGCGCCGAGGGTCCCCAGAAACGCCGCCTTGTAATCGGGGGAACGGCCCATCCAGCCATAGCTGGTCCGCGCCCACTCGGCGATCGCGTCCCGGTCGGCCACGCAGTCCTCGACCGCATGCGGAGTACGAAAGAACGGGTGAGTGAACGTCCCCGATCCCGTATCGGTCGGCGTGGTCAGCACATCCCGGTACGCCGGGTCGTGCAGCTGGTCGTACATGCGAGCGATCATCCGCGCCGCGTTTCGGAACGCCGGATGCGTGGTGACGTCGTCCACCCGCTCGCCGTAGGCCCAGATCTCGCGACGATCGCGAACCGACTCCAGATATTCCTCGCCGGTAAGCGGACCGACGGTCGAAGAAGTCGACGATTGAGGGCCAGTCTCGGTCGCCATGTCTCTCACTCCTAGTCGTGGACGGCTGACAAGCCAGGAAACTATCTCGTTCGCGACTTCAGTGGGACTGATCTCGACTTGACTAAGTCGTGAGACAGCATAATCTGTTGCCTTGTGGAGTTGCGCCACCTCAGGGCCTTCATCGCCGTCGCCGAAGAACTGCACTTCGGCCGCGCCGCCGCACGGCTGCAGATCTCCCAGTCCCCGTTGTCTCAGTCGATCCGCTCGCTGGAGGCCGAGCTCGGTGTCGGGCTGCTCGAACGCACCACCCGCCGCGTCACGCTCCTGCCCGCCGGCGAGGCGTTCCTCCCACGGGCGCGGGAAGCATTGGCCGCCGCCACCCAAGCCGTCGAAGACGCCCGCGCTACGGCCGCCGGCGAACTCGGGCACCTCGACGTCGGATTCACCGGCTCGATGACCTACCTACTGCTGCCCCTGCTGGCCAAGGCCCTGCGCGCCCGGCTGCCGCGCCTCCGGCTGCAGCTGCACGGCGAGATGCTCACCCCCGATCAAGTCGAAGGCCTTCTCAGCGGCCGCCTCGACCTCGGCCTCCTGCGCCCACCCCTCAACCATCCCGGTCTCCAACTCGAACCGATCGGCTCCGAGCCGCTCGTCGCCGTCTTGCCGGCTAACCATCCCCTCGCGCGCCAAGACCGAATACCAGTCAGCCGCCTCAAGGACGAACCCTTCATCACCTACCCCTCACATTTCCGATCGGTCGTTCACGACGCCGTCGCCGCGACCTGCGCAGAGCACGGCTTCTCCCCAACCGTGGCGACCGAGGTGGGAGAAACCTCCACCCTCGTGAGCTTCGTCGCCGCCGACGCCGGAGTCGCGCTCGTACCCGCCTCCGCACAACTGATGCGGATCGGCGGAGCCGTCTACCGCCAACTCCTCGGCGCCACCCACAGCGTGCAGATCGCCATCGCCTGGCGACGCAGCGACGAACGACGGCTGCTGACAAACGTCCGGCACATCATCACCGATGAACTCACAACACTCCGCGGCGGAAAATCCCACTACACCACACCCGAACTCGACCTTCGCCAGATCATCTTCTAGCGGTGACGTGGAAGCTGTAGACCGGAGGGTCGGGTCACAGATCCGCTGCTCGATCGCTGACATCAACCGATCGGCGGAATCTCCTCATAACAAGAGGCGATGTCCGTCTCGAGTCGCCCGCGACCAAACCACGCACCGACCCAGTCGCCGGGTTCGTCGGCCCGATACCAGATCCGAGGCGACGATCCCCGCCGCCGCGCCCAAAGCACTTGCCATCGGCTCCTCCCTCACTGCGGTGAGGTCGGGTCGGGAAGCTCGCCCGCAGCGCGCAGCGCCTCGCGGCGGGCTTCCCATTCCTGCTTCAGGATCGGCATCCGCTCAACCAGGAAGTCCGCGAACGCAGCCCACTCCAACACCACCGCTCGCCGCTGCGGTGCGGCATCGGCGAGAACGCGCAGGCCCTCTCGGGCGAGCTCGGCCTGCTCCTCGTACTCGGAGACATCGAAGCCCATTGCGTGAGACGAGGACATGGTGATACGCACCCGGTCCATCCGCTCCCCCGCGGCCCGAGAACGCTCCACCAGGGTGAGGTTCTCCAGGTAACTGACCGCGTTCGCGATCGCGCTCCGGCTCGCGAGCAGCGACTCCGCCAGCTCGCCGATGCTCTGCTCGCGCGGGTCGCACACCGCGAGATAGCCGATCAGGCGGCCAACCATTGGTGGCATGCCGTACCGGCGGGCGAAGAGTCGCCCCGCGTGGTCCGCAAACGTGATCTCGCCATCGGACGGCACGACGACGACTATACACGTCTGACTGTAATAACACGAATTTGTGTTATCACACTATCTCTCGATGCTTCGCCGCCGCGGCCTCCTCAAGGGCCGCAGCGCAACTCCCGTCCACCGAACCTGCTCTCACCTCAAGACTGGTCGAGCCGCGCGCCGGTCAGGAGTCTCGCTTCGCGAGGTGGCTCTACGACGCGTGCAGGCGTCGCGCGCGTGCGGGTGATCGGGTGCCGGGGTGTGAGCGCCAGAGCGGCTGTGGTGCCGCGCTATCAGCTGACGTTGCGCTCGTGAGAGACCTCGCCGGTGAGCGCGGTGAGGATCTCGCGCAGGCGGCGTCGGGTTGCGCGGCGCGTGAGACGTCCGTCTGCGCTGAACGCTTGCTCGACTTCGGGCACGGCGAGCTCGGCGTCCAGCACGCGTGCGCCGGCAAGACCGAGAGACTTGCGCAGTTCGGCCTGCGCCCAAGTGGCGCCGAACATGCCGGTGCTCGCGCCGATGGCCGCCACCGGTTTACCGGCGAGAGCCGAGGTGGCCGGCGTGGGGCGAGACGCCCAGTCGACTGCGTTCTTCAGCACGCCAGGCGTCGACCCGTTGTATTCCGGGGTGACGAAGAGGACGGCGTCTGCCTCACGGATCGCCTCGAGGAAAGTGTCAGCGCCGGGGAGACCGCCCCCGCTCGACCGCTCATCGGTTTCGTCGAATGGCTCGACTGCTTTGAGCTTGTCGAAGACGACCAGTTCGACATCGGGCGGCAGCTCATCGGCTGCCGCCCGGAGCAGGCGTCGGTTGTGGGAGTCGGCGCGCAGCGAGCCAACGACGCCGAGGAGCCGCACTAGATCAATCCTCGTCGTCGGCGATCGCCAGCTCGAGCGTGACGGCGATCGTCACCTCCTGACCGAGAACTACTCCGCCCTGGGGAAGCGGCGCGTTCCACTGCAGGCCGACGGCATCGCGATCGACGGTCGTCTGGAGATCGAGCCCGATCTTCTCGACTTCGCCGAGGGTCACGAACGGTCCGGCGAGCCGCCCGGTTGACGTGATCGGGGTGCTCTGTCCCTTGAGCGTGAGCGTACCCTCGCTCCTCAACTCACCGTTGTCGACCGTGAGGGATGAGGACTCGACCGTGATCTCCGGGTAACGCTCGGCGTCGAAGAAGTCCGGTGAAAGCAGATGGCCGCGGAGCCGCTCGTCTTTGATGGAGAGCGATGCGACCTTGACGGTGCCGGTAAGGCGGCCGTTCTCGAGGGTCGCGTCGAAGTCGGTGAACTCGCCGCGAAACGTTCCCACCATCATGTGGCGGACGGAGAAGTTCGCTACGGAGTGGACGGGATCGACCTTCCAAGTGCCGCTGGGGACCTCGGTGGCACCGGGCGCCTCAGTGTCTGTAGCCATGCTGGCCTCCTTCGGGGAGAGATCTCGGACCGTAGTCCGCTTGTGTTGAGCCTAACACAAACGGACCGTAGTCCCGTTGCAGGATAGAATCCGCTCATCACCGGATGCTCCCCATGTCCTCACTAGGGCTGCCACTTGCCTCGACGCCTTGTGAGCGCGCCGACGCTGCCCGCAACCGACAGCGGATCCTCGCCGCGGCAGGACGTCTGTTCGCGCGGGACGGGGTGGCGTGCACGTCGATGGACGCGATCGCAGCTGAGGCGGGAGTCGGAAAGGGCACGCTCTTTCGCCGCTTCGGCGACCGAGCCTCGCTCGCCCTAGCGCTGCTGGATGCTTCGAGCAGCGCCTTTCAGGAGAATTTCATTCGGGGGCCGGCGCCCCTCGGGCCGGGCGCTTTGCCCTGTGAGCGGCTCATCGCCTTCGGGCACGGCCTGCTGGAGCACGTCGCCGACAACGGTGATCTCATCCTGGCTTCAGAGCGCCCGTCAATCTCCGGCGGACGCCTGCACGCCGGCCCCTACGCGGCATACCGGACCCACGTGATGCTTCTCATTGCCGAGGCCGCCCCCGACCTCGACGCCGACTACCTCGCCGACGTGCTGCTCGCCCCGCTGACCGCGGAGCTCGTGCTGCACCAACTGAAGGAGCGGCAGATGCCACTCGAGCGCCTCGCCGGAGGATGGGAAAAGATGGTTCACCGGCTCCTCAACGCAGGCGTAAGGGTCGACGACCCATGAGAGCAAGAACAGCTGGCCCACTGCCCGAGCCCGAGAATCGTTCGACGACCGTCCGGGGCACAGGGAGGGACGACAGCCCCGCGCAGGCACCCGGATGGCGCCGAACGCTGACCTCCTTGCGCGCGAAGCAAGAGCGTCCGCCGATCAGCCCGCCCTGGGAACCGGCACCAGCATCGCGCCCCGGCGCGAAATACATCGGTCGATCGAAACGACGATCACGTCTTGCTCGACCCGCTCGACACCCCGCTCGCTAACAACGCAAACGACGGCAAGAAACACCGTTGGCTGCCCACACATCTACGCCACCACCGATGGTTGCCTCCTTGATCTGGATGTGCACAGCTGCACTGCGGGATCAAGAGTCTTGAGTGAGTTCATAACAGGAGAGCTTCTCCGGTTAGCTACCGGCCACCAAGCTTTCAAGCGCGCTATTGGAGACAGTCTCCGGTTGGTCGGTGCTTCAGGCTTGGGCTGTGGGGCGGACGATGATCTCGCCGACGTCAACGTGAGCGGGCTGCTCGATTGCGTACGTGATCGCCTCGGCGATCGCTTCCGGTCCAATCGCCATCGTGGCCTTGCCCATCGCGATTTGCGCTTTGGTCTCGGGGTTGGTGATGTCGTGGGCGAATTCGGTGTTGGTGAACCCGGGGGAGATGACGGTGACCCGCAGGGAGTCCCCGGCCTCTTGTCGCAGGGCCTCCGAGAGCACGCGAACGCCGGTCTTCGTGGCGGCGTAGACACCTTGCGCGGGGGTGATGCGGTGTACGGCCGTTGACGCGACGTTGACGAAGTGTCCTGACTGCTGGGAGCGGAACACCGGCAGCGCGGCAGCGATGCCGTAGAGGACTCCCCGCAGGTTGATGTCGATCATCGCATCCCACTCGTCGACTCGGAGGTCGTCGAGCGGCGAGATGGGGCCGATTCCAGCGTTGTTGATGAGCACGTCGAGCCGGCCGAACCGTTCGGTGGCCAGCGCAACGAGGCCTTCTAGGTCCTGCCGGCGGGTGACGTCGGTGGCGCGCCAGGCAACCCGCGCGCCTTCCTGGCTTAGGCGTTGGGCCAGCGCGGCGAGTCGATCCTCGCGGCGCGCGCCGAGAACGATTCGGGCTCGGTGGCGAGCCAGCAGCTCGGCGGTCGCCTGACCGATCCCGCTGCTGGCGCCGGTGATTGCGATGACCTTGGCGTCAGTGTGTGACATGACGCTCCTTTGCTGGATAGTTGGTTAGAGCGAGAGGCCGCAGCGATCAGGGGCGGCCCGCTCGCGGGCGCTCGACGGGTATCGCGAGCAAGCGCGTGTCGCGGGCTTCCATGCGTGCGGTTGGCTCAGGGTCCGGCGCGACGCACAGGTAGAGGATGCACCCGTCGCTTCCGCCGAGCATGCACCCGAATACCCCAGCATCGACCTCGATCGTGTCGGTGATTCCGGCCGCTCGGTCACTCGCAGGATCGCGGTTGTGGATCGCATCGGCCACCCATAGCCCCTCCTCGGCGTCCAGGCAGATGACTCCGACGACGCGCTTTCGCTGCCGTAATAGGAGACCTTCTCCGCTTATGTACCTCACCGTACGGAGACCTTCTCCGCTTGTCAAGCCCGAGTAGTACGCTGACACCCATGCGCTCTGACGCTCAGATCGCCCACGCTCGGATCATCAAGGTCGCGACCCAGTGCTTCGGAAACGAAGGCACAGAGGCCTCGCTCAACAAGATCGCCAAGTTGGCCAGCGTGGGGCCTGGGACGCTGTACCGCCATTTCCCAACTCGCGAGCACCTCATCGACGCGTGCATGGAAAACTGGGAGGCCGAACTGCAGCGCGCGGCCGACCGCGCTGTGAGAACTCACGACGACCCCGAGGCGCTCCTGCCCGCGTGGTTTGACGACCTCGTCGCACATATCAGCGTCTACGCGGGTGGTCCCGCGCGTCTGCTTCGGGCTCTGCGCAGCCGCGACGCGCTGTGGGCCCGGCGCTGGAAGATCCTCGATGCCGCCAACAGCACCGTCTTTGAGCGACTTCGTGACCAGGAAGCGCTCCGCGATGACGCCGATCCGCGGCTCGTCTGTGTGCTCGTCTGCGGAGTGGCAACTGCCGTCGAGGAAGGTGAGCTCGACGCCGGCCAGTGCAAGGGACTGTTGCGAATCGTCGCCGCCGGCACGCTGAAGCGATGACGTTAGGTCGTCAGCCTGGTCGGAGAGGCGCCATGTAGGCGATGCCCGCGGCGCATACGAGAGGCAGTGAGCGCTGCTTCAACAAGACTTCTCGATCGCCCCATACCGGCACTCCGGATCTGACTGCCGCTCTACGCGCGGAGAGGGGTAGCCAAGCCGGCGTGACCCATATAGGCGTCACGCGGCTGCCGCGCAGCGACGTGGACGACGACTCCTTTCGACATCCGGCGCGAGTCCGCGCCGGGGATTGCATCGGCGACGAAGGAGCCGTTAGCGCGCAGCCTCGCAAACGAGCGTCACGGTCTTGGAGAGCAGCCGAGATTTAGCGTTTCCTCAAACGCGGCTTGCGCCTGCATCGCCAGCGTGCGCGGGTCGTTGCCCACGCGGGCTCGCGCGGTTTGATAGCACGCTTGCGCGATCTGGGAGGCGAGGACGGCGGTATCGCTGTCGGCGCCGCGGCTAACCAGGATCTCGGCAAGCTGCTGGGAGAACTGTTGCATCTTCAACGCCTCGCGGGCCCGCAGTTCGGGGTTGCTCTCGACAAGCTCGCAGTGGCGGGAGAAGGCCATTGGGTCTTGAGTGGCCCGAGCGCATAGAGCGACGACGATGTCGCTCAGTTGTGAGATTGCCTCCTGAAGAGTCGATGGGATCGAAGCATCGATCTCTGATCGCGCCGACGCGATCGTGGCGAGCAGGTCCTGTTCCTGGGCGAACACGACCTCCTGTTTGTCTCCGAAGTAGCGAAAGAAAGTGGTGCGACCGACATCGGCGCGGTCGGCGATCTCGGCAACCGACACGGCGGCAAAACCGCGCTCGGCGAACAGGTCCTCGGCCGCGCGCACGATGCGGTCGCGCGCTTGGAGGCGCTTGCGCTCCGCCAGCGAAGGTCGGTCGTCCATCGCGGCAAGTGTACTCGGCGCTTGGAACTAGGTCTGCTACGGTACTGCGTCCCAGTACGAACGGAGGCCCAAATGAAGAGCCAAGCGCCCATAGGGATGCGCACCTATGTGATGACCGGCGCGAGCCGCGGAATCGGGAAGGTCGCGGCAGCACGACTGCTCACCGCCTCGCCGGGCGTCCACCTCGTGATCGTCGCCCGCTCCGGCGCGGCAACCCTCGCGCGCGAACTCGGCGAGAGCACCAATCATCCGCACGTCAGCGGCGCGACCGCCGACCTCTCATCGCTGGAGTCCATCCGGGCCGCCGCCCGGGAGATCAAGCGCGGCCTCGACAGCCAAGCCCTGCCGCCCCTCGCCGGCTTTATCGGGAACGCCGGCCTGCAATACCTCAGCGCGAGCAACCGCAGCGCTGACGGGATCGAAATGACCTTCGCCGTCAACGTTCTGGCCAACTATGTCTTCGTGGAGGAGCTGCGAGAGCACTTCACGGCTCCGGCTCGGATCGTGTTGACCACCAGCGACACCCATTTCGGCGATCTCAAGCACAACATGGGCATGGTCCCCGCACCCAAGTGGCAGGACCCCGCCGGCTTAGCGACCCCCGTGACCACCAGGGACGCCGACGGCGCCGCGGCAGGCCGCACCGCCTACTCGACCAGCAAGCTCGGCCTGATCTACCTGACCCACGCCCTCGCTCGACGGCTGCCCGACGGGGTCGATGTGTTCTCGTTCAACCCGGGCCTCGTCCCCGGCACCGGACTCGTCCGCGAATCGGGCGCGATCACCCGCTTTCTGTTCTCACGCGTGATGCCCGTGATGACGCTCACGCCCTACGCCCGCAGCCTGAAGGTCTCGGGCGCCGACCTCGCCGCCGCCGCGCTGGACCCCATTAGCGCCGAAAGCGGCGCCTATATCAACGGAGCCAAAGTTGAAGCCTCCTCCCCGGAGTCATACAACCCCGATCGCGAAGACGCGCTCTGGAACGAGCTCGCGCGTGTGAGCGATCAGAAGCCGCTCACCGCAGATCTATCGGTCGCGAAACAGTAACCGTGACCTTCTTCTTCGATCCCCCGACAACTCCCGAACGCGGCGCTCGGTGACCGCACGAGACATAGCGTTGGCCTACTTCGCCGCTTGGCAGGCGCGCGACGCCGATCGGTTCCGCGGGCTGCTCGCCGATGACGTCAGCTGGGAGGGACCAAGCTGGCGTGCCATCACCGCCGAGCAGTGCATGGCCGCCTTCCATCAGGCATCCAGTCTTGTCACCTCGGTCGACATCCAGCACATATGGGTCGACGGGGACGACGTACTGACCTGGATCGAAGTACGCACAGGCGACGAGTCAGCGAGGCCGATCGCAAACTGGACCCACGTGACAGACGGACGGATCACACGCATCCGCGCCACATCCGACCTCCTGCCATCCTCCTGATAAGAAATTCGCATCCGACTCGTGCGCGTCCGCGGGAGCGAAAGCGCGCGAATCTTGCGCAACGCCTCAGCGCCCCCGGAGTGCTCAGGCTTCGTTCGGCTTTACGCAGGGATCGTTCAAGTGACGCATCAGCTGATCGGCGACGCGAAGCCGTGATCGCAAAGTATTTCCCTTCTCGAACGACGGGGCGGATGCGGACGAAACGTCCTGTTGCTTCGATAGGGAGGTCCGTCAGCAGCGTCCACGCTGACGAGTCAAGGCGCAGCGACTAGCGAGCTCGCCAGGCTCCTCCGGCGACTCGCGCCGCCGTGGTCCTCGTGGCGACAACCAAGGTGCACCGGCGGCTAGTCCAGTGAACCTGCGTTCGCGATGCGTGGGTCACGGCTTGACGGTCAGCGATCCACTCGTAACGACCAAGATGGCTACCGGACCGACCTAGCCTCGGTCATCGAACAAGATGACCCCGCTCCGCTCCTTTATGGGATCGCCAGTCGCCCATCCCGGCCCGGGCAGACCGCCGGGTGGACGACAGCACCGGGGACAAGGTGGCTTTGAGTATCGTGCCATCGCCGCGCTGTGGGGTCAGGCTGCGGCGAGCGAGACGGACAGTGCGGCGAGTGCGATGGTTTGCAGCGCGACGCGCGCGTTGATGACCGAGTCCCAGCGGGCCTGGAGTTCTCGGGCGTCGTCAGGCACTCGGTCGGCGAGTGCCGCTGCGGTCAGGGCGGTGTTGACGGGCCTGCTGACCTGGTTGTAGACCCCGGTGAAGCTGATCAGGGCGAGTGTGGCGAGCGCCCCGGCGGCGGTGCTCACCCAGTGTTCGCTCGCGGCGGCGAGCGCGACCGTCGCGATCGCGGCGATCAGACCGGCGGCGTCGATCCCCGGAAATCGGCGGTCGGCGGTGCGGTGGATGTGGCCGAGCAGCTGGGTCAGGGTGCGATCGTCGACTGCGGCGATGGCGGGACGCAGGATGATCGCGCCGAAGACGTCGGTGCCGTAGAGGACGGCGTTGGCGAGGATCGCGACGCCGGCGAGGACGTCGATGAGCGTGCGCATCAACGGGCCTCCAGCGGGGTGAGCATGCGGTGGGCGAGATCGAGCCGCGCCTGGACGGCGTTTGCGCGTAGGCGTCCGCTGGCCTGGAGGGTGGCCAGGCCGTGCAGGGTCGACCAGGCGACTTCTGCCCGGGTGCCGTCGGCGTCCGGGAACGCGTGGCGGATGCCCGAGAACGCCCGCCGGAGCGGTTCGGGCTTCTCCTCGGCCGCGAAGGCCAGCCCCGAGGGCAGCGAGAACATCGCCTCATAGACCCGGGGGTGCGCGACCGCGAACTTGAGGTAGGCACACATCCGCGCCATGGGCAGGGCATCGACGGCCTCGAGCTCCAGGGCGAGGTCTCTGAAGCCCGACAGCGCCACCGCGTCGATGAGCGCCTGGCGGCTCGCGAACGCCGAGTAGAGCACCGGCTGGGTGACCCCGAGCTCCCCGGCGAGGCGGCGCATCGTCACGGCGGCCCACCCGTCGGCCTCGGCGAGGTCGCGGGCGACACCCATGATCTGATCGCGTCTCAGGTCCAGATCTGGAGCAGGTCGGGGCGACATCCTAGATAGTCTAGCATGGTTATCTAACCTTGCTAGCGAGCGGACGGAAAGGAACCTTCACATGCATCTCGCCGCTCTCTTGGTCGCGCTCATAGCTTGTGTCGCCATCATCGCCATCGGCGGCCGCTTCCTCCTACA